>VAPM010812600.1_pt1 | contig 12447 bp, 13 predicted proteins | sample 3395091 | NCBI WGS metagenome assembly VAPM01 (sample SAMN08290445, study PRJNA428436) | hydrothermal vent metagenome | isolation source: Deep-sea hydrothermal vent chimney 3 | place: Pacific Ocean: Juan De Fuca Ridge | reverse complement strand
TTCTCCAGGGTCACCTCGGCGGCGGCGCGGCCGGAGCATCCCGCCATACCATTTTACCCGGTGTCGAACCGGCGAGCGACGGCGTCAACCTCCATCTGCAGGGCATGTGGCTGGCCTTTTCCATTACCGCCTTTTTCGTGGTGTTTCTTTTCAATAAAATCCAAAAGGACCTTGAAGACTATCAGCAAACCGTTGCCGATCTCGAACGGGAAAAAAACCGCAACGAAAAACTCGCCGCGCTCGCCACCCTTGCGGCAGGAGCGGCCCACGAGTTTTCAACCCCGATGGCCACCATCGCCGTTGCCGCCGGTGAAATGCTGAACACCCTCCGTCTCAATGCCTCGGACCCGGAACTGATCTCCGACGCGGAACTGATCAGGGGGCAGGTGGACAGGTGCCGCGATATCCTGTACCGGATGACCGCCGATGCCGGTGAACATCTCGCCGAACCGCTGAGGACATTCACCATTGCCGAACTCATGCCGGAAATCGTCTCCCTGTTTCCCGAAAAAACCCGGAAACGGATTCTGTTCGCGTGCAAGGCCGGCGAATTAACCGTCAGCATGCCGTTCCGCACCGTGAAACGGGTCATCCGCTGCCTGATCAAAAACGGCCTCGAGTCCTCGGAGGCTGAAATACCGGTGCAGGTCAGGTGCGGCCGGGATGAACATTTTCTTTACTTCGAGATTGAAGATCATGGAGAAGGAATGGACGAGGACGTCCTTTCCCGGGCGGTCGAACCATTTTTCACCACCAAGGAACCCGGCAAGGGGCTGGGACTGGGACTGTATCTCGCCGAGTCGGCCGCCAAACGTTTCGGCGGTTCGCTGCAGCTTTTTTCCGGGCCCGGGGAAGGAACCAAGACGGTCATCAGTTTTGCTCTCGATCAAATTCACAAAAAATGATTTTATTCAGCAATAATGCAATAAATTCCGCATATTGCGCGAAACACTACCTCAAGCCGTCACAGGGTCCGGTTTGACTTCACCGGCTTGAACAGCTTGACCAAACGCAAGCACATGAACAGGGATCAATACATGGCACCTACCATTCTCCTGGTTGATGACGAGGGTTTTTTTCGTGAACGCCTGGGCCGCGCCTTTAAAAAACGGGGCTGCACGGTCTTCCTGGCCGCCGATTACAACGAGGCCATGCGGACCATTGAGGAAAGCTGGCCCGAGATGGCGGTGGTGGACCTGAAGATGCCCGGTAAGTCGGGCCTGGTGCTCATTAAAGATGCCCTGGCCCTGCACCCGGAAATGCGGATCGTGGTGCTGACCGGCTACGGCAGCATTGCCACGGCCACGGAGGCGGTCAAATCAGGGGCGCTCTCCTATCTGCCCAAACCCACTGATGTTGACGACATTTTCAAGGCCTTGACCCAGGCCGCTCCTGATCATCCTGACCGGCCCGATAAAATCCAGGCCCCTTCCCTCGCCCGGATGGAATGGGAACATATCAACCGGGTCCTCCATGACTGCCGGGGCAATATCTCCGCCGCGGCCAAGGTGCTCGGGCTGCACCGGCGGACCCTGCAGCGCAAGCTCAACAAGTTTCCGCCTGACAGTTAGTGCCGATTTTTCCCGTTATCTGCATACAAAAAAATCATCCCCCTTGGCATATTCCGTGAGCGTTCAAAAACGGCGCGGTGGAGACCGGAAAATGCGTCTATTTAGCAATAATGCAACAAGTTCCGCATGTTGCGTGAAATATCATCTCGAGCCGTCACGGATATTGACAAATATGGGGTATGCCCTTACGGTTCACCAATCGGCACAACGAAATCCGCCCCCGAGTTCCAGCGCACACTCCATTCGTACGGGGTGTTGTTCTCTATGACAATGTTGGTTGGATCAAGCCTGCAAGTCTCCGGGGGAAGCAGGCCAATAAAAAGGGAGAAACACATGGCAACTACTGAAAAATACGTCAAGAAACAGAATTTTCTCATCGGCATGGCCGTCTCGCTGGTCATCGGTTTTTTAGGCGGTGTGGCCTTCAGCTCATACCAATCATCAGGCATTACCGAAGTCGCGCAATCACCGCCGTCACAGCAGCAGAATCAATCTGCCGGGAAAATTGCATCCCTGGAACAGGCGGTCAGGGAACATCCCGACAGTGTCGCGGCCTGGACTCAGCTCGGCCACGCCTATTTTGATTCCGACCAACCCGCCAAAGCCATTCATGCCTATAACAGATCCCTTGCCCTCGCTCCCGGGGATCCTGCAATACTGACCGATCTCGGGGTAATGTACAGAAGGAACGACCAGCCTCGACAGGCGATTGCCGCATTTGACAAGGCGCTGCAGGTTAATCCTCGCTTTGAACAGGCCCTGTTCAACCGGGGAGTTGTCCTGCTTAACGACCTGAATGAAACCGGGAACGCCATCCGCTCCTGGCGGCAACTGCTGAAAATAAACCCCTTGGCCACGGGGCCGAATGGAGAACCGGTCTCGAAGATGATCAGTCACGTTGAGGCCCGGAGCCGGAAATAATCCGCCTGAATCCGTGACGGCTTGAGGTGACACTCCATGCAATATGTTTGATTTATTGAGTTATTGCCAAATAAACACATTTTCCGGTTTTCACCGCGCCGCCCTGCGGTCCGCCCGATAACGGATTCAGGATCCGGGGAAAAATCCTTTCGGGTTGCCATTTTCAACCTGTTATCACCCTGCCCGCCACGATTTGCCGGGGCGCCAGCCAAACAAAAATGGCGCCCCGCCCAATGCCGATTTTATCGGCTTCAAGCTTGACAGGAAATTGCAATAACTTTATGTTAAGAGACTATTCGCAAGGATTCGCGCCAAAACAAGCTAACCGGATCGACGCCGGGATCGAGGTCGTATTCCGCAATTGAGAATCGACCGAAGTCCGCCAGGGGCCGCGGCCGGGACGCCGAAAGGTGCAATGATTTTTTTGTCTGACCCCCTTGTAATAAATACTTTTTGATAATTTATTCAGATACCAAAGCAACAGACAACGACAGCGTCAAACTGAAGGAAGGAATATTCGATGAAAAAAATGACCGGCGCACAGGCAATCGTCAAGTGCCTGCAGGAAGAAGGTGTTAATCTCATTTTCGGTTTTCCGGGAGGAGCCGTCATTGACCTGTATGACGAACTTCTTGATTCGGATATTACCCATATCCTGGTTCGTCACGAGCAGGGTGCCGTTCATGCGGCAGACGGCTATGCCCGGGCAACCGGCGGAGTCGGGGTGGCCCTGTTGACCTCCGGCCCCGGTGCGACCAACGGGGTTACCGGCATTGCCACCGCCTACATGGATTCAATTCCGCTGGTTGTCCTGACCGGCCAGGTCCCGCGTGCCCTGATCGGCAACGATGCCTTTCAGGAAGTCGACATCGTCGGCATTACCCGGCCCTGTACTAAGCATAACTACCTGGTCAAGGACCCGGCAGACTTGGTCCCGGTCCTGCGCGAGGCCTTTTATCTCGCCGCTTCCGGCCGGCCCGGCCCGGTCCTCATCGATCTGCCCAAGGACGTGGTCGCGTCAAAGGTCAACTTTCCCGAAAAGAAGAAGATCAAGATGCAGACCTACCAGCCGAACTACGAGCCCCATCCCGGCCAGGTGGAAAAGGCCTGCCGGGCGATGCTGAAGGCCAAATCCCCGGTCCTCTATACCGGCGGCGGCGTTATCCTCTCCAACGCCAACAAGGAATTGACCGAACTGGCAAAGAAACTGAGTATTCCCGTAACAATGACCCTCATGGGTCTTGGCGGTTTTCCGGGCACCGACCCGCTGTCACTCGGCATGCTCGGCATGCACGGCACCTATGCCGCCAACATGGCCGTCGCCAAAAGCGACCTGCTCATTGCCGTGGGCGCCCGCTTTGACGACCGGGTGACGGGACGGCTGGACGCCTTTGCGCCGCACGCCAAGATCATCCATATCGATATCGACCCGACTTCCATCAGTAAAAACGTCGGGGTTGACATCCCCATTGTCGCAGACTGCAAACTGGCCCTGCAGGCCATGAACACCTGGTTTGACCGGCTCAAGGATTTTGACCCCAAGGACTTTGCCGCCAGGCATCAGCCCTGGATCGAACGGATCGACGCCTGGCAGCAAGAGCATCCGCTGACCTATCATGAGGAAGGGGACATTATCAAGCCGCAGTATGTTGTTGAAAAGCTCAATGAACTGACCGGCGGCGACGCCATCATTGCCACCGAGGTCGGCCAGAACCAAATGTGGGCGGCCCAGTTCTACAAATTCAACAAACCGCGCCACCTGCTGACATCGGGAGGCCTGGGGACCATGGGCTATGGACTGCCGGCGGCCATCGGCGCCAAACTGGCCTATCCCAACGCCACGGTTATTGATATTGCCGGCGACGGTTCCATCCAGATGAATATCCAGGAACTCGCTACCGCCAAGCAATGGGGGGCGCCGGTTAAAATTGCCATCCTCAACAACGGCTACCTGGGCATGGTCCGCCAGTGGCAGGAACTGTTTTACAACCGCCGTTATTCCGCCACCGTCATGGAGGTCACGCCGGACTTTGTCGAACTGGCCAAGGCCTATGGCGCGGTCGGCTTGCGGGCCAAAACCAAGGATGAGGTCGAACCGGTCATCAAGGAGGCCCTGGCGACCGACAACCTGGTGATCATGGATTTCATTGTCAACCGTGAGGAAGGGGTATACCCGATGGTCCCGGCCGGCAAAGCCACCACGGAAATGTTGCTTGTCTAATCGTCGTCCAAACAAAAATACCCCGCTGCCTTGCGAGCAGTGTTTAACCTCGAGACTGTTATAGGATCAGATCAATGAAACATACACTTTCGGTTCTTCTTCTGAATAAGCCCGGCGCCCTGTCCCGGGTAACCGGCCTGTTCAGCGGCCGCGGCTTCAACATTGAAAGTCTGAGCGTGGCCGAAACCCTGGACCCCAAGGTTTCCTGCCTTACCCTGGTCACCCATGGCGATGAATCAATTATCGAACAGATCACCAAACAGCTGCATAAGCTGATCGACGTAATCAAGGTTACCGATATCAGCGAAGGTGAATTCGTCGAGCGGGAAATGGTCCTGATCCAGGTCAAGGCCGAAGCACATACCAGGGCCGAGGTCCTCCGCGTTATTGACATCTTCCGCGGCAAGGTCGTTGACGTCAGCCCCACCACCTATACGGTGGAGATGACCGGGCCGGAAAGCAAAATCAAGGCGGTGATCGATATCCTTCGTCCCCTTGGCATCAAAGAGATCATCCGTACCGGCACCATTGCCATGGCGAGGGCTCCCAAAAAATAAAGTACGAGTTCCCCAGCACCTCATTTCGTCCGTTTTGGCCTCCTCACATCCGCCAAGGATAGATTCGGAGTCCCAACGCACGAAACCAAGGCACGGGTGAACTCGTACGGGCTGAGTATCTCCCGAGGTTGTCGTCCCTAGTGAATTGTTACAAAATAAAATCCATGTTCAACATCCGAACATCGACATCTCGGGGCATAACCGTTGCTACGGCCATGCCCTGTTCGGTTTTCAATCCGAAAGCCTTCGCTTACGCTTAAGCAGAACACGCCGATTACATGAAAAAACCAAGGATTTCTCTCGCCCGCGAAGGCTATCCCTTTATCCTGTTCAGCGGTTTCATCACCCTGATCTGCGCCATACTCGCCTATCATATCGCCGCCTTGGCCGGACTGGCGGTGACCGGATTTATAACCTGGTTTTTTCGGGACCCGGCCCGGGTCGTTCCGGACCGCTCCGACGCCCTTGTTTCCCCGGCCGACGGCAAAGTAATTCTCATCGAAAAGATATTTGACGACCGCTTTTGCCAGGAAAATGTTCTTAAGGTTTCAATCTTCATGAACATTTTCAACGTCCACGTCAACCGTATCCCCTTTCCGGGCCAGGTCGAGCAGGTGACCTTCAAGCCCGGCTCCTTTTATTCCGCCGATTCCAAGCGCGGCGCCCTGCACAACGAATACTGCGCCCTCACAATCATGACCGACGGCAAGCAGCGATACGGGGTGGTCCAGGTCGCCGGTCTTATCGCCCGCCGCATTGTCTGCCGGGCGGAGAAAGGAGATCGGGTGCAAACGGGGCAGCGCTACGGCCTGATTCGCTTCGGCTCCCGGGTCGACCTCTACCTGCCGCTCCAGGTGGAGCTTGAGATCAGCAAGGGCCAGAAGGTCCGGGCCGGTGAGACGGTACTCGGCTACATGAACCTGGTCAGCTCCTGAAAAACACCGTTATTTCATATTTTATTTGAATTCTGTCCCGCCAATAACTACTATATCCATATAGATAAACCTGAATCCGTGACGGCTTGAGTTAATATTCTATGTAATATATATAGAATTTATTGCATTATATGTTAAATAGATGCACTTTCTGACCTTCACCGCGCCGCCCTGCGGGGCGCCCGATAACCGCGCATCTGCTGCGTTGGCAACTCGTTGATATCACACCAGGATAATCAACATCGTTGCCGCCTTGCATCTGCACCGTTCTCGAACGCTCACGGATTCAGGATAAAGAGAACATCCTGACGGAATGTTCACAATGGATGAGGTGTCCATGGAGACAAATACCAATTCGAAATTTTCCCCGTTGCCCTGCATGCTGACCTGCGCCAGCCTGTTCAGCGGTTTTTATTCGATTATATCCGCCATTAACGGTCATTACTTTACCGCGGCCGTCGCCATTCTGGTCGCTATGGTATTCGACGGCCTTGACGGCCGGGTGGCCCGGATGACCCGCTCGACCAGCCGGTTCGGCATGGAGCTTGACTCGCTCTGCGACCTGGTTTCCTTTGGCGTGGCCCCGGGCCTGCTGGCCTATCTCTGGGCCCTAACACCGTATGGGCGCTACGGCTGGCTCGCCGCCTTTCTCTACGTGGCAACAACCGCCCTCAGGCTGGCACGATTCAACTCCCAGGCGGAGACCACCGGTCCCGACTTCGTCGGCCTGCCCTGCCCGGCCGCAGCGGGCATGATTGCCACGACAGTGATGTTCAGCAGATTTCTCGGCGCCACCGGCACCGTCAAGCACCTCTCCATCCTCCTGTTGGTGTACGTCCTCTCGTACCTGATGGTCAGCAACCACCGCTATCTCAGTTTCAAGCAGCCGCACATCAAAAAAGGCAAGGTGTTCCAGCTGGTTGTCGGCATGCTGTTGCTGCTGATCCTGCTGGCCACCGAGCCCCCGGTCACCCTGTTCGGAGCCATTCTCGTCTATATTGTCTCCGGTCCGGCCATGGCCCTGTATCAGTTTGCCACCAGAAAAAAACTGGCAGAGGACAAGTATCCGTCATAACCGGGGAAAACGAAACACCGTATACCGGGGTTATTTTCTCGCCATCCTGACTGACTGACTGATCAAGCCATTGCGTATTACCGGCGGCACGGCCCGAAGCCGAAAATTGACCTGTCCGAAATCAGTCCGGAACAATACGATCCGGCCAACCACTGACCGGGTGCGTGAAGCCCTGTTCAGCATCCTGAACGAACACGTTGCCGGAGCCGCCGTTCTTGATCTTTTTTCCGGGACCGGCGCCCTTGGCCTTGAGGCGCTCAGCCGGGGAGCGGCGCATGCGGTTTTCGTCGACCGGTCGCCCCGCTCCCTGGAGCTGATCCGCATGAATCTGCAGCTCTGCTTCGAGCAACCGCCCGCAACGATCATGCGCCTTGACCTGAACAAGGACTCCGCTTTTCAGGCCTTAGGAAACAAATTCTCCGCTCATCAGCCGTTCGACCTCATCTTCCTTGACCCGCCGTACGAGAAAAAACTGGCGGAGAAGACCCTGTTAATGGTAGAAAAAACAGGTCTTGCAGCGCCGGGCGGCCGGGTCATCGCCGAAGAACGGTGGACCGAAGAACTACCGGAGGCCGTCGGCCGCCTGCGCCTGTGGAAAAAACGTCGTTACGGAGAAACAGGCATCCGGATCTACCGGCTTGCCACCTGACCAAGAACCTCAACCATTCTGTTTATCATGTCTCATCACGACCAGCGGCCAAACGAACATCCGGCGGAGAATCCTTCGATAGCTGTCTATCCGGGCACCTTCGATCCCATTACCAACGGCCATATTGATATCATCAAACGCGCCCTGCGGCTCTTTGACCGGATCATCATCGTTATTGCCGTTAATACGGAGAAAAAACCCCTCTTTTCCACGGCCGAACGTATCGATATGATCAAGCGGTGTTTTTCGGATTACAATGGCAGGATCGGGGTGGACACAACGGCCGGACTTATCGTCGACTATGCCATGCAGGAAAATGCCCGCGCCATAGTCCGCGGTTTAAGGGCGGTATCCGATTTTGATTACGAATTTCAGCTGGCCCTCATGAACAGGAAACTTGAACGGAAGATTGAAACCGTGTTTCTGATGACCGGATTCCGCTGGATTTTTATCAGTTCAAGCATCATCAAGGATGCGGCCAGGCATGGCGGCAATGTCGACGGCGTGGTGCCGGACCATGTCCTGCTGGCCCTGCAACAGAAATTCAGCTGACTCGCGCCTCCTTCCTGCCATGGACCAAACCAGACCAACGCCGGGCATCAACCGCCGTCACCTTCTGATCAGGGTGACCCAGGGAGTCCTGGCGCTTACGGGACTGGCCCTGCTCCGGCCGCTGTTTCGTTTTACCGGCTTCACGGTCAAGCGCAAACCGCGCCATATCCTCGTCCCTAAAATGCTGCCGGCCAGAAACGTTTACACGGAGCATGACTTTATCCTCTTCATCCTCGCCCAGGGACCGCTGGCCGTTTCACGAATCTGCACCCACCTCGGCTGCCGGGTCAATTACCGCAAAGAGCTGGGGCTCATAGAATGCCCCTGTCACCAGAGTCGATTCACCCGCAAAGGCAAACGGGTTGCCGGTCCGGCCAAACGCAATCTGCCCATCTACCCGGTCAAAATTATCAAGGATAACAACGGCAAGGTAACGGGTTACATGGTGACCCTATGATCGGTCATGCCGTGAAGCGGCCCCTTGGCCTTCTGAAGCAGAAGGCCCTGGCCGTTAACTGGGGCGGCCAGGCCCTGATCAGTCTCTACATCTCGATTTTGTCGGGCCTCGTCGTCGCCCTGCAGTACAACCCGGCGGAACCCTTTTACTCCACCGCCACCATCGAAATCATTGTGCCCTACGGCGATTTCTGGCGCTCCCTGCATTACTATTCCAGCCAGGCCTTCATGCTGCTGCTGCTCTGTCACCTGGCCGCGGCGATCTGGGAGAACAACCATTACTACAGTCGTCTTGCCTGGATCCGGTTAACGCTGAGCGTGCCCATAGCGCTGCTGCTGCTCTTTACCGGTTATATCCTGCGAAATGATGCCACGGGGGCGGCAGCCGGCGCCATAGCCGAACATCTCACCCTGTCTATTCCGCTCATCGGCCGATGGCTCAACGATATTTTCCTGGCCATTACGGCAAACGGCCTCAAACGGGTTTACGTCAACCACCTGATCGGCCTGATCGTCCTGGGCGGCTACTGCGTCTGGCCCCATCTCCGGCGCTATACCAGCCGCTGGCGGGACCACCTGCCGCTGATCCTTCTCATGCTGCTGCTTGCCACTCTCCTGATCGCGCCCATGGAGCCGGACAAGATCGGCCTCGTGCATATTGCCGGGCCCTGGTTTTTTCTCGGCCTCCAGGAACTCCTCCGCACCATCCAACCATTCTGGGCCGGCGTGGTGTTTCCGGCCACCATCGTCGCCGCCCTGCTGACCCTGCCGCGGGAGGGGCGGAAACGCTCCCTTTACCTGGTCTTCATCGGCGTCTGGTTCGCCCTCTATACCGTCCTCAGCGTGATCAGTTATTCCCGTATCTAAGGGCTTGCGCAGAAATCAGAACTCGGGCTCACCCTGCTCATTTTCGGCCAGGCCGACAACGACAATCCCGGCCTTTTCGGCAGCGGCGATCATCGCCCCCCGGTCAAAAACCAAGGACTGGCCGGCCTCCACCGCCAGGACGCTGCCACGAACGCTTGCCAGGGCGTCAATGGTTTGCACCCCGGTCGCCGGCAGGTCAAAACGAAAATCCTGGTTCGGTTTCTTGAGCTTCACCACCACGGCCCCGGAGCCGGCCAGGCCGCCGCCCCTGACAATGGCGGCGTCCGTGCCCTCAATCGCCTCCACCGCCAGGACACTGCGCCCCCGCACCACGACGCACTGGCCGATATCGAGACGGCCGATCTCCCGGGCGATCCGCCAGCCGAAACGAATGTCCTCCATCTGCCCGGCGCCCGGTTTTTTCCTGGTCAGAACGCCTTGGGGGAACAACAGATGCTCCAGGTAGCAGGTAGAGGCAAGAATCTGAATCCCTTCATCTTCAAGGGCCCTGGCAACGGCACGGAGAATGGCGTCATCATGGCGGGTATCGATTTTATTCCACAGGCTCAGACCCTTCAGATCCGGCAGCACATCCTTGAAAATCCTGGTCTTGGTGATGGTCCCGGCAAAGACGGCCTGGCGGACGCCCTGTTTGTGAAAAAAATTGATAATCCGGCCGAGTTGCCCCAGCTTCACCCAACAGGTGACGTCAACGGCATCCTCAAGTTCAGGCAGGGATTCGCTCAGGTGGCCGACGGCCGCAACCCTTTTTCCCCTTGCCCTCGCCGCTTCGGCAAAGAGCAGGGGGAACTGGCCGCCGCCGGCAATAAGTCCGATCACGGAATTCATCGGTTTCTGCAATTCATCGGCCATCAATCATCAAGTGTGCGTTTGACCACCCCGCGTTTCGAGGTCTGGAAAAATTCAACCAGGGTCTCGACCTCGGGACAGTCGGGGATCTCTTCAATAGTCTTGAGCAGGGCGTCTTTCAACAGGAGTTGCGGAGAACGGAAGATGATCCTGAACGCCTGTTCCAGCTTGGCGATATTCTCCCGGCTTACGCCGCTGCGCCGCAGGCCGATTTTATTGATGCCGCTGATGCGCATGCGGTTGCGCGTCCCGCTCAAAAGCACGTAGGGAGGAACGTCAAGGCTGATGCCGGACATGCCGCCCACATAGGTATATGGCCCGATACGGCAGTATTGATGAACGGCGACCAGGCCGCCGAGATTCACATGATCACCCAACACCACATGACCGGCCAGGGTCGCCACATTAGCCATGATGACCTGGTTGCCGATAACGCAATCATGGGCGACATGGCAGTAGGCCATGAGCATATTCTCATTGCCGATCACCGTTTCACCCTTGCCCGCCACGGTTCCCCGGTGAATGGAAACATATTCGCGAATCAGATTGTCATCACCAATGATCAGCTTCGTCGACTCTCCCCGGTAATGCATATCCTGGGGCGGCGCACCGATAGAGGTGAAAGGGCCGATCTTGTTGCGGGCGCCGATAAAAGTCGGGCCGGAAATAACGGCATGGCTGCCGACAATGGTTTCCGGGCCGACAGTCACCTGCCCGTCGATCACGGCATAGGCGCCGATATCGGCGGTTTCGTGTATTTCCGCCTGTGAATCGACCACGGCAGTGGAGTGAATGGTCATTTTTTTATATCCTGTAAGATAATGAACGGGTCGCCCCGTGATTATTTTTCACCTGAATCCGTTATCGGGCGCTCACATATTCAGGTTTTAACGAAAGGCGGCCATGATCTCGGCCTCGGCCGCCAGCTGGTCGTCCACGTAGGCCTTGCCGCTCATCTTGGCGACCTTCGACTTCATCTTCAACAGTTCAAGCTTGAAGACCAGCTGATCTCCCGGCCGCACTATCCGGCGGAAACGGACACCGTCAAGGCCGGCGAAATAGAAGAGTTGCCCCTCAAGCACATCCGGCGCCGAGAGATAGGCCAGGAGGCTGCCGGCCTGGGCAAGGCCCTCGAGAATAAGCACGCCCGGCATGACCGGTTCACCGGGAAAATGCCCCTGGAAAAAAGGCTCGTTGGCGGTCACGTTTTTCAGGGCGGTGATGCTTTTTCCCTCTTCAAGCTCCAGGACCCGGTCCACCATGATAAAGGGATACCGTTGCGGCAGCATGTCCAGGATCGCTTCAATGTTAATAGGTAACTGCCGGTTTGACGACTCTGTATTCATTTTTCCTTTTCCTCGTTATTCGTTTTCTCCGTCTCATCAGAAAAACGGCGGGCAAGCTTGTCAACTTCCCGGCGCAGTTTCCTGATTTCCTTTAACATCTCCGGCAGGCGGGGATATACCGCCACGGCCCGGCCCCATCTCTTCACCTCAATGGCCGGATAGCCGCCGACCACGGAGCCCGCCGGCAGGTCACCGTGGATACCGCTCATGCCCGCGGCCATGACCCGGTCACCAAGATGCAGATGACCGGACACCGCGGCCTTGCCCCCAAGCACCACGTTCCGGCCGAGGGTCGTGCTGCCGGCGATGCCGACCTGGGCAACAATAATCGAATTCTCTCCCACCTCTACATTATGGGCGAGCTGGACCAGGTTGTCGATCTTGACGCCGCTCCTGATCCGGGTCGTGCCGAACGCGGCCCGATCGA
>VAPM010476766.1_pt1 | contig 12459 bp, 17 predicted proteins | sample 3395091 | NCBI WGS metagenome assembly VAPM01 (sample SAMN08290445, study PRJNA428436) | hydrothermal vent metagenome | isolation source: Deep-sea hydrothermal vent chimney 3 | place: Pacific Ocean: Juan De Fuca Ridge | reverse complement strand
TACACGCCAGTATAACCATCCTGGATTGCCTGTCGCCATTCACCACTTTCCCCTGCCCGCAACATCACCATCAATCCTACGCCAGGCTTGTGTTTCTCACGGCTGGCAATAACAATAAACTCATTCATGCCCACCCGCAGGGGACTGGGGCGCGCCTCCACCCGAAAGCTCAGATCCTGCCATTGTTGTGGACCTAAAATGACTGATTGCTCATTGGAACAAGCAGACAACAACCCCACAAACATGGCAATAAAAAACAGCTTCTTAAAACAGGAAATAAAAAAAACAGATGGACTTCGTTTCATTTTGAACCCGCCAGCGTGGCATGGCGCTGAAGATAGTCCAGCACCTCGCTCAATTCATCTTTATTCAATGGTGTCGCCCCTTTGGTTACCATACGCATTTGCATGCGCTGCAAAATAGCGGGCCAAGCCTGCGCAGTGTGCGCATGAGGCTGCGGTGCATTATGGCATCTGGCACATTTTGCCTGATAAAGTTTCGCTGATGCCGAATCGGCTTCAGGATACACCAGAGGCTCGTTAGGAAGCTCGCAGGCCGACAGCAACAGAGCCACTAAACCAAAGCAACTATTTGTCGGCAGGCTTGGGGGGCGAGCGTGCTGCATCTTTTTCACTGCGGGTCTGGTGACTGTCTGTGGGTGACTCTGCATTTTTGTTTTTTTCTTTGTCTGTATCCAAACGCCCCGCCACTTTGGAGCCATAAAAATTCACCATAAAATAAACGAAAGTACCAAACACCGCAGTGTACAACAGTGCTGCACCAAACCCCCAATTTATCCATTCACGCTCATAGCCCGGACGATCTCCCCAAAAAGGAAAGCTCAGCCCCACCGCCACTAACATCACAGCAACGATGATACCGATAAACCAACGTGGCACCGGTTGCTGTGACTCAGGGATTTTTTCCACTAACTCCCAATCTTCCAGGCCACGCTTGGCTAGGCGCTCTTCATCAGAAGCATAACCAAAATTATCTTCAGGCAATTCACCCCACTGGATATCCTTCAAATCACCCGGGGGAGGCTCTTTTTCCACATCTTCAACTTTAGGTGTACTTTCAGTCTTGTTCATTGGTAGCCCCACATCTGACGCTCACATAAATATAGCGTTTCCAGTCGTTTCAAAAAACATTTTTCTACTTGAGCACTGTATCTGGCGCAACATTTTTTGCAACAAAGTGTTGTACGCGAAAAGCGGTATGCCAGCCATCCACTGTATTCACATGCACTAAAAACGTATGCAACCCAGGCGGCACATTAGGCTTGATATGCAGATTCACATCAATTCGCCCGGCAGTGTCAAAGCGCAGCACTTTTTCCGGTATCGAATAGTTGTTTTCTGACAAGCCTTCAATGCGTAACGTTGCCTCAGTAGCACGATACAACTTATTAGAAACCGCAATACGGTAGTCGCGAATCGCTGAGCCAAATTGTTGATCAGCACGATACACTGCCAAATGATACTCGTTATACGTCAACAACCCCCAAACAAACATGCCCAGACCCAACGCGGAAAATGGCAAAGTCCACCGCATACGCAAAGAGATCGAAGCTAGATTCCTTAAAGCCGAAGACTTTCCCGATACGCCTCTCTCGAAAGATAACAAACCTGCTTCGCCTTTTTTACCTTGCAACTGATCGCAAGCGTCAATACATTCGCCACAATTAATACAGCTGTCATACATATCTGTATTACGCGGATCAAGCCCGATAAAACAAGCAGTACTACAATAGTTACATTTTTCACACTGGGATGAGCGTGTATCATCATAAGCAATCTTTAGTGTCTGCTTGGTTTTAAAACCATGTTGCCACACACGGTAAACACACATAAAACGACACCAGAAATGACGAATGACACTCACATCGACCAGGATAAGTATCACAAAAATGGCGTAAATATAATGTAATGAACTCGCCAGACGCTCATCGTCCCGGAAAGTCATAAAAGACCAGATGACCTCTGGCGGATAAAAATAAAGCAATGGAATCAGAGCCAGCAACATGGACATCGCCAGCAGAATCAACCCCAGAACAATCCAGTTCAGTAAACGATTTTTACTGTCTGCCACCTTCATTTTTTCGCCTGAAACACTCATATCGGCACGCTTGCCAAGCAACCGATAGGTCCATTCGTTGGCTATTTCTGATAGGGTATTTTGCGGGCAAACCCAACCACAAAACGCGGTACCCATGGTGGAATACAGCATCACCATGCCGCTTGCAAGCAGCATCCACAAACCAAAAACCAGGAAAAAATCGGCCCACCAGACTTGATAACCCAGTACCACAAAGGCACCCGCCACCAAATCAATACGCAGTAATCCGCTCACTGGAATAATAATGGCAATAATAATGAACAGAAACTGTGTCAACCGACGCCGCCCATGAAAATTACTAGCACTGGCGGCTTCTACTTTGATCGGAATTTTACTTAGGGCATCGTCGTTACTACTCATAGCCATATACTACCATTGTGGAACTGTTTATTCATTGAGCATGTTGCTCAAAATCGACAATATTGCTGACTAAATCACTAGGATTTTGCACTGAGGAATCCAACGGGCTCAACGCCGCAAAGCGCTGCCGATAAGCTGTGGCCTGTTCAGTATTTCCGGCCTGTTCCGCCAATTCCCACAAGCGGCGCAATACCTCGACATGGTCCGGCCGTATACGCAACACCGATTCCAGCAACTGTTGCTCATTCAACCCACGCGCCTCTGCTGCCGCACGATCCTGCAAAACGGCATCTGCCAATGCAAAACCCACCCAGCGATCCTTTGGATTAGCTTGATAGGCCAGCGGCAACAACCGCTGGCTTTCTACAATTTTCTCAGACAACAAAGCCAACCAACTGCGATGCGCCAATTCTGTGGCAATATAAGCGCGCTCGAAGTATGGGAAATTACTCTCACTGATGCTGAGATGACTTGCCGCCGCATCCAGTGGGAAACGAATGGATAATAACCACGACAGTACCTTGGAAATATCCAGGCTGCCATCGTAACGCGCCTCTGGCAGCTGATATTCAATCACAGGTGCCCACTCATCCTGCCGAGGGACATCAAATTCAGGAATTTCTCCCCAGTAACGCCCTAACCATGTCCACGGCCCCTCCCCTCCCGTCGCCGCCTCGACTTGCTCACCCGTCAGTCGCTGTACATTATTGAGTAATTTCACACTACTGATACTGCCATCATGTACGCCGACCATCGCCAACCGAAAAGCATCCACAAAAATAATGGCATCCGGAAATACGTCTTTGAAGGTCGCCAAAACCACTTGTAGGCTATTGATATCAAATTGATTCAGTGCCAGCCACTGCACAAAGATACCACCCGATAATAAACGTTTTTGTACGCGTATAAATTGCTGACGGGACAGTAATGCGCTACGCCCCACCAGATCAGGATGAAACAGGTCGCCGACAATCACGTCATAATATCCGGCATCACTCAACAAGAAATGACGGGCATCATCACGGACAATTTTTAGATGGTCAGTAATATCGTCATTAACCGGCCGAAACTCCTCTCGCGCAGCGTTAATCGCGCCCAACGACAGCTCAACAGCAGTGCGCTGTAACCCAGGAAATGCCAACGACGCCGATGCAGAAATTCCCGTCCCCAACCCCAAAAACAAAACCTGCCGTGGCTCAGGGTGCAACAACAACGGTAAACGTACCTGATTTTTTTGCACTTCTACAGCCGTGGGTTCTGACGAGGCATCCATACGTCGCATGTCAGCCAATAACTGTCGTTGACCATCCGGGCTAGCAACAACATGGGTGATAGAAATGGCATCTTCGTGCAGGGAAAGTGTTTTTGTCTGTGCGTAAGCTTGTGGCAATAAACGGGATACCGGCGGCATATCCATTACTGTCATGCTCAGTAATCCCATTACAATAACCAATGCCCACGCGGGTCGGGAAGCCCATCCCTGCGCCAACACCAACCCTAAAACCAACAACAGCATTGCCCCCAAAACAATCGTACTACTACTGCCAATGCTCGGAATAAAAACAAAACCGGCCAACAGCGCACCTAATGCCGCACCCAGCGAATTCGCACCATACAACCACACTCCGCTTTGATAACGGTTACCCACACGCTCAGCCAGCAACGGCAACCAAGCACCCAGCACCAATGTGACGGGCAAGGTCAACATAACAATTGCCGAACCTTGCAGCCATAACGCCGCAAGCAGAGAAGAAAAATGCTCTCGCTCAATCCAGGACGAAAACACGGGCAACCACCACAAACTCAGTAAAGAAAACCCGCAGGCCACAACGGGCAATACACTAAACCAGAATTTTTTCGTCAGCAACCGAGCTAACAAACTGCCAAAACCAATGCCCAATAAAAACACAGCCAGAATAATTGCCAACACATATTCAGTGCGCAACATCACCATGCCAAATAAACGCGCCCAACCAATTTGCAGCAAAAGTGCGCCGGCCCCAATGCCTGCATAAACCAACAACCATTTTGTGGGGGGGCGGGCCAAAGGGGTTATCATTTCTTTTTTCTGTGCTGATTCAAATCGCCAGGACAATAAAAACAAAATCCCCGCGACCACCAAACTGACCAACGCTACAGTGCGCAGTGATGATAACCAGCCCAACATTGGCAATAGCCATAACGGCAACAATGCACCAAAGGCACCGCCAAGCGCATTGATCCCATAAATACTTCCCAGAGAAACTTTTGCACCTTGTACCGCAGATAAAATTAATGGAAAACCCGCACCCATAGCCATGGCGGGAATCATCAACACCAGTGTGACAATGGAAATTTGCAACGCAATCCAGCCAGAGTAGCTGGTATTACCTGCAATAATCGCAAATTGCGTATCCACAATTTGGAATAGTGTAGGAAGTGCCAATGCTGTAACCGCCACAAACAATTCAATAAAGGCAAACAAACGCAAAGGACGGCTAGTTGAACGGCTCCAATGCACACCTAAAAAACTGCCTATGCCCAAACCAGCCATATAAGCACTGACAGTAACAACGACACCGAATATGCTAACCCCGAACTGCAAGGACAACATACGCGTCCAAAGAATTTCATAGGCAAGGCTGGCGGCACCGGAAATTAAGTATAAACAAACAAGGATCAGACCCAGCTTTCGTAATGCGGATATATTTTGCATTGAATGGCTGGCCTTGCGAGGGAGTTGACGAGTAAAAACGGTTGCTGTGATAGCACCTAAAAAGGATAAAACCAGACGATGCCCGCCACAGCATGCCCCAGTGCCAACGTCAAACTCAAACCAGCACATACCATGTGTGGGACAAATACACGTTTTCCATATACAACCATAGCAACGCCCAGTGCCACTGTGGTAATAATCAGTAGCAACAACGGAATACCCATTAAAAACATAATAAGATGTTTGGTTTCTTCATCAACGGCGACCAACTCACTTTTTGCTGACCTGTCATTTTCGAAAGCCTGCAACACCCCTGAACTTTGTTGCTCGACTTTTTGCTCCACAGGCTCATCCGCATAACTCGGCACAGCGATACTCAACACCAAGCCTACAAACAAATAGAAAAATACTCTACTCATGCTCTGCATCTTTAATCTCTGATTTTTTAACCGCAAAATACCAATACAGTGCTGCCATGAGGACAAACGGAAAAAGAATAATAAGCAATAAAAAAATAAAAATTGCCCAGGGTGTATCAATAGTGACATGTGCATAACGATAACTGTCCATCGCATACACGGAACACGTTGTTGTCAACAACATCAAAAATACGAACAAATGGAATATTTTACTCACTGCGCAATTCTCGCTGGTTTATGACTTAATTTATGTCCGCTACCGTGACTGCGCAACGGAAGCCAAAAAAATCTGATGCATAATAGGGCATTGAAAAATTCCGGTGATATACCGCTGTTGAAAACGGATCACTTTTCCATGAGCCACCACGACGCACTTTGTATACACCCTCCACGGCAACTAGATCTGCCACTTTCAACGCGCGGTCTTCCGCCGTCGTTGCTTGTATTTTTTTCGGCTGGAAAGTGTCTGCAATAGCCCCTGAACCTTCATAAGGCAGAAAATCACTTGCCGTCCACTCACTGACATTCCCCGACATGTCATAGACTCCGTATGGGCTCACGCCAGTTTTGTACGTTGTCACCTCGTTACTCGAACCAACGTGATAATAAGTATTCAAACGGCTCGCATCCATTTGATTGCCCCAAGGCCAGCGGCGGCCATCAGTACCACGTGCCGCTTTTTCCCACTCAGCCTCAGTGGGTAAGCGCTTATCTTTAAACCTGCAATAATTCACTGCGTCATACCATGTCACCATAGTGACAGGGTATTGTGTTTTCCCATCCGGGATACTCCCGTCTTTCCAATCCAACGGTGGGCGATGTTTCGTGGCAACAACGAATTTCGCAAATTCTGCATGTGTCACAGGATACTTATCGATTTTATATTCTGGCAAAAATACCGTGTGTTGCGGGCGATTAAACTTATCGGAACGTTCTGAATCCGTACCCATCAAAAAGTCACCCGCAGGAATAGTCACCATAGCTTCAAGCTCTTGCCATTGTTCAACCGTCAACAAGGCTTCCAACTCACTCCATTGATAAATTTTTTCGGCGCGCTTTTGTGATTCGTGAATACGATGCCGGGTAATATCTTCTCCTGCCGCACGTATATGATCTTTCATATCCGCCAGATCATAGGTTGCTCGGGCCTTCATGTCAGCCATACGGTTTGAACCCAAATCAACCACATGCAACACACCAAATATCACCGCTGCCGAAAGACAGGTAGTTAGAGTTGCCGCCAAATAACGTTTACGTTTTTCGCGTTCGCTGGCGCTCAGGTTTGATTGATACTGCGGCACCATACCTAAATCTCATTCAGCCTTGCTGACTGTTTTCTCAGCAGGCTTTGCTTGCCCTTCCGTTACTTCAAGCGATGATTCACCATCAGTAACATGTACCGCTTTTTTCCACCCATAAACCCGCTTGTTCATGATTTCACCGAACACACCACCAATCATTGAGGCTTCCATCGCCAGTATGACAAAAAAACCCCACCAGCCCAGCGGTATTAATGCTGCGCCCTCTGGCACACCGGAATATTCAACGGTTTGATAATACGCCGCAAATCGCACAATGAGCGGAGGAAATATGGCAATCCATTTACCACCCAACCCGTAAACATATGACACCGAAATGCCCACCAATACCGGCAAAATAAACAACTGCAAAAACCAGAAAAAATTAAACGTATCCAGCCCCCAAAATAACTCGATACGAACACCCAGCACCCAGTCACCCAAAAAATTCACCAGACAACCGACAAATATCGCCAACCAGAGGGAAAGCCAGCGTATCCGAAACATCATTGCAGGTATTCCTCACCTGTCAGTTTTTCATAGGCCATTTTTTTGGTTTCTTCCAGATACCAGTCTTCTACCTTTAAACTGGCGATATAGCTGGCTAACATTCTGCGATCAGCTTCTGGAATGCTGGCGAACGACGGCATTTGGAAACGCAGTTTTAACCTGGAGGGTATTATTGACTGAGGGTCTTCCGCAGAAAAATAATGATACAACCATTCTTCATCGCGCAACGAACCCATGCCATCCAACGAAGGAGCGGGGACTGCCTGCATAATATTACGCAACCCCCATAAGGAGTGGCAGTCACGGCATTTGTATTTACGATAAAGCACCGAGGCCTTAGCAGCCAACTCTGGCGGAGCAGTACTGTAAAATGGAATACCCGGATCTTTTTCTTCTTCCTGAGAAATCATCCAGCCTTTCACCGCCATCGCCACCACGATAAAACCGGTTATGCCGATTAGAATACCTCTTTCACCTTTTTTCATTATGAAGTACGCTGTTTGCGCTCATCGGCCTCTTTTTTCAAGTACACCTTGCGCAACGCTTCCTGCTCCTTATTCACCCTCATTGCCTTTTCAAATTCCTCAGGAGCCATTTTATCTTTGTCATTTTCGTCAAAAACGACATATTTTATATCTTCGTCAAACTGATCATTATGCGCAGCCCAACGCACCCAATAAACTGCCGTTAACACGATAGCTGCGCCCGCAACCAACCAAAAATAAATGGTCCAACCATCTTCTAATGAATTAAAAAAATCCGCCATCACCATTCCTCCTAAAACAAATACCCATGAAGCATTTGTGTCGCGCCAAAAATCACTGCGACCACAACACCCAACAAAATCCAGACAAACATAATTTTTTCGCCCGTTTTAAGCTTCTCTTTTTTCCCCATTGTCATAAACATAAAAACAAAAATGGTAAATACAACGATAGAAGCAATCAGGAAATAGAAAATCCCGACACTAAACTCTTGCGACTTCATCCCTTCGATGCTGGTGTCAATTCCAAATGGGCCGGAAGCCTCCTCTACTGACAAATTCAGGTAGGGAAGATTCAATGAATATACAGCAGTAAGCATACTGCCAATAACCTGCTGTAACGCCTCAAAAACCATCACTATTAACCTGCATCAAAACTACAAAGAAATATGGGGAAAATGTTCGCCATGAAAGCAGTCATTTTACCATGACTGCACACTTCACAGCCAATAAAACCTGAGACTAACGCTGAAAACAACAAGGCAAAACATCAAAAAACATATCGTTAAAAATGCTATAAAAAAAGGCCACACCGGATTAAGGATGTGGCCTTTTTTATCGTTTCAAAACAAATCAAATAAGCATTAAATCAACCGTAGTCGCCAATACCCGGCTTGTCCTTATCTGTCTCATCAACATAGAAGCTGTAAATGAATGGCGCGGTATAAACCAGCAAAATCCAAATAAGCATTGCCAGCGGGCCATTATCTAAATCAATCATAACAAAATCTCCTGTTGTCTCTTTATGTGGTCTAGTGACCGTGATGACTTGGCTCCCAGTCGTAATCAGGCAAGCGTTTTACAACAATCAGCACACCTAGACAGAAAATAACAATGAAGAAAATGTCGATGGTATAACCCTTATCCCACCAAGGCTGAATACGTTCCACAGTGCCATCAGGCTTCAGATTACCTTCGAAATTAGCCAGAACGATATGATCACCCAGCACCGTATACTCACGTAAATCCGACCCATTACGTTGTAATTCAATGACTGCGTCTCTAATCAGACGTAAATCATCCATTTCCAACGGGTGACGCTCCTGTTCAGCTCCCCATTTGGAACCACTCGCCTTCACTTGATTAATGATGTATTCCATCGCTTCGGCATCGCTTTTACCTTGAATCGCCGGAGAATCCATCAAAGCGATGTATTCTTCATAGATCGCCGCAGTAGGACGTTGTCCCCACAGCGGAAAGGTAATCATAAACGCCGTTATAATGGTCAGTATGAGAATACCAATAATCGGCGGCGGCAAACGATTGTTATCTTCCTTAATGCCACCCAGACTCTCGCCTTCCCAAACAGCTTTTGCTACGTCATTCTGATCATCCGTACACAGGGTGTGCAGTGGGTTATCAAATTTCCAAGCCATATCTACTCCCCTTTTATTTCAGATTCAGAACAAAGTCAATCAACGCACGGGCTTCACTATCAGCAGCCGGCAGAGGGACTTCAGGTGGATAAATTGACTCTCCATTCGCATAAGCCGTGTAGGCTGCACGCCAACCATCGTAGTCAATAACAGTGCCGCTGGCATCTTTCTCGCCCCACAAATAATCATAACGAGGCATGATGGAATGCGACTGAACCAGACGAGGATTAAAGAAATGCATCACCATCCATTCACGCGAAGAGTTGCGAGATCCAACATGCGTCAGATCAGGCCCCTTACGGTCGGAACCAAACGCTGTTGGTGATTCACCGTTAAAATCGCCCAACATCGGCGGCGCACCAAAATACTGCCAGTCCTGAGTCTGTTCAGGCAACAAGGTATGACACCACCAGCAACCTTCGCGAACGAACATGATCTTGCCTTTACCCACAAGCAATCGTTGCGAATCATTGGCCTTTGACAGTGTCGCCGCCGGTAACCAGCCACGAGTTGCCGTTGCATTTTCAATATACGGAACCATCACGCCACCTTCGACGACTTCCCGCACAATAAATACTGCGCCCTGATCTTCAGAGGCTTCATTAATCCGCCCCTTTGATTCGCTCACAGCAGCTGGCACCGTACCAAGAATCCGTGGATGACGAATACCATTGGGAAACGGGACATCTTTCTCATACACAAAGGCACGGGTTGACTCGATAGCAGCACCCGTTTTCGGATCCTGACTTATCTGAACCGTGATCGGCTTCGCCCAGCCCAGCAGGAAAGGATCTTCATAACTGAAGCCACCTACTCGACCAAACGACAGCTGACGATCCATCGCGATGGATGTTGCGGACACATTCTGAATATCCACTGCCGGCATATACAACGTAATGAACATCGATGTTCCGAACGCCAAACCGAACATTCGGGAACCGATTTTATATTCTCTAAAAGCCACGGTAATTACCTCCCCTTATTATTCTATTAACGTTCGTAGGCCAGTTCATGTGGCAAACGTCCTGCAGGAATCACCGTACCCACACGAGCCGTCATATACATGTTGTATAACCATACGCAGTTTCCGAGGAACACCATCGTGCCACCCACCCAACGTGCAATCATATAAGGATGCTCAGCAATCACGACATCAATGTAAGGCACTTCGTAAATTTTACCTGCGCCTTGAATCAAGCCTGCTATCGTCATCGATACCCAATAAGCGGTAAAGCCTATCAACAACATCCAGAAGTGGAAGTTGGCCAAGCCCAGAGAGTACAGTTTACGGCGCAACAACGTTTGCAACCCGTAGTACACAGCTGCCGCTTCCAGAAAGGTGGAGAAGCCCAACAACGCCAGATGGGCGTGAGCCACAATCCAGCCCGTACCATGGACGTACCAATTGATGGCTCGTGTTTGCTGGAAACCACCCTGCATATTCAGTGGGATCGCCATCAACACACCGGTAATGGTGAATTTAATTTCAATATTCTCCACAAACATACGCCACTTGCCCGTCATGGTGAGCAGCAAGTTGGATACAAAAGCGATAGCCGGTACCAGAATCAGCACACCTTCTACCGAAGCAAAAGACTTTAACCATTCTGGCAGAGGAGCAGACATCAGATGATGGGCGGCCGGAGTAGAATAGAACACCACGACAGACCAAAAATGCAAGTGACCAATACGGTGAGAGTACAGCGGGTTACCCGTCACCTTCGGTACAACATAGTAGGAAATGGCCGCAGCAACCGGGGTAATCCATAAACCCAGCACGTTATGTGCAAACCACCAAGTCAAATATGCCTCAGTCAACCCGGTCAACTGGAAGAACTCTGGCGAATTACCCACTGTGAACACAATGATAACCATGAAAGTGGCGGCACCAAAGAACCAGTTAGTGGTGTAAATACCCTGAGTACGACGGGTTTTGATGGTCATCAACACGTTAATGCACAACGGAACCAAAAGGCCCAGCACAACGACAACATCAATGAAAAAAGGCAAGTCGGAATATTCACGACCCGAAGTTACGCCCATCCACAACAAGAACAAGCCTAGTGAAAGGCCAACATTCCACAAGAAGCAGTTCCAGACACCCAGCTTCTCAGACCAGAGCTTGGTATTACCCAAAGCTGGCGTGATGTACATCATCGCCATAGCAAAAGCCATGGATATCCAGCCAAGAATAACAGCTAGAACATGCACTTGGCGCATATGGCCAAACGATAAAATCTCGCTACCCATGACAAAGTCAGGAAACGCGAGCTTGGCGGCGTTAAAGGAACCCAAACCGGTCCCAATTACAAACCAAATAATCGACGAATAACCGAAGTAAATCGCGGCTGATCCAGCCGGGATATCTTCCGCTTTCGCAAACAGGTATTTAAACATCTTTACCCTCCCAGGTTATTTTTTTGAATCAACCAAAATTTACTTTTTACTGCGCGGCATCAGCAAAAACCAGCTGAACCACATAAAACTAAGTGCTAACAAAATTCCCATCATTCCTGCAAAGGTAGCCATGCCAACCCCTCCCTAAATTTATTAAATCAAGAATTATTCAGAATAAAAAAGACCGGCTATGCCTTGGATTCAATTTCCAAATGGCGATCAACAGCGACCTTGAGGATAATGAAAAAGGCAATACCAAAGACAATCATCGCCCAGTCGATAAACCCTGTGAACGAGCTAGGGTCATAGGCCTGACTACCCCAGCCACCCCAGTCATCAAACTGACCGCGACCAAGAAAACACATGAGTGCGGCACCAAACACACTGCCATTACCCATCCCCGTTAGCATTCCCCCAACAAGAGAAAGCATTAGTGGACTTTTCATCCCTCACCTCCTGAAATAACCAACATTACATTTTATTTTATTAAGGCCGGTGAACACAGCAGGAAACAAAAAAGGCT
>VAPM010689894.1_pt1 | contig 12462 bp, 13 predicted proteins | sample 3395091 | NCBI WGS metagenome assembly VAPM01 (sample SAMN08290445, study PRJNA428436) | hydrothermal vent metagenome | isolation source: Deep-sea hydrothermal vent chimney 3 | place: Pacific Ocean: Juan De Fuca Ridge | reverse complement strand
GTTCCAGCTAATTGTACGGGTTCTAAATTAGCAACTGGTGTTATGGCACCTGTTCTACCAACTTGATAGGTAATTTCATTTAAAATAGTACTTACCTGCTCAGCTTTAAATTTATAAGCAATTGCCCAACGAGGTGTTTTAGCTGTAAAACCTAACTCTTCTTGCTGTTGCAATGAATTCACTTTAATTACAATTCCATCGGTTTCATAAGGTAAATTATGCCTTTTTTCTTCCCAAGAATTTATAAATTCAAAAACTTCATCTATAGATTTGCATATTTGTATGGTATCAGGCACTTTAAATCCTGCTTTTTTTGCTTTATTTAACGCTTCAAAATGGGTTTTAAAAGGTAATTTTTCTCCTACAATTTGATACAATAAACAATCTAAAGGTCGCTTTGCAACTTCGGCACTATCCTGCATTTTTAAACTTCCGCTTGCTGTATTTCTAGGATTGCTATAAGGATCTTCACCTGCTTCCATTTTTTCGGCATTCATTTTATTAAAACCTTTTAAAGGAAGAATAATTTCACCACGAATTTCAAAATTAGGAACAAAATCACTTTTTAATACTAATGGAATAGATTTTATAGTTTTTACATTTGTAGTAACATCATCACCTTGAAAGCCGTCTCCACGAGTTTCTGCTTGTACCAAAATTCCATTTTTATACACTAAATTAATAGAAACTCCATCATATTTTAATTCACAGGAATATTCAATATCTCCATCATCAACCAATTTTCTAATTCTTGTTTCCCAATCTTTTAAATCTTCTAATGAATAGGAATTTGCTAAAGAATACATTCTATTTTTATGCGTAACTGTTTTAAAGTTTTTAGTAACTTTACCTCCAACCCTTTGTGTAGGAGAATTTATATCAAAAAATTGAGGATTTTCATTTTCTAACTTTTCTAATTCTTTCAATTTAGTATCAAATTCAAAATCAGAAATGGTTGCATTATCAAGCACATAATAATTATAATTATGAGTTCTAAGTTCTTCTCTTAATTGGTTTATTTTATTTTCAATATTCAATGACATATCATAGATTTTCTTCGCTAAAAATAAACATTATTTTTTACAATATTTCTTTGAAATCACAACTTCTTTAAATGCTTTATTAATGTTACTTTAGTTACATTTCAATATGATATTTGTCATACAAACCTATGTGTAACCTCAGTAACTTTACAGCGTTAAATAAAAGAATAATAAATACAAATAACTAAATATGAAAAACTTACTAATTTTAGGTGCAGGTACTGCAGGCACTATGATGTTGAATAAATTATACAAAGAGTTAGACAAAGAAGAATGGAAAGTAACTATAGTTGACCAATATAAAACGCATTATTACCAACCTGGGTTTCTATTCATTCCATTTGGGGTTTATAAAAAAGAAGATGTAACTAAACCAAAATACGATTTTTTCCCTGCTGGAGTCGAAGTAATTTTCAGTCCAATAGATAAAATTATTGGAGAAGAAAACAAAGTATATTTAGAAGGTGGTAAAGTTTTAAATTATGATTTTTTAATTATTGCAACAGGAACACAAACTCGACCATCAGAAACAACAGGTTTAAAAGATAAATTATGGTATAAAGATATTTTTGATTTCTATACTATTGATGGTGCATTAGCTTTACACAAAAGATTTAAAGATTTTAAAGGAGGAGATTTAGTAATGTGTATTCCTGAATTACCTTATAAATGCCCAGTTGCTCCAATTGAATTTGTTTGTTTAGCTGAAGCCTATTTTACCAAACGAGGAATTAGAGATAAAGTAAATATAACTTATGTTACCTTAATGTCTGGTGCTTTTACAAAACCAGTGGCTTCCAAAATGTTAGGAGAATTATTGGAAGAAAAAAATATTAAAGTAGTTCCAGATTTCTATTTAGAACACATTGACAATGAGAACAAAAAAATTGTTTCTTATGATGAACATGAAATTCCATTTGATATTTTAACCATTGTACCTGTAAATATGGGTTCAGATATGATTAAAAGAAGTGGTTTAGGTGATGATATGAATTATGTAAAAACAAATAAATACACTTTACAATCTGACCAATTTGAAAATATTTTTGTTATTGGTGATGCCGCTAACTTACCAACATCAAAAGCTGGTTCAGTAGCCCACTTTGCAGGAGAAATATTAATGGAAAATCTTCTTGCAGCAATGGAAGGTAGAGAATTACCAGCCAAATTTGATGGACATGCAAACTGTTATATTGAAACAGGTTACGGTAAAGGTGCTTTAATTGATTTTAATTATATAACAGAACCATTACCAGGAACTTTTCCTTTACCAGGAATTGGACCTTTCGGGCTACTAAAAAACACAAAAATGAATCATTATGGCAAAATTTTATTTAGATGGATTTACTGGCACATTTTGGTTAAAGGTAAAGAATTACCTATTGAAGCAGATATGACCATGGCAGGAAAACAACGTGTATAACTAATAAGTGATCTGTAATGAAAGAACAAAATGTACAATCGCAAATAGATGTGCTAGACAAAAAACTAGACTTAATTCTAGAATATGTCAATCAGCAAAGACTAAACTCAACTGTAGTTAACGATTTAGTTAGTGATTTATCAATTATTGGTAAAGATGTTTATGATACTACCGTTGAAGAATTAGATAAAAGACAAGTAGAAATAAATCCTGCAGAAGTTACAGATTTAGTAGTTACTATGTTTAAAAACATAGGACACTTTAAAACTGTTATGAATCTTTTTGAAATGGCTTTTGACTTTGCAGAAGAAGCAGGTCCAATTGCAAACGAAGCTATTATAGACTTCACTAAGCAACTACAAGTTTATAACCAAAAAGGTTACTTCTCATTCTTCAAAGAACTTGGCCCTGTCATAGATAATATTATAACAGGCTTTACTCCAGAAGATATTAAAGAACTAGCAGATAATGTGGTTTCAATACTTTCAGTTATTAAGGAAATGACACAACCAGAAGTTTTAGGTACTATGCAAAATGCAATAAAAGCATTTAACAGTATGGAAACCGAAAGTGTACCTTCTTATTCAGTTTGGAGAGTACTAAGAGAAATGAATAGCCCTGAAATGAAAAAAGCACTTGGATACGGTATTACATTTATGAAAAACGTATCTAAAGATGTAACAATTAAAGAAAACAAATAAACTAAAAATCTATTAAAACTAATTAATTATGGCAGTACAAACAATAGCAGGAGTACAAGTACAAGTTACCGATGATGGATATCTAGAAGATATGAATCAATGGAACGAAGATATCGCAAAAGAAATTGCGAAAGAACTAGGTATTGAATTAACCGATAAACATTTTGAAGTAATCAATTATTTACGTGAGAAAACAAAAGCAGGAGAAGGATTGACAATTAGAAAAGTAGGTAAATCTGGAGTGGTAGATATTAAAGAACTTTATAAATTATTTCCTAAAGGACCTTTAAAATTCTCATCAAAAATAGCAGGAATTCCAAAACCAACTAGTTGCGTTTAATTATTAATAAATAATTTTTTATTATGGAAAATCAAGAAAAAAAACCTTTAGAAAAAGTTTGCATGATTTGTGCAAAAGGATCTTTAGAAGATGTTTACGCAACTTTAGTAATGGCAAACGGTGCTGTTATGGAAGGTATTGAAACCAAGGTGTTTTTTACATTTTTTGGTCTAGATGGTATCACAAAGAAATCTATGAATCATTTACATACAGCAACTACAGGAAACCCTGCAATGCGTATGCCTGGTGGATTACCTTTTCCAACTGTGCTTGGTGGATTACCTGGAGTTGAATCAGCAGTTTCTGGGATGATGCGAAAACAAATGGAAGCATTGGATATGCCTCCTGTTGATGAATTCTTAGAAATGATTACTGCTGGCGGTGGCGAAATTTTTGCCTGTAAACTAGCTGTTGACATGTTTAAATTAAAGAAAGAAGACTTGTCAGATGAAGTTTCTGATATTATAACTATTGGACAATTTTATGAAATGTGTGATGGTGATAGAACCCAAATAATTTTTACCTAATTTTTTAATAAATTTTGTTACAAAAAAGGCTGTAAAATACAGCCTTTTTTACATAGTAGTATTTATATATTTCATCTTCTGCTTCTTTTTAATTTTACCGTAAGTAAATGATATCCTAAAAAGGAAACTATCAAGAAAACTAAATACAACTCCTTAGAAGAAATGAATGAGGATTTAATACAATTTTTAGTACATTATAATATATATAGAAGACACTGAAGTCTGAGACGTGAATTAAAGGTAAAAGTTTAATGCTGTTGAAAAATAGTTTTAATGAGAGCCTGAAATATTTTAAAAAAAACCGAAGTTTTTAAAAAAAATACTATATTTGAAACTTAACAATTAATTAACTTAAACCTATGAAAAATGAAACACTTAAAAAAATTTGGTATTTTAATTATTATTGTATTTATGTCTTCTTGTTCACAAAATGAACTTTTGCCATTAGGCGAAAATGATATAACATTAAACAATATTGAACCATCTGTTGTTAATAACAAGATGAAATTTGAAAGTAAAGAAGCTTTGGCTAGTTTTATGAAACAAACAGATGACGACCAGCTTGATACCAAAATTAAAAACCTAAGCAAAGAAGGATTTAGATCACTTAGACCTTACTTCAAAAAAGATGATGACATAGCAATTGACAATTTCTTGGCAAAGAAAAAATCACGAATCAAAAAGAAAGGATATCTTTATAGTTATAAAAATGGAGATGATGGAATTGATTTGGATGATGATGTAATATCTGATCCTAAGTTTGCAGCTATACTTGATGAAAATCGTGAAATTTATGTTGGTAATAAACTATATGTATATACAACCAATGGATTATATTTTTGCGATATTCAGAATGAAAAACATCTTAAAAAGTATCTTGAAAATCTAAACAAGAGTATAAAAAGTAAATCAGACTTGATTTCAGAAAGGGTGTCAGTAGTAGATGAACCATGTTTAGAAATGAGTATTAGCCCGCTCAAAAAAAGTATTACTAAAATAGATAACGAAATTAGTTTATATGAACCTATTCTTTCTTGTGGTGGGTCAGGCGGTGGTGGATCCACAGGCGGAGGAGGTACTACTAGTACAATCGATTCACAAATACCAATGTTAGTACCCCAAAGTTTTGGAAGTTGTTCATATTCAGAGAATAGTATTTGGCAACAAATATTTGGTAGTAGAATTAAGTGTAATGATTATCACGATTCCAAACACAGAGTTCAAACCCAGTTTTGGAATGAAAATTATTTTCTATGGGCATCAATAGGAACTAAAGTAAAATATCAAAAAAAGAGATTGATTGGTTGGAGTGAATCTGAAACGGCAGATTTTGTTGAATTGGGTATTAATAGTGTAAAGTTTACCTATACTAACGTTGTCAAACAATACAATCCTTTAAGTACTTCACCTATAATGTATAAATACAAAGGAGTTACTTATGATTTAAATGGTCAGCCTCTAAATTTTCCCGCAAACCCAAATCCTTGGCCTTATTATAATAAAGACCAGACTGTATTTGAACTCAATATTTTTATTGATAATAACATTAAACCTATTTTTATTGATACGGACTTAGGAGATGTAAATAAAGCTATAAACAGTTTGATAAAATCAGCTGCAAATAGTTTGCCCAGTTATTTAAACTTCAAAGATGATGTCAATAAAAATAAGGTCAGAGTCAATATTATGAAAATCTTTTCAGACAAGACTGAAATAGTAGTGGCAAATAGAATATCTAGAGATAAATCGAGCACATCCTATCGATTTGATCTTAATTTTGTGTTAACCTTAAAAAGTGATGGTAGCAGTATTAATGCGAAATTTTTTGAGCAATTTAAAGCAAAAAAATACGATGTGGCAGAAGTCAATTTATATGGTGCTGCACTTAGAAATGGGGTTTGGAAAGGAAAGCAGATTATAGGAATAGATAATTAATTTAAATTTAGATATATGAAAATAGTAATTATTTTATTTACAATTTGTTTTTTCAGTAACCATATTTTTGCTCAAAACAAGATTGAAGGAGATGGTGTGAAAAATAATTTAGTAGTGAATATGATAAGTCCTGGTTTAGACTATGAGTTAGCAATTGGGGGGGAATCTATAATTTCTTTAGGTGCTGGCGTAGGGTATAGTGGTGCTTATGAGGAAATTACCTCCATAAAGAACAATGGTTTTAATTATGTTATTGCTCCTTTTATTGATACACAATATAAATTTTTATATAATAGAAAAAAACGGTCTGACAAAGGAAAACCCATAGCCTATAATTCTGGCAATTTTGTTTCATTTAGAATGCTTTGGAGAGGACCTTCTATTGCAGAAAATTTGACAAGAACGGATAATATCGATTTTGCTATTGGACCAACTTGGGGCTTACAGCGTTCTTTTAAAAAGATACGGATACTTGTCGATGTCGGACCACAATATTACTTCGACACAAAGGGCAATAGCGGATTTTTTCCCATTATGCTTCAAGTGAATTTTGGATTTAACTTATCGCATTAATAAAAAAATTTAAATAAAAAACAGCCCTTTTTAGTAGGGCTTTTTTTTATTTTTTAGGTCTTATTCTGTTCTTTTTATATTTCTTTATTAATCTATATAAGCCCATATATTTGATAGCTTCCACACTCTCCACTAAACCCCAATCATAATTTTTGGCATTGAGTTCACGTTTTTCTTTCCCAATAATGCTGGTACTTGATAGTAATTTTAAATGGTTCAGGTCATAAATATTCAATTCTACTTTGGCTGCATTTGTTTTTATTGTTGAACCATAAGTTGTTCCCCCAGCAAAACCTGACATTTCATCCTTTAATACCGTTTCTTTGATATTGATTAGATAATCACAATCCGTTCCTATTTTAATTTCTCTTAATTCCTCTTTGCTCGGGTTAAAAGGAATTTCAGCTTTCATAAGCCCAGAACCAGTATTTCTGACTTCATCTATTAATTTAAGGGAATCTCCTAATATTTTTTTAAAGTAGGTCTGTGCCATATATGGCATTCGAGATTTTTCGTTTTCGAAAGGTTTATTTAAAACCCATTTACCTTTACTAAAATCCAAGGCATCTCGGTTTTTGTTAAAAGTACTGACATATTTAGGTCCAGCACAGCCGAAAAGACCAATTAATATAATAATTAATAAAAATTTTCTCATAAAATAAATTGCAACATAAACTATACCATTCTTATTTAATTAAATAGAAATATTTCTCACAAGTATAATAATGAGACAGTATAAAAAAGTATAGGTAGTCAATATTTTTTTATGGGTAAAAAATATTGTTACTAAAAAGAGGCTACTAAAACAGCCTCTTTTTTTACATAGTAGTACTAATAAATTTTACTTTTTGTTTCTTTTTAATTTTACCATAAGCAATTAATAACACTCCTATTATGGTAATAAAACCACCCACTATTGCCATCCATTTTGGGAAATCTCCAAAATACAAGAACGCACCAAACAATACAAATAAACCCTTTGTACTCATAATTATAGCTTTTTGGGATAGTGGAATGTATTTTAAGGAAATATATCCTGTTACTACAGTTAAAAATGGACCTAAAATGGAACCAATAAAAATATTTTTAAATGCAGATACTGGTATCCCTAAAGATAAATTAAGGTATTTTAATAATCCGAAGGAAAATATTAACAAGAAGAAACTTCTACTAATAGTTAAAATTATTGGATTAATAATATCTATATTCTTTTTTATAATTACAGCATTGATTGCTCCTAAAATACTGGAATAAATAATAAACTGAGTTCCGTTTATAAATAGTGTATTTAAATTTGCATTTCCTTTATAACTAATAATAAAAGCTCCAAGCAATACTAATAGCATTCCAGACAATTCCATTTTATTAAATCGTTCTTTAAGTATTAAAAAACTAAATATTAATACTAATACTGGAGATAAATTAGCAATAAAAGAAACTATGGACGGATTTGAAATGGTGTGAATTGCTTTAAAGAAAAAGTAAGTTCCAATCACTTGGTTTACTCCTAAAACACCCAAAATTAAATAGCTTCTTAAAGAAAGTTCTTTAATTAATTTATACGATTTTTTAAACCATGCGAAAATTAAAATCCAAAGCAAACCAAAGCCAAACCAATACACTCCAAATTGAGCAATTTGTACTTCCATTAATGCAGCCTTACTAAATATATATACATTAGAAACTGCAACAACAGAAATAAATGCTAGTAAAAAACCTTTGGTAGCTTCAGAAAATTTCATCTAACAAAGATAATTTTAATATTTATCTATTTAAGCAATATAAGTTGCTATATTTTTAATAAAAAGCGAATCTTTTTACTTGTGCAACATAGCGTGCTAATCGCATTACTTGATGGCTATATCCATATTCATTATCGTACCAAACGTATAAAATAACATTTTTACCATCATTACTTGCAATGGTTGCATAGCTATCAAAAATTGCTGGTGAAGACGTTCCAACAATATCGGATGAAACTAACTCATTACTTAATGAATATTTAATTTGTTCAACCAAATTACCTTCTAAAGCATTCTTTTTCATTATTTGGTTAACAGTTTCTTTACTTGCTGCATTTTCTAATCTTAAATTTAAAATTGCTAATGAACCATTAGGTACGGGAACCCGTATTGCACTTGAGGTAAGTTTCCCTTCAAAAGAAGGCAATGCCTTTGAAACTGCTTTACCTGCACCTGTTTCTGTAATTACCATATTTAAAGCTGCAGCTCTGCCTCTTCTATATTTTTTATGCATATTATCTACCAAATTTTGGTCGTTTGTATAGGCATGAATTTGGCTTCATGGAACAAAATATAAATGGTTTAGTTTTAAAATCCGTAGGGGGATAGTAAGAGTATCAGGAATAATTGGATTAATCAACTTAACTTACAATCTGTTTAGATATGAGCAGATTAAACGATTAAAAATAACTTACTGATAGATAGATAGAATTTCAATATTTATTATTGAAATCAACAATTATTTGCTACATTTAAAATGTAATTTTTATCAAAAAGATAAAAAAGGGTTCTTGTCTTTTTTGAGAAAACTAAAAAAATTATTTTTTAGAACCCGCCATAAATAAACTATGAAAAAATTATTATTACTCTTTGCTGTTCTGCTAGTTATATCTTGTGAAGACGATAACATGATAGACACCAAGAAAGAAGACATTGGAGGGACATTACCAAAAGTATCCTTGTTAAATAATAGATTATTTTTTGACAGCAAGGAAAGCCTTAAGAATTTTATCGAAACCCACAAAGGGAAAGATTTGGACAAAGAAGTAAGTAAAATGTATGCTAAGGGCTTTAAGCCTTTGACTCCTTATGCTATGGATAAGAGTTCACAAGAATATGTTGATTTTATGATCAAAAAGACAAAAAGAATGACAAAAAGCAAGTCTTATTCTTTAAAGGGCTATAATCCCGAGGAAGATCTTGACGAGGACGATGAAATAATAGCAGATCCCGATTTTGCGGCATTATTGGATGAAAGGAGGTCGATATATGCTGGGGATGATTTATATGTGTATACTGAGGACGGAGCCTATTTTTGTAAAAAAGAAAATGAACAAAAACTATGGGATTTTTTAGAGAAAAAACAAAACGAACCTGAAGGAAAAGGTATAACAAGCAAGGTGGCACCAGTAGAGGATTGCAATACACCACTAAAATTTACTAAAAATGATTCGGGAATCTCATTGGAACCCCCAACAGGAGAAGTGTTTTCCGTTACGCCCGAAATAAGTCTTTTTATTTCTTGCAGTGGCGGTGGAAGTGGTTCTGGTTCTGGTTCTGGTTCTGGTTCTGGTTCTGGTTCTGGTTCTGGTTCTGGTTCTGGTTCTGGTTCTGGTTCTGGTTCTGGTAACACCTCTATTCCAGCTAAAATACCACTTGCAGTAAAGGCCAATCTAAAGTTTTGTGCTGTCTATAAAAAATCATTGTGGCAAAAAGCTTTTGGAGCAGTAAAGGAGTGCAATGATTATTTTGATAGCAAATATAGGGTAAAAGGTCGTTTTTGGAATGTTAACTACTTCCTGTGGACCTCGACAGGTGTTTTAGTAAAACTTCAAAAAAAGGCATTCATTGGTTGGAGACGATCGGATGCTGTAGATTATACGGAACTTGGTGTCAATGCGTTGGTATATAATGTAAAAACAAGTTTGGCGAAATACTTCAAGGACAACTTCATTGGCAATTATCTAAGGTATCAAGACCGTAGTTATTTGATTAGGGGTAATAGTTTAGTTACTATACTAGATTTTCCTGTTATACCAAATTGGGCTTACAACACTAAAGACCGCTACAAATACGATGTCGAGCTTTTATTGTTTACCAAACAGGTAAAGGACTTAGAAGGCGATGCCCTTAAAAGATATGTTATAAACCTAATAAACAGTCTCCGAAGTGTTGGTTCTTATGTTACGAACATTATAGCTGATGATGCCTCGGTCATGGCACTAGCCCCCCCTGTGAATGATAAATATTTCAGGACAGTAGTATATAATCGTAACCAGAAGTCTACAAGTGGAAAGATTAAGACGGATTTGATATTTTCTAGTTTCCAGTTTAAGTCCATTGGATATAATAACAAAAAGGTTCAAGCCCTTATCGATTCAGGTGTTTTCGAACCAAATGAAGGAGCCAATGCATCGGGCACAGGTTCTTCAAATAAAACCTTTTTACAAGCACTAAAGGATTTAGCTAAATTATTACCAATTATTGACGTTAGAACAACCGAAGAACAAGTTTTAAAGAGTGTTGACATATATGGTGTATGTAGACGAGGTGGTAAAACATACAGAGGTTTGCAATTTGGACTAAGAGAAGATTAATTCATCTTTTTTTGTCATGCACTAAATAAGCTGACCATATACGAAAATTCATCTTTGTGTATATGGTTTTATTAAGTCCCCATAACAAAAAAGCACTATGAATTTTAAACTTAGAAGTTATCAAAAATTAAAGAAAATTATATGAGAAAACTAAAATATTTTTTAATCGTTTCGTTCATCATCCTATCAATTTTTTCAACCTATGCACAGGAATACTCACCTAAAAATAGCGAAAAGCCACTTTTTGGAATCCAAACAGGGTTCTTGGGTCTATGGATACACAATGAAATTGGATTATCTTCGCATTGGTTCTTGCGGAGTGAACTTGGGCTTAATATAGGCTTTGGCGGTGGTGGTTCCTACAATGAGTTTAATAATACGATTGGTGTAACAGAAGGATTCGCTATGGTCGCATCCATTAGTTTGGAGCCAAGATTTTATTATAATTTGGAAAAAAGACGTCGAAATGGGAAAAACGTACACGCCAACAGTGCCAATTTTATTGCCTTAAATACAAATTATTTTCCAGGCTGGCTAGTTGCAGTACAAAATAGAGATAAGGTGGCGTACACCCAACAAATATCATTCATCCCTTATTGGGGAATCAAACGTATCATAGGTAAGCATTTCACCTATGAAGCTGGGGCTGGGTTAGGATATTTACATAATATCTCAATAAAGGGGCGGAATTTTAATACCTTTGACACAAACTCATTTCTAATTTACCTTCATTTAAGGGTTGGTTATACGTTTTGAGTTAATTACATATCTGAATCAATAATTAAAATATTATTAAATGAGCAGTATAAAATCAGCAATATTGTTAATTTATCTTTTATTGGGGGTATCTATTTACGCTCAATCAAAAGACACACTATTATTAGCTAAGGGTGAGACATTCAATTTTTATGTGCCAAATTTTACGACAATCAACCAAACCCTTAGTCTTAAAAATTTTGATTTCCAAAAGAACTTACCAACCCTTTCTCTATATAATAAGACAACGAATATGTATGATAATTATTTAAATAAGGGAAATGGTTATATGTATAGCAATTCAAATTTTTTTTTTGAGAATAAGTCCAATTTTTTTATTGACCTTTTTTTAGGAAACAATTCCTTTATGCAAAACAATTCCCTTATACAAAATAATTATTTTATGTTAGGCGACGATTCCGTATATCGAATTAGGGATTCTTTTAATCCATACGGTGCTTCCAATATGCGTCAAGCACTAGTAGGTGGGGTTTTGGGTTTGTTATTTAATTAAGAGAACCCTCCCTTATTATCCTTATTATAGTAAAGCGATTACAAAATAACTTCTTAATGAAATATCTTTAATTTTAGAATACGTTTTTTTAAACCATGCAAAAATTAAAATCCAAAGTAATCCAAAGCCAAACCAATACACTCCAAATTGAGCAATTTGCACCTCCATTAAGGCTGCTTTGCTAAAAATATATACATTAGAAACAGCAACAACCGAAATAAATGCCAATAAAAAACCTTTGGTAGCTTCTGAAAATTTCATCTAACAAAGGTAATTTTAAAACTTAGCTAATAAAGCAACAAAAGTTGCCT
>VAPM010411272.1_pt1 | contig 12464 bp, 8 predicted proteins | sample 3395091 | NCBI WGS metagenome assembly VAPM01 (sample SAMN08290445, study PRJNA428436) | hydrothermal vent metagenome | isolation source: Deep-sea hydrothermal vent chimney 3 | place: Pacific Ocean: Juan De Fuca Ridge | reverse complement strand
AGCAGAGCGCCCAGCAGTCCGGGCCCACGGGTATAGGCGATACCATCTATATCATTTGGTGTTAGCCCCGCCTGTTGGATGGCCTGGTTGATTAAAGGGATGGTTTTTCGCACATGGTCGCGCGAAGCCAGTTCTGGCACCACGCCACCGTATTGGGCATGTAGCTCAATCTGGCTGTGTAATACGTCGGCGAGAATGCCTTTTTTGCTGTCGTAAATGGCCACACCTGTTTCATCACAGGAGGTTTCTATTCCTAAAACACGCATAATGTCTACCGATAGCCTTAATTCGTTAATTTAGGGGCTGTTTTTTGTGAAAATTGAAGAAAATGGCGCTTTAATGCCTGATCTCTTTGCAATGTGAGCCGGGTACGTTTAAAATTACGCGCCTTTTTGCCCATTATAGTTAAAAAGGCCTGGAGAGATCGAGCAACAATTCGAATTTCTAATTAAGTTTTAAAAATATAAGGAATACCAATATTATGCCTTTTGTGAAGGTTAAAGAAAACGAACCTTTCGACGTTGCATTACGTCGTTTTAAACGTTCTTGTGAAAAAGCCGGTGTATTATCTGAAGTTCGTCGTCGCGAATTTTATGAAAAGCCTACATCAATTCGTAAACGTAAACTTGCTGCGGCTGTAAAACGTCATCAGAAGAAAATGTCTCGCGAACGTTCACGTTTAGTTCGTCTGTACTAGTTTAAGATAAGATAAGTTATCTCTAGGATAAGATATCTAAGATAAGTTATCTAAGATAAGATAATTTTTAGCTTTCCTGATTTAATTTAAGTAAGCCTGAATCGATAATAATTTCTTTTCAGGCCGTTTTACTTAACAAATTAAGTTCCGAAAAGTTAAGAGACACCTTAGTTTATGTCTGATCTAAAAAACACAATCAATGACGATGTAAAAACTGCAATGCGCGCTAAAGCAAAAGAGCGCCTTAAAACATTGCGTTTAATTACCGCGGCCATTAAGCAAATTGAAGTTGATACTCGAGCAGAGTTAGACAACGATGCGGTGATTGCTGTTTTAGAAAAAATGCTCAAGCAACGCAAAGATTCTATTGAACAGTTTGAAAAAGCCGGACGGGATGAATTAGTCGCAATTGAAAAAGCCGAAGTGCTTATCATTAAAGAATATATGCCTGAGCAAATGTCTGATGCCGAAGTCGACGCATTAATCGATGCAGCCATTGCATCCATCGGAGCCGGAACCATGAAAGACATGGGCAAGGTAATGGGCATGCTCAAACCGCAACTAGCCGGTAAGGCCGACATGGGCGCGGTGAGTGGGAAAATTAAAGCGAAGTTGTCTTAAGTCTCTTTAAAATCAAAATAAGTTAACCACGAAGAGCATAGAATAGACTAAGAGAGCAAAAGATTTTTTAGCTGGAATAGTTCGCTGAGACATTGCTTGGCATATCGTGCATCCTTTTTATCTTCACCGTAGTAAAAACAAAAACCAGCAAATTTTTAATCTTTACTTCATGTTATTGAGAGTTATGTTTTATAACTCGAATGTATGCCTTGTAGGTGTCTTCATGCCCTTCGTGGTTAATAATCTTTACTAATCTAGTTATATCAGTCGCGTCTTAGTGGTAAAACCCATAAAATGCCCTCATGGTCGGTTTAATCCCACAACATTTTATTGATGACATTCTCGCCCGCACCGACATTGTCGAGGTGATTGATGCGCGGGTGCCGTTAAAAAAAGCCGGTAGTAATTACAAGGCCTGTTGCCCTTTTCATAATGAAAAAACCCCATCCTTTTCGGTAAGCGAAACCAAGCAGTTTTATCATTGCTTTGGCTGTGGTGAGAGTGGTTCGGCACTGCGTTTTTTAATGGAATATGAGCACTTGAGTTTCCCCGAGGCGGTTGAAGAACTGGCGCGAAACTTAGGCCTGGAAGTGCCGCATGAAAAAGTAACCGGTACAGACAGTAGTGGCCATGGCGCAAAAATCAAACAGGCTGATTCTCTGTATCAGCTAATGCAGCAAACCGAACAATTTTATCGCAAGCAGTTGCGTGAAAATGCAGCTGCACCCAAGGCCGTTGCTTATTTAAAACAACGTGGTTTAAGTGGCGAAATTGCAAAAGAATATGGCATGGGCTATGCGCCTGCGGGTTACGATACGGTTCTAAACGCGATGGCGGCGGGTAGCAAAACCGATATTCAGAAAAAGCTGGTTGAATTAGGTATGCTCATTCAAAAAGACAGTGGTGGGACTTATGATCGTTTTCGTGATCGTGTGATGTTCCCGATCCGTGATCAGCGTGGTCGTTGTATTGCGTTTGGTGGTCGGGTAATGGGTGATGATTCACCAAAATATCTGAACTCACCGGAAACCCCGCTGTTTCATAAGGGGCGTGAGCTTTACGGTTTATATGAAATGCGCAAAGCACTGCGTAAAATCGACAAAGTTCTAGTGGTTGAAGGCTATATGGACGTGGTGGCGCTGGCGCAATTTGATGTGCGTTATGCGGTTGCGACGCTCGGCACAGCAACCACCGCCGACCATCTGCAACGTTTGTTCCGCTTGAGCCACGACATTTACTTTTGTTTTGACGGTGACCGCGCTGGCCGCGAAGCCGCCTGGCGGGCACTTAACAATGCTTTGCCGGTGATACGCGAAGGCCTGCAAATTCGCTTTATGTTTTTACCGCAGGGTGAAGACCCTGATAGTTATATTCGCGCGAATGGTAAAACGGGTTTCGAGGCAGAACTGGCGAAGGCGAAGACTTTTTCTGAATACCTGTTTGAGAATTTATGCGCGAATATCAATATGCACAGTATCGATGGCCGGGCACAACTGGTCGAAACGGCTCGGCCACTGGTAAGCCAGCTATTACCCGGTGTGTATCGACAAATGGTGCTTAATCAACTGGCGCAATTAGCCAGAATGGAAGCGGCGGAAATTGAGTCTATTTTTCAACATCAGAGCAAGCCTCGCCGGTCGAATCGTGCTCAAGGCGGCGTACAAAATGATGCCCAGTCAGCCACTGTACCACAGGGACAAAACAGACAAACGTCGCGTAAAAGTAGTCGATCCTCGGCTAAAGCAGGTTTATCTCCGGTTAGAATGGCTATTATGCGTTTGCTATATTTACCTCGACTAGCGCAGTTGGTTCAAAGCCCGAGTCAGCTAGCCGAGCTGGAGACGCCGGGAATCGAAATATTGCAAAAACTGCTTGAATTACTACACACGTATCCCCATATCAACTGTGCTGCTATAATAGAGCGCTGGTCAGCGTTTGAAGATGCACAACAAAGTTATCCCCATATGGTGAAGCTAGCGCAGTGGCAGCCAGAGGTGGCGGATGAAGCAAGTCTCAAAGCCGAATTTCTCGGTGTCATGGACAGCCTGTATGCCGAGGCAAAAGAAATGCGCTTAGAACATCTCTTAGCAAAATCAAATCACGGTCAGTTGAGCGAAGCAGAAAAGCAGGAGTTACGTAAACTGACTCAACGAACCACCTGAATACGCTATCATATTTGAAATATTTAAAGATTGGCCGGTAATATGGCTAAATATTGTCATAAAAAGTCTATAGTTAATTGATGATTTATGTAGAAAAATCACGGATCTAGTGTAAAATCCTGATCCTTTATCTCGAAATAATGTGAGTCAAGTGAATGAGTGTAAGTAAAGCACCCGAATTGAAAGAAAGTCAACAGCAATCTCAACTTAAGATATTGATTGCAAAGGGAAAAGAGCAAGGTTACCTGACCTATGCCGAGGTCAATGACCATCTCCCCAACAGTATTGTTGACCCAGACCAGATAGAAGACATCGTTGCCATGATCAACGATATGGGCATCACCGTGCATGAAGTTGCCCCAGATAACGATACCTTACTTGAATCTGGCAATAGTGTCGATGAAGATGCAGCCGAAGAAGCTGCCGCTGCCCTGGCTAATGTCGACAGCGAATTTGGCCGTACTACCGACCCTGTTCGTATGTATATGCGCGAAATGGGCGCGGTAGAACTGCTCTCGCGTGAAGGCGAAATTGAAATTGCCAAGCGAATTGAAGGTGGCTTAAAGCAAATGCTCTGGTCGCTGTCCTGCTACCCCGAAACAGTGGCAACGCTTATTGAATGCTACAAAGGAATAGCAAGAGAAGAGTTTAAACTCACCGATATTCTCACCGATTATATCGACCCCAATGCACCGGACGAAATTATTGTACCCGGTGGCCAGCAAACAGACGATGATGATGACGAAGAAGTTGTTGATACCGGCCCCGATCCAGAAGAAGCAGCAGCACGGTTTAAGAAAATAGAAAAACTATTTACTAAAATGATGGCGGCAGCGGATAAAAATGGCTTCTCAGATAAAAAAGCCACCAAGTACCGTGAAGATTTAATCGACCAAATTATGGAGTTAAAGTTAACCCCGAAAATGGTTGATCGTTTGGTGACTCAAATGCGTAAGCTCATAAACGAAATTCGTTCGCATGAAAAAGTGATTATGACCTTTTGTGTCGGTAAGGCGCATATGCCTCGTAAGCAGTTTATTACTTCGTTCCCGGATAACGAAGCGGACTTAACCTGGTTACAAACACATATTGATGCCGATGAAAAATATTCTCCGATTTTAGCAGAACACAAAGGCGATATTTTACGTGCTCAAACCAAGCTGGCCGGTCTAGAAACAAGTTGCTGCATGCTTATTTCAGAGATTAAAGACGTTAATCGTAAAATGTCGATTGGCGAAGCCAAAGCACGTCGCGCCAAGAAAGAAATGGTTGAAGCGAATTTACGCCTGGTTATTTCTATCGCGAAAAAATACACAAACCGTGGTTTACAATTTCTGGATCTTATTCAGGAAGGCAACATTGGCTTAATGAAAGCGGTTGATAAATTTGAATACCGACGTGGTTATAAATTTTCTACTTATGCAACCTGGTGGATCCGTCAGGCGATTACCCGCTCGATTGCCGACCAGGCGCGTACCATTCGTATCCCTGTGCATATGATTGAAACGATTAATAAACTTAATCGTATTTCACGACAAATGTTACAGGACTTAGGTCGTGAAGCCACGCCGGAAGAACTGGCCGAAAAAATGGAACTGCCGGAAGATAAAATTCGCAAAGTGCTTAAAATTGCCAAAGAGCCTATCTCAACCGAAACCCCGATTGGTGACGACGAAGATTCACATCTGGGCGACTTTATCGAAGACGGCAACGTGACCTCACCATTAGATTCAGCCACCGGTTCCGGTTTAGGTGAAGCGACCCAGGACATTCTCGAAGGTTTAACCGCAAGAGAAGCCAAAGTACTGCGGATGCGGTTTGGTATTGATATGAACACCGACCATACTTTGGAAGAAGTGGGCAAACAGTTTGATGTTACCCGTGAACGTATTCGTCAGATAGAAGCAAAAGCATTGCGTAAACTGCGTCATCCAAGCCGTTCAGATCAGTTGCGTAGTTTCCTTGATTCTGAGTAACCTGGATTCTAATAGATTTGGCTATAAATATTAAAAAAGGCGCAACTCGTGGGTAAATCAGGGGTTGCGCCTTTTTTATGCCTGGTCATTTATATAGAAACCATATTAACGATTAAAAAAATTAGCGGTCATTGTGAGTGATAGCGCGGCAATCTGCTTTATAAGAAAAGCTGTATTTGAAGCTATTACTTATTAAAGAAAAATACTAAAAAGACCTATGCAATTTTTTCAAAATCTTGATAAAATCGCTTTTCCCTTTTATTAGGGCCTATAGCTCAGTTGGTTAGAGCAGGGGACTCATCAAAATGGTGCGCTTATGGCGAAAGTCATAAGATGAACGGGATGAATTCAGGGAAACCTTAGCAGCAACTCAATAGCGTTGGCTGATGGCAATCCTGAGCCAAGCCGGAGGTAAACCTTCGGAAGGTGCAGAGACTACCTGAGAACTGGTTTACTAAAGCCGAATTGTTCTTAATAACAGGTGTAAGCGTCCCGCGCCCTAGCAGTGCTAAATTTATTTTGGCATTGTGGGTGGTGATATAGTCCACGCGTGATAGAAATATCAGGATAACGTGAATCCCTTGGTCCTTGGTTCGAGTCCAAGTAGGCCCACCATTTAATTATTAATCGTAAGATATGTGCACGAAACTATAATCTGTTCTTTATAGATTTTTCTTACTGTCTATTCTTATCTTAAAGGTTATTGTTCAGCAGTAATTTTTTGCACTTCTTGTAAGCTTCCTGGCCTTGCTCAATTATTTTTTGTGGCATTACAGGGTTGAGGTGGCTTTTTGTTTTAATCATTCTCCCAGACTAATAATGCATTTAATTGTCGTTTCGGGTTCTCTTAGTAAAAAAATTATATTTGGTTTTACTTCACGCAGAACCGTATTAGAAATAGGATAGTTGTGTAATATTTTTTCTGGCTATCTTTATTTTGTGTTTTCTAGTTCATTAAGGATAATTTAGATAATTACAGGCATTGCGGTTTTACACTAATAATAAAGTCAGAAATGAAGCATTGATTTGAGAAGAGTTAAGCTATAGTAAGTTATAAATGTCTAGTATCTAAGTTTCTAAATATGCAAAAAAATCCCGATAAAAAAATAATGTATAAACCTGCTATTATCGGTTTTGGCTTGATTATTGCCTCAATCTTGGCGGCAATGTCAGCTGCACTGGGGAGTCGAATTGGCTGGTGGGATTATAATTTTGCGGTCATCATTCTTCAATGGGCTGCCTATGCAGGAATATTTTCATCGGGATTATGTTTGTCAGGTCTAGTCATGGCATGGCCCGGAGGAAAAAGGCGGGGTTTTATATTTAGCATGCTGGGTCTGATTATTGTTGCGCCGATGATTTTATTTTTACAATCATGGAAAGAAGCTAAACAAACATCCCCGCCTATTTCAGACATAACAACGAATGCAGAGAAGCCACCTTCTTTCTGGTTTGCACCTAATGCTCGAACCTACGGTGGTTTTGAAACCGAAACATTTCAAAACGAATTTTACCCTGAGATAAAACCTCTTATTTTAGATGTGTCGGTTAAACGGGCTTTTGATCTTTGTTTAACCGTCATCAGAAAGAAAGGCTGGAAGCTCTGGCAGGCTGATTTTGATGAGTTACATATAGAGGCAACAGCAACGACCTTCTGGTTTGGTTTTAAAGATGATGTAGCTATCCATATTACTAAATTGGCTGAGAACAAAAGTAGAGTGGATATTCGTTCAACCTCACGTTCAACCGGTGGTGATGGTGGAACCAATGCCAGGCGGGTGCTTGACCTTTTTGCCGCTATCAAAAAAGAACTCAATAAAAAATAATTTATTTAAGTGGCTGGCATTAACAAAGAGAGCCTGGGCTCTCTTTGTTTTAGTCAATGAAGGTAAGATGTTTTACCAACCAAAAATAACGCCTTCTAGTAGTAGATTAAGTCCCTTATATTCATTATTTGTCGTTTTAACGAATGCACGCGCTTTTTTAGCAAAACGTTTTCTTAATCCGGCGGTAGCATCAATCCCTTTACCAGAAGTGAGAGAATAAGTGATTGCTTTTTTCTGAGCGGGTGTGAGTCTTGGCCCCGCTGTGATGACTTGATTAGGGAGTGGTTTGCTTCTATAAATAATTTCCAGCTTGTCTCTTGCTTCAGGTTTGAGTTTTTTTAAATAAAACTTATCTCTGAAGACGTAGGCATCACAACGATTCTTTGCCAGTGATTTGGCAACACCTTTCATGCCGCCTCGAACACCGATAATTACGGGTTGTCGTACAGGGTTTGGGTAGGCGGCTAAAATTGACAAGGTTGATAAGTTGGGCATAGAAATACCACAAATACGTTTACCTATTAAGCTGTTTAAACTCTTAATACTGGTATCGGCTTTTTTCTTTACAAGAATAAAGCCAAGTTTACCGGGGAGTTTGGCAAGCATGTCATGCCCAATATGCGCCATGCGCCAGGAAGCAAAGTGAGGCCCATCAAAAACAATATCGTATTTGCCATCACGCATTTCACGTTGATAGTTAAGCCAGTTGTTCGGGTGCTTGTAAACCACCTTGGTATTCAGTAATTGGCTAAGATGCTTGGCGATAGGCTCGTATATCTTCTTGCCTGCTGCAGGTTTTTCGCGAGGAGGAGCAGTGAAAACAAGTTCAGCAGCATAGCTGGTTGAGAGCTGAACATTGATGAGAAGGGTGAGAACGATAATGGATTGCTTAATTATTTTACCCATTTAAAACTCCTTAAACACACGTATTATGTTTTTATTATTTGTATAATATATCATCACTATTTTTCACAAGGAATTCAAATTTTTTAACATTAAGTCATATCTTTAAGTGCTTGATTTTTATAAATTTCATAAAAAATACTAATTAATGGTGCATTATGCAATTAAAAAACGTATTGTTAATAAAATAGCCTATCTTAGTATGTTATCGGCCAGTTAAACTGTTTGTTTAGTGATCCCAAGGTTAAAAATTATACAATGTCCTTGCCTGTATTAAGTATTCCCACACAAGATGTAAGTCAACGCCCTAAGCCCTATTTGCGCCCTAAAATATTATTGCGTTGGGTTCAGGCCCTACCCATGGCCGATACGAATGCTGTCTCACATCTGTTAATCGAAAAATTGCATGTTATCAACAGTTCTCGTTATCCGGTTAATGAGCGCATGGCATTGATGGCGGTAATTTATCCTAGTGTACAACAGTTGGTGGATGCTTTAGGTAAAAAATACCATGCCGCACAAATTCCATTAGGCCGTAAGGAGCGATTCTTTTCTGATATATGTCGCAGATTATTATTTGATATGGCCGCCGGCTATAAAATAATTGTTAGCGAATTAGTTATAAAGAAAAAACACAAGCTTGCTGAAAATATTTTGTTACATGAGGCAACTTATTTTTCGATGATATTTTTGTCCTGGAATTTACTTGAGTCCTATTCTGTTTACGATCCCGTAGATGAAGGTGTCTGGCATGACTTACATCAATTGTATCGTTATGCCGAAGCCAATTCATTTCATGAAATTCAGATAGATGATCCACATCCTGTTATGGGTTTGCCGCTTGCAGCGACAGTCGATTTTGCCTATAAGCGAATTTTGTTATTAGCTGTTGCCGAACCCTACCAGCTTATGCAGGGAGAAGCATACGAAATTTTCCGCTTAGTTAGTTTTTGGACAAAGGATTGCGATTTGTTAGTGAATGTCCAGCTTGCCGGAGAAGGCGAGTATGCTGTCGATATGTCGGCCGACCTGCCGCCGCGTTTTATAACGCATGACCTTTATAGCCAGGAAATCTCTGGTCGAGTTATAGATATTGAAAGAATCAAACAAAAATTGGAATTATTAATTCAGAATATTTTGCGTGGAAATTTTGAAGACGATCTTCTGCAAGATGCTGGCGTGCTAGAACGTAAACAACGCGATGCCTTATTACGTTTATCCGATACCTGGCAGGGTAATACTGAACGTTCAGAACCTCGAAAACCTTCGGCAGATGATGTCCGTATAACAACAGGTTTAAATTCCTGCCATCATTTTATTTCGTTACGCGCAAAATTTACCCCGGAAATGGATGAATTAAAAATTCATTCAAATAAAGATGCGCCAGCATTAACCGAGAGTGAAGGTAAAAGTTTTTTTGCCACGCGCTACCAGGAAGCACTGAAAAAAGATAAACGCCATATCCATGCTAATTATTCACAGGAAGATTGGCAACAAAGCAATTTAAGCCAGATGGGGATTGCATTACGTTGCACCAATGGCCACCATGATATTTCTGTTAAGGTAGGTGAAATTGTTTCTTACCGCTACGATGGTAAATTAAAAGGTCGCTGGCAAACGGGGGTTGTGCGTTGGATAAAGTCAGATACACGCAAGGTGTTAGACATTGGTATTATGGATATAGCAAAATCAGCTGTACCTGTAGCAGTTAAAGCGATGAGTGGTGTGGGTACGGGAACGGATTACTTTCGTGCTCTGCTTATTCCGTTTCAGGTTTCATTAAAACAAACGCGAAGTATTATCTTGCCGGCAAATATTTATGACATTAACAGTGTGCTGGTTGTTAACCTTGGAAAGCGTATGTTCCATGTTCGCCTAACTCGATTATTATTATTTACAACGGCAATCAATCAATATGAGTTTGATATTTTAGAAGCGCCTAAGCAGTACGCGCAATTGCATTAGTTTGCTTAAGAATTTAGATTATATGACATCATGGTTGCGCCATTAACTTTTGAAGCGAGCATCTAAAATAGGATATGGGATTGCTGACGATAGTATTATCATAAACGTAGACACTGCATACATTTCAACAACATTAGGTTCAAGTTAATGGCGCAGCAGTGAAATCATTTATAAAATTCACGAATCACATCAATCTGCGAAGCATACCAAAAAGGTGCTTCTTCAATTTTTCCGCCACCTTGTTGCAAAGCCTTTTGAGCTAGTTTATTAAGCTGTTTATTTTTTAATTGACTGCTCACTCTGATTAATACAGCAGAAGGCGAGGGCAATGGACTATCATCAAGCGCCGATTTGCCGATGATATATTTTATAAGTGGGTTTTCAGCAAGATACCAGCCGTCTTTTTTATAAAAACGTTTCCATGCTTGTTGTGCTAATGCAATAGCAAATCGGTTAGCTTGACTGTTTTTAGTGGTGGCCGAATAAATATAAACACCATTGGCAACCAGTGTATAGTCTTCGAGGCCGGCTGCACCGATAGGGCGAATATGCTTTTTGGTTTGTTTTATAGAACGGTATAAGGTTTTATCTTTCCATAGTTTTGTATAGATAAATTGATATAGTTGATCAGCGGTTTTACGGTAGGATTTATTTTTAGTTGTATTGGTTTGCATTTTAAATCCGCCTGTAAAGTCACGGCTAAATCCAAGCGTAAAGGCATGCAAACTTAGTCCTAGCCAGGCGGCAACCGGTTTTGGATCTATCGGGTTTGTTTTTTTGGAACGAATTGTCTTTAAGCGGAGTTTTGCTTTATTAATAAGCGAGCGTACTGTTTTGACTGGTAACTTTAACTCTTTCGAGATTTCGGCAACCGATTTATTCCTGATAATATGGTAACCGCTCTCAAGTGCAGCATTGTTCACCAGTTTCCAGTATCGTTTAATGACCTGGTATTGCTGTTTAGGTAAATATTTTTTAAAGTCGCCTTTTTGCCAAACATAGTAACCGCCTTCTATGCCCTGTGCATCAACAGCAGAAAGACTGGCCGCGATAACGCCAATATTTGATTGCATATCTGTTTGTAAAAAATCAAGTGTTTGTCTGGCAATGGTCAGGTAGTCTGGGCGTTTTAAAATTTTACTGGCTTCAAAATATAAAATGGCTAGTTGCGCATTGTCGTAAAGCATTTTTTCGAAGTGGGGTATTTGCCAGTTAGGGTCAACGGTATAACGAAAAAAACCATCATTAAGCTGGTCGTGTAAACCCTGTTGCGCCATGCTATCAAGGGTTGTGACTAAAAAATCAGTCCACTTGGTTTTAATATAGGGTTTAATTTTTTCTGACTCGACAATGTGTAATAAGGTTCGCAGCTGCGGTACTGAGGGGAATTTGCTTTGCTGTCCAAAGCCGCCCTGTATTTCATCCATTAACTCGGCTGCCTGCAAAAGAAATTGCTGACTTAAAAAAGCAGGCTTGTTAATTTTAGTTTGGGTTTCTACGGGAGATTGTTGTTTAGCCAGTAATTGCTCGGTTGCCTGTTGTGCAATATTTTTTAGATAAGCATTTTTTTCGGACCATTGTTGTTTTAAATTATTTAAAACGGCTATAAAATTTTCGGTTGGCAGATAAGTCATGCCAACCAACGGGTAACCTTCAGGGGTGATAAATACATTTAGCGGCCAGCCTGCCTGGCCTTGCGTCTTTTCAACAAAATCAATGAGCCGTGCATCCAAAGCAGGGTTTAGTTCTCGGTCTACTTTTACTGGAATAAAAAACTGGTTTAGAATCTTCGCAACCTTCTTATCTTTATAACTTTCACGCTGCATAACGTGGCACCAGTGGCAGGAAAAATAACCACTGGAAATATAAATAAGTTTGTTTTCTTTTAAGGCACGTGCAACGACTTTTTCATTCCAGTTCTGCCACTGAACCGGATCGGTTCCATGCATCGCGAGATAGGGAGATGCATGGTTTTTTAACTGATTTTTTATAGGTTTGGCTAAAGCAACTTGAGAAAGCAGTAGGGCTACAAAAAATATACTTAATAATTTTTTAGTGGTCATATTGATGCCGGAATTGCTAATTATAGTTCGTAGGTAGACACATAAAAAACATATCTGTTCTAACTATAACTCAGAAAATGTGACTTTATTCCAATTTAGGCGTTGCTGTAGAAATACGAAGCTATGTCTGCGTTTGAGGTAATGATACCGCCACCAATCCCATATCCTGCTTTGTATGGTGGAACAGGGGCTAGACTTTGTCGTCTTTGTCGTCTTTGTCGTCTTTGTCGTCTTTGTCGTCTTTGTCGTCT
>VAPM010357282.1_pt1 | contig 12466 bp, 11 predicted proteins | sample 3395091 | NCBI WGS metagenome assembly VAPM01 (sample SAMN08290445, study PRJNA428436) | hydrothermal vent metagenome | isolation source: Deep-sea hydrothermal vent chimney 3 | place: Pacific Ocean: Juan De Fuca Ridge | reverse complement strand
TGAAAACGCACCCGGATCGGAATGGGGTTTTCCCCGGTGATGCGCAGCATCCCGCCCGGGATTCCACCGACCGCGGCACCAACCTGATGGGCAACATCTTCCGCAGTCAGGCCGTAGAGTCTGGCCTTTGCCGGATCAACATCGAGGTTGATCCTCCGGGACATGCCCTGCCAGGTTCGCTCGGTTCCGGTCAATCCTTTAACATTTTCCAGCCGGTAAAGAACTTCGTCGGCCAGCCTGTCCAGCACCGAGGTGTCCGGGCCGCTGATCATCACGTCCACTGTGGAACGAATGGAAGAGAGCGGTGTTGCTCCGAACACATCGACATTGGAGGAAATAAGGCCGGGGATTTTTTTCAACCGTAAACGGATATCGTGATTAATGGCATAAATGGTTTTGTCACGCTGGAACCGATCCACCATGTTCACGGTGATCTTTCCCTGCTGCATCAGGCGTGAGGCGCCAAAGGATTTGACATCCGGTTCCGCCCCGATAACCGTGGACATGGACAGCAGCCAGTCATCATGGACAACCGCTTTGATCTGCTGTTCCACCTGCTCTGCCAGCCGTTTCATAACATCATCATCAGTATTGGGCTGGGCCTCAAAGGTCACGGAAATCACGCCGGAATCCATGAGCGGCATCAATTCCTTGCCCAGCAATGGCATCTGGCGGGCGGAGATAAGACTGAGGGCGATAATCGGCAGGATAATGAATCGGTGATCCAGGCCCCAGTCAACCATGCGGATATATCCCTGCTTAAGCGGCTCCAGGATGAACCGTTCAAACGGACTGAGCAGCCGGGCAATGGGGTCCGGTGCTCCGGGCTTGAGGATCATGGGAACAAGCAGGGGAATAATGGTCACGGAAACAATCAGGGAAGAGGCAAGGGAAACGGCCAGTACCACTGTTAGGGGACGAAGCACGGTCTGGACATAACCGCCGATGAACATGATCGGCAGCAGTACGATAATAACACTTAAGGTGCCTGCGGTATCGGCCAGCAGGATCTCCGAGGTTCCTCTGGCCGCGACCTTCAAGCCGCCCTTACCGGTTTTGCGGATATGCCGCTCAATATTTTCTATAACCACGATGGCATCATCGGTTAAAAGACCCACGGCAATGATAATGGCGGTCAGGGTTACCATATTAAACTCAAAGCCCAGCAGTTTCATGAAGGCAAAGGTCAGCACGTATGTAAAAGGCAGGGACATGGCTGTGATCAGTGAGGCCCTGGTGTTACCTAAAAAAAGAAGAATAACGCAGAGGGTCATGATGACGGCGTCACGCAGGGAGCTGAGCATGTTGTCCACGGTCAGATCGATGAGGCGTCCCTGGGTGTCCGTGACCTCGATATGGAGCATGGGAAATTCTTTTTTAATCTTAGGCAACTGTTCCTTGATAACGGCAATGACTTCACGGGCATGGCCATTTTCACTGCGCAGCAAAGAGACCGCAACAGCGGGTTTGCCGTTGCCTCTGTATATCGAGGTTGCATCGGCCTTGCCCCATGTGATACTGCCGAGATCACGTACCCGCACGTATGATCCATGGGCCATAGGGACCATGATGGCGCCGATGTCTTCCGGGTCGGTGGCCAGGGCCTCGGCCGTCAAGAGATAGCGGTTGCCGTCCCGGTGCACTAGGCCGGTGGGAATGGACACATTGGTGCCGATGAGCGCTTGGGCTACTTCGGCCGGTGTGATCCCGTAAGCTTCCAGTTGATTACGATCCAGCTCGACGCTCACTTCCATTCGATCCCCGCCGAATACCTCGGCCTCGGCAACTCCGGGAATGGCAAGCAGCCGGTCACGGAGCTGGTTTTCAGCAAGCCGCCTGATCTGGGCCGAATCCAGCCCTGTTGTCCCGGCAGAGGTCAAGCCCAGGACCATCAGCGGATGGGCGGCATCGGTAATCTTGAAAATTAGAGAATCCCGCACTCCCTCGGGGAGTTGGCTCCGCACCCGGGGCAGCTCGGTGATGACTTTGTTGGCCGCCGTATCAATATTGTTGCCATATTCAAACTCGACCTGAACAGCCGATACTTGGTCCTTGGATGTGGAGGTAACGCGGCGAACGCCGTCAATGGCGGAAAGCCGCACCTCAATGGGATGGGTTACATCGGTGGCTACGTCGTTTGCCGCCGCACCGGGCCACTCGGTCACGACTGAGACCATGGGCCGGTTGGTATCGGGAAACAGGTTCATCGGCAGGCTGACGTACGCCAGCAACCCGGCCACCACCCCGACCATGGCCACGGCAATGATGGCATGGGGAAAACGGAGAAATTTTTCCATGGGGCTCATGGCAGCTCTCCCTTGGCAATGATTACCGGATCTCCGTCATCAAGTTGCAGGAGTACGCTCTCATGGGCGACAACAACCAGCTCTCCTGCCTGCAGTTCTCCTGTTACCGCAACTCCTTCATGGCCCCGCAACCGTACCGTCACCGGCACCATGCCGATGACATGCTTCTTGTCCTGTGTTGTAACCCTGGCAACCCGGCACTTTGTTTTGTCGCCACCGCAGAGCAGGCTGCCGTAGGGAACCCGGACGGTATTTCGGCTCTGTTTGAGAATCACCCGGCAGGCAATCCTGCTGCCGCTCGGTAGATCAAAGGGGATGGACTTAAGATCCGTCTCGACAAAACCCAAGGCACGGGCATCGACGGTTGGGAAGACCCGGTTGATGGGAACTTGCACTTCCAGATTATTATGATAGAGCACCATGAGGGTACCCGGGTGTACTTCATGGAGAATGGACTGCGGCAGTTCAACCTGAACCAGGGCACCTGTACTTGAGGTAATTTTATACAACGGCCGGCCGGGCACGGCCATGTCACCGGGTTCCGCCAGCCGGCCGGCAATGATGCCGTCCGTGGGAGACGTTATTTCACCATACCCCTGCTGTACCTTGAGCGAACTGATTTCATGCTCAAGGGATTTGACTTTCTGGTCTGCGGACACAGCAGCGGTCCGCCGTGATTCCACGGCACTTTTGCTGCTGCCGCCGTCCTTGAACAGTTTTTGTTCCCGCTGTAGTTCATCTCGGCTCCTGGTTGTTTCCGCCCGGGCCGCGATGAGCTGGGCGCTCAGTGAACGGATTTTGTCTGCAATTTCCCGGGTGTCAATGCGGACCAGCAGGGTGTTTTTTGCCACCCGGATACCTTCACGGGGCCCCATCTCAAGGATTCTTCCGGAAATCCTGGCCATGATGGTGACCTCCTCACGGGTAGTGACCCTGGCCAGGGCCGGAAAACCGGCATCAACCGGTGCGTCACTGACCGTCGCTACGTGCAGTGCCCATGGAGCGACGGTTTCTTTGGGTACATGGGTAAGCTTGGCCATGCGTTTTTTATGCAGAAATAAACCACCGCCGACAAGAAGCACGATGATCAGCAGGGGGATCAGAAATTTCAGTAGTTTTTTTATTGCGGACATGGAAAAATCCTTTCTTACTTATTACTAATTTATTACTAATGAGATGTTTTTTATTTATTAATTCTGCGATGTTGAGCCGTGAGCCTGAGCCATTTTCGCAGGAGTGGCGTAGGCAAGGGGTTCCACCCCAACGGCCCGCCTGAGATGATCTTCGGCCTGCCACCAGCGGGTCAGGGCCAGGGCACTGCCCGAACGGGCCGCGGCAAGTGCTGCCTCGGCATCGACCAGGTCGGCGGCTGAAAGTCTACCTTCGGCAAAACGATCGGTTTGGATGCGTGCAGTTTCACGGGCCGCATTCACGGCGGCAATGGTTGCCTGATAGCTGACCTTGGCAGCATGTAATTCCGCTCGTGCGGCAACTACATCGGCCTGGGCCTGATATCGCAGCGCAGCAAGCTGGTGTCGAACAACAGTTCGTCCGGATTCTGCCCGGGAAACCGCTGCCCTGCGGCCGCCACCGTCCCATAATGGAACCTGGATCTTGACAAACACGGACCATGTATCCTCGCCGTCGCCACTAACCCCTTGATTCTTCGACCATGTACCGTTCAGGTTTAAGTCAGGTAACCGGTCGGCAAAAGCGGCTTCTACCTCGGCATCCGCTGCCTCCCCCGAGGATTGCAGGGCCTTGACATCAGGCCGGTTGGTTATGTCGCCGGTGGTCTTGGTATCCTGAGTTGGTGGACTAGGTACCGGTTGAATCTGGTCGGAAAAGGAACCCGTGCCCATTAACGCGGCCAACCGGGCCCTGATTCCCTGCTCTTGCCCGCGAAGGGTTGCAAGTTTTCCCTTAACTGCTTCCATGTCGGCAACAAGGCGTAATTTTTCCACCGGAGCGGCACGACCGGCCTCAATAGAAACTGTGGCCACCTGGACATGGGCCTTTAATGCCTTAATCTGTTTTTCCAAAGCAATTTCCAGGGCTTTGACACCTTCCAGGCTGTGGTAAAGGTCGGCAGCACCATGTAAAACCTGGAGTCGGACATTTCCTTCCCGGGCAAGGGCAGCCTCCAGCTGTTTGTCTGCAGCATGGACTTTTGCGGTGATTCGGCCGTTGATATCCAGGGGCAGACGGCCGGTGAGGCCATAGCCGATCTGGTTGTCGTCAAAAAGATTTTCCTGCATGGTTACAGGGTAACTAATGGGGTTAATCATGCGTACTTCGTTGTAATTGCTGCTTAGTATCTGGGCATCAATTTCGCCGTAATAGTTGCTCCCGGCCTGCCGGGCCACCGCGTTTTGCACGGCGGTTTCTGCATGGGCCGCTTTGAGGGTCGGAGTGTTTTTTTCTACCTGCTGCAGTATCTCCGCCAGATCCCGGGCCTGGGCGCTTACACAACAGTATAGCAAGATCCCGGCGACCAGCAGGGGCAGCGCGACGGATTGGGCCTTTGTCCTTGAATCATACATACTTTTATCCAACCTCCATGGTATCCGTATGGAACGTGTGTTCAATGACCTTCAGCCTATCCATTCTTCGACTTCGGTCTGTTTTGGGGTTCGACCCACGCATTTGACATCGCCGTCAACAACCACTGCCGGGGTTGAAAAGATCCCGAGTTTAGCGATCTCCTGAAAATCGGTTACTTTGGTGATGGTAGCTTCTACGCCCAGGGCGGCAATAGCGGTTTCAACGACTTTTTGTGCCTGCTCACAGGATGCGCATCCGGGACCGCATACTTTAATTTCCATGATTTTCTCCTCTCTGATATTTTTGGAATAGTTTGTTTTTCCTGATTACGTACTAGCTCAGCTTGTCACAAATAGGGGTAACATCGCTTGTTTACCAGGATTGCAGAACCCGGTGAATGCATTATAAACTCGTTGAGTTCGTAATGCCCTTTGGTATTCAGCGATGGTAATCCTTGCATCAGGCTGGAGATTGCGGGTAATCAGATTTTTTTTAGGTTGATGCCGAGTCGCAGTGACGCCCATACAATAAAATTGTAGCGATTTTACGGCTCTGTGTTGGGTATGTTGCCGGTTTATATAACCATGTTGAACAAAAAGCCGGTAAACAGGATGCCTGTGCCGACCACTGCAATAAAAACGGCAATCAGTTTTGGTTTTAAGACCTTGCGCAGGATCACCATCTCCGGCAGGGACAGGGCGATAACGCTCATCATAAAGGCCAGCACCGTGCCGAGAGCGGCACCTTTGCCCAGCAATGCTTCGACCACCGGCACGATACCGGCGGCATTTGAATACATGGGGATACCGACTACAACGGCAGCCGGAACCGACCACCAGGCATCCTTACCCATAATCGAGGCCATAAGGGTTTCGGGTACGTAGCCGTGGATCAGTGCTCCGACGGCAATACCTGCAACCACATAGATCCAGACCTTGCCGACGATATCGCGCACAGCCTCTTTCCCTCGGTCGATCCGGTCGGCCAGGGTCAGCTTTTCTTCGATCACCACCGCCTCACCGGCCCGCAGTTCCTGAACCCAGTCTTCAATCCAGTGTTCCAGCTTAAATCGACCGATTACCCAACCGGCAACCATGGCAATAAGCAGGCCGGTTCCAAGATACAAAGCAGCGACCTTCCAGCCGAGCAGGCCATATAGTAGAACCAGAGCAATTTCGTTGACCATGGGCGCGGCGATTAGAAAAGAAAAGGTCACCCCCAGAGGAATACCGGCCTGGACAAAGCCCAGGAACAAGGGCACTGCGGAGCAGGAACAGAACGGAGTGACAATACCGAGCAGGGCCGCCATCACGTTGCCGGCCGTCTCCCGTTTTCCGGCCAGATATTTCCGGGTTCGTTCCTGGGTGAAAAAAGAGCGAAGCATCCCGATAATAAAGACAACCAGAGTCAGCAGCATCATGACTTTGGGCGTATCATAGAAGAAAAACTGGATTGACTCGCCCAGGTGACTGCCCTGTTTAAGGCCCAGCAGGGAGTAGGCAAAAAAGTGAGAGAACGGTTCCAGCTGTTTGTAGACCCCGTACCAGAGCGCTAAACCAACAAGGCCGAACAGAACAACCTTGCCCATATTGATATCTTTTTTTTGTGCTCCGTTCTTCGGAGTGGTTTCAGCTTTAGTGCAGCTGCAACCGGCGGGTTGTATCGGTTCCATAATCATTCCTTTAGTTTTTAGTCTTACAGTCACGCAATACCGCCGCCTTCGGCAGGGCCTTGAGCATTGAACCCAACTGTTCATCCTCATCCAGCCACTGACGAAGCTCTCCAAGCATGGTTTTTGCATACGGTGACTCACTCCCGTCGGCCAGACTGTAGAGTATCCAGGTGCCCTGTCGCTTTCTGTCGACCAGACCGGCATCTTCAAGAAGCTTCATATGTTTGGAAACCGTGGACTGGGCGAGGCCCAGAACATTTTGAATCTCACAGACACAGAGTTCGCCTTCCTGCAGGAGTTTCAAAACTCGTACCCTGTTGGGATCGGATAGGGCCTTCATGACCCGGATAAATGCTTTCATTGTCATTATTTCTTATTTATTCATATATCGCTATTTGACGATTAATATAGGGCGATCCTTGCAGTTGTCAACATTTTTTTGATCATCAAGCGGTCGTACCCTTGAATTCGGCATTTCTTTTGATTTTGCTGTTTAGTTTTCAAAGATCAATGCCACATTCCGCTCTCGCAAAACAGGGGCAACGCAGAGTCTATACTAGCTTTTAAGATCAGTCTTATTGCGGTGCCTCGGAATTATGTATATACCGGGCAGACATATTCCTGTGGTAAAATTTTGCGCATGCCTCGGAGTCGTTGCTTACCTGTTCTTGAACGAAAATCCTAATTTTTCAAAGGATCCTTATGTTGTGTATTTTAATGGATATTCACTGGTCATATTATCCGTACAAAAGGAGATTAATCCAAGGGAAATACCTGTGAGAACAGTGCTGGAGAGAAAGGGTATTTTCATGGTTGCCGGTTTCTCTTGTCCTCAATCAGCAATACCGGATTCGGACCATCCTGATGCAGGGATGTATACATCTCGGAAAGGGAGGGCAGCAGGTACGTGGGGGCAAGCGTAGCCACAGTTCCGGGCAGATGGATTATAGAGAGGTAGTTACGAAGCTGCATTGTTGAGAGAGTGCCTATCCAGAGTGGGGTGGAAGTATCCACAACAACATCAGCCGGCCAGAATCGCAGGGCCATAAAATTCGTCTTTGATCCGGGCAGGGAGTGTGTCAGTAATAAAGCCTCATTACGCCCATCATTGACCTGGGGTAAAATCGGCATCTCATGAACAATCGGCTTTGCCGTCAACCAGCGCAGGCTTGTCGCCGGGGTCAAGGGGATTGGCTGCCGCCATCTTGATCGTTCAAGCACAGCCAGCAGGTTTTCTGATTTTCCGGCATACTGCAGGTTCAGGACTTGTTCTTTCTCCCCGCCGAGATCAATCCTGTAATGGGGCAACTGCTTCCAGCCCTGTTCAAGCCAGGCAGCGCTTGACATCTCTGTGGTTGAATGCTGCTGTTGGTAGCGAATCCGGTTCTTGGTAAACCCGGTCGACCAGTGGACTGCGGCCACCAGGATAAATACAAGAAGTGAAAAACGAAACAGTCCCTGACTTCTGCACGGACGTTTACCGTGCAGGAACACAACAGTCATCATAACCAACCAGGCCATTCCCAGGCTGAATCCGCCGACAACATCGGACAGCCAGTGAGCGCCAAGATACAACCTGGAATAGCCGATACCGAGGATCAGGAAAAGAGCGAGAGCAAAGGGGAGCCAACGTCTTTTCGCCGGCAGTTCGCGGCTGCAGAGCATGGCAAGAGAACCGAAAATCACCATGGACATGGTTGCGTGGCTGGAGGGGAAGGCCCAGTGGACCGCACCGCCATACATGTCAACCGGCCGAGGAATTTTTGTGATTTGCTTGATAACGGTTACCAGCAAAAAGCCAACGGCCGTGGTAACAGTTAAAAAGAGAGCGCTGTAGCGATCTTTTTTCAGCAGCAACCAGAACAGGGCCGCCAGAACAAGAGGGACGGTTACGGCGGCATCCCCGAGCATGGTCATCCCAACCATGATGATATCACCCCAGGGCGTGCGAAACCCCTGCAGCAGATGATAGAGAGACTTGCTCGCCTGGACCAGGGGATCACCGGTCAGTACATCTTCGGTCACACCTAAAAAGAGCCAGCTTGCTGCTATAAAAATAATGACCAGCAGGATCAGCGGTCTGAGCAGTGAGCTGTCTTTATCAAAGAATCCGCCTAACCAGCGCTGTAGAACCGGAGAATCATTGATCCGGCTGATAAGTTTTGTCTCCCATGCAGGCCAATGGTTGAGCAGAAAAAGGAACCCTCGGCGAAAAACGCTGAAGACCAGCCAGCAGAGCAGCATTAAAAAAAACAACAGAATAGCCAGCCTTCCGGCCACTTCACCGGCCAGGGACAGGGAGGCACCAAAGGCCATTCCCGGCAGCAGGTAGGCCGGAGCCCAGCCAAGGGCGGAGAGAATGTTGTAAAGTGTAAATCGTGTATGGCCCATGCCCATCATTCCTGCAACAATGGGTATTACCGGGCGGATTGGACCGACAAAGCGGCCAAAGAAAACCGACTTGCCGCCATGGCGCTTGAAAAAATCTTCTCCCCGAGTCAACACATCAGGATATCGGACAAACAGGCTGAAGGAACGGATATGATCTTTAAACCTGTGACCTAACCAGAAACTCAACCCATCGGCAAGCACCGCGCCACAGACCGCCCATGCCATGGTTGACCAGAAAGGAAGGGCCCCGGTAGCAATCAGGGCACCTGCGGTTAACATCAGGGCGGCACCGGGCATGAGGAGGCCGACAAAGGCCAGTGACTCGGTAAAGGAGGTGAGAAAAATCGCGAACCCGGCCAGATTGGGATGACTGGTAATCCAGGTGGTCAGGTTAATGAGGAATTCGTGCATCAGGTTATCCTGATAAATGTGTTTAACTTTCAGCTATCCGTTGTTTTTTTTGATACAAATATTCCAGCAGGCCATCTGTAATCAGGACAAGGAGAAAAAACAGATAAGGATATATTTGACGTAGATCCTGCCCATGGTTCGCACATATAAACCGGCAATGGAAGCATATCTTTTTATACCACTGTATTTGACAGCTTTATCAATTAAAAAAGGTTGACTCGGTCAACAAGCGCTCCCAACAGCCCCAACCCTTTTGGCATGATAAAAGAGATCTGGTGTGAGATCAAAAAGGAAGAAATTGTCCTGGAACAGATACCGTACCGGCCATCGGCAAGAATACAATCATACCTATCCTGGTGGCGGTGAATAAATGCCCTTTCTTTCCGGATAAGGAGTGTTGTTCGCATCAGGTCAGTGAGCAGGTAGAAAAAGAAGGCAATACCGGTACCCCGTTCCAGCTTGGGATAATCCTCATAATCAATAAGGTAATGTCGTCGCCGGTGAGTTTCTGCTCAAGAAAGTGCAGGGCGTTGCCATGAGACAGCACACCGACTTGTCAGTTTTTTTTAAAAAATATCGAATGACCGGCAGGGTTCTGGTGGCGTGACCGAGTTCCAGTGAACTGACGGCATAAAGGATATGCGACGGTGGTTGCGTTCATGTTTCTCCCTGTCGCCGTTCTCTCGTTATAACCCCATGCTAGCCCCTGCTGGCGCGGTGTTTGCGTGTCGTAAGGCTAATCATTTTTTTCAGTATCAAAACTATAGCCGCAATGATGCCCGCACAACTCCACCTCTGCAATATCTCGTTTGTCGATGGGGAAAACCTTGCAGGCCCCGGGGCGGCAAGTACCATAGGCAAAGCATCTGCCGCCCTTGGTGAGCATCGGACAGGTAAAAAGCAGATTACAACAGGTTCCGCATTGGCGACAGGTACCTGCCCGAATTGTGAGTTGCTGCCGGATATAGTCCTGGCGGAAATGAACCAGTAAAAATCGTCTTATCTTGCCGATACAATGATGTAGAAAACGTGATTCATAACATGCTTGGATGACGACTACGAAAAAATGGTGAAATTTGTACATTAGTAGAACAATTTGATCCAACCATTGTTGTGCTTTCTGGTTGCGTGTATGCATTATTTTTTCTCCTGCAATGATTGCCATTGGATAATTACCAGTCCTGCAATGTCGAGAAGCAGGAAAAAATAATCCCGGTGAGCTTTCAGGTAACTATGGCTGAATTCGCTGAGATTATGGACGAAGAGTGAGACGATATTGGAAAATGGTTTGCCGATTTTTTCCACCTGATATTGCACTCCATCGGGACTCACCTTGACCTTGATGTAATGATAGAAATAGTGTTCCGGGTCAGTACCCCCTAATTCGGCACCGGCGCCGCCTGTCACTGTAAAGGGTGTTATTCAAATCAACGGCCATAACCTGCTCTTCACCCATTTTTCGTGCCGTGCTGACCTGAACCGGATTGACAAGTCCGGCATCAACCAGCAACAAGTTGTCTTTTTTTAACAAGGAGATAACCAATAATCAAGAACATGGAAAATCCGCCGATACCAAGTGCTATCTGGTGTAGATACTGGTTGACCAGTTCCTGGTTGTTGCCGATGTAATAGCCGACCAAGGCAAGAATTATTGTCCAGAGGCCGGCACCCAAGCCGGTAAAAGTGGCAAACAGGGGCAGGTTCATGCGGGCAATTCCGGCGGGCAGGCTGATATATTGCCGGATACCGGGCAGCAGTCGACCGATAAAGGTGGAGATATGTCCATGGCTGGCAAAAAAATGATCCGCCTTATCCAGGCTCTTTTTACTCACCAATACATAGCGCCCATATTTTTCGAAAAAAGGGCGTCCCCATACAGCCGCCAGCCAATAGTTGAATAGCGCCCCAAAAAGGCTGCCGAAAATTCCGGCCAGAATCACCAGGGTCAAGGACATCTCGCCTCTTGCTGCCAGGTAGCCGGCGGGAGGAACTACGACTTCACTGGGAAAGGGGAAGAAAGAGGACTCAAGAAACATCATTACGATGATGCCAGGATATCCCCAGTGGCCGACTGTCTGGACTATCCAGTTGATGACGTCATGTAGGATTCCCACTATATTACTCCTTAAAATTTCATGAAAAAATTAAAGCAAAGCTTTTTTTATGAAGACACCCTTCTCTTCCTTACAACAAGAGATTGAGCCCGGTCGATGAGGAAAATAATCTTGTCATAGATCGGAAGTAAGCGACTGCGCGCAGAGGCCATAATAAAAACACTCGCCAAGGCTACGGCAAAAGACCCCATAATGTCAAAAGGAAAATGAAGTCCTGTGTAGATCCGTCCCCATGAACCTGCCAGGGCGAAAAAAAATAACAAACCTCCCTGTCTACGCCATTCTGGTTGAAAGAGAAGGGGCAGTGATGCGGAAAACAGCAGTGTCGCATGATCACTGGGAAAAGAGGTCTCTGGTGCATGAGGAATAAGCGGTGTGCAGAGATCCATCATAAAGGGTCGAGGATGGAAATAAAACAGTGTAATCAACTGATTTATGAGTAACCCCAGAACAACCACCGCTGTCACCTCAAGGAGTATTTGTTTCCCCTTATGATCGATGACAAACCAGAACAGCGCCATACAGGCTATAACGAGGTAGGGGCTGATTTCCGCAGCCGTAACGGATAGAAAATCAAGTATCGGCTGATTCCCGGCTCCGGCATGCAGCTGTAAAAAAAGTTCGAGGTTCATGGTGTGCTCCTTTTGTAGTCATCGTTTATTTGTGATGACTACAACCTACCACCTCAACCTTACCGGAAGATTATCCGGACATTATCATTTGGTAATCTTACCGGATTATTATCTCTTCTTCGCGTTTTTCAACCGGATGCAGAGCTGTCAATGAGAAGGCAATTTTCGCTAACATATCCAGGGTATTTTTTATTCACTGTGATTCCATCAAAGAAATCGCTGCCGAAGGTTTCAAGGTATACCATTGGACCGTGATCCCTGGTTTTTCTATCTTTACTACGCTGCAACCTGTATGCATCAGCTTATCAACGAGTCCACGGTGCTCTTCAGAGTCTTAAGCCACTGTTGGGAAAAGTCGGAGCAAAGGCTGAAGAGAGACCATTGCTGATCAAACGT
>VAPM010695034.1_pt1 | contig 12469 bp, 9 predicted proteins | sample 3395091 | NCBI WGS metagenome assembly VAPM01 (sample SAMN08290445, study PRJNA428436) | hydrothermal vent metagenome | isolation source: Deep-sea hydrothermal vent chimney 3 | place: Pacific Ocean: Juan De Fuca Ridge | reverse complement strand
TTAATATCTCTTTTTTAAATTGCCCATTCATCGACTTTCTTTTATCATAGAGCGAGTTTTGTCGGCAAGAAAATAATTTTTTCTACCTTTACTGATTGACCACTATATAAATTATGGCAAAAAAAAGCTTTGAGAGCAGTCTGAAAACCTTGGAAGAGATCACCCGCGCCCTGGAAACCGGCGAACTTAGTCTTGATGATTCCTTGAAAAAGTTTGATGAAGGCATAAAACTTGCCGAACTCTGCAATAAAAAACTTGACGAAGCCCAGGCAAAGATAGATATTCTGCTTAATAAAAATGATTCTATAACCGCGGAGCCTTTCAACTCCCAGCGTGACTGATGGATATTAAGAGCTACCTGAGTGCCAAACGTACTCTGGTTGAAGAGGCCCTTAAATCGATTCTGCCGGAGTCGGACGAACGTCTTAAAACCCATTTCGAGGCTCTTAACTACAGCCTGATGGCCGGCGGCAAGCGGATAAGGCCTGTCCTTTGTATGGCGGCGGCCGAGGCCCTGGGCGGCAGTATTGCGCCTCTTATGGATATTCCCTGCGCTCTGGAATGTATTCATACCTATTCTCTCATTCATGATGATCTGCCGGCCATGGATGATGATGAGCTGCGACGCGGCAAGCCCACTAATCATATGGTCTATGGGGAGGCCGAGGCTATACTGGCCGGTGACGGCTTGTTGACTATGGCCTTTGAACTCCTGAGCCGGAATAATGCTGCCCTGCTAAGCGCTGATATCCAGCTCAAGATAATAAATCTTATTGCCCGGGCAGCCGGTTCCATAGGGATGGTAGGCGGTCAGGCCCTGGATATTGAGTCTGAGGATAAGGAGATTTCATTTTCAACCCTGCGCCTGATTCACAGTTGCAAGACCGGAGCTCTGATTACGGCCTCGGTGCAGAGCGGGGCGCTGCTGGGCGGGGCCGGTGAAGATGAATTCCTGGCCATGACCAGCTATGGCCGCAATATCGGCCTGGCCTTTCAGATTGTTGATGATCTCTTAAATGTCCTCGGTACCACTGAGCAGTTAGGCAAGGCCGCCGGTTCCGATGCCGAGCATAATAAGGCCACTTATCCGGCCATTTTCGGTCTTGAGGCAACTAAGGAGAAGGCCGGGGAAGCCGTAGCGGCTGCCCTTGAAGCCCTGCGCCGTTTTGATCATAAGGCAGATCCTCTTAGAGCTCTGGCAGAATATATCTATACCCGCAGCAATTAATTTTTTTGTTAGTTAATTAGATGAATACCAAGCCGGATTGAGGCTCAAACCTGAGACTTTTATGATTAATCAACCAAAATTATCACGGATCAATTCCCCGCTGGATTTACGGCGGCTGGCCCCCGGTGAACTGCCGGGGCTGGCCGGGGAAATCAGACAGGAGATTATTAATACTGTCTCCCAGACCGGCGGTCATCTGGCCCCCAGTCTCGGGGTGGTGGAATTGACCATTGCCATTCATTATGTCTTTAACACCCCGGAAGATAAATTAATCTGGGACGTGGGGCATCAATGTTATACCCATAAATTATTATGCGGCCGCCGGGAGCAGTTTTCTACTATCCGGCAGTATAAAGGAATCAGCGGTTTTCCCAAAAGGGCCGAGAGCCCTTACGATACCTTTGATACCGGTCACAGCAGTACCTCCATTTCCGCGGGACTCGGGGTGAATTGCGCCAAAAGTCTTAAGGCAGAGGATAGAAAGGTTATTTCTGTAATCGGCGATGGTTCCATGACCGGTGGTATGGCCTTTGAGGCCCTTAACCAGGCCGGGACTCTGGGCCGGAATTTCATCGTCATCTTAAACGATAATGAGATGTCTATTTCGCCCAATGTCGGAGCCTTATCAAGCTTTTTGAGCCGTAAGATGACCGGCAGAACAGTGGCTAAGTTTAAGCGTGATACCGAGAATTTTTTAAAGAGTTTCTCCAATGTCGGAGAGAATATCCTCCAGATCCTCAAAAAGAGTGAGGGCAGTTTTAAGAGTTTCTTTACCCCTGGTATGCTCTTTGAGGCCCTGAAATTTGACTATGTGGGGCCCATTCCCGGTCACGATCTGGAGACCCTGATCAGTACCCTGAAAAATGTCCGGGACTTCGGCTCCGGGCCCATTCTCGTTCATGTCTTGACCACCAAGGGTAAGGGCTATACGCCCGCCGAAGACCGCCCCGATGACTATCATGGTCTTGGCCCCTTTGAGGTTAAATCCGGCAAGCCCAGGGCCGCTAAACCCGGCCCGCCGTCCTATACCGCCGTCTTTGGCAGGGTTATTGAGAAAGAGGCCGGGAAAAATGATAAGATTGTAGCCATCTCTGCCGCCATGCCGGCCGGAACCGGCCTGATGAATTTTTCACAGCGTTTCCCAAGTCGTTTTTTTGATGTCGGGATTGCTGAGCAGCATGCCGTGACCTTTGCCGCCGGCCTGGCCACCGAAGGCATACGGCCGGTGGTTGCCATTTACTCCACCTTTTTGCAGCGAGCCTTTGATCAGATTATCCATGATGTCTGTCTGCCCAATCTGCCGGTTACCTTTATGCTGGACCGGGCCGGTCTGGTGGGAGATGACGGCCCTACTCACCATGGCGTGTTTGATCTCTCTTTTTTACGGATGATTCCCAATATGGTGCTCATGGCACCCAAGGATGAAAATGAGTTATGCCATATGTTTCATACCGCGATTAACCATCCCGGCCCGGCGGCCATCCGCTATCCCCGCGGGGCAGGTGAGGGCGTTGGCATAGACGATGAGCTGCAGGAACTGACCATCGGCCGGGGTGAACTGCTCAAGGAGGGCAGTGATCTGCTGCTTCTGCCGGTGGGTAACCGGGTCTATGCCGCCCTTGAAGCGGCTGAGGGGTTGTTGAAACTCGGTATAGAGGCGGCGGTTATCAACCCCAGATTTATCAAACCGCTTGATGGAGAATTAATCCGCGCCTGGGCCCAGAAGACGGGCCGGGTTATTACCATTGAGGAGAATGTAGCGAGCGGTGGTTTTGGCAGTGCCGTTCTTGAGCTTTTAGCTGCCGGCAGGATTCTGGTCAAGATCAGGAGCATTGCCCTGCCTGATCATTTTGTAGAACAGGGCCCCCAGGAAACTTTAAGAAAAATCAGCGGCATTGATGCTCCGGCAATTATCAAGGCCGCCATAGATATAATGGATAGTGAAAATGAATGATTGTCTCCTGGTAGCCCTCATCGGTCGTCCCAATGTGGGTAAATCCTCGCTCTTCAACCGCCTGGCGCGGCAGAATAAGGCTATTATTGACCCCACCCCCGGAGTAACCAGGGACCGCCATTATGCCAGGGTAACCTGGGATGATAAAACCTTTCTGCTGGTGGATACCGGCGGCATTGATCTGGACAGGGTTGCCAAGGCAGAAACCGACCATGAACGGAGAATGTCGGCCCTCATCAGGGAGCAAAGCTGGCAGGCGGTGCGGGATGCCGACATTCTGGTACTGATTTTAGACGGCCGTCAGGGGCTTAACCGTGATGATTATGAACTCATCAAACTGTTACGTAAGACGGATAAGCCCCTGTTTTATGTGATTAATAAAATTGATAACCCTGTCGCTGAGTCTGAGCTTCTGGCCCCTTTTTATGAACTTGGCGCCAACGCTCTCTGGCCGATGTCTGCCGCCCACGGTTTGGGAATAAACGATTTTATGGCTGAACTGATTACTAAGCTGCCGGAGGCAGACCCGGATACGGCAGAGGATGAACAAGAGATTGCCCTGGCGGTAATCGGCCGGCCCAATGTCGGTAAATCATCATTGATTAACCGCCTGTTAGGTGAAGAGCGCATGGTGGTCTCCAATATTCCCGGTACTACGCGGGATTCCGTTGACACGGTATTGGAGAAGAGAGGGGTTAAATACCGTTTTATTGATACTGCAGGTATTCGCCGCAAGGGCAAGGTCTATGGCAAGGTCGAAAAATTCTCGGTCATGCGGGCCTTAAAGGCCATGGAAAGGGCGGCTATGGTGCTGGTGCTGGTGGATGCCGGAGAGGGGATCACCGAACAGGATACTAAGGTTATCGGTTATGCCATGGAGAGGGGACGGGCCTGCCTGGTTCTGGTCAATAAATGGGATCTGATTGAGAATGACCCCAAACGTCAGAAATGGCTTCTGGCTGAAATAGAGCGGGCCACCAATTTTATCGGCTATGCCCCCACCCTGAGGATATCGGCCTTAAACGGCCTGGGTACAGGTAAAATCTTCCCGGTAATTAATGAGGTCTATAAGCAGTTCTGTATGACCTTTAATACCGGCCCCCTGAATCGTATTTTACGGGCCGCGGTGGAGGGACACAGTCCGGCACTTCATCGCGGCCGGAGGCTGAAATTGTATTACACCACCCAGGTCAGCACTAAACCGCCGACTTTTGTGGTTTATGCCAATTATCCCAAGGCGGTGCATTTTTCTTATTTCCGTTATCTCGTAAATCAATATCGAACCGGCCTGGGCCTTGATAAGACTTCTTTAAAAATAATCCTCCGGGAAAGAAAACGCCGGCAAATGGAAGGGGGCAGGAATATCCAGGGCGGTTGATAGATACCGCATCAGTGCCATAATGAACCATTGGAGGGCAGCGTGGTACAATTGGAATTGGCAGGGCGCGATGAATATCTCAATATAGAGGCCGCTATCAGACGCACCGCCTTGTTGAGCAGGTTCCCTGTCCTTGATATCAGCCCTTTGATCAGTTTCTTCAGCTGCCATGGGAAGGAGGCTGACAAACGGGATGATCTTTCTGTTTTTGCCCGCCAGGTTTGGAAAAACGGGGTGGAGTTCCCCGAATTCTTTCATTTCCTAAAGGAAATCAGGCGTAATCTCACTTCGCTTAGAGCTCAAATACCGCCCTCCGACACCTTGATAGATGAATTCGAGCTCTGTCTGTTAACGGAGTGGCAGCGTCTTATCGGCCAGGGCTTTCACAAAAAGCTTAGAGAGGCCAACAGCTTTATCCTCCACGAGAAGAGGCGGTATTATACCGTTTTTAACCGGATGGGGGAGCCCGCCTTTATTATTAATCGACAGTTTCAGTTTATTGAAACCAACCGCGCCTTTGACCGTTTCTTCCACATCCAGGGGAAGAGCCATATCGGCAATTCATGCTTTTCCGTTATTAATGATCATTTGGCCTGTCGTGAGGCCATTCAGATGATGATTGTCAATAAGACCTCCTGCGCCGGGATGGAAACGGTGATCGAGGTTAACGGAGAAAAGCGTAATATAGTGGTTTCCGGGACATTCTTAGGCGAGATTAACCATGAGGTCTCCGGGGCCATGGTTATAATTCAGGATATCAGCGCTCGGAAAGAGGCGGCCCAGGCTCTGCGGGAGAATGAAGAAAAATACCGTACCCTCATTGAAAATATGCCCGATGTTTCCTGGCGGGCGGATAAATTCGGCACCCTTTATTTTATAAGCCGTAACGTGGAGCAGGTCTGCGGCTATAAACCGGATGAGCTGCTTGGTTCCTGGCCCAGAGGCCGGTTCGCCATGATTCATCCCGATGACCTGGAATATGTCCGTAATGAATTTGGTATATTCTTTGCCTCTCATCTGCCGGCGGATAATTCCAGCCTCTCTTCTTCCGGCCGTGATTCCCAGTCTCTTAGCTCTGATTCCGCTGCCGCCGGTAAGAACTATGACGTTACCTATCGTTTCCATAAAAAAGACGGCAGCTGGATATGGCTGCGCAGCCGGGCCAGTAATATTTATGAACAGCAGGGCAAATGGTTTGCCGATGGGGTGTTCTCCGATGTCACGGAGTTGAAAAAGGCGGAGGATGAGCTTGAACGGCATCATTTTCATCTCTCAGAACTGGTGGATGAGCGGACGGCTGAATTAAGACGGGTGAATCAGACCCTGAAACAGGAGATTAATTTTCGCAGGATGGCCGAGGAGAGCCTGTTGCGCCTGACCACCAAGCTGCGGCAGTCCAATGAAGAACTTGAGCAATTCGCCCATGTTACCTCCCATGATCTCAAAGAGCCGTTGATGCTTATCTCCAGCTTTAGTAATCGGCTTGAAAAAAAATATACCACGCTGTTGGATGAATCGGGCAGGAAGTATCTGCGGCGCATTGCCACTGCCGCCGGTCAGATGCAGGATCTAATCAAGGCGCTCCTGGAGCTGTCCAGGGTAGGGGCGAGTAAACGGCCCTTTGAACTTTTTGATCTTAAAGAGGTAATCAGCGAGGTAGTGGAAAGTCTGGAAGAATCTCTCACCAAATGCCGGGGCCGGGTTGAATGTGATTCCCAGGCGGAACTGCTGGGGGATAAAACCCAAATCCGGCAGCTCTTTCAAAATATAATTGCCAACGCCATAAAATACCGCAGGAGGGACAAGGCTCCATTAATTATAATCCGGGGTCAGCGCTTAGATAACGGTTTTTATCAGATTGTCGTTGAGGATAATGGTATTGGTTTTGACCAGCGCTACGCCAGAAAGATATTTAAGCCCCTTACCCGTCTGCATGGGCGCCGGGAATATGATGGTACCGGTATAGGACTTGCCACCTGCCGTAAGATCGTCCTTCGGCATGGCGGTGAAATCAGCGCCCGTGGTGTACCTGGTAAGGGATCTGCCTTTATTATCCGTCTCCCGCTGCCCGCCGATTCATGATCGCAGTCAGGCCGGCTGCTGAGATATGAAATAGATTCGCGGTCTTTAAAATTCGGTAACTATTCAGCGAAATGCTGCTGGAGAAATTCTGTTAACCGGCCCCGATTGCTGAAATCAAGGTTTAAACATACCCTGTCCTTCTCAAAGGCCGGGGTATGTGAGACAGAGGCCCATTCCGGCAGTTGCAGTCTGGTCTGCCAGGCTGCAAATTCCTCTTCCGCGGCGCTCAGGCGTGGAAATTGGCGCTTTTGGAGATGTTTCATCAGGCAGTTTGTCTGTTGCGGCAGACTGACTGCCTGTTCATCTAAGATGTTCATGACCTCCCGGCTGCTTAGAATAGCATGGATTGAGGTGGACTCACGGCGGCATAATTCCAGACAGGTCTGAATGAGCCGGCGCTGGTTACTTACACTGAGCCGCAGAGCGCTGATTAGTTCAAATACTGCCAGCCGGTCACGAAAGGACATGGTGGTCATGGCCAGGGCGGTTTTTTCGGAGATTGTGCCTTGCTGGGCCGCTGAGACCAGCGGGGCTTCCAGCTCGGTCAGGGCCATAATTTTTTTGAGATGATGAGGGTTGGCCGGAAGATCGAGACGGCCCATGAACCCCAGGGCATCCTCCTCCCGGACGCCGTCTGTTGTCATAATTTTCTTTAAGAACCGGGCCTTAATTATTAATGACCAGGCCGGGCCCAGCAGTCCTTCTTCTAAGAAGAGCTGCCAGCAGTCCAGGGGGGCGGCAGCCGCCGGGACGACAAGACAATGGCAGCCCTTGGCGGCGGCATGGCGGCGGTAAATTGACAGACGCTGCCGCCCGGCGATTATAGTATAGTTTTTGTCTTCTCTAACAAGAACAATCGGGGGATGCAGAATACCGCACAATTTTATAGAGGAGGCAAGATCATTAGCCGCCGCATCATCACTGTCGCTTTCCGGCCGCAGGTGGTATGTTTTGTCGTTGAAGTCTATCTGCTCAAAGGGAATTCTTTTAATTGTAAGGCGCTTTTGTATCATGTCTGTAACTGTTGAACCTGATGTCTAAATGCGGTGATAACCACTTTTTTTGTGAATAAATGAATCTTGAATATAACAGATATTTACGTAATTATCCCGGCTATATTTTACGGGCTCTGGCCCGGCAGGCGGCAGAGGGGGGGCAGGAGGTGTTTTTTGCCGGCGGCCCGGTGCGGGACTGGCTGCGAGGTGAGGAACCATTTGATTTAGATATTACTCTGGCCGGTGATCCACGTCTGTGGGCGGAGGGTCTGGCCCGGCGCCTCCATGCTGTTTTGGTACCGCTCTCGGAGACGGAGGGGGTATATCGAGTGGTCAAGGAGGGTTTATGGCTTGATATAAGCGCCTTTCGTAATGACACAAAGTATATTGACGAGGATCTTAAACAGCGTGATTTTACCATCAATGCCATGGCTCTGCGCTTTGATTATCAGACCCAGGGTATAGCTGGGCCGCTTATTGATCCTGCGCAGGGTCTGGCTGATCTTGAGCATGGTATTGTCCGCCATCTTAACTCCGATACCTTTAAGGCTGACCCCCTGCGTCTCTTGCGGGCCTTTCGATTCGCGGCCGGCCTTGATTTCAAGCTGGCCGCGGAAACAATCGAACTGACAGGCCGGGAATCCCCTCTGCTCAACAAGGCGGCTCCGGAACGAATCAGCCTTGAGTTAGAGAAAATCATGGCCTCCAAGCTGAGCGGGCGGACTATAGAGGATATGGCCGCCTGTGGTCTGTTGTGGCGGATTTTCCCGGAATTACTGCCTGGAGTGGGGATGCGGCAGCCGGCAAGTCATCATCTTGATGTATTTGGCCACAGCCTGGAGGCCTTGAAGCAGATGGAGATGATAATTGCCGCCCCGGAGAATTATTTCACCTCTTTTCTAAGCGAGATTAATACCTATCTTGATCATGAGCGGGTAATCATACGTCTGAAACTGGCGGCTCTGCTGCATGACGTCGGTAAGCCTCCGGCCTTTGTCCTGCGGGAGGGGCGGCGTACCTTTTATAATCATGACCAGATGGGAGCCCGTATAATCGAGAAAATTGCCCGTCGTTTACGCTGGAGCGGTGGCGACAGACGCGGCATCGCCCTCCTGATTAAAGAGCATATGCGGCCCTTTCATTTGAATAACGCCCGCCATAAAACCGGGCTGAGCCGCCGGGCCTGTTTGAAGCTTATAAAGGCCGTGGGCCCGGAACTCATCGGCCTCTTTCTGCTGACTATGGCTGACAGTCTGGCGGGGCAGGGGACGGGAAAGCCAAGTGGCATGGAAGCTGATTTAGCGGCCCTCTTCGCGGAAATAGAGACCGTAAATCAGCAGATTATTCAGCCGGTGCTCAGCGGGCCGCCGCTGATAGACGGCTATGACCTCATCAGGCTGGGGATGAAGCCCGGGCCCTTTTTCAGTCGTCTCTTTCAGGCCCTGGAGGTGGAGATGGTAAAAAATCCGACTATGTCAAAGACTGAGGCCCGGCAGTGGGCAGTTGACTATTTTAATCAGCGCCATCATGACAGAAACAAGTTGACGCCGCCCGGTTATTCATTATAGGCTGTATAATAAAAAACATGATAAAATATAATAAAATAATAACAGGTGCTTACTATGCCAAAAATCAAGAAAAAGACCATGCAGGATTCCTTGGACAGTCTTTTTAACCCCAAAAACTGCGCCGGAATTAAAAAGACCATCCTTAACCATCTTCTGAGCTTTCAGGGCCGGGATCCGGAGCGGGCGGGGCGGGGTGATATCTATAAGGCCCTGGCCTATACCATGCGTGATTTTCTGGTGGAAAAATGGGTTACTACTCAGAAAAGCTATTATACCAAAAATCAGAAGCGGGTTTATTATCTGTCCATGGAATTTCTCATCGGCCGTTCGCTTGGCAACTGTCTTATCAATATGGACTTCTTTCAGAAGGCCAAGAAAGTTGTTGCCGATATGGGGTATGATTTAGACGATATTCTTGATAAGGAGGAGGATGCCGCGCTGGGTAATGGTGGTCTGGGACGGTTGGCCGCCTGTTTCATGGATTCCATTGCCACCATGAAAATTCCGGCCTATGGCTACGGGATCAACTATGAATACGGTCTTTTTCATCAAAAGATTATCAATGGTTATCAGGTTGAGAGCCCGGATAACTGGCTGCGTTTCGGCACCCCCTGGGAGTTTCAGCGCCGGATGCCCATGTACGCGGTAAAGTTTTACGGCAAGGTCAGTACCAGACTGGATGAACAGGGCAATTTACGTTCGGAATGGGTGGATACCGAGTCGGTTATGGCGGTGGCCTGTGATGTTCTGGTGCCGGGCTATCACAATGATAATGTTATTAATATGCGGCTCTGGCAGGCCAAGGCCTCCCGGGAGCTTGATCTGGAGTCCTTTGACAAGGGGGATTATCTCGGGGCCGTGCATAACAAGGTACGTTCCGAGACTATATCCAAACTTCTCTATCCGCCGGACGAGGCCTGCGCCGGTCAGGAACTGCGCTTCAAACAGCAGTATTTTTTCGTGGCTGCCACCTTTCAGGATATTTTCCGCCGTTTTACCAAGCATAATAAAAACTTCAGTAAATTCAGCGATCAGGTGGCCGTGCAGCTTAATGATACCCATCCCACCATCGCCATTCCAGAGCTGATGCGTCTGTTGATGGATAAATACGGTCTGGGCTGGGAAAAGGCCTGGGATATTACGGTGAAGACCTTTGCCTATACCAATCATACCCTGATGCCCGAGGCCCTTGAGCTCTGGTCGGTGGATTTAATCGGTCAGGTTCTGCCCCGCCATCTTGAGATCATTTTTGAGATTAATAAACGTTTTCTCGCTGTGATTCGCAAACAATATCCCGGTGATGAAGAGCGGGTCAGGGCCATGTCAATTATTGATGAGGGGCCGCCCAAACGGGTAAGAATGGCCAATCTCGCTATTGTCGGCAGTCACTCGGTGAACGGGGTGGCCGCTCTGCATACTAATTTACTGCGCACCAGACTCTTTAAGTATTTCGATGAGTTGCGGCCCACCCTGTTTAATAATAAAACCAACGGCATAACTCCCAGGCGCTGGCTTTTAAAATGTAATCCGCCCTTAAGCTCCCTGATCAAAGGAAAAATTGGTGAGGACTGGATTACCGATCTGGAGCAATTACGAGGTCTGCGTAAATTTGCCGGGCAGGTCGATTTTCAGAAAAAATTTATGACCGCCAAACGCCGCAATAAAAAGGTTCTGGCCCGGCTTATCATGAGATACTGTCAGGTAGAGGTTAATCTTGATTCGCTTTTTGATGTGCAGGTCAAACGTATTCATGAGTACAAACGGCAGCTCTTAAATCTGCTGCATGTTATTGCTCTTTATCAGCGGATTATTAGTCAGACAGAAGAGGTTGTGCCCAGAACCTGTATCTTTGCCGGCAAGGCCGCGCCGAGTTACTGGAAGGCCAAGCTGATCATTAAACTCATCAACTCTGTTGCTGATGTGGTAAATAACGATCCGCGGGTGGGGGAGTCCCTGAAGGTAGTCTTTATCCCTAATTACGGAGTCTCCAGGGCCGAAATAATTATTCCGGCCGCTGATCTTTCTGAGCAGATATCAACCGCCGGTACCGAGGCCTCCGGCACTGGAAATATGAAATTCGCCTTAAACGGCGCCTTGACCATTGGTACTCTGGATGGTGCCAATATTGAGATAATGGAGGAAGTCGGGGCCGAAAATATCTTCATCTTCGGGCTTAACGCCGAGGAGGCTCAGTGGGAGAAAAAGGCGCCGCGGCGGACACCGGCCATGATCTATGAGCAGAACGAGGAGATCCGGCGGGTGGTGGATGCCATAAGTGACGGTTGTTTCAGCAATGGCGATCGTGATCTCTTCCGTCCCATTGTTGATGATCTCTTAAATCACAGTCGTGATCCTTACCTGCATCTTATTGATCTGGAAGACTATTTAAAATGCCAGCGCCGGGTGGCTGATACCTATCGGGACAGCCGCGTCTGGTCTGAAAAGGCTATTCTGAATGTCGCCAATATGGGTAAGTTTTCCAGTGACCGCACCATCAGTGAGTATGCTAAGGATATATGGGGGATATAACGTCCCAAAAGGTCTTGTCAGAAAAATAAAATTAAATTATAAATAACGCAACTCATGGCAAAGGCTAATCTTTTTAGAAAAATATGGTCAGAGGCCCTGCCCTTTGTGGCTCTCACCCCGGAACGTAAGCGGGCCTGGTTGCTGCGGGTTCTGCGTAAAGGCCGCCTGACGGATCAGGAAATCGCCCCCTATATTCACCTGCTTATTGAAGAATATCAGTATGACAATATTGTTGGAGATGGGAATTCTGCTGTTAGTTCACAGGCTGAGATTGTAGATATAGGCAGTTTGCCCCATGAGATCATTAGGCGGTTTCTGGAATGCGCCGAAATTTATGATATTCCTATCCTGATTAATATAATAGGTCATCTCACGGTGGATGAGGCCGTTCTGGCTCTGCAGAAGATCCCGCCGCTCTACGAGAAGCGGCCTTTAGAGGTCTTTGACCGTATATTTCAGGCAATTCATGATTGTGACCACACACTGCTGGCCAGAGCTCGGGATAAGATGCTGAGCCTTGGTACGATTCCGGATCATTTTATATCGGTTTACGAACGTTTTCAGGAAATTTTAAAGGATAAAGAGGTGCTGTGCGCCTTATTCCCCCAGGCCGAGATGTAAAAAACAGGTTTCGCTGTTATTACGATATTTGAGCGGTTTGGTGATTATCTATAAGTATTGTAACTGGTTAGGTAGATTTTTGGTAACTATTTAGCTAAGGCGGGTAACCTGCCC
>VAPM010209730.1_pt1 | contig 12469 bp, 11 predicted proteins | sample 3395091 | NCBI WGS metagenome assembly VAPM01 (sample SAMN08290445, study PRJNA428436) | hydrothermal vent metagenome | isolation source: Deep-sea hydrothermal vent chimney 3 | place: Pacific Ocean: Juan De Fuca Ridge | reverse complement strand
TAAGACTAAGACTAAGACTAAGACTAAGACTAGATTTTAGATGTCTTAGTGAATAAAATTATTTGTTTTTAATTTTAAATATAATTATTTTTTAGAGAGCTATCATTTTTTTCAAGTTCTTTATAGAGATTACCATAATTCAGGATGGATAGAGATTATTATCGAAATATTCCCCTTTTGTATATTTACAGTATATTTATTAAGCGGGTTTCGCAACCTATTATTATTTTATATTTTTTGCTTAATAGGTTGAGTTTTGCTCAAATAGGGATATTAGCTGCGACAACGCTTGTTGTTCAGATGACGACAGATATTTATGGAGGGATATTTGCAGATACTTATGGAAGAAAAGCTACACTTTTATTACATTCGGTTTTCGGGGCTATAACGATGTTATTTTATTTTATTGGAAATTCTTTTCCGTGGTTCTTTTTAGCAAGTATTATGTATGGAATTGCTGGGGCATTTATAACTGGGACAAGAAATTCCATTCTTTATGATACACTAATAAAACTTAATAGGGTGGTTGAATTTAAAAAATTCAATGGAAGAGTTTTGTTATATTCACATATAATCAATGCTTTAGTGCTTTTAATGATTCCTGTTATGTATACTTTTAACGTTAAATTGCCATTTCTTTTTGGTATTGGATTTTTTCTGATTTCATTTATTCTGGCGCTTTTCTTTATTGAACCGCAGTTGGAAAAAAAATCAGAGAGGGCTTTACCAGTGTATGGTACTAAAATTATTGAAGCGTTAAGAGAAATTAAGCTAAATAAAAAATTGATAATTGCTATTCTTCTTTCTATGTTTACAGCTTCTTTTATTTTTATGGGAGTTGGATATATACAGCCTCTTTTGAAAATTTCTAAATTACAAGTTGTTTATTTTGGTGTTGTTTATGCATTAATGAGTGGATTAATGGGGATTGGTGGACTGATTACGCATAAACTAGAAAAGTACTTTACTCAAGAAAGATTATTAATTTTGGGGCTCGGAGGTATTACTATAAGCTTTTTGGGATTTTCCTTTAGTGTAGGAGTAGGGATTATCTTGGCTGTTTTAATATTGAAACTTTCTGAAGGTTTTAATCGGATTATATTAGAAGATGAGATTAATAAAAATATAGAGTCAAAGAATAGAACGACAATTTTATCTGTGACTAGTTTATCCAAAACGCTGGCTACTAGTGGATTAATACTTATTTTTGGTTTTATTTCAGATTTAGTTGGTGTTCAGCATATGTTTAACTATGCCTTAGGATTATTTTTTGTTATAATTATTGTAACTTGGATTCTTGTTAATAATATTAAACGAGCGAAAAGAAGAGAATATGGCGTAAATTGAATTAAAAATATTTTATGAATATACCTATAAAAGCCGTAAAGGCGGTAATAATTAATAGCAAAAGGGAAATATTATTATTACGGAGAAATCTTAAAATACGTGAACGATCCAGTTGGGATTTACCAGGAGGCTTGATTGAAAAAAATGAAGATGAAAAAAATGCGTTAAAGAGAGAGGTTATGGAAGAGTTAGGTGTGGAAATTAAAGTAATTAAAGTTGGAAAAACTTGGAATTTTTTTCGTTCGTTAGATGAAAAATGGGTAAGTGTTCAAAACTATAGTTGTAAAATTATTAACGGAACAATATTTTTGAGTGACGAACATATTGCTTATAAATGGGTTAATAAGAAGGAAGTTAGAAAATATCCAGTCAAAGACAAGAGTTTTTTTAATGCAATAGAATAAATGTTTTATAAAACTAAGCAAAGGCAGTAGGAATTTTATAAATAAAAAACACTTCTGTGATTAAGAAGTGTTTTTTGGTAATAAATTTAAAGTTGAACTAGTAAATAAATTAAAGTGCTGTGCTGGCAGAAACCTTATCTCCTTTTTGTGGTTTCATAACGCGTACTCCTTGAGTTGCTCGACCGAGAACAGAGACACTTTTTAAGGGGATACGAATTATTTGCCCTTTTTCTGAGGTTAAAATTAAATCTTCTTCTAATTTGTCGATATTAATAATACTAGCACCAATTAATTTTCCAGTTCTGGCTGTTAAGGAGGCAGTTTTAATTCCGCTTCCTCCTCTTTTCTGAATTTTGTAAGCTTTTAAGTTAGTTCTTTTGCCATACCCATTCTCAGAAATAACTAATAATTGATTGCCTTCTTGTTTTTTTAATACAACATCCATACTAATTACCTGATCATCTTTTTTTAATTTAATACTACGAACTCCAGCAGCTGATCTCCCCATAGAGCGTACGTCACTTTCCTTAAAGCGAATAGCTTGACCATTTTTAGTAGAAATCATTACTTCATCAGTGCCAGTTGTTGTATTAACCCAACGAAGAGCATCACCTTTTTCAATTTTAATGGCTATAAGTCCAGAACGACGAACATTATTAAATTCTTCAATGGTTGTTTTTTTAATAGTTCCCATTTCAGTGGTCATAATAAGATATTTACAAATATCCTTTTTATTAAAAGCAACAATGGCTGTTATATTTTCTTCTTGTGAGAGGGAAAGAAAATTAATAATAGATTGTCCTTTGGCGGTGCGAGATGATTCAGGTATTTCATAAGCCTTAGTCTGAAAAACTTTCCCTGTATTAGTAAAGAATAACATATTATCATGAGACATAACGCTTAAAACTTTTTGAATAACGTCACCCTCTCTAGTGGTGGCTCCAATAACACCTTTTCCTCCGCGTTTTTGAACTTTATAAACTGATGGATTCATTCTTTTAATGTAATCATCTTTAGAAATAGTAATGATAGCTTCTACATTAGGAATAAGATCTTCTTGTCTGAATTCTCCAATTCCAGATTTTATTACTTTAGTTTTTCTTTCATCTCCATACTTTTCTTTAATTCTTAAAAGTTCATCTTTAACAATTTTAAGAATTTTTGTTGGGCTTTTGAGAATTTCTTTTAATTGAGCGATTAGTTTTAGTTTTTCTTTTAATTCATCTTCTATTTTTTTTCTTTCTAATCCAGCTAATGTTTGCAAACGCATTTCTAAGATAGCTGAGGTTTGCGCTTCTGATAATTTAAATTTTTTCATTAAATTAACATAAGCTACTTCTTTAGTAGGAGATTTTTTAATAGTTTCTATAACTTCATCAATATGATCTAAAGCTTTTTTTAATCCTTCTAAAATATGGGCTCTGTCTAAGGCTTTTTGTAAATCAAATTTAGTTCTTCTTGTGATGACAATTTTTCGATGAGCAATATATTCTTCTAAAACTGATTTTAAATTCATTACTTGAGGTGCAATGCCATCGATTAAAGCTAACATATTAACTCCAAAATTCTTTTGCAAATCAGTTAAAGAATAAAGTTTATTAAGAACTTTTTGAGGATAAGCGTCTTTTTTAAGATCAATAACAACACGAACACCATCTTTATCAGACTCGTCTCGAAGATTTTTAATGCCAAAGATTTTTCCATTAATCACTAAATCAGCTAATTTCTCTAGTAGTGCAGCTTTATTAGTAGCGTAAGTCATTTCAGTAACTATTATTTGGAAGGTGCCAGTTTTAGTCTCAATGATATCGACTTTTCCTCGAGTAACAATTTTACCTCGTCCAGTTTTGTAGGCTTCTAAAATATCTTTTTTATTATAGATAATTCCTCCAGTTGGAAAATCAGGTCCTTGAATAAATTTCATTAAGTCTTCAATAGTAGCTTGAGGATTATCAATAAGGTGATTAACTCCGTCAATAACTTCAGAAATATTATGAGGAGGAATATTAGTAGCCATTCCAACGGCAATACCCATAGAACCATTAAGCAGTAATTGAGGAAGTCCAGCCGGAAGAACGGTCGGTTCCTTATGTTGTCCGTCAAAGTTTGGAATAAAATCAACAGTATCTTTTTCAATATCTTGAAGCATCTCTTCGGCGATAGCAGAAAGCTTAGCTTCAGTATAACGGTAAGCAGCTGCACTATCACCGTCCATAGACCCGAAGTTTCCTTGTCCTTTAACAAGCGGGTAACGAAGAGAAAAATATTGGGCCATTCTAACCATAGATTCATAAACAGCACTATCTCCGTGAGGGTGGTATTTTCCAAGAACTTCACCAACTACGGTAGCAGATTTTCGAAATTTAGAATTAGCTCGTAGCCCAGAGCTCCACATAGAGTAAAGAATTCTTCGGTGGACTGGTTTTAACCCATCACGAACATCAGGAAGAGCTCGAGATACAATTACGCTCATAGCATAATCTAAATAAGATTGTTGTATTTCAGCGGTAATTTCTTGACCTTGAATATGTTCTAACTCAAGCTTGTTTTCTGTTTTTCTAGTCATATTTTTAATTTGAAATTTAAAGTTTTATTGTTTAATTCTTTTATTGGGAATCTAAATTAGTGATTTTATCAGCATTAGATTGATTAGGTAAGGGCTTGCTTTTTAAACTTTGATTGATTTCTTGAGTAGTTTTTAAAATTGATTTTTTCTGTTGCTGGAATTCATTAATAATGGACTGTTGATTAGCAGAGGAAGGAATAACTTTTAATTGAGCTTTTTGATTAAGTAGAGAAAAAACCCAAATAAAAATAATAAAAAACATAGAAATTATAGTCGTTATCCAAACGTAACGCAAACGAATATTCTCCGGTTTTCTTCTGATTTCTTCAATTTTATTATAAATGCCCATATATAAAATATATTTCTTGGTGTAATATGCATTGCTAGAATAATTTTACAAAGAAATATAGTTTATAAAGTAGGACTTATTCAACGCTCATTAAAATAATTTCCATATTTTTATCAGCTAAATCTTTCTTTTTAAGATTAATTTTAGAAACTTTTTCGGTCGGACAATTACCAATTTCGTTACAAAAGGTTTTTTCGTCTTCGATATCTAAAGAAGTTTCTTTTAATTTGAAATGAATAGGGATAATAATCTTTGGTTCTATTTTTTTAATAATTTCAACTGCTTTTTTGCCATCAATAGTATATTTTCCTCCAATAGGGATCATCAAAATATCTACACCATTAATTTCTTCTAATTGTTTTTCGTTTAAATCATCACCCAAATCCCCTAGATGACAAATATGAATATCCTCTGATTCTAAAAGATAGATAGTATTTAACCCTCGTTCTTGTCCTTTTTTGTTGTCATGAAAAGAGCTAATTCCAATAATATTGACATCCTTTATACTATATTCACCAGGAATATCAATAATACGAGGAGAACCTTTAATAGCGGAAATATTATTGTGATCAGAATGATCATGAGAAACTAAAACTAAATCTGCTTGTCCTTGAGGCGGTCTAAGCCCAATTGATTTACTAAAAGGATCCATAAAAATAACAATATCTTCTTTTCCACGCCCAGCGGGTTTAGTAGTTATTTTAAAACAGGAATGTCCGTAATATTGTATATTCATTTTTGTAAAAGCTAAATTAGTTAAGTTAATTGAAAATTTTTAGAAAGATAAGATTATTGGAAATAAATTTCCAATAATCTTATCTTAGCACTAAGGAGAGAGGTTGTCGAGAAGAAGCGAGCTAAGAATTAATTAGATTTCCCCATATAAACAACCTGAGTTGGGTAGGCAAATTTAATATCTTGTTCGCTAAAGGCTTCAAAGATCTTTAAATTTATTGCTTGTTGGATGTCCATATATTTATTATAGTCAGAGCTTAAAACAAAATAAACTATCTCAAAATTTAAGCTAAAATCGCCATAATCCTTAAAATGAGCTCGGTCAAATTTAGTATCAGAAAGTTCTTGAATGATATTTTTTATAATTACAGGAATTTTTCTGAGCTTATCAGCACTGGTTTCATAAACTACTCCTAAAGAAAAGACTACTCTTCTTTGTTCCATTGAGCCATAATTATTGATACGACTTTCGGTTAGTTCTCTATTAGAAACAACTAATTCTTGTCCTTGAAGAGTTTTTAAGCGAGTGCTTTTAATGCCAATTTTTTCTACGGTTCCCATATCTGAGCCAACGATAATAAAGTCGCCACTTTTGAAAGGTTTATCAACGAAAATTGAGAAGGAAGCAAATATATCTCCTAAAATATTTTGAAGAGCTAAGGCAATAGCAACGCCTCCAACGCCTAAGCCAGCAATAAGGGAGGTAACATTAACCCCTAAGTTAGATAAAATAAGAATAAAACCTAAAGCCCAAAGAGAAATTTTTATTAATTGAGCGATTAATTTAATAGCGGCTTCTTTGTCGTTGTTATTTTCTTTAGGATTAAGAAGTTTCTTTTTAACAGCAAAATCTATTATTTTCTGTAAAGATAAAATAACTTGAAGGGCTAGAGCAATAATCAAAAGTCCGAAAATAACCCTATGAATAAGAGGAGAAAGAGTTAAGATACTAGAAGAAAGATAAATGGCAATAAAGAAAAAGAAAGAAGGCTTAACATTGCCTAAAATATGAACAATAAAATCATCTATATCAGTTTTTGTTTTCTTAGATAGTTTTTCTAATTCTTTTAAGGTAGCCATTAGAACAAGCTTAAAGATAATCAGAAGAATAAAAAAGGTTAAAATAGCTATTAAATAGTCAGTTCCTTTATTTCCCCAAATTTCAAAATGTTTAAGCAGTTGAAAGATTTTTAAAATAGACATTGATAAAAAGTTAATATTTAGTAAATTAAATCAGGATGAGCTATAAAAATATTTTAGCACAGAACAGAGGACTTGCCAAAAAGATATGTTTGCTATATAATGGTTATTGTAATGAGGCTAATTATTAAGAAAATTGAATAAAGGATGATTTAATCCTATGTTGATAACTTCTTAATAATTCCCATACAGGGGATTTTTTAGGTTATAACCCTTTTATCCACAAGAAAAAGATACTAAAAGAAGCATTTTTAACTATTTAATACGATTTAATGCTGATCGTAAATAAAATTATATGACAAATATTTTAGACAAATTAGCAACAGAAGTTGATAAAATTACGGGAGAAAAAAAGACTAATTCTTTGGTAGTTAAGAAAAGTTCTTCTAGAAAAGAAGAGAATAATTCAGTAATGGAAGAATTAATGCAGGAAAAGGTTTTTCAGTTTCCTCAAATTGGAGATACAGTAGAAGGTGAAGTTATCGATGTTTCTTCTAATGAAATTTACTTAGATTTAACTCCTTTTGGAACAGGTGTTGTTTTGGGGAAAGAAATTAAAGATGGATTAGGTACTGGAAAATTAAAAATAGGTGATAAAGCTATTGCGACCATAACTGATTTAGAAAATGAGGATGGCTATATTGAACTTTCTATTAGAGAAGCTTCTTACGAAAAAGCTTGGGATAATATTGAAAGTAAAAAGGATACTCAAGATAAAGTAGAGATTAAAGTCCTTAGCGCTAATAAGGGAGGTCTATTAGTAGAAGTTAATGGTATTTCAGGATTTTTGCCTGTTTCTCAGCTTTCCAGTAAGAATTATCCAAGAGTAGAAGATGGAGATAAAAATAAAATTCTCAATTTACTTAAAAAACTAGTTGGTCAAGAATTAGAAGTACGAATAATTGATGCTGATCGAGAAACAGAGAAATTGATCGTAAGTGAAAAAGCTGCTCAAAGCGAGAGAGATAAGGAAATCATTTCTTCTCTTAAAGTTGGCGATGTTATTGAGGGAGAAGCTAGTGGAGTGGTTGACTTTGGAGCTTTTGTAAAGTTCTCTTTAAATACAGAAGATGGAAAAGACGAAAGAAAACTAGAAGGATTGGTTCATATTTCAGAATTAGCTTGGCAGCTTATTGAAGATCCACGAAGCATTATTAAGGTAGGTGATAAAGTTAAAGCTAAAATTATTGGTATTGATAATGATAAGATTTCTCTTTCTATTCGAGCACTTTTGACTGATCCATGGTCTAAGATTGATAAAAAATATAAAATAGGAGATATTGTTAAGGGAACAGTTAATAAAATCAATCATTTCGGAGCCTTCGTTTATTTAGATCAGGATATTCATGGCTTAGCTCATATCAGTGAAATGTCAGAGGCCTTTCCGGGGAAGAACTTAGAGGAAATTATAAAAATTGGAGAAATCTATAATTGGAGAATTCTTTCTATAGAAGCTAAGAACCATAGAATGGGATTAGTTTTAGCGACTAAGAAAGAAGAAACTCAAGCAGAAAATAAAGGAAAAACTACTCAAGAAGAAAAATAAATTGAGGAAAAAATAGAAAAAACAGACAAACTTAGCAATAAAGAAAAGGATGTTAGAATAAAATTTGGAAATTAAAAAGCTGAAAATGGAAAATTTTCAGCTTAAGAAGTTTAAAAACAAATAAAATAAAAATAGGTTAAATTTTAAAAAGTTAAGTTTAATTAAAATTTTTAGCTTGTTTTTTAGAAATAACATTAGCAATAGATTTGATAAGGAACTTGTCATAACCAGTTTTCTTGGAAAGATTAAGAATAGAGTTTTCGGAAATTCCTGTAAAACATTTTTCAATGTTCATAAGAGAGGTTATCTTTTGGGCTAATTCAGTATTGTCTTCAACTTCTTGCTTGGCTTTAGCTACAACTTTTTGTTGATTTTCAGTTAGGCTGGTAGCAAAAGTTTCTAGTTTCTTTTCTAATTGAGCTACTCGCTTTTCTGGTTCCGATAGTCCTCTAAGAGCATTGAGAGCTCCATTTTCAATTCCTTTTCCCATAATTTTAAAATTATTATTTTATACAGTATAACAGAAAAAATAAAAAAATAAAAGTTTGTAATTAAAACAGCAATAAATTAAAGGGAAATAATATGATTATTACAATTACTGGTGATCCTGGTTCAGGAAAAAGTACAATCGGGAAAAAACTAGCTCAAAAATTAAATTATCAACATTATTATATTGGTCAAATCCGCCGAGATACAGCTAGGAAAATGGGAATGACCTTAGCTGAATATAATAAATATGGCGAAACTCATCCAGAAACAGACTCAAGAGTTGATGAATATCAAAAAAAATTAGGGCAAGAGAAGGATAATTTTGTTATTGAAGGAAGGACGAGTTGGTTTTTAATTCCCCAATCACTAAAATTATATATTGCAGTTAATTCTTTAGAGGGAGCCAAAAGGGTTTTTAAAGAATTACAACTAGATAATCAACGCAACGAAGATAATAATTTGAAAACAGTGGAAGCAGTTTTAATTAGTCATAAAAAGAGAGAAGAAAGCGATAAACTACGTTATCAAAAATATTATCAAAAAGATTGCGCAGATAAAAATAATTTCGATTTAGTTATTGATACGACCGAGCTAACACCGGAAGAAGCTTTTGCAAAAGTTTGGGAATTTATAAAGAGACTAAAATTTTAGGAGGAAACAAACTAAAGCTATTTTAGTTATAGAAATAATAGCTCAAAGCTGAATTCTTATGAATAAAATAATTAAAAAAGTTCAGAATTTTTCTTTTCAATATGACCTTTTTCGAGAAAAGGATAAAATTATTATAGCTGTTTCTGGTGGTCCTGATAGTGTTTGTCTTCTGGATATTTTTTTTCAACTTCAAAAAAAATATAAATTAGAATTGATAGTTGCTCATATCAATTATTCTTTGCGAGGAGAAGACAGTCAAAAGGATGAGGCGTTAGTTGTTCAATTAGCTAAAAAATATCGGTTAAAAATTGAAATTTTACGCCCTTTGATTAAAAAAACGAGTCATTCAGAAAACTATTTACGAGAAATTCGTTATGATTTTTTTGAAAAAATAAGAAAAGAAAACAAGTTTAATAAAGTAGCAGTGGCTCATAATTTAGATGATCAAGCAGAAACTTTTTTGATGCGGACTATTCGGGGAGCTGGGTTATTAGGTCTTTCAGCGATGCAATTTAAAAATAAATATTTAATCAGACCATTATTAGGTATAGAAAGAAAAGAAATCGTAGAATATTTAAAAGAACATCATTTAAAATGGAGGATTGATAAAACAAACCTGGAGTCAGTTTTTTTGAGAAATAAAATTAGAAATAAATTGATACCTTTATTAGAAGAAAATTTTAATCCTCAGATTAAGAAAACAATTTTTCAAGCTACTAGATCTATTGCAGGAGATTATTCCTTCATAAACAAAAAAGCAGAAGAAGTTTTTCAAAAAAACCATTCTTTTGAAATTGAAAAATTAAGGAAATTGCCAGGGGCTTTGTTAAAAAGAATTATTTTAAAATTAATTGAAAAAGAAAAAGGTTCATTGCAAAATGTAGAATATGCCCAAATTGAAGAAATTATAAAAATTATTAAGAGTACTAAAAATAAATCTCAAGTTATGCTATTATTAGGTTTGAGAATCAGAAGAAAAAATGGTAAACTAACGATAGAAAAAATAAGAGCTAAAAAAGTTGATAAAAATAAGGAAAATTAACTTTAAAAAATCTAAATTTATAAATTAATTATTAGCTGTTTTGCGATTAAGTATAGAAGCTATGCTTAATTCGTGAATAGTATTCATTTCATGCAAAAATTATTCAAAAATATTACTGTTGTTATTGTAATCTTTCTTTTAATTTCAGGTTTATTTGTACTTTATGGAAAACCAGAAAAAGCTCCTAAAAAAGTTTCATTGTCTTTTTTAGTTCAGCAAGTTAATGACAATAAAGTTCAAGAGATTAAAGTAGATAATAATAACTTGAAAATTGTCTTAAAGAATGGAGTTAAAGAAAAATCAACTAAGGAAAAAAGTTCTGGAATAGTAGAAACTTTAAAAAATTATGGAGTAAATAGTCAAAAATTGCAAGCGGTTAATATTAATGTTCAAGGAGAATCAGGACTAAATTTTTGGTTAGGAACTATTTTACCATTTTTATTACCATTTCTATTAATAGGCGCTTTTATTTGGTTTATGATGAAACAGGCTCAACGAGGAAATAGCCAAGCTCTTTCTTTCGGGGCTTCACGAGCCAGAATGACTGATCCTAAAGATAAAAATAAAAAAGTTACTTTTAAAAATGTGGCAGGAGCTAAAGAAGCTAAAGAAGAATTAAACGAGATTGTAGAATTTTTAAAAAGTCCCAAGAAATTTTTAGATTTAGGAGCTAAAATTCCTAAAGGAGTTTTACTTTTAGGCTCTCCTGGGACTGGAAAAACTTTAATTTCAAAAGCTGTAGCAGGAGAAGCTAATGTACCATTTTTTAATATTTCTGGTTCAGAATTTGTGGAAATGTTTGTTGGAGTGGGTGCTTCAAGAGTAAGAGATCTTTTCAAACAAGCTAAGAAAAACTCTCCAGCTATAATTTTTATTGATGAAATTGATGCTGTTGGAAGACATCGAGGTGCAGGTCTCGGAGGCGGACACGACGAGAGAGAGCAAACCCTTAATCAAATTCTTGTAGAAATGGACGGTTTTGATACTAAGACAAATGTAATCATTATCGCAGCAACTAATAGACCAGATGTTTTAGATCCAGCTCTCCTTCGTCCAGGACGATTTGATAGAAGAGTAACAATGGACTTACCAGATATAGAAGAAAGAGAGGCGATTTTAAAATTACACGCTCAGGGTAAACCTTTAACAGTGGAAGTTAAATTAAGAAAAATTGCTCAAAGAACTCCTGGATTTTCAGGAGCGGATTTAGCTAATTTGCTTAATGAAGCGGCGATTTTATCAGCTAGGAGAAATAAAAAAGATATCTCCATGAATGAATTAACAGAATCTATTGAGAAAGTTATTCTAGGGCCAGAAAGAAAAAGTAGAATTATTGATAAGGAAGAACAAAATATTATTGCTTATCATGAAGCAGGACATGCTTTGTTGGCAGCTACTTTAAAAAATGCTGATCCAGTTCAAAAGGTTTCTATTATTTCTCGTGGTCATGCTGGAGGTTATACTTTCAGTGTTCCAACTAAAGATAAATCTTTACATTCAAGGGATTATTTTATTGATGAACTGTCAGTTCTTTTGGGTGGATATGTTAGTGAACAATTAATTTTTGGAACGGTTACAACCGGAGCTTCAAATGATTTAGATAGAGCAACTACGATGGCCAGAAATTTAGTTACTCGTTATGGTATGAGTGAATTGGGTCCGAGAACTTTTGGACATAAAGCCGAAACTGTTTTTCTAGGAAAAGAAATTCAAGAAGAAAGGAATTACTCAGAAAAAACCGCTGAAGATATTGATAAACAAGTGACTAAGTTTATTCAAGGAGCTTATCAAACTACAGAAAATATTCTTAAAGAAAAAAAAGAAATTTTAGAAAAAATAACTCAAACTTTATTAGAAAAAGAAACCTTAGAACAAGAAGAATTTAATCAAATAGTAGGAATTATCAGTAAATCAGAAAAAGAAACTGTTTTAGAAAAAGCTACTAATGAAAAAACTTCTTCAACTGAAACAATTAAAGAAGCAGAAGAAACTAAAGAAACAGAAGAAAATACTGTTAGTGTCAAAACAAAAGCTGATTAAAAATGTTAATTAATATAATAAAAATATGAAAAAAAATCTTAAAGAAATCTCTTATTGGGAGATTTTCAAGAAAGCAGGAAAACTAACTTGGGAAAACCAT
>VAPM010197930.1_pt1 | contig 12481 bp, 24 predicted proteins | sample 3395091 | NCBI WGS metagenome assembly VAPM01 (sample SAMN08290445, study PRJNA428436) | hydrothermal vent metagenome | isolation source: Deep-sea hydrothermal vent chimney 3 | place: Pacific Ocean: Juan De Fuca Ridge | reverse complement strand
TGTTCCTCGTAATTCACTCTACACCCTCCTTGCCCGCGAGGCCTCGCACCTCGTCGATTAGTTCCTTGGGCGTGTATTCGAGGGCGTACGGGTTTTGCTGCACGGCAGCAAGACAAAGGGCTCCGGTAACGAACCTCTTAGGTACGAACTTAAGTGCGCGCCCCTCCCGCCGCGCGGCAACTAGGCAAAGGGCCGCAGTAATGCGCGCCTCAGGTACATACGAAAGCGCCCGCCCGTTTTGCTGTACCGCCGCAAGACAAACAGCCCTGGTGGCAAACCTCTTAGGCGTGAACTGAAGTGCGGTCCCCTCCCGCTGCACGGCTGCGAGGCAAAGGGCCGCAGTAATGCGCGCCTCAGGTACGTGCACAAGTGCCCACCCATTCTCCTGCACGGCGGCTAGACAAATGGCCTCGATTCTGAGTTCCTCGGGCACGTACTGAAGTGCCCACCCATTTTGCTGTGTTGCCATGAAGCAAAGGGCTTCATTAATGCGCGCCTTGGGGACATACCAAAGCGCCTGCCAGTTTTTCCGCACGGCAGAACGGCATAATGATTCAGTAATGAGTTCCTCTGGCACATATTTAAGTGCCTGCCAGTTTCCCCACACAGCGGAATGGCACAAAGCCTCGGTAATGAGCCTCTTGGGTGCATGTTGGAGTGCCCGCCCGGTTTGCTGCACTGCTACGAGACAAATAGCCGCATTAACGAGTTCATCAGGCACGTACTTAAGCGCCCACCCATCCCTTTGCACCGCAGTAAGGCAAAGGTCCCCATTAATAAGTTCCTTGGGCACATACTTGAGCACCCATCCCCTCTGCCGCACGGCGGAAAGACAAATAGCCGCCTTAACGAGTTCGTCGGGCACGTACTTAAGCGCCCGCCCGTCCTCCTGTACGGCAGCTAGGCAAAGGGCCTCATTAATGACACCCTCGGGGATGAACCTAAGTGCCCCACCGTCTCTCTGCACGGCTGCGAGACACAGAGCCTCGGTCCTTAGTCCGTCGGGCACATACCTTAGCTCCCGCCCATCTATCTGCACCGCAGCAAGGCACATAGCCCCGTTGGTAAATTCGCCTGGCACCCGCTCAAGAGAACGCCCTTTCTGCCGCACGGCAGCTAAACATTTTTCATATGTCATAATTTGTACTCCTAAAACAAAATGTGATGTGTGGACGCAATATGGTTTGTAACCGCCTTGATAGACGCAAGCTCAGCGTTCTTTTTAAGTGCCATACTGATCGACAACACGTTGAACTCCGGGGGCATGCGGGTGATAAACGTGCAATATGCCTTGGCCGTGTCCTTCGTCACAGCGTAGGCCAGCGCCCCGGCCAAGGCATACAGTGTTGCGGGGTCTTTAGGCACTCGCGCTGTGTCGGGTTTGGCGAAGATTTCTGCGGGTGTGTCCAGGTCGCGGTATATCCGCATGAACCCTAAGAACTCTGCCGCGTTGCCTTCGCCAATTGCGCCAGCGATGCACTCAAGCTCTGCTTCCTCCGGCACCAGCCCAAGGACCTCGGACACTCCTTTGACCAGACTTCTGGGGGAAGAATTGATATCCCTCGCAGGATCGAAGTCATGCAGCGCATTCGGGCGATACCGCACGAATGCTACCACTTCGCTACGGACACCATTTTGCAACGCATACGTGCACCAGTCGTCCAGGTTTGGCTCAAGATTGAGCACAGTCTCTCGGTCTCGGAGGTGGGAGAGCACTCTACCCGACCCAGCACGGTCAGCCTGTCTGTTGCCAGTAGCTATGACCATCCACTTGTTGGCCATTTTGACCCCGTGCAAGGTTCTTGCCTCGCATAAGTTTGCCAAAACTTTCTGAATATCAGGCCCGCACTGATTGCGGTCGTCAATAAGCAAAATGCCGCCCTTGCCTGTGTCGTGTGGCCCTCCCGCCGCCGGGAACCATTCTGGCATGATGTACCCGAATGTCTTTGGCGCGTCGTCAACGGGTTTAGCCATCATGTCAAGGATGCCAAGATCCTCAACCAGCATCGTCGGCGCGTGAAGCGCGACACACTCCACACCCAGTTCGTCGGCAACCTGTTGGACCAAGGTGGTCTTGCCAATCCCCGGCGGGCCTTCGATAGCGACAGTGCGGGTGATTTCAAAAAGTTTAATTAGCGTTGTGCGTAAAACGGAAACTTTCATTTTGATAACTCCTTATTTAGCAGTGTAATAGGGACGGAACCCATTAGTAAATTTGCCCGGGTACAACGACATATCCATGTGTGTTGATATTCCGGATATCTCACGAGCAAAATGAAAGTCATCCGCCATAAGCAGCTCCGAAAGCTGTAATGGTCCGCGCAAATGCGCACTGGCTATATCCATAACTGCGTGCAGCCTTGTATAGTTCCCACCAGTATCCAGAGAAAACTTTACAGCGCGCTCCGCAATATTATGAATAAGTTCTTGGTCTTTTTCCGATACGCCCCGCAAAATCCTTCTTCTTACTCTCCCCATTACTATTTTCATTACTTCCTCCTTATCCTGCCACGAACAGTGCCATAATGATCGCTGCCCAAATAAACAAACTTACGAAAAACGAGCCTAAAAATACCTTCATTTCCGCGTCCTCCCAATGCCTTGTTAAGATGTATTGTAGGGGTTCTCTAAGTCATACACCCTCTCAACTAAACGCTCTATGAGGTCAATCAGCCCCTTCTTATAGTCTTCTTGGTTGAAGTAGTAGTCCCCATGGCATTGTTTGCACCATGACTTTTCCAGGATGCACTCCTCCAATGTTGGGGGGTTCATCTTATGTCCACACTCACATTCTTCAGGATACATAATCAATCCTCCGTTGAAAGCCAATCCGGAACTGGCGTATCTGAATCAGGCGCTTCATACCGTAAACTCAATACAACAAAAATATTTTTATTTGAGAACCTAACAAGATACGCATTGGCCCCCGAGTAAATAGAAACTTCCCCTTTCCCTGTTAGCCGCGAAATAGCTAAAATTGTGCGCATGTTCTCTGCGCTGATGTGTGTAGCCTCGCAGCTTTTAAATTTTGTGGCTGAAACGATGCCCTTCCAATCCGGGAAGCCCCAGTCGATCATTTCAAATTTACTAGATGCAATACAATCCCCCATGTGGCTAAGCTGCCCTGTTCCTATGTTTTGGTCCCACGTGAAGGCGCTGTCTTTTTTGGCCCTCCTACACGCGGCTAAAACCTTTTTGTTGATAACGAGCGGACCGATAGGGGCAAGCTCGGGAACGTCCACAACCCCGTCCGGATCATACGCCCCGACCAATATGTGTCGGTTTATCGCGACGGCATACGCCCCGCCGCCAACACGTCCTTCAAAGTTCACGCCCATCAACCACGGGGCAGTCACTTCATCATTTAACGCGCCTAACGCAACAGCGCCGACCAATCTAGCGTTGAATTTAATCATTTTATTTCTCCTCCAAAAGCCTTACCCGTTCTATGAGGTCAACTAAATACTCAGCCAATTCCGTGCGATAACGCCAACTTACGTTTTGGTATTTTTGGGCGCACCCTGGGCACTCACTTTCCTCCAAAACACACTCAGTTAGGGTTGGTGCCTGCACTTCTCCGCCACAATTAGGGCAATATTCGTAGGCCATTTTATTTCTCCTTGTCAGTGCCTTTTACCCAAGGCATATAAAAACCGGATGAACCGCAAAGACATAGCAATCCTCAAGTATCATCAACATCCCTGAAACCAATAAAAACAGGATGTCTAGGCTTATCCTTAACGCCCACACTCATATACTTATACTTTACCATAGCCCCTTTAAGCCCGCCCCTAGCGGCCCATAGAGCCGAACGGGCCTCATCGGTAAACCCCGTGCCAATTTTGAACGTTACGCCTGTAACACGGTCCTGGACGCGCATGTAACCCATCGTCCCCATTGGGGCTTTGTTTTCTTTGTGGGAAGAGCGCTCAGTCAAACCCAAAGCGTTCACATTCGCACCATTGGCGTTATGCATCTGCTCAACCAATTCGATAATCGTAGCTTCGCTATCTTCAAACCGTTTGAGTTTTAACAAAATACCTTCGTTTTCCGTGGATCGTCCGTATTTATACCAACCATCCGGGCGGCGGAGTATGACGCCCTCATAACCTTGCATGAGCAAATCTTTTTCATAAGCAAGCAATTCCGCCATGCTGGTTATGGGCCTAATACTATGCAAAACAACAGCCGGGTGATTTACCCTGCACAGTTGCCTTTTAAGGCTAAACAACCTCTCTCGATAATTACTGGCCTCCGGCAAACGATCATGCAGATCAAAAGCATAAAAATGCACGTCTGGCTCCCCGTCCATCGACATAACAGCGGAGTTCGTTTTTCTGTACACATCATTGGCGGTAGGGTCCCCAACGATAAGCTCACCATCCAAACCAGCCAAAGCCGCGATACCAAACAAGGCTTGTGTATACCTATTTCGGATAGGTTTTAATGTTCTGGATACCAATCCAGAATGGGTGACCAAACCGCGCACACCATCAAGCTTCGGGCTGGCAATAAGATGCGTCTTGGCTAAAAGCCTGTTAATGTGATCATCGGTTGTTTTACCAGCGAGCATAGGCCTAAATGGTTTTGTCATTTAGCGCACCAACGAGTTTTGCGTTGAATTTAATCATTTTGCCTTCCTCCCAGATTGTAATGATTGGTAGTACCACGTGTGTAGGAACCCGAGCGGGGCGCGCTCGATCCCGCCCATCATGCGCAGCCAAAGCACGCGTCCAGACCGTCCGTTGCAGTCTGTGAACGGGTGCAGGGTTTCATAGGCATGGTGGAGTTCATAAGCGTCCCCAACCGCGCCCTGATCCATACTGTCCAAAATCCCATCCAGTTCGTCGCAGATATCAGAGCCGCCACATGGTGGGAAGTGCTCGCCTACCCGGACGTCCATGCCGGGCCTGTTACGCAAAACTGCGCCCGGCTCACAGAGACGTATAAAACGCAACAACATTTTGCTGCTAATAGGAGACACAGAAAAAAGCAGTTCATGGGCAACAATTTCGCTTTCCGTGGGCTCCCGCACGATCCCTTCGATCATGTTGGATTCACGGATGAAATCTTCTAATGTGAAACTAATCATTTTACTTACCTCATCAAAACGTGTGGGGTTTTGCCCACCACTGTAAAACGGAAGGCGTACACTCGGGGGGAATACTATTGACCTCAAGTTGGTACATTCTTCCATGCTTAATGTAAAGTTTTGCCTCGCGCTTCGTTGTGAAGCAGAGGTAATCGTTATGATAATTGTGCATGATGCCACAATCACTCAGGTATAGGTTCTCCGTGCCTGGCGGACAGGATTGAAAAAATTGATCGCATACAGCGATCATGTCCCCGCCCTTCTCAATGATACGGCGCGCAGTTTTTTTATTTAGGATGTTATAGGTTGGGCTAGAAATATATATTTCTACGTGGTCGTTTACCTCTAAAAGACGTTCAAGTCTTTCAAGTGTAAGTTTCATGATTTTTCCCCTTTAGCTTTTGCAATTACGGTGCCCTTGCCCCAACAAGAACGCGCAAGATGTTTAACGGCTTCTTCTTTCGTGAAGAAACTTACATGGTTGTTATAATTGTTGGGGATAATCCCCGCATCGCATAAGGACCACGTGTGAGAGTCATCTACTCCATCCTCGGCCCATACAGTTTTATCATAATGATCAATTTTCAGTGTTACCACCTGTTGCGCTTGGAAAAACCTGTGGTAGGTTGTAAAAATGGTGATGCTGGTTTTCCCATCTAGCCTCTTAAGAAGTTTTTCAAATGTAACCTTCATAATTATCCTCCTTTAGCTTTTGCAATTGCAGATCGCGCCGCTTCCAATTCATCACCCTACCTCACGAGACACTATGGCTTTGGCCTTATAGTACCACTCGGAATATGGTGGCTTATCCCAAACTGATTGCTCTTCTACAGATGCGCAAGCCGCTTCGAGCAACTGAAACAATTCAGGCGCGGCGGCGATTAAGTCTGCATTCCCTTCAATCTCAGCATCCGTTAAGCCGTCCCTTTTAACAGCCGCGACATGTGTGTTTCGTCCAGCGTATATAGTTGTGTATTTGCTTGCAGGAGGTATGTTCCAGGGGCCAGGTGTGTGTTTTGCGTCTGTCATTTTCGCATCTCCTTTATGGACAAAAGTGCTTCGCCTCATTCCGCCGCAGGCCGCAGCGATTTCAAAAAATCAATTTCATTCTGCGCCGCTTTTTGCCATTCTGTCTTCCAGCGCCATAATTCCAGCACCACAGATTTATTACGGTGCCCTAGCCCAAACAAAGTACGATGAGCGTGCTGCCATGACTTGCGGGCGTCTGAAGCCTTGCCCCACGGAGTGCCTTCGCATTCATCGAAACCCGCGAGAGCTACTGGGCAGTTGTCGCACTCCCCCTCGTTGTCGCCCATCATCAGTTCACACAGTGGGCAGTATATATGGCCCATGCTGATGGCAAACGGGTCTACAGCGTCACGCTTCTCCTCCCACGCTTTAATGGAGGCGTCCAGTGCGGCAAAAATTTCTTTGTTCAAGGGAGTGTCAGTCATTTTTCAGCCCGCCTTTTCCGCTTGCGCACTTTCCCATCCACTGATTGCAGCATACACAGCGGCGCTAACAGCTTCATCCGCCCCCATGTACTCCATCAGTTGGTGCTCAAAGGGTTCTTTGCCCCCGATCACGGCCACGAGGAGCGTTTGTAGCTTGTTGTGGTCCCACGCCGGTAACGCTTCTGCGCAAAATTCGTCGTATTCATGGGGGTAGAATGAGATGAGCCCTTCCCTGGATGAATGGCGCTCTTTGATGGTGCTACGCAGCACATCTTTGTCAACCTTACGCCATAACTTGCGTACATCGTAAAGGCTGATTGTAACATCTAGCTCGTCCGTCGCAAAGTTATACCCGCGCGGGGGAACGAGGCGCTTGAACTTAAGGCCCACCTCCGTACCGTGTTCATCAGCGAGCCAGGCCTCAAAAGCTTTTACATATGCCTCGCAATAGGCCCGCCTTATGTCGCCCCAGTCAAACGAGGTGTAAAACTCCTCTGGCACGTGCTCACCTCCGTCTCCTTCTTTATCAAAATATTGCCCAATTTCGTAGTTCAGCCGGGCACCCGCCTCCGAGTAACAGAACCCGCAAAAGGGCAACTGCATAATGCGAGTAGCGGCCTGCTTAACATTGGTCATTTTCTTTCTCCTGATTTACTGTTGTGCAGGTAGCCATCGGGCGCTTCTTCAGCCCGATGGCCACAGCAAGATTTTAAAATTATGAAGACATCACCTCTTTCCTTCTTTTTCCACAAAATCAATACGCGCAATATGTTTGCGCAATCTTGGGGCAGTCCAAACCTTTTCCAAGAACCCAAGACTATCCCAGGGCGCTCTTCCTGGCACCTTATACGCGAAGTACCAATCCCACCACTCTTCCGTGGTTTTTGAAGTGTCTATAACCGTCTCGTAATACACAAATTTTTTTATAAAATCTGTGTCCCCATGGGCCATGGCCTTTTCTTTGGTTTTGTAAAAATACACCGTCCCCCTCGGCGTACTTACCCACACAGTGCGTTTAATCACTTTGAAACGGTCGCTTGAAAAAACCGACGTTACCAATTTAGCAAGTGCTAGTAATGCCAACGCTAAACTGACAAGTGCAGCCAGCGCAATCAATATGCTCTCATAGATGGGCATTTCACTTGCTCCTGAAAAATTGGTATGGATGCCTAGAATCGAACTAAGATCAGGCTGTTATAAGCACCCCGCTCTACCGTTGAGCTACACCCACATGGTTATTTACCGCAATATTCCCGCGCCATAATAGGCCCGCACTGGAGTCTGCGAATGAACAATGATCGCTCTTCCCACGACGTAAACTCAAGCGTGGCCGTCGTGCCCGGTACGTCCGGGACGGGGAACGTCAAGGCGTAGATGTAAGGCTGGTTATCGTTCATGGGGTGTATTCCTCAACCTTACCATCGAGGACGGTGTACCAAACGTTTGGCTTAATACCATCTTGTCCAGCGATACCGCTATGTATTTTCATTAAATCCCCGTTCTCATCATATCCACAAAGTACGATTGCACTTCCTTTTGCTGCCTTTGCGCGGCCAGATACCCCAGACGCAACAGCAATAGAGTCTCCCCCCTCAACTGTCGCAGCGCTCTGGTACCCGGTGTTTGTCGCAGCGCTATAGTCCCCCGTGTTTGTCGCAGCGCTCTGGACTCCCGTGTTTGTCGCAGCGCTCTGGGCTCCCGTGTTTGTCGCAGCGCTCTGGTACCCGGTGTTTGTTGCAACACTCTGGCGACCAGTGTTTGTCGCAGCGCTCTGATACCCGGTGTTTGTCGCAGCGCTCCGGAATCCGGTGTTTGTCGCAGCGCTATAGTCCCCCGTGTTTGTCGCAGTGCTCTGGGTCCCCGTGTTTGTCGCAGCGCTCTGGTACCCGGTGTTTGTCGCAGTGCTCTGGGTCCCCGTGTTTGTCGCAGCGCTCTGGTACCCGGTGTTTGTCTCTCGCGCAAAATCATGTACGTTTTCAATTATCCATGCAACGCCACACTGCACGAACTCGGATAATGATAATTCTTTATGGATCTGTATGCAGGATGATGCAGTTTTTATGCCCTCGCCATCACGGTCGCCTGATTGCTCAACCACCGCGAAACGACTGCCGGCAGGGGGATAAAAGACCCAAACGCCAAAAGGGGATCTACAACCATGAAAGCCTTTTTCACAAACTACAATCTTCCCAGAATGGCAATATACCATACCGGCCTCAAACTGATATCCTCGGCATTTAAAGTCGGCATCAAAGCCTTTATAGGTAATTATTTTCTTATCATCCATGATTCTCTCTCCTAAAGGGGCTAAACTCACAACTGGATCATTTTTTCAGCGCCTGCGGTCATAACCTCAGGGCGAGGCGTCAACCAGTAATATTTTCCACCAGGGTGCTCGCCAGGGTTCAGAATTAATACTTGGCGGTAGGAGAACAGAGAGGGCTCAGGGTCGCCCACGCTGGGCTTGTACGGGAGTTTTTTCCAGCAATCTGCGTAATCGCTGGCTTCTTCGAAAACAAGTGCCCCCTCCTCGCTCTCAAGTTCGCCCAGATCGTATGGCGCTTCCAAATAGGCCCTCGCGGCGGCGCGGGTTGAAAACTTCCGGATGTTTGCGTGTTCAGCGATGTAAATTTCTGGATTGTCGCGTGTTGCATAGATAGACATGGCTCATGTTTCCTCTTCCGTCGCGGGCTTGATCCAATCTAGAAATTCAGCTTCTGCGCGTACGGCATCAATAGCCCTCCATGCTTGGTGGCCCGTGCGATTTTCTATAAAAAATAACGCAGACCCTGCATTTTCAAGTACACCCCCATAATGCATGTCATGGGCTGCCCACTCCTGCACAATGGTTTGCATGCTTGGCACATCGCCAGGCGCAAACCACTCAGAGTTCCCACTCGGATCCACATATTCAACCGCGCACCCATGTTTTTGCGCAATATCCATTGCTTTCCAAAGCAGAACATCTTCATCAAAACTCTCTAGCAACTGCGCTGGTGTGTAAGTTCGTGGGAAATTGCCCTCAAATTTAGCGGGCGCATCCCCGTAATCGGTTGCCGTGAAGGCTTTCGGCGGCATTTGATGGGGTATTTGGATAATGATCATATCTGGCATGGTTTAGTTCCCTTCTTTGTTTATAGCTTCGATCACATTTTGTGCCGCATAACGCCCGGAATTGTGGAGTTTGCTGCAACATCTGATGTGTTTGGCAAATTTGGTATGTATGTCCTTCATGATTCCTCCTCCCACCATGCGGGGAGTTGTGCGACTTGGTTGTCCTCTTCACGCCAGGCCTTTTCAACCCAAGGCATAATCACGCCAAACACTTCCGACGTTGCGGCAAATTCCACAATGTACGGGCTTGTGGCACTCGCGCCCGACATACGAAACCCTGCGCCTTTACCACCAAGTGTTTTTGCAGCAAGGGCAAGCTGTGTCAGAGTGTCTTCAGCAAAACACGCCGCTATTGTTGGCTCGCAGCGAGCCGACGGAACCACACGTTGATAAGCGTTTGGGAAGGGCGCATCAATAGGTGTGGAAGGTTCCATCGCAAGAATTGTTCTGTTGGCCGTAACAACACGTGAAATTCCATCCTTGTAGGTAAACACCACCGCTTTTGGTTTGCGCAACGCTGTGATGAGTTTTTTAGAGATAGGCAACGTACCCGCCCCTGTAATCTGGCAATCAACATCATTGCCAGCGAGGAAAATATGCCCATCCGTCGCGACGACTCGTGTGCCTTCAAAAAACACTCCACAAATTTGTGGGCGATGACCGTCCGTTGATTGTGCAATTGCCACGGTGGCGAGGATTTTAGCGTTGAATTTGATTGAGAGAGTCATTGGTTTTGGTTTCCTCTTGCTGGCCAAGAAACTCAGCCTTCGCTCGAACGACTTAGCTCCTTGCCCTTAACACGGTCATAGATAATGACGTCCAAGTTAAAATCGAACGCCGTAGGGATAACCTCCCGCACCAGCTCCTCAAGGTCGTCGAAACTTAGTTCCTCCCCATCGTTGGTGACCACCACCGCCGTGCCCCCGTCCCACCACGTTTCGAGCCCATAATTATCTCCATATTCGAGTGAGTCCAGCGACGCATCACCGGATTTAACGTTGTAGAAACTCTGCCAGAGCGCCTTGAAGCCAGGCGCTCTAATTGTGTTCCACACGCAGCCTTCTATGCATCCCCCTTCAAAGCGGTCCGTCTCTTCGTCAAACTGACATTCTGGCGTGATCGTTGCCGTTTTCAGTAACAGTCTAAATTCATTGCGCGTCATTGTTTTTCCTTCACTTTGCGCGGTTGTTTCGTAAACGACGTAGGTCATGGTTTTTCCTCTCTCAACACAGGTATCGCCTCGCGTTTTCCTCGCGGGCTTTAAACTGACTAAATTTATTCACCTCAACCAAACTGGCGTTGCTTGCTGCGCAAATTGCTCGTGTAGTTTGCGCATTTGGAGCAAACGAGTGCCATTTTCCTTTGTGTTTGAGTGCAAACTTCACGAGCCTGATTAAATTTTCACGTTCTGAGTATTTTTGCATGGTTTTGCTCCCTTAGTTCTGCGCTAGGAGTGCCTCCTCCCTTCGGCTTGATATGATGGCCGCCTCGCACGCTGCGACATACTTCGCAGGCACGTACTTGAGCGGCCAGCCATCTTGGTGCTCTAGCACATACTCAAGATTATGCCCACCCTGCGTAACAGCCACGATACACAGGGCCTCGGTAACAAACCTCTCGGGCACGTACTGGAGCGCGCACCCATCCTGCCGAACGGCGGCGTGGCACAGGGCCTCAGTGACAAATACCTCAGGCACATACTTGAGAGCTAGCCCATTTTGCCAAACCGCAGAAAAACATAGGTCCCTACTAACGAGTTCCTCTGGTATGCTCTCAAGTGCCGGCCCTTTTTGCCGCACTGCGGCTGAGTTTGTACCGCGGGACATTATATGACTCCTTTTATTTGCCACCACTTCGCCAAGTGTGGGGCGGTTTCTAGTTGGGTGCTTGTAACTATACGTATAGTTACGTGGTGCGTGGGTTGTACCGCCAGCCGTAGTGCACTCCTGAGGAGGTATAGTTTGCTAACTTACACACGCTAAAGTGGAACTTGACAAGGCTGAAACCCATATCGGAAAAACCTATAGTAAGCTAAAAAATTTTGGGCGTCAAGCAAAATTTTGAGGAAAAATTTCCCAACAACTAGAATTTGGCTCTTGGTGGCTAGGCAATAACTAGAAGTGCACTAGGCTGGGAAAACTTGTAAGTGTTTGAAGTAACAGCGTTATTTGGTAACTATACAACCAAACTAGAGAGGCTAGTTGCGATTTTCGAGGTGTGGGCGGGCGCGCGAGGTATATTTGTAACTATACAACAACTTATGAGGGAACTATACACTGTATAGTTCAGTAACTTACACACGCTAGGAGGGAACTATGCACGCGCCTATACAACCCTATAAAAAATGCAAATCTGGAGCCCGTGTAAAGTTTCACCTCTCTACCCTCTCTCTCTCTTACTTACTTTACATAAATATATATATATATATATGGTTAAATGGCGGTTCTCTGCCGTTTATTCATTCTAGTTGTGGTTTTAGTCACGCGCCAAAATCCGTAGAACTATACGTTTTTTCTAGTTGCAAACTTTAGGGAATGGCGGAACTCTGCCGTTGTTAGTTTTACTATACACTCCAAACCTTACATATTTATTGCATAGTTACGCAGTACTTCATCTATAGTGGGTCTTTATTGTGCCGCCAAGCATAGCGTAAGAAGTGCGTAGAGTACTCATTAGGCCATACTTGGGGCTATACTCGCACAGTACTTGGCATTACTTACGAGGCAACCATAAACCCCCGATGTATGGGGCTTTCTTATTTATAAAGCTATTCACCCCATTCACCCCCAGCCGGGCCTGGGCGCAATGCGCGCGGCGCGCG
>VAPM010010593.1_pt1 | contig 12489 bp, 11 predicted proteins | sample 3395091 | NCBI WGS metagenome assembly VAPM01 (sample SAMN08290445, study PRJNA428436) | hydrothermal vent metagenome | isolation source: Deep-sea hydrothermal vent chimney 3 | place: Pacific Ocean: Juan De Fuca Ridge | reverse complement strand
ATATTCAACATCATTCGCTTGACCACCATACTGGATACTGCCACCAACAGTGTCAAAAGTGCCACCATACGTTAATAAACTACCGCCTGATTGGGAAGATACGTCGGTAATCAATTCTTTCCCTGTTTTTGTAATAATGTTGACAACACCAGCGATTGCATCACTGCCATGTATAACAGATCCTGGGCCACGGATAATCTCTATTCGACTAATATTTCTAACAGGCATAGAGAAGGACAGTGGGCGACTGGCAGTAATAGGATCACGAATAGCAATATTATCAATCTTGATCAAAAAATCATTATTTCCTTCAGAATAGATACCGCGTACAGCATAATTATTTCTTATCCCACGTGTATTTGAAATATGGAATCCTGGCACGGTGATTAATACCTGTTCAAGATTGGTTGCCCCCATTCTTCTAATGTCATTGGCTGTAATAACTGTAACAACACCCGGAGAATCAGTAATCTGTTGTCCATAACCAGATGCAATCGTTGCATAATTTTTTCCTAAAATATAGGAAAGAGCACTATTCGTCGCTTCTTCAGAAGCACGACAAAAACTGCAAGATATAATAAAACAAATAAAAAACAGACTTCCCTTATATCTCATAAGCTAAACAGCTGAAAAGTTAAACAATATTTTTCTTCTTGGCATCAAAACTGTTCTTGGTTTGAGTGGCATTGTTTTATTCAATGACGTTATTTTGTTGTTAATAATTACTTCATATAATGCGCGTGTTAAAAATGTCATCGCAAGATGTTCCCCAACACATCGTTTTGGGCCAGAACCAAAAGGTAGTATCATGCGATAGGACTTTGGTTTGTCAAATCGTGCTATATCGTATTGACTTGGATTATGACAAGAATGATGTGCATGCCATAAACCGTAAAGTATTGATGTTCCAGAATCTATATTAACACCATCAATAACAATATCAGACTGACAAATGCGTGGAGGTGGTGTATGCACTGTTGGCATTATTCTAAACGTTTCCAAGATAACATGATTTAGTAATAATGATTCTAATCCAACGGATTTTATTTCATCACGTACTTGATTTTGCAACGATTCGTTATTACCAAGTATCCAAAGAGAGTTAACTAGAGAGTATGTTAATGATTCATGCCCAGCAAATAAAACCGTTCGCAATTCGGAGCGGAATTTATTGTCAGACCATGCTGAACTCTCTGTTGCTTGAGCATTATTGATCATGTTATCCAGCATATTTCCTGCTTTATGACCAATAAACTGAAATGGCTTAATCAATAAATCCGCATGGCAGGTCAATATCAAACGCAGGAAACAAACCAGCTCAGAAGTAGCAAACATGGTTCTTATTAAAAAATGTAATTTTTTCTTATTAATCGCGTTTGGATTTCCAAAAAACACTTCAAGCAATGTTTCCTGTACTATGCACCGCGAAAATTGGACGCCATTTACGTGTGGATGATTACATTGCCGGATAGCAGAATTGGCTGCTCTTTGAACAACAGCGCTCCATTTAACGGTATTCCCTTTTGCGGGAGTCAGGTAACGCATCAACAAACGTTTATGATGTCCCCATTTTTTTTGAGTTGCCGTAAAAGACCCTTCACCTAAAATCGGAAGAAAGTCACTATTGAACTTTTGGCGATCAAGAACACCTGTCTTTTCTAGTTTTCCAGCTTCTTCAATGAGGTGTGTTCTAGATAAAAGCGCAAATTTTGTTAGCCCAAATTGGATAAAGGAAACGGCTTGACCTTTCGATTTTTTTCGTGTGTATTCAATAAAAGAAAAAGGACATAACGTTATTTTTGGAAAATAGGGCGCTGAAGAAACTGTTTTTTTCTTCATTTGAGTGAAGTGCCTGTGAGACCTGAGTTAAAAAGAAAAAATCATCTCTAAAAATAATCATCATCTTGTGGAGATACATGGTCTATCTGCATCTCTACTTTTTGTAATAGCGTTCTTGATTCAAATAAATGGCCTGTCTGCAGTAATTCATTCGCTGCCTGAACAAGACGAAATGTTTCATCACATGCACATTCTTGATCATGAATTCTTTCGAGATCACTCCAGTTTAATGCCCGGTAACACTCTTTTACTAAGTTTGCTGGCGCAATCGGTTTTGATAAAAAAGACCGAGCACCAGATAACAAACTGTTTTTCATATTTAACTCAGACGGATTGCCCGTAAGAATCAATACTGGCTGATGTTTGTCTTGCGCAAGTATTAGCTTCAAAATTTTTAAGCCATCAATATCCGGTAAGCCAATATCTAGAATAATAAGGTCGTGCTGATACTGCTTCCACTTAAACAAACCTTCACTCCCCTGCCCTGCCCAGTCAAGATGAAACTCTGATTCCAGAACATGATAGATAGAATCAACAACACGTTTATCATCTTCAATCACAAGTACCGATTTTGATTCAAATAATTGACATCTAATTTTGCGCATTTGTGCAATGTATTCAACGAGTCCGTCATACGGGTATTCTTCATGAAACAGATAAATAGATTTACTCTGAGCCATTTTATTCAGCGCAAGAGTCTTATTGCCATTTGTTAATGCAATTACAGGTGGGGGCGAAGCACAGAGCCCTGATTTCAATGATTCTGCAAGCTGCCAGACGGTACTGTCGGGAAGGATTGTTTCAGAAACAATGAAATCGACATTCAGGGTTGGTAGAATATCCAGAGCTTCAGTAATTGTTTCTGCATAAGAAAACAGGGTGAGAGAATTATCGAGTAAATCATGGACTTGCTTATGCAAGATTACTCGACCAATAACCAGTATTTTTAGTGGATTAAATATCGTTTTCTGTGTCGAAGCCATCTGACCGATTCCCCTGTCTTTATTGCGAAGTTGAAAAACTAAGCGATAGAACTTGTTGGTATTTGAAAAACTTTAGATATCATCTACTCCATGCGCTACTATAAACCAGTGCTTATAACATGAAAACCAATTCTTCTGTCACAAAATTAAAAAAATTGAAGAAAATACCTGGAAAAGTTATCTCTGACGATGGGTCTGTTGTCATGCTTCAACTGACTGTTAACGAATGGATAAAAGTCCCTGGACATCCGCGTCAGCGGGATACAGTTAAACATGGTAAGGCTGTTCACTGGCGGAATGCCAATGAAGCAACAGGCGCATTAAAAATTCATCTTGGCACTGTTATCGGTGGGATATTAGATGATGTACTCTATAAAGTGGATGGACACACCCGTTCTTTTTTATGGGAGACAGAACAGCTTGAAAAACCGGGATCGGTCATCGTAACAGCCTATCGAGTTAAGGATAATCATGAGCTGAATGCGCTTTATGGCGTGATGGATCTTGCCTCGGCAGCCGAAACACCCAGTGACCAGATTTGTGGGGCATATCGTGAATGTGGATTGACACTGACATCGAAACGTTTGGCAGGCGGTAAAATCAGTGAAGCGTTGCATCTGGCGTTGCGTGGCGCACCAAAAGCAAAGCGATCAAAAAAGCAGCAAACATTTGATTTATATGGTGCTGTCAGTGTTTTTACACATGAATTAACGGTGATTGATAATCTTAACGTCGATCCAAAAGTATATTGTAGTGGCGTACTTGCTGCGGCACTTGTTATGTTAACGCTTTACCCTGAAACACTTCCATTTTTTCGTCGATTAAGTGAAAAGCGCGGTGAAAAGCGCAACGGACGCATGGATCCTATTGAATCGGTACTCGATGTGATTAATGATCTTCGATTCAGTAAACAGCTTTACAATGGCCTTGGACAGCTCGATCTATTTGCACGTTGTGTGCGTGCTGCATTTAATTGGCTCGAGGGTAGCGAAAATTCCCGTTACTGGCTCAAAAACAAAGTGTACGCCTATGAGTTACAACCCCTGATAGATGCGCTTAGAGAAAAGAAAAAGATACTGGACACTCCACGTCTTTAAAACAATCTTGAACACACTGTGTTTTGCATTTACTTATTGTTTTTATTTTAACTTTTCTTTGCTCATCAGCGTCATATTCCGATGGAATTTTGATCGGATATCCAGAAACTCAATCCTTTTATCGTCCTTTTTACAGTGACTTGATTACCGGAATCAAAAAGACAATTGGGTCTAAAAATAGCCTATTAAAATTTCAGGTGATCAATATGAACACGGATCCTGAAAAATTTTTATCAATAGTAAAATCTCAAGAATACGAAGGTATGATTTTATTGGGAGCTGCTGGTTTACGTTTAACACAAATTCTCTCAAATCAGACAAAAATACCCATTGTCACAGGGTCAAATAATATTACAACGCAAGATACTGGTTTAACAGGGGTGTCGATTTTAACAGACCCATTCTATCTGCTTGAATTTATTCATCAACTTCTTCCTCATCATACAAACATCATACAGATTACAAATCCTGAAAAAGAAGGTGGATACCTTCAAAACCTGAGAGAACAAGCCAAAACAATTGGCATTCAACTGATTGTTGTTGAAGCTAATAATCTGCAAGAAGCCACTAGACAATACGATTCTCTTTTGCCACGCCTAAACAAAAATCGTGACATCGTTTGGCTGCCAATGAACCCAGATACAATGGAAACAGGGACATTGTTCCCAGCTGTACTAATGAAGGCTTGGGAATATAAGATTCCAATTGTTTCACCAACGATTTCACATACAGGGGTCATGATTGGTGCATACCCTGCCCCACAAGCATATGGTCGACAAATAGCAAATCTGCTATTGGCGCATATTCAGGAAGCGAGCATCTGGAAACCAAAAGTTGAATACGCGAAACAACTGAATTTGACCTATAACGAAATATTTGCTTCACATCTCGGTATTCAATTACCCGTGTCATTACGACAACGTGTTTTCAAACTATACGAATAGTAGACACAAGCTGGCAATATGAAAATCTCACGCCTGTTAACAAGTCTTTTTGTACTAATTCCTCTTCTCTACGGAATATTCGTTTATTTCTTAGTAGATACATTGATTCGAAGCAATATAAAAAGCAGCACAGAAGACACCGCACTACAGTCAATCAGACACCTATCAGAAATGAGCCGCATCCATTTTTTGAGTGGCCGGTTTAATAACCCCCCCGTCTCGGGTCGTCCTGTGAGCGCTTTTGCTTTTATCAATAAAAATGGAGAGATTATTTCGCAATTTGGAAATATTGCTTTATTAAACGATGTTAAAACAACAACTCCAACCGTTGTTTCGATGTCAGATCATGACATCACAGTAACCGCACCGGTCTATTTTGAAAATAGAGATCCTGTTATCAAAACAAAAAAAAGTCCGGTCGGGTTCATTACAACAGTTTTTAGAATTGATTATGAAAGACAAATTATCAAGACGGTAATGGCTGTTCTGCTGAGTGCATTCTTCTTCGTATCTATCATAACAATTCCTGTCGCATTTATTTTGGCAAAAAAACTTTCTGCCAATCTATTAGAGATTATCGCCAGTATTGAATCTGCTGAAAGCAAAGAAAGTGTTCAGTTATCACAAAAAATCAGTGTAAAAACTCGACTGATTGAAGTCAGTGCACTCATTGATGCATTTAATCGCTATATCGATAAACTGACTACCTTACAACAGATTAACCGCACTTACTCAGAGAATCTAAAACGTGAAGTAAAAACAAGTATCAGAGATAAACACGCAATGTTGGCTGCATTCTCTCATGAAATGAGAATCCCTTTGCATGTGATTCAAACACATGCGCATCTTATAAAACGAGATCTTCCGTTCATTGGGAAAGAAGTGTTAACAATTTCATTTCAACAAAGCCTGGATGCCATTATTGAAGCAGAATCATCGATTTTAAAGCGCACAGAAAACATCCTGGCTGTCTATAAGAAAGATCACATTATAATTAATCCAGAATGTCTTGATTTAACAAAATGGTGCCAGGAATTTACTGATTTCATACGCCCATTAATAGTAAGTTCTGGACATGAGTTTGTGATTGAAAACCATCTCAAACTGACAGCCTTAAGCGTTGACCAATGCCTTCTTGAGCAAATCCTTATGATATTAATTGATAATGCTTGTAAATACACAGAGCACGGTGTGATCACATTCAAAATAGTGATGAGAAAATCCAACATGATTGGGTTTGAAGTGAAAGATACAGGACAAGGAATCCATCGTAATGATCTTAAAACAGTATTTGATCCAATGACACAAATGAATCCAAACAATCCCCAAAAGGGTCTTGGAATTGGTTTATATCTTGCGATGAAGTTAGCGCGTGCACACGGTGGTACAATTTGCTGTAAAAGTACCACAAACGCAGGCAGTCGCTTTATTGTAATGATTCCATATAGTCAACATATAAAACATTCAGGGATAGCAATTGCAAATGTAGAAACAAAACCAGACGTAAATAGTAAAAAAGTTTTATAAAACTTAAAAACTTTTTATTTGTGTGTTATCCTTCCACACGAATGTATATTCATGAAATGTGGTCAGATCTCTCAACAACTGATGACATGAGATATAGAGGTAACGTAATGATCAAGATTACTATTGTTAGTACCAAAGGCGGTGTTGGAAAAACAACACTAACCGCTAATCTAGGCGGTATATTGGCGGATGCAGGTTATAAGGTTTTGATGATAGACGCAGATCCGCAGCCAACCTTATCCAGTTATTATCCAATTAATGAAAAAGCACCTTTCGGAATAACACGACTGATTACTGAAGCAACAATTGATGAGGTGATCAGTCAGACAAATATTAATAATTTAGATATTGTAGTTTCTGATGATTTTAATGGTGCGCTACGCGACTGGATACGTGATGCAGTCGATGGTCGCGTCAGATTAAAATATGTGCTTGAGAAATTAAATCACCAATATGATTTTATTCTGATTGATACGCAAGGCGCAACGGGCCCACTCCAAGATGCTGCAGCCTGCGCAGGTGACTTCATGCTGTCACCGATCCCCCCTGAGATCCTTCCAGCAAAAGAGTTTGTTCGCGGTACTGTGCACATGATCGAGCGATTGCAGCCGATGGCTTTGCTCAACGCACCGATAGGGCACCTGTATGGTGTGATTTACAAAATGGATCATACCAAAGATGCAAAATTGATTGCATCTGAGCTTCGCAAAGAATCATTCACACCGGCAAAAGGTGGTGTCAGTATCCTGGATGCAGTGATCCCGAATGCCGTTGTTTTTCGTGATGCGGCAACACAAAGAATCCCTGTTCATAGATCGAAAACAGCAAATAATGGTACGTCAGGTCGCAATTCAATGATCGCTTTAGCGAAAGAGCTCATACCGAATTTACCTGACTTGAATGCGGAGGTATAGCGATGGCACATAAAGTCAGTGAGTCAGCAATACAAAATATGCTGCATCAAGCAGATTATGGAAGCAATGTGACTGAATTACCTGCTTCTGATCCAATCGCAATCACACAGATTATTCTTAAACTTGAGCAAATTAAATCCTATGACAAAAACCCGCGTCAGGAAATTAATCCAAAATACGACATCATTAAAGAATCAATTAAACAACAAGGTGGTTTGACAAACAATTTTAATGTAACCCGGCGGCCGGGTGAAGAACTTTACATGATTCAGTCGGGCGGCAATACGCGGTATACGATTCTTAAAGAGCTGTATCAAGAAACAGGTGATGAGCGCTTTAATACTGTCCACTGTCTATTTGTCCCGTGGGTTAATGAAGCAACCGTATTATCCCATCATCTTGTAGAAAACCTTGTCCGCGGGGATATGTTATTTATTGATCAAGCCTATGCGATTGCGGCATTAAGGGCAGAGCTTGAGAGTGCAGCAGGCCATACACTCTCAGGACGGGAATTTGAACAACAAACGAAACAGCTCGGGTTTGATGTGTCCAGAAGAAATGCAAGCAGAATGGCATTTGCTATCGAGCTGGATCAATACATCCCTTGTGCATTACGGGGTGGGTTGTCACTAACAGGAATAGACAAACTGAGTGGATATAAAAGTGACTGTTCAAATGTGATAGATCTTTCAAAACCACAGATCGAGGCATTGTTTGCACATACATTATCAACAATGGATGAGAAAGATCTGGATATTGAATCAGTCCGAAATACCTTGTGTGAGCAACTGGCGCAAGCAACGAATACCACGGCTGAAATGATCCATTTGATGATGACGCAAACACCACCATCGGAACAGAAGAAAACTGAATCAACAGAAACAGAAGCACAACGGAAATCAAGCAAAAGCACAATGAAAAAAAAGGATTCACTGGAAGCTGGGTTTTTGATTGCAAAAGCGCTAGGAGAGAAAGAAGGGTTTGATACTGTTCTTCAGCAAATCAAAGCAAAACCCGGTTACAAAATAGAAGTGGGGCAGGCTGCCCCACCTGTCGAATCAGCTTTGTATTTGTTTGTTCAGGCGGTTGCTAATCAGCAAGGTGTTGGTGTCTTTGGCCTGATTAATGTATTAGAAATTGATGACCATACGTTTGATTTATGTATTTCTCTTATCAAACAGTGTCGTGATTAGGAGCCGAGTGTATGCACCATATCAATATACAGCAAGAATTCAAGGTACAGCTGATGATGTTTCTCTCCAGAATAATCCATCATCACGAACAGACGCCAATGATTGTATTTGAACAAGAGGAACCGATTGACCGCATTGGTGCGTTGTCAATCGGAGAACTGCAAGAAATCGCAACATTCTTACCTGACCATGCGATTACGATTAATATCAATATTCCGTCTTTAGCGCAATCCATTCAACAACAACAAACTATCTCGCTTGAACGAAAACTCGTTCAAGACTTGCTGTTGGCAGGTGCTTCTTATCCTGTTATGAATGCCTTATTCGGTATGACATCTAAAGATGTAACGTTGTTACGCCAGCAACTTCATATTCAGGTGAACGGTCGTCCGTCTGCATTAAGTGACGCACAGACAATCACAATCAATCAGCTTTGGAATCAATTAAACACTGAGTTGTCTTCTGCTGAAAAATTGCTCAGTCTCCACGCACGCACGCTGCTACCGATCAATATGCTTTGGGACGCGATTAAAGCGAAAATTTGATCCTCTTTTGACTAGGTGGGGCAGGCTGCCCCACTCACAGATCAGGTTGAATAGTGACATGACTTTACTAGATAACAATTCAGACACAACGGTCGTTGCATTTAAACATCAAACTCCTCAACCTGGGGTGTTAAGGAGTCAGGCGACGTTAACGATACAAACGCGATACGGGCAAACATTTATTTATGGACGGCCGCGTGATGATAAGAAAGGAAAGAATCAAATCCCTGGGTTGCTTGATTATGCGCGACGTGTTCGATTGATTTGGCTCTCGGTCATTGCCGATGACCCATACGCAGATTGGCAACTAGTTAAAATTGAACAGAGTTTATCGGCTGCAAAACAACGTATCCGTGAACATGATTTCATGGTGCGTGAACGATTGGAATCAAATCAGGGAATAAAAATTGAACCAGCACACTCTGTGGAGCCGGTAACAATTGAATTGAATTTCCAAAATGCATATGGGTACTTAGCGGCTGGTCTTGTTAGCGAATACGATCAGCTTGCCTGCCATATTTTTGCAGCATCACATGTCGGTGTGCTGGCAAAAAAAGAGGGTTATCAGATATTAGATCGTGCTGGGATCGGAATTCGACGCTTGTATGCAACAACATACGGATGGAAATATACCGGTGTGACGCGTCAGGATGTACTGAAAAAAACCCAGATAGCGCAACGTGCCGTTGAAATCATGGGGGATTGTTTGCCGGAAATTCTGGATATGTCACAGCGTGCAACGAATGCACCTGATGTCCAGATGAATATGAACAGTTAGGTGGTGATGCGATTGAAATAAAACAGTGACGTGATGATCACGTGATCTGTTATTCCAATCATCGCTAACAAGATGGAATATATAGAATTATGGCGCTCTTAGCGTCACTACATGGGTAGTGACGCTAAGAGCGTGATCAAAAAAGTGAATCAGGATGATGAACTGATGATTGAGCGGAAAGCGAAATTGATGTAGATTCAGAAGAATGGAAGCCGGATGCATCACCGGGATATAAATAGATGTGCTTTTAAAGTGGGGCAGGCTGCCCCACTTGGTGTAATCAATACAGTTTAAACAGGAGGTGTAACGAAAGAAGAGAGTAAGGTTATGAAATTGTCTCATAAGAGATCAACATAACATCTGAAGTTCAGAAACAGTCAAATGCTGACTGCTGCCTTAACTCGAAAGAGAATCAGCCATGCTGATTGGCATTAAAACTAACCAAAGAATACCGCATACTATTAAAGAGGTGGGGCAGGTTGCCTCACTTGATACACCTGTTGTGAAATCAGCCACCCTGAGCAAAACCGTGGTTATCCACAGACTACACGCTTTGCCTGTGCGCTCGAAGTGCGGCGCTCCGGCAGTCGTGCATTCTATGGATAACCACTCCACCTAATTACAATCACCCAACAAACCTGATAAATACAGGATACGCAAATAACCCAACGTCACGAGCTGATATCAAAAGAGTCAGTTTAAAAAGTGATGTGTTAACGCATCACTTATGTGTGTATTTAAGCAAGTGGGGCAGGCTGCCCCACTTGCTCGTTTAAAACCCGAAAAGCCGCTGTTAGGGTTTTAGCTGTCATTTTTGAGATTGAACATTTATTGTTGAGATTATGCGTGATCTTAATTTTCAGTTGAAACAACTCTGTAAGTTGCATAAGGAGGATTCGTTTAGAACGCGCAGTGATCGTAGTAAAGGACTTCAGTTGTGCGCAAACCAGTTGCATGAAATGGGTTATCGTCAGATGAAAGCAACGAGTCTTAAAGAAAAGCATGTGACGGCGTTGGTTGAAAAATGGCAGGCAGAAGGTGTGACCGATGGATCGATTAAAAACAGAATGTCAATGTTGCGATGGTGGGCAAATAAAATAAACAGGCCAGTGGTTGCGAATGATAATAGCTTCTATGGGATTGGTCGGCGAACATTTGTAACGAATACTGACAAATCAAGCGCATTGCCCAGAGACCAACTTTCCTTGATTAAAGATCCCTATATTCGAGTGAGTTTGTTATTACAAGAAGCGTTTGGTCTGCGTCGTGAAGAAGCAATTAAATTTAGTCCGTCATATGCTGACAAGGGAAGTTATTTGAAATTAAAGGGGTCTTGGACAAAAGGCGGAAAACCGCGATCAATCCCGATTGTGACAAAATATCAAAAAGAAGTGTTGCAGCAAGCACGTGCATTGGTGGGGCTGGCATCATTGATTCCAGCGAATAAGAATTTTATTCAGCAATTACGCATATATGAACGTCAAACAGCGAATGCTGGGTTGAGCCGTATGCACGGGTTGAGACATGCATACGCACAAACGCGGTATGAACTGTTGATGGGAATGAAATCACCTGCTGCTGGTGGGATCGTAAAAAAGCAAATGTCCGCATTACAAAAAACGCAAGATTATAGCGTGCGAATGCAAATATCAAAGGAACTGGGGCACGAGCGGGAGCAAATAACGGCTGTTTATTTAGGCAGGTAAGTGGGGCAGGCTGCTCCACTTGCTCGTTTAAAACCTGAAAAACCACAGTTAGGGTTTTATCTATCATTTTTAAACTCTGCCGTATATGGTTGTATAACCGTCATTCAGCAGAGCTGTTATGAATCAAAGAACACAAATCACTGACTATAACAATCAACCATTCCCGTCGTCAGAAATTGCGATCTGGTGGCGAGATCTTTTGAATGAAGTAACGAGTAATCGGTATCAAGTGACGCTTGATCCAGCTGGTTCTGGTTATTACGTTGAGTTATCGCAATATGATGACAGCAGGGTTGTAAATAAAAAGCATATAACACGTGTGCCTGTAGAGAGTGTGTGCTACCGCCAGGCATTGCGATCCTGGATATTGTCCATCCCCTGGTTAGTAATTGGCTCACTTATTATTTTGCATCCCGCCAGGATCTGGAGAACCGTTTTTAAGTTACTCCAGATTAACGCGATTCCGCAATGGTTGAATACACAACAATTAATGGGGATGACATCATCGATTGGTTTATTACTGGTAGGTGTTGTTGTGCTGCGAATCGTTTGGGCATATTACGCTGATCGTCTGGTTATTACAGACAATGGAGTGGATCGACAAACAGGGATCGTCTCTCGAAAAACAACCAGCCTTCGTTTTAGTGATATTCGCAGTATCGGATTGTCGCAAACGCTGTTTCAGCGTTTACTTGGGATTGGAGCACTCGAATTTTCATCAGCCGGATCAGATGGTGTGGATATCCGTTTTGACAATCTGCCAAATCCAGTCATAATTAAGGAACGTATACAGCAGTATTATCGCCAAGGCGGTTGATGCGTTTTAAGCGTGGCAACTGCGTTTCAGTTGTACTTTTAGTCACACATTAAATCTGCATTACGTGTGACCGACACATTCGTGTTGTGCAGGTTATTTTCCAAATGGAGTGAATCCATTTGGATTGCCTCCAATTCTTTACTTGT
>VAPM010082936.1_pt1 | contig 12494 bp, 7 predicted proteins | sample 3395091 | NCBI WGS metagenome assembly VAPM01 (sample SAMN08290445, study PRJNA428436) | hydrothermal vent metagenome | isolation source: Deep-sea hydrothermal vent chimney 3 | place: Pacific Ocean: Juan De Fuca Ridge | reverse complement strand
GAGACGTTCCTTGAACTGGGCGTCACTCTCACCGTTCTCCGGTCGGTACTGCCACTGGTTGCGCAGCAGCGCCGTCGTGTTGAGATACCGTGCGATCTCGTCGAGTTCGATCCCCTTGACGATCCGCGAGCCGTGGAACGGCGCGTCGGGGATGGGCTCGTCGATCGTGACCGTCGGTGACCGATCCGGTGCTTCCGGGCGCTCGGGTGCCACGCGATCGGACTTCGGGAGGAAACGCTTCGGGGCTTCAGGCTTCGGGCCGTCTCCAGTCAGCCACTGCATCGCGGCGAGTCCGGCGAACGCGTCCTTGCCGTACACGAGAGGTCCTTCGTAGCGGGCGGCGAGGTCCTCCTCGACGTAGGTTCGGGTGAGCGCGGCGCCACCGAGGAGCACAGGAACACGGTCGAGTCCCCGCCTGGTGAGCTCGTCGAGGTTGTCTCGCATGACGAGCGTGCTCTTGACCAGGAGGCCGCTCATCCCAATGGCGTCGGCGTTGTGTTCCTCGAGTGCCTCGATCATCTCTGCGATCGAGATCTTGATACCGAGGTTGTGTACCCGGTAGCCGTTGTTCGACAGGATGATGTCGACGAGGTTCTTCCCGATGTCGTGAACGTCCCCCGAAACGGTTGCGAGGACGATCGACCCGCGGTCGGCTGCATCGATACGATCGAGATGTGGCTCGAGGTAGCGGACTGCTGTCTTCATGGTCTGTGCGGAGCGAAGCACGAAGGGAAGCTGCATCTCTCCCGTACCAAAGAGCTCGCCGACGGTCTTCATCCCTTCGAGAAGGAGGTCATTGATAATCGCGATCGCCTCGTGGTCGACGAGTGCCGCATCGAGATCCTCCTCGAGACCCACGGCGTTGCCGGTAATGACCCGCTGCCCGATCCGCTGTTCCAGATCGAGCCCTTCGAGCGGATCCAACTTGCTCGAGATCTCGGTCGCCGTCGCGAAGGCTTCGAGCAGGGCTTCGAGTGGGTCGTAGCCGTCGGCCCGGCGGTCGTAGATGAGGTCGAGACAGATGGTCCTGTGCCGCTCGTCGATCTGAGAGAGCGGGGTGATCTTGCCCGCGTGGATGATCGCTGCATCAAGGCCCGCCTCGACGCACTCGTGGAGGAACACCGAGTTGAGGACCCGTCTCGCTGCTGGTCGCAGACCGAACGAGACGTTCGAGACACCGAGGACGGTGTGCGTGCCGGGAAGCTCCGCCTTGATACGACGGATCGCCTCGATCGTCCCCATCGCGTCGGCGCGAAGGTCATCGTCTCCGGTGGAGAGCGGGAAGGTCAGCGCATCGAAGATGAGGTCCTCGGGGGTGAGCCCGTACCGGGTGGTGGCGATCTCGTGGAGGCGATGTGCGACTTCCATCTTCCACTCTAGGTCCCTGGCCTGGCCCCGCTCGTCGATCAGCAGACAGATGACCGCAGCGCCGTGTTCCTGAGCGAGTGACAGCACACGGTCGAGACGAGAACCCTCCCCGTCGCCGGACTCGAGGTTCGCTGAGTTGAGCACAGACCGTCCGCCGATGCGCTCGAGGGCAGCCTGCATCACCTCGGGCTCGGTCGAGTCGATGACGATCGGAGCGGTTACTTCGGTGGCGAAGCGCTGGGCGAGCGCGTCGATGTCGGCGACCCCGTCTCTCCCTACGTAGTCGACACACAGGTCGACGAGGTGTGCTCCTTCTGCGACCTGGCCTTCGCCGATCGCAACGCACGCGTCGATGTCGCCTTCGAGCATTGCCTCACGGAACGCCTTCGATCCGTTGGCGTTCGTGCGCTCACCGATGATGAGGAACGATGTCTCCTGATCGAGCGGCACGGCTGAGTACGTCGATGTCACCGCTGCTGTATGTGTGGGAACCCGATCTGCGGGCTTCTGATCGCGAACAGCATCGATGATCGTCTCGATGTAGTGCGGAGTCGTGCCACAACATCCCCCGACGATGCTCACCCCGTACTCCGAGACGAAGGTCGTGAGATGCTCGGCCATCTCGTGGGCTCCGAGGTCGTAGTGCATCTCGCCGTCGACCACCGAGGGAAGCCCTGCGTTCGGGATGATGCTGATGGGGACCGTGGCGCTCTGTGTGAGATAGCGTACGGGCTCGTACATCTCGACCGGCCCGGTTGCACAGTTCATACCGATGACGTCTGCACCGAGTGACTCCATGACCGCAACGGCTGCCGCGATCTCGGTGCCGGGGAGCATCCTTCCCGTCAGCTCGATCGTGACCTGGGTCTGGAGTGGCACGTCACGTCCTGACGACCGCATCGCCCGTCTGGCTCCATTCATTGCTGCCTTGACCGCGAGGAGGTCGAACTGGGTTTCGATGATGATGAGATCGACCCCACCGTCGATGAGGCCTGCCGCTTCAACCTCGAAATGGTCGCGCAGGTCCGCGTAACGGATTTGTCCAAGCGTCGGGAACTTCGTTCCGGGCCCGATCGAACCGGCAACGAAGCGGTTGTCGTACTCGTCTGTGACCCTGCGCGCGATCGATGCGCCGGCGGCGGCGATCTCGTATACCCGGTCCTCGAGGCCGTACTCACCGAGTGGGACACCGAACGCGCCGAACGTGTTCGTTTCGACAACGTCTGCACCGACATCGAGGTAGGCGCGGTGAAGCCCCTCGATCACGTCGGGCCTCGTGATGCTCAGGATCTCGTTGCACCCTTCGAGATCGGGCCCCCCGAAGTCGTCTGTGGTGAGGTTCTGGGTCTGGAGCCACGTGCCGGTTGCACCGTCGAACACGACGACACGTCGCGACACCGCGTCGAGGTACTCGCTCACGGGCTCACCCGTGGGATCCCGGTACCGGAAGGTTCTGCTACACGCACCATGGCGGCTCCATTCTCGCGAACCGCTCGGTGACTCTCATCGATCAGGCATTGGCACCGAACGAGTCGGTTGCCGCGGTTTCAACGGGCCTGTCCCTCCACCGCTCTGGATGAGCGCTTCGTACGGTGACTCTAACGGAGCCGATCTTTGACGGAAACGGTTTCTTCACCGTGTGTTCAGTGCTCGCTCCGGCGCCGCTTTCGACGGCGAAGACCGAGGGCAACCAGGGTGAGTAGGGAGCCGAGCACCATGGAGATCACGATGATGACGTAGAGGGGGGCACGTCCCGAGAGGAAAAGAAACTCGACGTTCGTCTCTTCGGTGTTCTGGAAGACGAAGACCGCAGCGACGGCGACGACGATGCCGGCAACGATGAGCTTCACGATCCTGCGGTTGGACACCGATGACGCTTCCAACTGCTCCTCGTACTCGTCGCTCACCAGTTCTCCCTCCGTGGTTTCCCCTCCATCGTACGCCACGCCATCAGGCGTCTGGCGCCGATACGGCTCGTATTCGAGCTATTTCGGCGCCAGACGCCTGATGTGGGTCAGTCGACCTCGATGTTGACGCGGCGGAGGGTCTGGGCGTTGATCGCGACGATGATGGTGCTCAGCGACATGAACACCGCTCCGAGTGCCGGCGGCATGTCGAAACCGAGCGGCACGGCGATCCCCATAGCGAGGGGGACCATCACGATGTTGTAGCCGGCGCCCCACCAGATGTTCTGAAGTTGCTTGCGCATGCTGGCTGCAGAGAGCCTGACGATCTTGACGACGTCGCGCGGGTCGCTCTTGACGAGCACGAGGTCGGCCGCCTGGACGGCAACGTCGGTTCCGCTCCCGATGGCGATGCCGATATCTGCTCTCGTGAGCGCCGGTGCGTCGTTCACCCCGTCGCCGACCATGCCCACGTTGTCACCCTTCTCCTGGAGTTGGGAGACGTACGCATCCTTGTCCGCAGGGAGTACCTGGGAGAACACGATGTCGATTCCGAGATCCTCGGCCACGGCTCTGGCGACGTCATCGCTGTCACCGGTGATCATCCCCACCTTGATACCGCGCTCCTCGAGGGCGTTGAGCGCTGTGTAGCTCTCCGGTCGGATGATGTCCGAGATGGCGATTGCACCGATCGGCGTGGTGCCGTCGATGACGTAGACGACCGATTCGCCTCGTGACCCTGCCACGTTGGAGAACTCGGCCAAGGTCTGTGGCAACTCGAGTTTGAGACTCTCGATGAGACGGGGTCCGCCGACGAACACGTCCGACCCGTCGATGGTTGCACGCACCCCGCGCCCTTTCAACGCTTCGAACGACTCGGGTGCCGGCACGTTGATGCCGCGTTCGTCGGCCGAGGCACGAATCGCTCGTGCCATTGGATGCTCGGAGTCGCCTTCGACGGCCGCAGCAAGGGCGAGAGCACGCTCGGGCGTGACACCTTCGACGGTTGCCATCTCGGCGACGCCCATCTGGCCCGTCGTCAGCGTTCCCGTCTTGTCGAAGACGACCACGTTCAGGTCCCTTGCGGTATCGATAGCGGCCCTCTTGCTGATCAGGATGCCGTTCTCTGCCGCCATGGCCGTCGTGTTGGACACGACGAGAGGGATGGCGAGACCGAGCGCATGCGGGCATGCGATAACGAGCACCGTCACGACTCGCGCGATCGTACGCTCGTCGAATCCGCCGTAGATGAGCGTCCACACGAGGGCGGTCAACGCCGCGGCGATCACCGCGGCGTAGAAGAGGAAGGTCGCAGCCCGGTCCGCCAGGAGCTGTGTTGGTGACTTGCTCGCCTCTGCGGCAGCGACGAGTTTCATGATTCCCGAAAGGGCCGTGTCGTCGCCGGTCGCTGTGACCTTCGCCCGCACCGCTCCCGAACCGCTGTTGATCGTGCCTGCAATCACTGTTGCATCGATGCTCTTCTTGACGGGTCGTGACTCTCCCGTGATGAGCGCTTCATCGAAGTCCGACTCACCATCGGTGATGATGCCGTCGGCGGGCACGCTTGCACCTGGACGGATGAGGATCGTCTGACCCTGGTCCAGTTCGCTCGCTGGGATGGTGGTCACCGTACCGTCTGGTGCCTCGACGTCTGCGGTGTCCGGCATGAGTTTGGCAAGGGCTCCGAGTGCGCCCGAGGCTTGCCGGACGCTCTTCATCTCCATCCAGTGGCCGAAGAGCATGATGTCGATGAGTGTGACGAGCTCCCAGAAGAAGTCCTCCCCGATACTTGGCAGGAAGACCGTGAGCATCGAGAACCCGTACGCCACGGTGATCGCCAGGGAGATGAGCGTCATCATCGCCGGTTGACGTTTCTTCAGCTCGAACGTCGCCATGGATAGGAAGGGGAATCCGCCGTAGATGAAGATGAAGGTGGCGACAACCGGAACGATCAGCTCGGAACCGGGGAACGTCGGGGCCGAGTAGTTGAACCACCCCTGGATCGTCTGGCTCCAGAACAGGACGGGCACACTGAGTGCGGTCGCGATGAAGAAACGCTTGCGGAACATCGTTTCGTGGCCGTTGTGGTCGGGCCCATGGTCTGCGTGTTTGTTCCCAGCACCGTGACCCTTGTGCTCTGCGTGCTCGTCCGCCATGTCATGATCGGTCATCGTCGCGGTGGCCGAGTTTGCCATAGCGTGTCCGTCGTGGCCCGTCATGGAGTCGTCGCCGTGGCCGTGCGAGGATGCCTCCTCCAGGCTGCAGAGGCGGCAGCAGGAGCAAGCGTGGACGTTCACGCTCGTCGAGGTGTCGGTCGTGGTCGACATGGTGTTCCGATCTTCGTGAGTTCTCGGCGTTGGGACGATATCATAACGGGGCCTCACCCCACCCGGGGTGGGTGCTCCAACGACCTGTACTCGAGATCGGCCACGAGGCATGACCCCACCGAAAGGACCGCGTTCGACCATGAGGCCACGCGTATGAAGAAGTATCTCGTTCCCCTCGGAATCGTGGTGGCGGTCATCGCTGTGGTGTTCATCGTCTTCGGTAGTGGCGGCGATGGTGCCGGGGGAGATGCCGGAACGTTAGAGCTGCCCCGTGACCCGATGACCGGAAAGACCGAGTTCGACATCCCTGTTCAGGATCCTCAGCTGGTCGCCGAGGGGGAAGTTCTGTACAAGTCGACGTGCGCCGCATGCCACGGATCAGATCTCTTGGGAACAGCGGTGGGACCACCACATCGGTCGGTGATCTACAACCCCGAGCACCACGGCGACGGATCTTTCGCCATGGCGGTGATCAACGGCGTCAAGGCTCACCACTTCGAGTTCGGTGACATGCCTGCACTTCCGAACGTGTCCCGTGAGGACTTCACGCGGATCCTTTCGTACATCCGCGAGATACAGCGAACCGAAGGTTTCGTCGCGTACCCCTAGACACGATCGTCGAGCACAGCGAGAGAGGGAGCGCAGACACGCTCCCTCTCTTCGTTCTGTGGGCCCTCTGCGGCGTATACCGGTTCTCCAACCCTGGGTATGGGGTTTGTGGGTTAGCTGCAGCCTTTCGAGTCGCCGCAGTTGAGGCAGCGGTAGCACGAGCCGTTGCGGACCGTGATGTGTCCGCACGTATCGCACAGCGGAGCGTCTCCCATCTTGTCCGCGAGGAGTGCTTGAACCGCTGCCGTCTGAACGTCTGCCGCTGAGTGAGTCACCACCGCAGGTACCGGCGCGGGAACACCACCGTTGGATGCACCGTTGGTCGACGGGGCATCGACGAACGCCGCGGCCGAGACCTGAGCTTCGATGTCCTGCTCCATCGAGGCTTCCGTCAGGTCGAGCTGGAGCCCGGCGTCGACGGCGATGCCCTTGGGCGGCTCGGGAAGGTCGTCGTCGCGGAACGGCGGAACCTGGGCGAGCTCGTCACGGTGGAGATACTCGACCCCGAGGGCGCGGAACACGTAGTCGATGATCGAGTTCGCCATCTTGATGTTCGGGTGTCCCTCGACCATCCCCCTCGGTTCGAAGGTCTGGAAGGTGAACGTATCGACGTACTCCTCGAGCGGAACACCGTACTGCAGGCCCTTGCTCACCGCTATCGCGAAGCACCCCAGGATGCCGCGCAGCGTCGCGCCCTCTTTTGCGAGATCGAGGAAGACCTCACCGAGCGTTCCGTCGGGGTACTCGCCTGTGCGGAGGAACACTTTGTGCCCGCCGATGCGTGCCTCCTGTGTGTATCCAGCACGCCGAGCAGGGAGCAGGAACCGTGGACGAGGAACGTTCTTGTACGCCTCGGTCGGAGACATCCCCGGTGTGAACAAGCCTGAGAAGACGTCGACCTCTCGCTCGATGGCGGCAGTGACCTCGTCGGTTTCTTCGTCGGAGATGCCTTCATCCGACGTCGCCGAGAGTGGCTGGGATGCCTTCGAGCCGTCCCGGTACAGGGCCATTGCCTTGAGGCCGAGTTCCCAGGACATCTGGTACGACTCTTCGATGTCCTCGATGGTCGCCTCGTTCGGCATGTTGATGGTCTTGGAGATCGCACCCGAGATGAACGGCTGTGCTGCAGCCATCATCCGGATGTGCCCGGCGTGGTGGATGTATCGCTTCCCGATCCTCCCGTTCTTGTTCGCGGTGTCGAACACAGGGAGATGCTCGCTCTTGAGGCCGGGTGCTCCCTCGATCGTCTGCCTACCGCAGATCGCATCGTTGGCTGCAGCGATCTCGGCCGTCGTGAAGCCGAGCGCCTCGAGCATGTTGAAGCCGAGGCCGTTGTACTCCTCTGCCGTGAAGCCGAGCCGTTGCATCGTCTCCTCGCCGAGGGTCCACTGGTTGAAAGCGAACCCGAGTTCGAACACACCGGGAAGGGTTACTTCGATCCTCTCGATGTCCGAGCGGGAGAAGCCCTTTGCGAGGAGTGTCCTCGTGTTGATGTGCGGAGAGTCCTCGAGGCTCATGGTGCCAACGACGTAGTCGATGATCTCGCTGATCGTCGCGTCGTCGTAGCCGAGACGTGCGAGCGCCGGGGTGATCGACTGGTTGGCGATCTTGAAGTACCCGCCGCCTGCCAGCTTCTTGAACTTCACGAGAGCGAAGTCCGGCTCGACGCCGGTCGTGTCGCAGTCCATGAGGAGTCCAATGGTTCCGGTCGGGGCGAGTACCGTTGCCTGAGCGTTGCGGTACCCGTGCTTCTTGCCGAGATCCACTGCCGTGTCCCAGGCCCTTTGTGCCTCTTGCAACATATCTGGCGGGCAGACCTGCTGGTCGATCCCGACCACCGTGTGGCTCACATTGTCGTACTCGAACTGGTTGGCGTCGTACGCGGCTCTGCGGTGGTTCTGCATGACGCGCAGCATCGATTCGGTGTTCTCCTCGTAGAGGGGGAACGGCCCAACGACCGATGCCATCTCGGCGGACGTTGCGTACGCCCTTCCGGTGAGGATCGCGGTGAGCGCTCCGGCGATCGCCCGGCCTCGATCGGAGTCGTACGCGATACCCATGCGCATGAGGAGTGAACCGAGGTTGGCGTAGCCGAGGCCGAGTGTGCGGTAGTCGTATGAGCCCTGGGCGATCTCCCTCGAAGGGAACTGTGCCATCGTCACCGAGATCTCGAGCACCGTCGTCCACAGGCGGATCGCGTACTGGTAGTCGTCGAGGTCGAATGCGCCGGTCTCGTCGTCGTAGAACGTCCCGAGGTTCAGTGACGCGAGGTTACAGGCCGTGTTGTCGAGGAACATGTACTCCGAGCACGGGTTGGATGCCCGGATCTCTCCTCCGGAGGGCGCTGTGTGCCACTCGTTGATCGTCGAGTGGTACTGGACGCCGGGATCGGCGGACTCCCATGCAGCTTGGGCGATCTGACGCCAGAGATCCCGCGCCCGTACCGTCTTCATGGTCACGCCATCGGTACGGCGTGTGAGGTTCCACTCGCCGTCATCGAGAACCGCCTGGACGAACTCGTTGGTCATGCGGATGGTGTTGTTGGAGTTCTGGCCCGAGACCGTTGCGTATGCCTCTCCGTTGAAGTCGGACGTGTAGCCGGCGGCGATGAGCGCCCTGACCTTCTTCTCCTCCTCCGCCTTCCACCGTACGAACGTCTCTATGTCGGGGTGGTCGACGTCGAGGATCACCATCTTGGCTGCACGGCGGGTCGTGCCGCCGGACTTGATGGCTCCTGCAGCCCTGTCGCCGACCTTGAGGAACGACATGAGTCCTGAGGACTTCCCACCACCCGAGAGTGGCTCACCCTCGGCACGGATGTTCGAGAAGTTGGTTCCCGTTCCCGATCCGAACTTGAACAGCCGGGCCTCACGAACCCACAGATCCATGATCCCTCCCGCGTTGACGAGATCGTCATCGACAGACTGGATGAAGCACGCGTGCGGCGATGGGCGACTGTAGGAGTCTGGGGAGGCGGTGAGCTCTTCGGTCTCGGGGTCGACGTACCAGAAACCCTGTTCCGGGCCTGAGATGCCGTAGCGGTGGTGGAGACCGGTGTTGAACCACTGGGGGGAGTTGGGTGCTGCCATCTGGTGGAGGAGCATGTAGGCGATCTCGTCCTCGAACACCTGTGCATCGTCGGTCGAGGCGAAGTAGCCGTGCTCCTCACCCCACCAGCGCCATGTCGCTGCGAGTCGGTCGATGACCTGGCGCGCCGAGCGCTCCGGCCCGAGCACGGGCTTCCCGTTGTCATCGAGGATCGGTTCACCGTCATCGTCGAACTGGGGGACACCTGCCTTGCGGAAGTACTTGGAGACCATGATGTCGGCGGCGACCTGGCTCCAACCGTCAGGGATCTCGGCGTCGGTCATCTCGAAGACGACCGAACCGTCCGGATTGGCGATGCGGGAATCCCGTCTCGACCACTCGACGGTGTCGTACGGGCTGACGCCCTCGGTCGTGAACCGTCGTTCGATCCGGAGCCCTGTTGTCATCGGTGCCTCCCTCGGCATCTGTGCCACGCATCGGTGGCGAGTTATCCACAAATCTGTCCACACGCACAATATGTTGGGTCTGGCCGTCCTGGTGGCCCCAACATGATGGGTGGTTGCACGAGTGTAATTACAAACGTGTGACTCGTCAACTTTCTCTCTCTTGGGCCAAAAAACGGCCGTACGAGGGGAAGTACGCCATGTTTAGTCGGCCGGTGTGACACATCGCCAGGCCAGCTCCTCACGCGTTTTCGCGAGTCATGGTTGTTTTCGCGAGGTAGCTGAGGAGGTACTTGGTACCTGGCACTTGGTACTTGACGAGAGGGTCTTCGCGTACCGGGCTCGCGGGCTTGCGGTCCCCCCTCGCTCACTGCGTTCGCTTGTCCCCCCTGAAGGGGGGACGGGCAGGTGGTGTTGCTCGTTCTCGGAGGGTGGAACGGACCGTCTCGATGTCGGCGGGGCAGGTCTGTGAGGCTTTCCAGTAGCACCAGCCGGTCGGGATGAAGAAGATCTGGAAGAAGGACAGGCCAAGCACCAGGTTGTAGGGGGCGGGGATGGAACGGTTGAGGACCTGGGCGGCGACCGTCGTGAGCCCTGCGCCCGCGGCGCGACCGACACCGTTGACGAGGTTGCCAACACCGAAGACCGTTCCGCGATGCTCTGGCACGTTGACGTCGGCGATCAGCGCGAACCAGTTGGGAGAGTCCGCCGAGGTCAACGCAAGTGCGATGACGGCAGAACCGAACGCCAGGGCGACCCACGGGTTCGTCACGATTGCAGTGAGCACTTCACCGAGCAGTATGAGTGTGCTTGCTCCTTCGGTCACCTCGAGTCCCCTCAGCGGTACCCAGAAGAACACGAGGAAGAACGGCACCGCCCCGAGGATGCCGATCGCAGACACGTAGGCGCGCCCGGAGAGGTTCTTGTGTTGCCATCGGTCCCCGATGTGGCCTGCGAGGATCGAGAACAGCGCACCGATCGAGAACATGGCTGCGAACAGCCCTCCGACCTGTTGGCCTGTCGCCTGGGAGTACCCCTCGGCGATCACCTTCTCCTGGTACAGCAGGGGGACCCAGATGAGCGACCCGTACGCGATCTGCGCCGTGAGACCCTGAAGGACCAGCCAACGGTTGGTCCGTACCGCGACCATCTCGCCGAGTTGGGAGGGATCGATGTCGTAGTCGTAGGTCTCGCCCTCGTCGAAGAGGCCGGCGAGTTCGGGTTCCTTGAATCCGCGAGGAGGCTCGAAGGCGACGAGGAACAGCAAGGAGAACACAAGACCGGCTCCAGCGAGGATCAGGAAGGGTGCCCGAGAGCTGATCGCTCCAGCCTGGGATGCAAGCAGGCTCCCGATGAGCGTTCCGATGCCCTGTGACAACCCCCAAAATGACATTGCCAGACCGCGCCTGGCGGGCGCAACGAAGTCCGAGATCACCGAGAATCCGACCGATGCGATCGAACCGAGACCGATGCCTGCAACGATCTGGAGCGCGAACAACACGACGAAGGAGTCCGTGAAGGCGCTCGCTCCCATCGCTGCCGACCAGATGAGCGTCCCCCACAGCAGTAACTGCTTGCGAGCGCGCTGATCGGCGAGGTAGCCCCATCCAACGGCTGTGACCGCCGTCACGAGCACCTGTGCTCCCGTCAGGATGCCGAGGGCGGCGGTTCCGACACCGAACGAGCCGCGCAGTTGCGGGATCATGGACGGGATCAGTGCAATCGCTGCGTTGTCGAGCGAGGCGAGGACGACGAACACCACGATGGTGTACACCACGTGGGTGCGACAACCCCACCACGCGGTGCGTGTCTGTCTCACGTGTGCATTGTGGACGGTTCGACAGCCGGCGTCTAGCTCTCCGAGCCATCCGTTTCATCATCGGCAGGTTTCAACTCGATCTCGATCGTCTCCCCCTCGAGGGTGGACCCGATCGTCTCTGAACGATCTGCGTCTCCTGCGCCTGCGTACGAGACGGTCTCCGTCGTCGTGGTGCCTGTCTTGGCGCCACCGCCACCGAACGGTGCCCACGCCGCCATGAACATGCCGAGCACGATGCCGACGAGTGGGAGGATCCACAGCATCGGAGATGCGAGTGGAATCGAACCGTAGAGGAAGAGGGTGATCCCGCCGAACAAGCCGAAGAGGAACCCACTGATGATCCCGAGAATCAGTCGGCCCTTCACGCCAGCCCTCCCTTCTTGAACCCCGCTCCGATGACTCCGGCGCCGAAGACCAGTGTCCCGATGGCACCGATGAGGGCCGGCGTTCCCGGTGATCCTTCGACCGCCATCGTCACGACGACAACGCACGTCACACCGCCCTGGCTGTGACGCGCCGTCACCTCGAGGCCTCCGGTGCCGCGAGGGATGTACGACGGAAGTGTGTAGGTGTACTCACCAGCGTCTGAGACCTCCACCGTATTGCCGGCCCAGGTCACGATCGTGGCACCCCCGATCGGGAGCCTGACGTCGATCCCACCTTCGAACGGTATCGGATCTGGGGGTGCGGGGATGTTGACGCTCCCCGTGTACTGCACGGTATCGCCGTCTGGTACCTCGACGGTCTGGTCGATGGGCTGGCTCTCGGTGACGACGACGCCGTTGGAGAAGGCTGCGCTTCCGGTGCACGGCCCTTCGATCACCTTGGCGGTTGCGGGGGACGCAAGGGTGCTCATCATGAGGATCGTGATCGTCCCGAGGACGAGCATGGCTCCAAGTCTTCGCTTTCGTACCATCTGTATCGCCTCCTCCGGTATGACCCTACGTGATGATCGGCTCGCTGTGCCGTCAATGTG
>VAPM010167510.1_pt1 | contig 12503 bp, 9 predicted proteins | sample 3395091 | NCBI WGS metagenome assembly VAPM01 (sample SAMN08290445, study PRJNA428436) | hydrothermal vent metagenome | isolation source: Deep-sea hydrothermal vent chimney 3 | place: Pacific Ocean: Juan De Fuca Ridge | reverse complement strand
GCTGATAGTCAATATTTGACGAGTATTATTTTCAAATATCATCCTTTTGTAATAAAGATAAAGTGTTCGGCTTACTCACACAAGTGTGCGATTTCGGGCAATGGGACATCTGTGGAGCTAAGGGGCGTAAGAGCGACGTACGCTATACCCTAATGAACTTTTTTGTGAATGCATTGTTATGCGTACGAAGCCATCTCTCATGCTCAAAATCCTGCCGTTAAATACAGCCGATTCCTTCGCCCGGAACTGCGTTCGTTTCCAGAACCATATTCCTGTTATCACATTTTTATTATTTAAATGGATACTTGCCTCGGAATGACAGCAGTCTTCGCCCCCACACCTCCTTGCCCTTTGAGATGTTGGTATGGGATAATTCCGTTAATTTGCAGTCAAATTTCTTCCATGACAAAACAACATTTGGCGCCTGAACAGTTTTTTATGGAACAGGTGACACAGTATGGGCAACAGCTTTCACAGATAAAAAAGAATATTCGGCAGGTGACCGCTTTACGTATTTCCACTTTTCTTGTTACCGTGCTCGGTATATACCTGACAGCGGAGCAAACATGGATAGCTGTCTTGTTGGTGGCCATTGTTGGATTTTCGTCGTTCGGTTTTTTTGTCTTCCGGCACATCCGCCTTTTCAAGCAAAAGAAATGGACAGAAAAACTCCTGCAAATTAATGAAACCGAACTGCGTTTGCTAAAACGTGACACCTCACACCAGCCAGATGGCCATGAGTTTTTAGATACCGGACATCCTTTTGCCGCCGACCTTGATCTTTTCGGAAAACGGTCACTTTTTCAGTTACTCGACCGTAGTGCCACACACATAGGGCGCAAACATCTTGCACTCACGTTATTGTATCCACTGAAGCAAAAAGAGCAAATAAAAGAACGGCAGGAAGCCATTGCCGAACTCTCCGGAATGCCACACTGGAGACAAGCGTTTCAGGCTTTGGGTAGCACGGAGGAAAAAGAAAAAAACAGTACCGGGAGTCTGCTTAGCTGGGCAAAAGCCACAGAAACAGTTTTCAACAAGCCGGCTTACAAAATATTACTAACTATCACCCCGTTACTGGGATTTGTTGATGTGGTGCTCAGTAGTTTTGGAGTGTTGCCATACAGCAGTTTCCTGGTTTTTTTGCTATTACCGCTTATCGTACTGGTACCGCAGCTTTCGCAAATCGACAAAACTTACGCACTTTTAAGTAAGAAGACCTCTTTACTGGAGCAATATGCCACTCTTTTTAAAAGAACGGAAGAGAAAGATTTTCACTCGCATATCATGCAACATGCGGTGAAAACGCTGGTAGAAGGAGATATTTCCGCCTTTAAGGCCGTCCATCAGCTGTCGGTTATTTCAAAAGCTTTCGATTATCGGCTGAACATGTTTGCCGGGATACTTTTGAACATCTTTTTCCTGTGGGACATCCGCCAAAGCATTCGTTTGGAAAAATGGAAAATCGAATACGGACATGTACTTTCGCTGTGGCTGGAAACGCTGGCACAGGTGGACGCACTCTGTTCACTTGCAGGATTTGCTTTCCAGCATCCGGAAGCTGTATTTCCTGAAATCGCCACCGAAAATTTCCGGGTGCAGGGAAGAAAACTGAAACATCCATTTATTGACCCGGTGTTATGCGTGGGCAACCCAGTAGATATCGATGGATGGAGCCAATTTCATGTTATCACCGGCGCCAATATGGCCGGCAAGAGCACTTACCTGCGAACTATCGGGGTTAATTATGTTCTGGCAATGGCCGGCACTCCCGTGTTGGCAGATAGCTTTGTTTTTACACCGGTACAGCTTTTCACCGGCATCAAAACGTCCGACTCGTTGCAGGAGGGGGAATCATATTTCTTTGCCGAGCTGAAAAGGCTGAAAGAAATTATCGTTCGTCTGGAAAATGGCGAAAAGCTATTTATTATTCTTGACGAAATACTGCGCGGAACCAACTCTGAAGACAAACAAAAAGGCTCCAAAGCTTTACTCCGACAGTTTGTTCGTCTCGGAACTTCCGGGCTCATTGCCACACACGATCTGACCCTGGGTGAACTGGCTGCGGATTTCCCCGATAATGTCATCAACAAACGTTTTGAGGTTGAAATTGAACATGACCAGTTGCAGTTTGATTACCGGCTAAAAGAGGGCGTTTCGCAAAACCTAAATGCCACTTTTCTTATGAAAAAGATGAGGATAACTGTGTAGCCTGATAATCTGGATTAATGATAAATTAGTTATAATTTTGTTTTCTGGTAGCTAAAGTTATAATTTTGTTTTCATAAAATCATATGGAAACATGTTTTCTACGGCCAAAGCCATTTTATTTTTCGGATTGTTTTTTCTACTTGTTACCGTGCAGGCTTTCGCTCAGCACTCCCAACCGGACACCATACATGCATTACCTATTCATCAACCCATAAAACTGGATGGCAGGCTGAATGAGCCGGCGTGGCAACAGGCGAGAAAAATTTCCGATTTTACCCAGCGTGAATTACACGAAGGCCGGCCAGCTACCGAACGTACCGATGTGGCCGTTTTATATGATTCAAAAAATATTTACATAGGTGTGTGGTGCTATGATAATCATCCCGATAAAATAATTGCCAGTCAGATGAAGCGTGATTTTAATTATGGTACCGATGACAATTTTCAAGTTATTCTTGACACCTACAACGACCGGCGCAACGGCTATCTGTTTATTACCAATCCCAATGCTGCACGTACAGATATTCTGATTTCGCAAAACGGACAAAGTAGTAATAAATCCTGGGATGGAGTATGGAATGTAAAGACAACCCGTACCGTACAAGGCTGGTTTGCCGAATTTGAAATTCCCTTCTCATCGTTACGGTTTACCGAAGGAAAAACCCAGATTTGGGGAATCAATTTCGAGCGAAACATCCGGCGCAAGCGCGAACAGGACGACTGGCAGGGCTGGTCACGAAATTCAAGTATCCGGCAGGTTTCCAATGCAGGTTATCTTGTTGGCATAAAAGGAAAAAGTAAGACTTCCCTCATTGAGATGAAGCCTTATGGCATCACCGGGCTGGAAAAGAATGTAGGCGAAAAACCGCAGCTTACCTGGAATGTCGGCGGTGATGTGAACTATTTAATTACGCCGACTCTTAAAATGAATCTGACCATAAATACTGATTTTGCACAGGTGGAATCGGATCGTATGCAGGTAAACCTCACGCGATTTTCGCTTTACTATCCCGAGAAAAGAGAATTCTTTCTCGAAGGGAAAAATTATTTCAATTTCGCTTTAGGTAGCGTCCAGCCTTTTTATTCACGGCGTATCGGCCTGGCGCCCGACAATTCCATTGTTCCCATTATTGCAGGAGCACGGGTCATGGGGAAAACGGGGAAAACCTCCATTGGTGCCATGAGTATCGAAACAGCCGGAAAAGATACGCTGCCGGTGACTAATTACTCAGTGGTCAGGGTGAAACAGGACATTTTTAAAGAATCAAGCGTGGGGATGATTGCTGTGAGCAAACTGGGAGCCGGCCATCAGAACTTTGTGTATGGCGCTGATTTCAATTACTTTAACTCGCATTTTAAGGGGAATAAGAACATTGCTTTCGGAGGAGCGTTGGCACAAAGTTACACTTCCGACCGTACACAAAAAACAGGTCTTGCAAGCCGGTTGTTTTTCGATTATCCCAACGACCTTATCGAATTCTCTGCCGTATGGGATCGCTCAGGCGCCGGGTTCAATCCGGAGGTAGGCTTTCAGCGCAGAACTGCTTATCAGATGTATAATGCTGATTTCAGGGTAAAACCACGCCCTAAAAAACATCTTCGGTTTATCCAGCAGTTTATCTTTAAAATCTTCGATTTCAATTATTACATTGATGATGTAACGCATAAGTTACAGTCATTTTGGTCAGAATTCAGACCGTTGGGTTTTATCACCCGCAACGGCGAGTATTTTGAGTTTAACATCCAGAGAAAAGCGGAGAATCTTACCGAAGATTTCAATATTTACAGCACCATTATCATCCCTAAGGGAGAGTATTGGTTTACCGATTGGGAGTTGCAATTTGCCACCTATCGTGGCCGTAAAATTTACGGTCAATTTTTTTCTAACTGGGGTGGTTTTTATAACGGAAGCCGGACGGTCTTTTCTGGTTCCATAAACTGGCAAATTTCCAAACATTTGCGCTTTAGCACAGATTATACCCACCAAAGCGTCTTTTTGCCTGCCGGAAATTTTGTGGTTCACGAAGTGGGTAGCCGGGTGGATTTTGCCGTCAACCCCGATTTGTTTGGCTCCATGTTTGCCCAATGGAACAATCAGGAACAGGAAATGCTCCTGAATTTTCGTGTCAACTGGATTCCTACGCCGGGGACAAACCTTTATTTTGTTGTGAATCAGGGATATGATACTAAACAACATAAATTAGACACAAAATATACATCTATCCAGGTTAAATTTGTGTGGCGGTTTGTGATGTAATTAAAAGACGGCATCTTTTTGGCAAAAGTCTGACCGGAGCATAGCAAGTAACATTGCAAATGCTGTATCAACCAGAGCTCGGTATAAGATGCGAACGCGTTGCAAACGCGCTTGAGTTGAGGTTGACAGAGGGAAGCTTTAGCAGGTTCTCGCGTGCTCCTCCCCTATGCATCTCAGAACTAAACGGAAAGAGTTGGATGGTTTGGATGCTTTCGCCAACCAGTCGGGATTTTTAATAAAAAATTACCTTTGTCTTGGGATGTTTCTCTTTGAAGTTCTGCACTTTTCTCTCTCTCAGCAGGGTATGGTCGCAACGCAACAAGGTCAGCTGCGACAAGGACATGATATATTTCAGGCTGTTCACCCTTGTGTTATTGATAACAAGCTCACGCAAATTGGTCAGTCCGGCCAACGGTTTCAGGTTTCTTATTTTTGTTCCTGAAATATTCAGCTTTTGCAATTGATGCAATCCCTGCAGAGGATACAAATCTTCCACCGAAGTATTTTCGAGGTTGAGGTTCTTCAGCTGCTTCATGCCTGCCAACGGACCGGTATCCCATAACGGGCTGTTGGTAACAGACAGTTCCTTCAACCTCTTTAATCCGGCAACTGGCGTAATGTCAGTGATGCTTGTGTTATCCAGCTTTAATACTTTTAAATGGACAAAAACGGTTAGCGGCTCTACGCTTTCAATATCCAGATGATTGCCGATGCTGATTTTTCTCATATTTACCAGCTGTTGTAATTGTTCGGCTGTGGGCGGATCATCCAGCTCCATTTGCTGAGAAAGCGCTGCCTGCCACGGCTCTCCAAGGTTGTACCACCATAGTTTGAGCCGGGATGTCTGGAACAGAACCAGACACTGTGGCAGATATTTTTCAAGAGTAAGCACATTTTTCTGTTTGACACGAGTACTGTCGGCAAGAACCAGAGTCAGATTACTGATATGTGCCAGGGGAAAAAGATCGCGTACGGCTGTATGTTTGATGTTTAATGTTCGTAAGTTTTTTAGTTTTTGCAATGGTGACAAAGATTGTATCCGGGTGTGGCTCACATCGAGCCGACGCAATGTTATGACTGAAGTCAAAGGCTCCAGGTTGCGGACAGAAGTACCGGAAATATTGAGTTCTTTCAGTTGAATGAGCATCGCGAGCGGTTTCAGGCTGCGAACCTCCGTGTTGCCCTGGAGATTCAGCTTTTTCAATAGCAAAAGCTTATGAAGCTGTTCTTTGCTAATAGGCTCGCTAAGGTTTGCATGGGTAATGAAAATATTTTTCCAGAATTCGGGCATTGCCTTCCACCATTTTTCCAGTTTTTTGGAATTATAGATAATCTGAACCCGCGGATTGACTTTGTTAAAAGCAGCTGCCGCTTTGTTATTGACGCCCGAATTGTCACAGTAAATATATTTCAAAGCAGGCAATTGTACAAGGGGAAGTAAGTCGGAAACCCGTGTGCCGTTGATTTGCAAAATCGTAAGTGAGTTGAGCTTACCGAGCAGATGCAGATCGGTGATGAGGGTGCTGTCAAGGTTGAGGCTTTGCAACGCGGTGAGTTTAGTCAGCGGAGTAAAATCTTTCACAGCGGTTTTAGCGATGTTCAGGTTGGTAAGTTGTGTAAGAAAGGCCAGCGAATCAATACTTTGCAAAGGGGTGGCATCCAGCTCCAGCGTCCGCAGGTTTTGCAGGCTCTTCAGGTTGGGAAGGCTGACAATTTGTGTATGTGCAAGGTTCAGCATCTCCAGATTCCTCAGGTTCCCCAAAACCTTAACTTTGCTCAGGGAGGTAAAAGGGGCGTCAATTTCGCGCAAAGCGGAAACATAACGCAACGGATCCAAAGTTTCCACAGGACAACCGGTGATGTCCAGCATTTGTAACCTGCTGAGGCTACGTAACGGTGTTAAATCATCAATAAGTGTGTGGGCGCAGCTTAGCGAACGCAGGTTATCCATTTCACTCAACGGTGCCAGATTTTCAATATCCAGGTTACCTGAAATGTCGACCACACGAGCCTTTCGCAAATGCTGGATAAGCTGCGGCATCAAGCTGGTATTTTTCATTATCAGGGTATCCGGTACAAGCATGACAGAATCTTGTATCACCAACAGGCTGTCTTCTATAGGCTTAAGCTGTGTTGAGTCCTGCTGTACACTATCGGTAGAAATTATTTTTTTTGTCTCCACCACCAGATTGTTATCGCTGAACGAGATAATTCTGTTCAAAGGGAGGCTGTCATACACACGGATAGATTTTCCGAAATAGTTTTTCCAGGCCTGTGAAAGGTGATTCCACCAATATTGTATTTCTATGTCGTCGTTGGGTTTGTTGGTGTAAATACTGGCAATTTTCAAGCTATTTTTCTCCGGATTAAGGTTGATCTCAACATAGCGTAGCTGGTTATTATTAACCGTGTCGCCTTCCACGGTAATGCCTTTTAAGTTCCGGTTCATAGTCACTTTAAAATAGATTTGTCCATTTTGCGTCAGCATAGGAACAATGCTCGTAATGTCAAAAGTAAAGGTGACCTTTTTAAAGAAGAATACCACATCTTTCAGATAAGCCTGTACATCTTTATGAATCGGAACCGTACGATGCGCATCAAGATCCCCTTCGACCTGCACTTTGCCATTTTCAAATATTTTCAGGTAGCTGTTGTCGATGATGATTTCTTTTTCAGCCGGAGGGTTGGCCGGGTCGCCCAGAAAAGTCAGCGTGCCCTGCAGGTATTTCATCATTTGGTAGCATTGCGTTTTATAGGCATCTACCTCTTTTGGGCTGAGTTTAACAGTGCTTTGCTGAGCCGCCAGACTGCCAAATGAAAACAGTCCTATCAAAAAAGCCAGATTTATTTTGTAGAACATGAGCGGAAAAAATTAATGAGTTGGGCTTTTTCTTTGACGGACACATATTTCAGGTTAGAGATGAGCCATCCCGAGTTGCTGGTATTTCGGTTGAAAAAACTGAGCTCAAAATACCAGTGCGGAATTTGTAAAAAATGGAACTTCACAGAATTAATGTGTTCAAACTTCAGTTTTCCGGTTTTCATCAAATAGAAAAATAGCGTCAGATAATCTGGATGATAATCTGTAGAAGCATAATATTCAATATGTTTTGGGTTATCAAACGCTTTGTTCAGATTCATAAAATCCAGCTCATGGCTTTGCGGATGTAAGAAATATTTCATATGACCGGCTGCGTTTTCCACCGGAAAGAGGTTGTGCAATTCTGTATCATAAACGTTACTGATAATCCATTTGGATCCCAGGCCGGCCTTTTCGAGAGTCAGGAACAGAATTAGGTTTACCGGCACACCATTGTTATTGAAAGTGGCAGACACCTCGGCATACCAGTTTTTGTCCAGGAAATTCAGAAAAACAGGATGCTCCTTATTGGTTACATCTGCAATAAAATATTGTTGCAGTTTCCCTGAAGTTCGCGGATTTTGACGATCGAACAGATAAGGTAGCAACTTTTTACGCAAGGGGTTGTTATGGTAGCGCTTATCAGTTTTATACAGAGGTTTGCCGGAAGGAGCCTCTTCCATGTTGAAACGCTGTACAAACTGGTTCACCTGTTTGTTCATGGCATACAGGTTGTGTTCACCGCCAAGCTGGCCGGAAGGAGCAAGCGTTTGTGCGGGAAGGCTCAGCCATCCGAGACACAAAAAAATAACCGTAAAAAACTGAACTCTCAAATCTTTCATCCTTTTAAAGCCTCCGCCGGATAGCTTCCGTCTCTTTCTCAAAACCTGGTTTTCCGAGCAAAGCAAACATATTGCGCTTGTATGCCTCCACGCCTGGCTGGTCGAATGGGTTGATACCGAGAATATAGCCACTTACAGCACAAGCCATTTCATAAAAATAAATCACTTCGCCCAACGTCTCTTCCGAAATCTCCGGAATCGTAACTTTTAGGTTAGGGACACCGCCATCCACGTGAGCCAACGTGGTGCCCAGCTCAGCCATGTGGTTCACCTCGTTGATACGTTTTCCGGCAATGTAATTCAACTTGTCTAAGTTAGCCTCATCGGAAGGAATGGTCAGTTTATGTTTTGGCTTTTCAACAGAAAGCACTGTTTCAAATAAATTCCGTCTCCCTTCCTGAATATACTGCCCCATGGAATGCAGGTCGGTGGTGTTGCTCACGCCTGCCGGAAAAATTCCTTTGTTCTCTTTGCCTTCGCTTTCGCCGTAAAGCTGCTTCCACCATTCGGTAAAATAGAACAGCCTGGGTTCGTAATTTACCATAATTTCGGTGGTTTTACCTCTGGAATACAAGGCATTGCGAACAGCAGCATAAGTAGCAACCGGGTTTTCATCGATCTTGGTGGCGGTTGCCGAAAATTCCTCCATGTTTTGTGCACCTTTCAGCAAAGCACGAATATCGAAACCTGCAATGGCAATGGGAAGTAATCCTACCGGTGTGAGCACCGAGTAACGGCCACCTACATCGTCGGGAACAACAAAAGTTTCATAGCCTTCCTCATCGGCTAGTTGTTTCAATGCACCTTTTTCCTTGTCGGTTATGGCGATAATACGCTGTTTGGTTTCAGCTTTACCGTATTTTTTCTCCATATGTTCACGAAGCAACCGAAAAGCCAGCGCCGGTTCGGTAGTAGTTCCCGATTTGGAAATCACGGTGAGGGTATAATCTTTTTCGTCCAGAACCTGTAACAGCTCGGCAAGATAATCTTCGCTGATGTTGTTGCCTGCAAAAAGCATAACGGGATTCCCGGTTTTCTTCCTCAGCAGGTTAAAATGTGGTGACAAGGCTTCGACTACGGCACGCGCCCCAAGGTAAGAACCACCAATACCCACCACCACGCTGACTTCCGATTTTTCGCGAAAGCGGGCCGCAGCAGATTCAATTTTGGTTATCAAAGTCTCCTCAACAGAGGATGGCAAGTCAGTCCAGCCAAGAAAGTCGCTCCCTTTTCCGGTACGCTCACTTATAGCAAGGAAATGGCCATCTATGGCTTTCTGGTAATTGAAAATATCCTCTTTCCCCACAAAAAGCAGGGCGTTATCATAACTAAATTTCAGATGTATCATGGCATAATTTTAAGGAAACAAAAATACCAAATTATGCGGAAACTATCGTTTGCCTTCCGACAAAACCATAGCAAATCCGCAGGGTATTTTTTCTCTGTGCAGTTTTCAAAGTCAGTAAACACCGGCTTTCAGCGGGTTCCTCTTTTTCCCTGAATATTTCTTTTCATGCATATATCTCTTTAGAAATTCCATTCGCAGCGAATCCATGGCCTGCATTTCATGCTTCATGTCAAAAATCTCTTTTTGCCATTGGTCAAAAAAGTGGACATTATTAAAGAAGTTCAACATCATGGCCGAATCATTCAGGTTAAAGTCCGGATTACCAAAGACCCGCGACAACGAATCGGGAAGGTTTTCCCTGAAGAAAGGCACAAACTGTCCCATCAGTCTGTCTAAGTTAATGTTACTCTTTCCGCTATGATTACTGTATGTCCATTCATAAGTAGAATCGTAGCGGATGATGTTTCCGTTTTTGTCATACACCTTTTTAACATTTATGTGAACCTGTGGTTTGTTGGCATGGCTTTCCTGTTTGTCAGCATTCACAATTTGTGCGTGAGCTGTCATACCGGCCAACAATAATAAAGCTGACAAAATGATACTTTTTATCTTCTTCATGGCATTTGATTTTGGTTTAAAAACAGCGCTACAAAATTAACGCCAGTTTCACCTTCCTGTTGCTGTTTTTTCATTGTAAAGTGTTGGATTTAAGAATATTTAACAATCAAACCCGCTTATTATTATCTATAATAATTGGGTATGGCGCTGATATATCCCTCATTCATCCTGGCGTTGGCAGTTTATCCCTATCTTTGCCTGGCAACCCGGAATTGACCGGTTGATAAACACAGAGTCACTGAAAATGAATGAGAATCTGGATCCCACGGGTGTAACACTCAGCAAAGTTGAGAAGGAATTGGAAAATGTGCTGCGCCCCGGCCGCTTTGAGAGTTTCGCGGGTCAACCTAAGGTAGTAGAAAATCTGAAAATTTTTGTGCAGGCAGCCAAAGAACGTGGTGATGCGCTGGATCATGTTTTGCTGCACGGTCCTCCCGGACTGGGGAAAACCACACTGTCGCACATTATCTCCAATGAGTTGGGCGTCAATATTATCACCTCTTCCGGACCTGTACTTGACAAGCCCGGCGACCTGGCCGGACTGCTTACCAACCTGGAAGAAAACGATGTGCTGTTTATCGATGAAATTCACCGGCTCAGCCCCGTGGTAGAAGAGTATCTTTACTCGGCCATGGAAGATTTCAAGATTGACATTATGATTGAAACCGGTCCCAACGCACGCTCCGTGCAAATCAGCCTGAACCCGTTTACGCTGGTGGGCGCCACTACACGTTCGGGGCTGTTAACAGCACCACTACGTTCACGTTTTGGCATTACCTCACGACTTTCCTATTATAACGCCAACACACTGGCTGGCATCGTCAAACGGTCTGCTTCCATTATAAAAGTGGAAATAAATAAAGATGCTGCGATGGAAATTGCGGGTCGTAGCCGGGGAACGCCACGTATCGCCAACCTTTTGCTACGCCGTGTACGCGACTTCGCACAAATTAAAGGTAATGGTAATATTGATATGGACATCTCAAAGCTTGCACTGGAAGCCCTGAATGTGGATAAGTATGGGCTGGATGAAATGGACAACCGTATTCTGTCCACCATCATCGAGAAGTTCAAAGGCGGGCCGGTGGGCATCTCTACCATTGCCACTGCCGTGGGCGAAGAAGCCGGCACTATCGAAGAGGTTTATGAGCCATTTCTCATTCAGGAAGGCTACATCATGCGCACACCACGTGGACGCGAAGCTACTGAACTAGCTTACACACATCTTGGAAAAACCAAAAATCCCGAACAGAGGAAATTGTTTTAATATTTATCGGTTCGGGAATACACAGGACGAACTATTATTATACTGCTTTCTCCCTAACTGTTATGCAATATATTTATCATACTTGTTATCAGTACTTTACCCACACAACACAACTCGTCATTTTGGGTTACTTTTTCCGCTTATCAGGGTTTTGTCTGTTTGAAAAGAATGAAAGTATTTCAATCCTATTGCCTCCCTTTTCCTTGTAATACAATGTATTTAGCTTCTTAACAACAACTTTTCTAATATTCCCTTTTTCAGATATAGGAAACAAGCCGGGATGATTAGAGATTAAACTCACAACGCTATCAATCTCAGCCGATAGATTTCTCATTTCTTTTTCCGACCAGTGATCCTCAAGATATTTATATGTTGCCCGTAATTCTTCAATGGCATTGTCTGTCCACCAGATTTTATAGCCACTTTTCATAAATCTTGTGCGCTTCAGAATGAGAATTTAGTTTTCCATTTTCTGCATCAGAAATACCCTGTTCTATTGAAGTTCTTTCGCTATCAGATATTTCATACCACCAATCTTTAGTTTGGTTTTTACGTATATCAAGAATCTGTTGAAGTAAAGACTTATCATCCAAGGTTGTTAGCCATTGGATTAGTTCAATTTTTATATTTTGAATATTAGCTTCCATACTACAAAGTTAATAAAAGTTTCAACACCTTGCAACATATTTTATGATGAGTTCTTTATGTCGTACAAATACTTTCTATTCCTCGTCATTATAAATCTTCTCTCCGGGCAAATCAGCACCCTCTGCATCAGCTTCTGTGTCACGGCTTTTCATTTTCTGAGTCAGGAAATCTTTATAAAACTCGTGCTGGATTACTAAATCCATAATTTCGTTGGTGCCTGTCCAGATGGTGATGAGCCGGATGTCGCGGAGCATTTTTTCCACGGGATAAACGTTGGTGTAGCCAATGCCGCCCATCATCTGCATGGCATGGTTTACCACTTTCCAGGCTGATTCGGTAGAGAATTTTTTAGCTTCGGAGACCATCTGACGGATTTGTCCTGCCGACACCGCTGCATTGGCAGTTTTGGCAGCGAGGTAGTTGATGGCTCTGGAAGCATCCAGCAGCGTAAG
>VAPM010713464.1_pt1 | contig 12540 bp, 8 predicted proteins | sample 3395091 | NCBI WGS metagenome assembly VAPM01 (sample SAMN08290445, study PRJNA428436) | hydrothermal vent metagenome | isolation source: Deep-sea hydrothermal vent chimney 3 | place: Pacific Ocean: Juan De Fuca Ridge | reverse complement strand
GCTATTAATAAACCACAGGTCAAAGAGTCATATTCCATCAACGCCTTAGCAGTATTTGAAATTTAATCGATAACTCAGAATTTACTAATTTTCTATAAACCTGTGGTTTGTATAAAGCCATGTAAATCTTTAACAATAATGCTTAAAATCTCTTATCACTGGTATTTTATTTTCCAAACAAAACTGCAGCCCTCCTGCCCATTCAGAAACAGTCGACACATAGATAAAATCAATTTCATAAGTCTTTGCCGCTAAAAAATCTGAATAAGCATCACCATAAAAGAGAGTGGATGGAGATAGAAGCTTTTCTACAAATAATTTTTCTAAATTTTGTTTTTTACTTTTAGGAGATCCTAATATTTTAGAAAAAAACTGATCAAGCCCCCTTTCTAAAAAAACTTGTCGAAGTTCTTTTTGGTCACCTCCAGAATTAATAAAGCAAGGAATTTTATTACTCTGGCAAAAATGTAAAAAATCCTCCACACCTTCTACCAAGGAGGCATTTAATAGCTCTTGCTTAACAATTAAAGCAAACCGAACCAAAGCGTCATCAAGCTCATGAGCGTAGTTTTTTTGTTTTTTTATTTCAGTAAAATAATATTGTAATTTCACATACCGAGAAACACCTCCATTTTCTTGATGATATTGAATAAATTTATCGATAAGTTCTGGAGGCTCACCTTCTAATGCTTTGCGAAAACCATCTGACTTTATCCTGTTTGAGTCCAAAATCACCCCATCACAGTCAAACACAATGCTCTTATATTTTTCAATGTTAAACGAATTACGCATCAATCCTCGCTATAGCTTGTTCAACACGCTCCACATCTGCAGGATCATCAATAGCAATGGAGCTTTCTGACACTTTAATCATTTGAACTTCATACCCCAGCTCCAAAAAACGTAAAATTTCAATGTCTTCAACTTGTTCTAATTTTGTTTTGTTTTTTTGTCGGGCAAAATCATCCAATGCTTGTTGTGGAAAAGCATAGATACAAACTTGTTTCATTGCATGAACGAATTCCAGTATTTTATTTGTAGGAATTGCTGCCCGGCTCATATAAAGCAATCGCCCATCAGGCCTGCATACAACTTTAGGAACATTCGCACTATAAAAATCTTGATCCTCAGTAATGGGACACATAGCATTAATAATTCTACCTGGGTTGTTTCTTGCAGCATCCAACACATCAATAACATCCTGAGGATCTAATAAAGGCTCATCTCCTTGAACATTAATAATTAGATCCGAACTAATCTGTTTTGCAGCTTCATGTACTCTATCCGTCCCTGTTAAACATTTACTGCTCGTTAGCAAGGTATTAATCCCATATTTATTACAACAATCAATAATTCGTTGATCATCTGTAGCCACAAAAACTCTTTCAGGATCTAACGCTTTAATACAGCGCTCCCAAACACGAACAATCATAGGAGTTCCACACAAATCTATTAACGGCTTTCCGGGGAACCTACTCGACTGATATCGAGCAGGTATAATAATCACTGGATTCATTTAAATTTCCGATTGGTAAATAGATTGCTGAATTAGCCCATAATGGCTTGGAGTTGCAGCGATTAGAGGAATAGAAGGAAAGTCGCTTTCAATATGACGAATCACTTCATTCGTTTGTGAGTGGCGAGGGTCACTTGAATCATAACCATCAAACCCACAAAAAACAATTTTCCTTGCTCCACCACTACAAGCTACACTCAAAGCATAAGCAACGGCTAGTGGATAGGGAACAGTGCAACCTACATCACGCGCTTTTAAAGTATTATCCTCTACTGACATACCATAATCATAAATTGTGTTGTTTTTTAGAATCGCCTTTTCATCCTCAGCCAATGTATCATAAGGTAAAATCAAAGGCTTCTTTATTGCTCTGTACTGTAGTGCTTGTGCCCTAATCCGTGTAGGATGACAGGCAACAAAAAAGGAAACGTATTCTGAAGGAAAGTCCGTAATCAGATTTAACGATAAGACCACTGGCTTATGCTTTTCAATATAATTTAAAACACCTCTTTTATGCCGATATAGCTGCTGCCCTCCGGCTAAAATCATTACTACCTTATTTTCTACCCAGCCACTAGCATCCCAGCCACCTCTCCAGTTGCTGTAATTCACGTCTATTGCAGCCTGCAAACTAGTGTGACTAAATGAATTTGCCTTATCACCCTCAAGTGAAGCAATCACATTAACAATATCAGTAGCCACATACCGTTCACTACCTAACATTTCTTGAACATAAGTTGGGTGAACCTTATGCAGCCCAGCCATGTAGTAAAAAAAACTTTCACCCCACCTATATTTTTCTTTTAAAGGCTCAAAGTACTGCTCAACCAAGGGTAATAATTTTTCTGGGGCATATTGCTTTTCTCCTCTATCAACCATTTCTAATAATAAAATTTCTGTTGATGAATTCCCTGCCCCTCTCCCCATACCTAGAATAGTCGCATCTAACCACCTTGCACCTGAGTCTAATGCTGTTGTCGTATTATTGACGGCTCTACCCATATTATTATGAGCATGAATACCAATACCTGCATGCCAATGCTTTGAAAATATTTTAACCATTTTTTCAACATCACTGACATTCATATTCCCCAAAGAGTCTGCAAAATAGAGAACCAACACATTTTCCCAGCTATTAACTTTGCTAGCAAAATCTGATAGCACCTCTTCAGAATACAAGTTTGCTTGCATCAAATTAAGCCCCACTTGATACCCAAGCTCTACTAAGCGATTTACAGCCTCTTGGCATGCATCTATTTCGGTTAAATGAGCCGCTATTCTTACAAAATTTACTGGAGACAGACTTTCTTTAACAAAAAGAGAATCAATACACTCCTCTACACTACCATCATAAGTCACTAAATCTTTGGCATTTAACATTACGCCAATATTTAAACTTTCAGGAATAACTAATGATGCTAAAAAATCATCAGTTGAGTAAGCATATGGCCCAAAAAAGGTTTCTTTAACTGTAAATCTAAAGCCTATTTCAACAAATCGTACTCCAGCTAATTCAACTGCCTCTAAATAATCATTTACTAAGACCTCATCAAAATCCCACTGGTTATAATAACCTCCATCTCGCAGTGTACAATCAAGTACAACAAGACCGCTCCTTTCCATTCCCATAAGCTTACTCTTTAATTATTTATTTATATTTCACTTTTATATTAAGTAAAAATGGTTTTATAGCCTATCAATCTTCTATGGTATTTCATAGAGCTGAACTCAATAGTTTACATTAGCAAATTTTATTGTATCAATCTATACTGTTGCCATATTTTCCTTTATCCAAAATTATTTAGCTTTTTCAACAACGCTTAAACACACTCCCCCCCATTTCTTATGAAACTTGCATTCTGCCTATACAAATTTTTCCCTTACGGTGGGCTTGAGAGAAACTTTTTACGCATATCTCAAATATGTGCTGAACGTGGTCATTCTATTGATGTCTACACTATGGACTGGAAAGGCCCGAAACCAGACAATTACAATATTACTATTATTCCCGTTAATAGCTGGAGCAATCATGGCAAAACCAAAAGTTTTGCTAAAAAACTGAACGCTATACTTAAGCAACAGAACTATGACGTAGTGATCGGCTTTAACAGAATGCCTGGACTTGATCTTTATTACTCTGCTGACCCTTGCTATGTAGATAAAATAAATCACCTAAAACCTGCAATCTATAAATTAAGTAATCGTTACAGACATTTTTCTGGCTTTGAAAAATCCGTATTTGACCCCAGTTCAAAAACTCAATTAATGATGCTTTCAGAAATTGAACAGAAAAAATATATCTCTCATTACCATACTCAAGAAGACAGGTTTCATCTTCTACCCCCAGGTATTAGTGCAGATAGAAAAAGACCTGCTAATGCCGACACAATAAGAAAACAATGGCGCTCTGAATTTAACATTCATGATGATGAAAAAGTTATCCTAATGATAGGATCAGCTTTCAAACGTAAAGGACTTGAACGAACACTATTAAGCCTTGCATCATTAGCTGAAGATTTAAAATCAAAAACCCACATCATGATGATTGGTGAAGATAACCCTAAACCTTTTCAGGCTTTGGCTGAAAAATTAGGCATAGCAAAACAGCTACATATTTTTCTGGGAAGAGATGATGTGCCACGTTTTTTACTAGGTGCTGATTTATTAGCCCACCCTGCCATTAGCGAAAATACGGGGAACGTTATTCTTGAAGCTATTGTTGCAGGCCTACCTGTTCTTATTTCGGGTGCATGTGGTTATGCATTCCATGTCGAACGCTCTAAAACTGGATTAATCACCAAGGAACCATTTTCACAAGAAGAATTTAATCAGCAACTTGAAATAATGCTTACTTCTAACGAGTATTCGACATGGGTTGAAAATTGCATTCAATACAGTCAAACTGAAGACTTGTATAGTAGACCAGAAGCAGCAGTCAACATAATTGAATCTTTTGAAAGGTAATATGAATCAAGTTAACAGCACTGATACCTTAAAAGATATTTCTTATGAGAACTTAACGAATTTTAGCTTAGCACTTCCTGATTCCAATGATTCTGAGACAGTATTTCAATGCTCAAGAATTACTCGTTGCTTACCAGGTAAACGTATATCTTGTATTGGTCATTGGCAAGGTAAAACTATTTTTGCCAAGTTTTTTATTGCGCCTAAGCGAGCAGAAAAACATTGGTCTAAAGAAAAAAAAGGCTTTCATTTATTAAGTAAAAAAGAAATCCTTGCCCCAACAATGCTCCATTCGGGAAAACACAAACTGGATGACATTTATTTCATCCTTTATGAATTAATAGAAAATTCCATTGATTTAAAACCACTCTGGGAAAGCTCCAATAAATCTCAACAAATTATTTTACTCCATCAATTAATGGCGACTGTTGCTGAACACCATAAACATGGAATTACTCAACAAGATTTACACTTAAATAATTTTTTAGTATCAAGCAATCAAATATTTACCCTAGATGGTGCTGATATTACTGAAATTGATTCTAATGCCCAAGATATTGCTTTTAATAACTTAGCACTCCTTTTTGCACAGTTTTATCCCTCTAATGATTTAAATATTGCCCTAGCAGTAGAAAATTACTGCGACCTTCGCCAATGGCAATTGACCCCTTCAATAATTAATAAAATTAAATCATCTACACTTTTAATTAGAAACAAAAGAAAACTAGATCGTTTAGCTAAAACAGGAAGGTCATGTAGTCTATTTTATTATGATCAAACATGGGATCAACAAACCATCTGCGCAAGAAAATATAGATCAGCTGAAATGCAGGCCTTTCTTGACGCGCCTGATAGTTATATTAAACAAGCTAATTTACTTAAAGATGGCAATACCTGTACTGTTTCTGTTGTTACTATTGATAATATAGACATGGTGGTTAAACGCTACAATATTAAAAATTGGCAACATGCCTTTAGTCGTGCTTTTCGTCACTCTAGGGCTGTAAGCTCATGGGTAAGTGCTCATTTATTACAATTTTATGGTATTCCAACCCCAGAACCTGTTGCGGTTATAGAAAAGCGTTGGGGGCCTCTTCGTAAAGAAGCTTATTTTATAACAAAGCTCATTTTCGGGGAAACAGGGGATCTTTATTTTAATTCAGACAATAATACAATTGATGAAAAACGGGCTATGGCTGAATCGACGGTAAAGTTATTAACAAGTATTCACCGGCTTAATATTTCTCATGGCGATCTAAAAATAACTAATATTATGATCTCTGACTCACATCCAGTCATTATTGATCTTGATTCAATGAAGCAACACTGGAATCAATATTTGTTTAATAAAGCTAAAAAAAGAGATATAAAGCGTTTTCTTAAAAACTGGCAACATAATCCAAAATTAGAAGAAATTTTTCAAAGCTATTTTTTAGGATAGTTTTACCTTGGGTGGGAATCAACCCAACAGCTTAATAATTATTTATACCCAGCTTTACCATGTAACAAACTATCCATAGATAGTTGAATATACGCATGTAATTTATGTTTAGAATCTTTCTCATGTATTGCATCAGAAATTAACTTTGCTGTTGATTCTTGTTCAAAGCTATACATATATAACTTCTCATCTAAACGCGGTTGTTTAACGAGCACTTTATTGCCATCAATAAAAGCAGTTGTAGAGTCCGATCCCGATGGCTTAATAACAGCAAAGCCCTTATCTTTAACATCCATTAAGTCTCTACCCCAGCAACCATGAGCTGCATCACCGCCTGTTAACCCTGCGATAGTAGGGGCTAAATCAACTTGAGAACCCACAGTTAGACTTGTACTACCATGCGTAGAAACAACATTTGGCCCAATAATAAGTAAAGGAACATGAAACCTTAATAAATCAATACCTGTTAATTGATGACTTGTTCCAAAACCATGATCCCCCAGAACAAGAAACACGGTATTGTCATAATATTTAGACTGCTTTGCTTTTTTAAAAAACTCACCCAGCGCCCAATCTGAATATCGCATAGCGGTTAAATGCTCATTTAATTCAGAAAAACCAGTGACTTGCTTAACCGGTAATGGATCGGGTAAAGCATAAGGCGTGTGGTTCGATAAGCTCTGTAATAATGCAAAGAATGGTGTATCTTCAGGAATTTTAGCTAATTCCTCTGCTGAACGATTAAACATATCTTCATCAGAGACCCCCCAGGTTGGATCAGAAAACTTAGGGTTAATAAAATCATTTCGCCCAATAAAGCGCTGCATGCCTTGCCCACCAAAAAAACCACGCTGATTATCCCAGGCAAAATCGCCATTATAGACATACAAACTTTGATAGTTCCTATCGCCTAAAAACTTTAATACACCTGCAAATTTAGTATCCCCTTCTGGCTGTTGCATTAAATATGAAAAACCAGGTAAATTAGGGAAACAAGCCATTGATGCAAACATTCCCTGATGAGTATGCGTTCCATTAGAAAAAAAGTTTTTAAATAACAATCCGTCTTTCCTTAACTTATCAAACTCGGGCGTAATATCACCTTTATGGCCCAGGCTGCCAACAAACTCCGCACTAAAGCTCTCCATTAAGATCATAACCACATTAAGTGGCTTAGTAGATGAAGAGACCCCGTCTCCAGCATGGTAGGTCCGATATATAGGCGAGTGATCACCTTTAATCAGGCTATCTTTCTCGCTAAACAATAACTTTCGAGTAACCTCCAGGGCTTCAGCTTTTGGCATTTTCTTTAGCCATTGATGCTGCTTGTCATATTTAAATTCAGAAATAAAAGCTTTTGTCAGCGTGTAACTGCCATTTAATGCCAAATGATTGGCAAATAAATATTCACTATGAAAGGCATCACCCCAGCGTAACGGAGGCCCTTGTCTTAAGGTTCCACGCCCTGCCAATACAGTACTGGCTGCAACTAAACAAAAAACACCAAATCGTATCGCATAGGATGAGACTCTTTCTGTTTGTTCAGCCAATCCCTTGCTACTTCGAGATAACAGGTAATAAAACAAACTACTTATTACTGCGACAAGAAGTATGTATCGAACAACAGGAAACCCATGCCAAATCATACTGAGAACAGTACTCGTATCTTCCTTAATATACTGAAACGCTAAACTGTTTAAACGGACATGAAATTCATGATAAAAATCAAGCTCAACAATCGCAAAAAAAGTAAAAACAACGGCAACAAATGTTAACCATATCGTTGCCCACCTCTTTCTAATTCCCGCTGGGTGCAATAATGTCAACACCAGAGGAATCATGACATAGGCTGTCATGATAAGGTCAAACCTCATCCCAACAAAAAATGACTGTACAATCTCACCACTTGGGATTGTTGTCCCTAATACACTATTTCTCCATAACAATATGCCTCGCAATAGTGTTTGCAAAGCCATTAAATGAACAAAAGCACTTAATAAAAACAATAAATCTGGTTTTATATGGGATGATTTATACAAAAATTTCATAAATTTTAACTTGATTTTATAAATTCGTACTTATGATAACATCATCAATGATATAAAATATCCGTCAAATTGAAACTGCACCGATAAACTTTTTGAGCTTATGTAGCATGTTTATTTAAGGACCCCTGATTAAGTTAGATAGAATTCAGCTTGCTAAAAAAATTGAACTTGGTCAGAGGTTCCTTAAGATTGACCATTACTATCTTCCAAGATATTTTATATAATATTCAAAGCATTAACCAACATATCCAGCTGTAACAAGATAGCTTTTATTTGTGTACCTATGGAACTAAGAAAGCAATTTTTACTCTGACGTAATTAACAATTAAATGACTCCTTTCTGCATCCATTTTTCTACTCAACATGATCCATTTATAAAGGTAATTAATTGAAGACCCATCGTAATTTAACAATCTACTTTATTGGAACCTGGTTATTTAGCCTGTTTTTATGTACTCATTTCTTACAAAGCATTCCAAATGAGTCATTACGAGACCAAGTCCACTCTTTATCCATATTAATAACATATGGGATGATGTATCAATTTCCCGCTTTGGCTTGTTATTTTCTACTACGCCGTTGGCAGCTCACTGCAATTATTTTGACTGTCCTCATATCCATATTAGGCCATTTATTTGTATTTGCTGACAGCCATTTATTCGACTTATATGCATTTCATATTAATGGGTTTGTATGGAATTTATTAACCACGTCTGGCGGTATTGAATCGTTAGGGGCTGATCAAACTAGCCCTACACTGATATTAGGCTACTTATCAGTCCTTTTTTCTGTTCATTTTGTCAGCTTGTTTTTTTCCCTTAGAGCCCCTGACTTTCATATTCCCTTCTACAAGGTCTTTATATTTTTCTTTCTTATTACCCTCGTTGATAGGGGAATATATGGCTTTAGTCGTGCAAAATTATATGGCCCGGTTATGGACCGTGGTGATGCTATTCCGCTATACCAGCAAATGAAAATGAATACATTTTTAACCTGGGCAGGTGTGGAAACGTCAAAAGCATCGACGATTAAATTTAAAGAAACCAAAGGGCACCTAAACTATCCAAAACAAGCCATACAATTAGCTAAAGTTGATAAACCTTTTAATATTGTTATGTTAATTTCTGAATCAATGCGCTGGGACTTGTTAACTCCCAAAGTCATGCCTAATATGACTCATTTTGCACAAAAGTCATGGAATTTCACCTCTCATTTTTCAGGAGGAAATGGCACTCGCCAAGGCCTATTTTCTTTGTTTTATGGGATTCCTGGTAATTATTGGGATATGTTTCTACGTAAACAGCAAGGGCCAGTTCTATTTGATGTACTTAATCAATACAACTATCAATATTTTATTTATACCAGTGCAAAATTTACTTACCCTGAATTTAACCAAACTATTTTCAGTCAAATTCCTGCTGACAAATTAATCGAGAATAATACGGGAGAACCCTGGAAGCGTGATAAAGCCAATACCACAAGCCTGATTAATGATATAAAAAACAGAGACCATTCAAAACCTTTCTATGGGTTTTTATTTTATGAAGCGACCCATGCTCGCTATTCATTTCCTGATAATGCCATCGTCAGCAACAATTATCTAAAAAATCTTGATTATGCAGGCTTATCACGTAAAGAACTGGCTCCACAAATCAAAAGCATGAAAGCACGTTATGACAATTCTGCTCGGGGAATTGATATTCAACTACAACGAATTGTTGATTATTTACAAAAATCAGGCGAAATTGATAACACCTTGATTATGATTACAGGGGACCATGGAGAAGAATTTATGGAGCGAGGACGCTGGGGACATAATTCTGCATTTACTAATTGGCAAGTCCGTGTCCCTATGATCATCTGGATGCCAAACAGCTCTGCAAAAACGATAAATGAGCGCACAAGCCATATGGATGTCAGCACAACTATTTTGAGTCGATTAGGTATCAAAAACCCAGTAAAAGATCATAGCTTGGGTATTGATTTATCTATGCCACAACAAAACCGAAGTATTACTGTGGCAAGCTGGACGGATATTGGCTTAATTAATGACTTTGGTAAATTGGTTATCCCATTTAAATCTACAACACAACACCAAAATTTAGCGACAGACATTAATGATATGCCTGTTAATGGGTCTGAACTCGCTTTAAAAATGAAACCTTTTATATTTAAAGCATTAAATGATGCTCGTTATTACAGTAAATAAAATAACTCTAAATCCCTCAGATACAATAAACTTATCACTTCTGAGGGTGTTAGCTGTAAAGGCTATGTTTTAGCCGAACTTAGCCAAACATCATGTTTATTACACATACTCAGAGCATAAATTCGACCACTATAATTTTTTAATGTAAATGTCGAAATAGGTGCTTCATCGTTCATTGGATCAAACATTTTTTCATCCAGAAAATTATAATCCTGATCTAATAGAACATGTTTAACAATATAATGCTTATACCCATCCATTCCATGAGCAGTAACCACTTGCACCTTAACGATTCCATTAGACCGTTCTATTTCAATGTTAGGTAGATGACTTGCAATTTTCTTGCTCCATCTCCCAGGGTTTTGTTTTGTATAAAAAACACCTCCCGCCATCAGTTGACTTGGTTTTTTCGCCTCTACTATTCCAGGCGCTAGAAAACTTACTCCTACACCTGCGAGACTTAGACCAATAAAATTACGACGTTGCATAGAATTCCCCTTAATTATTTTCACTATTTTCCGACATGTATAGAAGTTACGCATTAACAACAGATTGAAATTCTGAGTCAAATGATTTTTGACTGGTATAAATGTTTCGATAAACGAAGCCATTCCCTCTTTAAATAAATTCCGCTGTACACTGTAACAATTATTAATCACCTCTACAAAGTTCAGTTAAGGCTAATTCCTTTGACAGACCGATGCAACGTTTTTCTGACCAAAAATAACGCACAAGTACCATAAACTGACTATAAGGTTTGTCTATCACTTTATTCGTCAATACTTAACGTCCGCTGTTTAAATTCAACATGGAGCTGCTTCATAGCATAAATCACAGCCTCTATACATTTTCGGTTTAGAAAACGATTGATGCAATCATATAAAATATACATCATTTCTCCTAATCGGCAACAACTTGTCTATTTGGACTCGCTTAATAAAAAAACCTATACATCAGCAAAGTGTAATGGACTATTGATGATCATGTTATTTCTCATTTCAAGGCTTTAGCATTTTTATAATCATAGTTTAACATTGTCTGCCAATGCGTAACTTCTTAAAGTATACTAAAAACAAGTATAATACCCTGAGAAATTAATACATATTGTACACAAACAACTATTCCAACCCTATATCTTGTAGCTACTAAATATATATTTAAATTTATCACAAATGGTTCTTTTTACCCAAAAATAATCGTATATCCTCTTTTATCACAGCTATCATCATTTTAATGATTCAATTAGAATGATCTTAATTACATTTGATTAGGAAGTCTTCTCCATATAAAGAATCCTTATTAGCATTTATAAATCAACCATTGTATTGTTGCAGCATTTCAAGGAGTAAAAATGAAAATAGCCATTGCAGGAACTGGATATGTAGGTCTTTCCAATGCCATGCTTCTTGCACAACACCACGAGGTTGTTGCTTTAGATATTTTAAAAGAAAAAGTTGACTTATTAAATTCAAAAAAATCACCTATTGATGATGTAGAAATTGAAGATTTTCTAAAAAACAAAACATTAAACTTTAAAGCAACTCTTGATAAAGAAGAGGCCTATAAAAATGCTGACTTCATTATTATTGCCACACCTACCGACTACGATACAAAAAATAACTTTTTTAATACCCTATCAATTGAAGCAGTCATTAAAGATATAGTTATCATTAACCCTTATGCTGTGATGATTATAAAATCGACTGTTCCTGTTGGTTATACTGCTAAAGTTAAACAACAATTTGGTACGGATAACATTATTTTTTCACCTGAGTTTTTAAGAGAAGGGAAAGCCTTATATGACAATCTCTACCCTTCCCGTATTATTGTAGGTGAGTGCTCTCAACGAGCAGAAACATTTGCCGGACTATTGCTTGAAGGGGCAATAAAAAAAGACATTTCTGTTTTATTTGCTGATTCAACTGAAGCTGAAGCTGTTAAGCTATTTTCTAATACTTATCTTGCCATGAGAGTTGCTTATTTTAATGAACTAGACAGTTATGCTGAGGCGCATAACCTTGACTCCAAGCAAATTATTACGGGTGTTGGTTTAGACCCTCGAATTGGAAGTCATTATCACAATCCCTCATTTGGATATGGGGGCTACTGTCTACCAAAAGATACTAAGCAATTGCTTGCTAATTATCAAGATGTACCAAACTGCCTTATTCAAGCCATAGTTGATGCAAATAGTACCCGCAAAGATTTTATTGCGGACTCCATATTAAAGCGTAACCCTAAATTAGTCGGTATTTATCGATTAATTATGAAAAGTGGCTCAGATAACTTTCGTACATCGTCTATTCAGGGCATTATGAAACGAATTAAAGCTAAAGGTATCGAAATAGTCATTTATGAACCT
>VAPM010136280.1_pt1 | contig 12549 bp, 10 predicted proteins | sample 3395091 | NCBI WGS metagenome assembly VAPM01 (sample SAMN08290445, study PRJNA428436) | hydrothermal vent metagenome | isolation source: Deep-sea hydrothermal vent chimney 3 | place: Pacific Ocean: Juan De Fuca Ridge | reverse complement strand
TCAAAAAACGGTTTATATCAAGCCTTGAACATCCCCGCCAGTACGGGCACCCCTGTTCAATACGCAGGCTCAACCACGGGTCCTGGATATAATGAAAAAGGTTCACCTTTCCAGGTCACGTGGAGTGTTCGTCCAAAAGTTTCCAAAGTAAATATTGAGACCGTTGGCGGCTGGTGCAAAGACAATGTCTTTAATGAAGATCACGGGCATGGCGTAAGGAATCTTGTCACCTATCCGGGGCTTCTTTCACAGATCAGACGCTAAATCCGACAGGCTATACTACGGGGAACCAAAGTGGCTACGCAGCTTGTGTACCGTAGCCGGACCGACACAGCGGATGGCCAGCAAACGTTCATCGCTGGCAGCACATAATTGTCGCGATGTACGCACACCGGCACCGAACAAGGCCCGGGCTATCGCCACGTTGATGCCGGCAGCACGTACACCGGCAAAGAAGGCCAGGACGTCCTCCCGACTGGGCGTAGCGGCTGTCTTGTGAGTGACCGATTGTCGGGAATGCGAACGACGCCGGGGACAGCTCCTGGCGGGAACGTCCCAACCACACAGACGAATCAGTCGACGCAGACGGCGCGGTATGACAACACCGGACGGCCAGCTCCGTAAAGCCTGTTGCAACATGGCCTGACAGGCAAGCAGTGCCATCATGATGGTGATCACCTGGGCCATGGACTGATTCCATGCCACCTGCCCCTCACCAGCCATTTGGCTGACCAGCACCCAGCCCAGCACACCCACTGCGGTCAGTGCGAATAATGCCGCCATCATGGTGAATGCCAACGCCCAGCCGTAGGGACAAAGTTTGCGGGAACAGCCGCAGAACCAGTTTCCGACACGACTCTGCCAGTGATCAAACACCGTTGGATCTGCGTAGAACTCGTGATCTTGCATGGCCCGTATCCTGTTACCCGGAAAGGCGAGTATCCGCATTCCGGTGACAAGTTAGCGTGATGCTGTACACAAACACGGTAATTCTGTCGTGGCACATACTCGCCAAACGGCACCGGGTATTTGTGATTTTCAACATAAACATCAACAACCTGTAAATCAGCCGTCCCGCGCAGCATAACAGCAGGACGGTATCCCTTGCCAGTTTAGCGGCGCCTGCGTAAATCAGTTGAGTACGTCGTTGGCAGCGCTTATGCTCTGCGCCCCATGCCTATCCTCAGAACGCGTAAACTACGTCTCGGCTTTGGCGGCCCCATGCTGCTCGACGGCGTCGACCTGGCCATCGATGCCGGCGAACGCGTATGCCTGGTCGGCCGAAACGGCTCCGGCAAATCAACGCTGCTCAAGGTGCTGGAAGGCCGCATCACCCCCGACGACGGTGACATTGAAATACAGCAGGGGCTGAAAATTGCCTCACTGGACCAGCATCTGCCTGATGGTTTCACGGGCAGTGTATTCGACTGCGTTTCGGAGGGACTGGGCGAACTGGGCACACTGATAAAACGCTTTCACCAGCTCAGTGCGCAACTTGCCCACGAGCCGAACGACAAGCTGCTCTCGCAAATGGAAAAAACCCAGCACCAACTCGAAGCCGGTGACGGCTGGTCGCTGGAACAGCGTGTCGAAACAGCCATTTCACGCCTGTCCCTCGAAGCTGATGCCGGTGTCCAGACACTTTCCGGCGGTGTCCAGCGGCGTGTGTTGCTGGCGCGTGCACTGGTTGCCGAACCGGATCTTCTGCTGCTCGATGAACCGACCAACCATCTCGACATCAGCTCCATTGAGTGGCTTGAAGAGTTTCTGCTCGGCTTCCGTGGCACGCTGCTGTTCATCACCCATGACCGCAGTTTCCTGTCGGCGCTGGCCACGCGGATTATCGACCTCGACCGGGGCGTACTGACCGACTGGCCGGGCGACTATGCCACCTACCTGCGCCGTAAGCAGGACTGGCTCGAAAACGAGGCTGGCCAACAGGCGTTGTTTGACAAAAAACTTGCCGAGGAGGAGCGCTGGATCCGACAGGGCATCAAGGCGCGCCGTACCCGCAACGAGGGACGTGTGCGGGCACTGGAAAAAATGCGCGAACAACGTCGCCAGCGCCGCCAGCTGACCGGCAAGACAAAACTGCATTCACAGCCCGTTGCAACCTCCGGCAAACTGGTCGCAGAAGCTACCGATATCAGCTACAGCATCGGCGGTCGACTTCTGATCCAGGACTTCAGCACCACCATTCTGCGCGGTGACAAGATTGGGCTGATCGGTCCCAACGGCGTGGGCAAAACCACGCTGTTACGCCTGCTGCTGGGGGAAGTGAAACCGGACAGCGGCACCATCCAGCTCGGTACCAACCTGGATATTGCCTACTTTGACCAGCGCCGGGCCCAGCTGGACGTTACACAATCGGTTATCGACAACCTGGCTGATGGTCGCCAGTTCATCGACGTGAAGGGACAACAGCGACACGTTATCAGTTACCTCCAGGACTTCCTGTTCACGCCTGACCGTTGTCATACACCGGTGTCAGCACTGTCCGGGGGGGAGCGCAACCGCCTGCTGCTGGCCAAACTGTTCAGCAAACCAGCCAACCTGCTGGTGATGGATGAACCGACCAATGACCTCGACATCGACACACTGGATCTGCTCGAAGAACTGCTGGTTGACTTCACCGGCACGGTGTTACTGGTCAGCCATGATCGTACCTTCCTCGACCGGGTCGTCACCAGTTCACTGGTGTTTGAAGGTGAAGGTCGCGTCAATGAATACGTGGGCGGCTACAGCGAGTGGTTGCGGCAACGGCGGCAGGAAAACCCTGTGTTGCAGGAGAAGTCATCACCAACCGCTGGGGAAACCCCAAAAAAGCCGGCCCGGCCAGCCAAACTGGGCTACAAGGATCAGCGCGAACTTGACCAGTTGCCACAACGCATTGAACAGCTCGAAACAGAAATCGAGACCCTGCATCAACAAATGGCTGATCCCGCCTGCTACCGTCAGGATAACGCAAAGATTTCAGAGCAGAAAGAACGACTTGCCTCACTGGAAGCTGAACTGGAACAAGCGTTTGCACGCTGGGAATCTCTCGAACCGTAACATGCCTGAAAACCGTATCACCATCATGCTTTCTGTGGCATAACATCGCACTGTGGCACAATGATGCCCTGAAAAGACCCGTATAGAGATAATGACCATGACCGAACCCGAACTGACCGTCGAAGAACGCGTCCTGCACATGATGAAGCGCACCCTCACCGATGTCGCACGCGACACGGCGCCCGGCCCGGGTCTGCGCCACCCCCTGACTGAAAACACCATCCAGGGTATACGCGAATGTTTGCTTCTGATTACGACTCGCGAACGCGAACTGGCGAAGGAATATGGCCGTAATACCAATGCACGTCCACGCTACATCGATGAGCCACGTGATGAAGTGGTGGTACCGCTGAATATCAACGCCATGAAGAAAGGCCTGAAAAAAGACAACACATAGGTGTACTGCCTATCCCTGCTGTAACAGATCCCTGAGATCGATAACGGCTGCATTGGCACGTGCAATGTAGTTCGCCATGGTCAATGAATAATTGGCGAACAGACCAAAACCGCTACCGTTAATAATCACCGGGCTGAGTGTCGGTTGTTGAGCCTCTTCCAGCTCACGGATAATCTGACGCAGGGAAATAAGTGCGTTTTTCTTTTTCAGTACGTCCTCAAAGTCGTATTCAACAGCCGCAAGGATCTCCCGTAGCGCCCAGGTCGCACCACGCGCTTCATAGAACACGTCATCAAGTTCCAGCCAGGGGGTCTTTACCACCACACTCGAGGATGCCGATGTGGACTGTGTTGCACCCACATCGCCGGCCAGATCGGTATTGATGCGGATCTGCCCGACACTGGCGCTTAGCCGCTGTGACAGGCTACCGAGTCGTTTCCCGACCACCTCAAGGTACTGACGAAGATTGTCCGCACGCGCATAGAACTGACCTTGCTGATTGGCCTGATCAGTAAGTCGGTGCATATACTCACCAAGCGCCTTCAACCCTTTCCGGTACTCCCCCTCGGTCGGTGGAAACAGCCAGGAATCGTTACGAAAATTGAGCCGTGGCTCAGCTTCTGCCAGCGCAGCATCTTCCACAGACTGCGACTGTGAACGTGACATATTATTACGCAATGCCGCCGCCCCGTCGCGCAACATCACCAACGCGCCGTATTCCCAGTTAGGCATGTTATCGAGCCACAGACCAGGTGGCATAACATCATTGGAGAGATAACCGCCGGGCTTGTCCAGCAAGACTTCACCAATGCCGATCAGCGTGCTCGTGTAAATAACACCCACGCGTAATTTTGTTTCATCGCCTCCCACACGCTGCAGGGCAATCTGGCGCACATCGAAGCCTTCAGGTTCCTGACTCCAGTACCAGCCAAGAACGGCGGAAAACACCAGCGCGGCCACCAATAACAATCCGAATGAGGCCAGCAAGCCTTTCTGCTTCAGACTGGCAGGGTGATAAAGACGGCCCAGTTTCCAGACCCGGCCCTTGAACCATTCTGCCGTTTTCCACAACGCCGTCTGTATGCGATCAGTCAATTTCATGTCGATATAGTAGCACTTGCCGGATCAGCATCGGAATCGGTTTCACCCAGGCGCAATAATGCCGGCAGCAAGACCAATGTAAACAGCGTACTGAACGCCAGTCCGCCGACAATGACAGCCGCAAGCCCTCGGTACAACTCGGTACCCGCTCCCGTCACCAGCAACAGCGGCAACATCCCGAACAGGCTGGTGAGCGTACTCATCAGGATAGGCCGCAGACGCAACTGTACCGCCTGTCTCACTGCGGCGCGGCGCGGCAGACCTGCACGCTCGGCGCTACGCGTCTGATACACCAGCAGTATTGCATTATTAACGACCAGGCCCAGCAGAATAACAAAGCCAATCATGGTCAGAATATCCAGTGGCTGGAACGTGAACAGGTTCACCAGTTGCAACGCAATGGCGCCACCGACTGTGGCCAGCGGTAACACCACCAACACCAGCAAGCTATCAATGAAGGAACGGAACAGTGCGCTCATCAGCAGGTACAACAAGGCAATGGCGAGCAGGAAACTACCGCCCATGGCGGTCAGTGCCTGATCCAGTTTTTCTGCCGTGCCGGAATAGCGGATGGTACCGTCCTCAGGCAACAGTTCCTGTAACTGTGGCGCGATCTCGCTGCGCACCACCTCCATGAGACGTTCCAGCGACATGCCTTCCGGCGCCTGCACCGCCAGCGTCACAGTACGACGCCGATCAAGGCGACGAATCTGATTCGGACCGGCAGTACGTTCTATCGTCACCAGCTCATCCAGCGGCAATACGCCAGCCTGTGGGGTAACCACCGGCATGCTGGCCAGCGCTTCCGGTGTCGACCAGGGTTCAGCACGCACGACAATATTGCGCCGCCGCTCGCCATCAAAGTACTCGCCGACGAACAGACCTGAACCAAAAGCACGTACTACCCGTGCGACGGTTTCACGATTCCAGCCAGCCTCCGCAATACGCCGCTCATCCGGTACCAGCAGGATTTCCGGCTCGGCCATTTCCAGACCGGGCTGCGGCGAGACGGAAGCCCCGGGAATGGTCTCCTCGATCAGTTCGTATCCTGTTCGTGCCACGTCCAGTAAGGCTTCAAGATGCCGGGACTGAAGATTGATCTCAACGCTGCCGCTACCGCCAAACCCTCTGAATAATGAATCACGCTGGGCAAACGCCAGCGTATCCGGAAAGCCGCGCACCAGACGGTTCAGCACTGGTACCAGATCACCGGCCTGTTCCGGTTTCACGGCACGTACTGCCATAAACGCACCGCCACGATAGACCACAAAAAAGTAGTGTTTGACCTGTGGTTGCTTTTCACCCGTCAAATAGGGCTGCATACGTGCCGCGATCACCTGACCCATTTCCCTTTCGATGGTTTCGAGGTTAACCCCGGGCGCAACATTAATGTTGGCGGAAACACGGTTACGATTACCGCTCGGCAGATAGTCTGCTTCCGGCAACAGCACCCAGCTCAACACCGGTGGTAGTCCGATCAATAGCAGGATCAGGCTATAGCGTCGTCCGCGGGTTGCCGTCAACGTCATCAACCAACGGGTAACTGCACGCCACCAGTTCGCATGCCGGTCCTCAAGATTCAACTCGCCCAGCCACTGACTGGCCGCCACGGGCACCAGAGACACGGCAATCAGCAACGACGCCACCACAGCAGCTGAAATCGCAATAGCCAGATCCGCAAACAGCTGCCCGGATTCTTCAGCCAGAAAAACGACCGGCAGAAACACGGCGACGGTCGTTACCGTCGAGGCCAGTAAAGCACCCCACACCTGATTCACACCCTGCAAGGCAGCTTCAGCGGGCGACTTGCCCTGCTCACGCAGGCGCACCACATTCTCCAGTACCACAATGCCGGCATCGAGCACCATACCGACGGCAAACGCAAGACCTGCCAGGGAAATGATGTTTAACGTATGGCCGCTGATATCCAGCAACACAAAGGCAGCTGCCAGGCACAGTGGAATAGCCATCGCTACGACCAGCGTGGCGCGTATCCGCCGGAAGAACCACCACAGGACACCGATAGCCAGCACCACACCGGCCGCCAGGCTGCCACTGAGCATTTCGACGGAGTTCTGGATATAGACGGTTTCATCATAGACCTGCTGAATACTCAGGCCCGCCTGCTGCAACGGAGCTTCCAGTTCACTGGCGGCCTGTTGCAGACCTTTCATTACCTTAAGCACATTGACGCCGGACTCGCGGTAGGCATTCACCGCGATGGCATGGGTGCCCTGGTTGATCACCAGGCTGGTACGATCCACCGGCAATAATTCAACCCGCGCGACATCGCGCAACAGTACCGGTCGACCTTCACGCCAGTCGACAACCAGTTCACCAAACTGACTGACAGGATAAGTCCCGGCAAAGCGGATGGTGTAACGCCGCTTGCCAACATCCACTTCACCAGCGGATATATCTTCGTTACGCCCAACCCGGGCAGCTACCGTCGGCAGATCGATATCAAATGCGGCCAGACGGTACGGGTCAAAGGTGATACGCAGTTCCTTCTCACGACCACCCCGAATATCTGAACTCGCCACGCCAGACACGCGTTCGAAACGCGTTTGCACCAAATCTTCGACAAAATGAAAATAGCTGGAAATATCCCGCTCATTGCCTGGAAGCGGTTTGATAATGAACCAGGCAATTGGCCGGTTGCGTGCACCGATAGTAGACAGGCGCGGTTCATCAACTTCATCGGGGTAACCACTAACCCGGTTCAGTCGATTGAGGACATCGACCAGCGCACGTTGCAGGTCAGTACCGGTTTTGAAACTCAGTGTCAGCCGGCCACGGCCACGTTGTGCCCGCGACAACATCTCGGTCATTCCCGGTGTACCACGCAAGGCTTTTTCCTGGGGTTCGAGAATCTCGGACTCAATCTCTTCCGGTGCAGCCGAACGCCAGTTGGTGGTAATGGTAATTTCCGGCCGTTCCACCTCCGGTGTCAGTTGAACAGGCAGACGTCCGAGACTGATCAGGCCGAACAACAGCAACATCAGTGCTGCGACCAGTGCAGCAACCGGATTCCCCAGTGCGTAACGGGTCAGGATCACAGCGTGGTGTCCTGCCCCTGAACCACCACGACCTTCTGGCCATCACGTAAACGCTCACCACCACGCGTCACCACCTGATCACCAGCCTTGAGTTCGCCTTCGACCTCAATCCAGGGTCCACTGGCAATTCCCGGAATTACAACAACCCGGTGTGCGACCAAGTTGCTGTCAACAACAAATACACTGATCGCATTGCGACGTAACACCAAGGCGTCGCGTGGTATAGACAGGACTTTACGCCGAACAGCAGCCGGCACGGCAATACGTACACTTTCACCCACCTTCCAGGCGCCTTCCGGCAAGCTGACACGCAGTTCGTAAAGCCTTGAGCGCGTATCACCGACCGGCACCAGCGTCCGTACCCGCCCTTCGAAAACGTCTCCGTTATATTCAAAACTCACTGGTCTCTGTGGTTTGAGAAAAGGCAGCGCCGAAACTGACACCCAGCCCTGGATTTCGAGATGCAAGGGATCGGTCATGGCGACAACGGCGGCACCTTCACTAGCCCATTCACCGGCGTACAACAGGCGCTCGGTCACAATGCCGGAAAAAGAAGCGCGTAACCGGGTGCGTTCCAGCAATGCCGCGCTACGACGTTCCCGGGCCTGTGCTGCCTTGAGTTCGCTTCTTGCTGCCAGTCGATCAGAGTCCACCTGTTCAAGCTGGCTCTGTGCCGCATTGTTGCTGCGCGCCAATTTCTGCAAACGCGCCGCATCCAGCTTGAGGAATTCAAGCCTGGCCTGGATACGCGCAACATCGGCCTCACGCTCGATGTGATCCTCGCGCAACAACTCATCATCGATACGGGCAACCACGCCACCCGCTTCGATGGAATCACCAATCTCTGCCACCCACAACAACCTGCCACTGACTTCTGCTGCAAGCCGCGCCTGCTCACGACTGATGACAGTACCCGTATAGTAGTCAATGGGCGCCAGCAAACGCATGGCTGCCTCAGCGACAACAACAGGCTTTTCCAGACTGCGCGCCAGCGTGGTGCCTGGCCCGAGAGACAACATGGCACTGGCTGCCAGCAAGACGGTGTATACAACACGCGCCATACCTTGAATTTTTCTCATGGATTCCTGCCATCCGACACCGAAATGGTGCTCAGCATACCGTTTCGCTCCCGGTGACTCAAAAAATACACGGTACAATTATGCTAGGCTTCAGACTCGAATCAGATGGAGTGCTGTACTTTTGGATCAATCCATCGTTTTCTCGGTATTCCTGATTTTTACCGGTGCCGCTGTACTGGCAACGGCTGCCCTGTATGCACGCCAGTCCATGCTGGTGGCGTACATTCTGCTCGGTATGCTGATGGGACCCTCCGCACTTGGCCTGGTCAAGGACGTTGAGATGCTGCGTGACCTGTCACATGTCGGCATCGTATTTCTGCTTTTTCTGCTGGGCCTGAACCTTCACCCCCAGGACCTGTGGCACCAGCTCGGCAAGGCAACATTCGTTACAGTGGGCAGCTCGCTGCTGTTTGCACTGCTGGGCGGTATCACTGCACTGCTGTTTGGCTACAACCCGGTCGACGCGCTTGTTATTGGTGCAGCGCTGATGTTTTCCAGCACCATCATCGGCCTGAAGTTGTTGCCCAGTACCGTACTGCACCACCAGCATACCGGTGAAATCATTATCAGCGTGTTACTGCTGCAGGATCTGATCGCCATTCTGATTATGCTGGTCCTGCACAGCATGGCTGGTGCTTCGGATGGCTGGCAGCACGCCACGCTGATTACACTGGCTCTGCCCGGCGTACTGGTATTCGCCTTTGTGTTTTCACGCTATGTACTGACACGATTGCTGGCGCGTTTCGATACCATTCAGGAGTATATTTTTCTACTCGCCATTGGCTGGTGTCTGGGGATGGCGGAACTGGCCCAGGCATTGGGCCTGTCACCGGAGATTGGCGCCTTTATTGCCGGGATTGCCGTCGCAACCGAACCCATATCCCGCTTTATCGCCGAGAGCCTGAAGCCCTTGCGGGATTTTTTCCTGGTGGTGTTTTTCTTCAGCCTGGGTGCCGGACTTGAATTCAACGCCATGCAAACGGTATTACCCGCCGCGATAGCACTGGCGCTCATCAGCCTGCTTCTGAAACCGTTCGTGTTTAAGCTGTTGTGGGTACGCCAGGGAGAAGCGGCAGACATTTCTGCTGAAGTCGGCGTACGACTTGGTCAGATCAGCGAATTCTCACTGCTGATCGCTCTGCTGGCGGTTCAGTCCAGCGTCATCAGTGTGCAGGCATCGTATCTGATTCAGCTCGCCACGATCATCACTTTCATCGTATCGTCGTATTTTATCGTGTTGCGCTATCCCACTCCCATGGCAGTCTCGGATCGGTTACGCCGGGATTGAGAGCGGGATGAAGAAACAGGCTCAGGAAACGCTGGTGGTAATATCCCAGCTATAGGAACAATCCAGGTAGGAGCGCACCGATATCAAACCGACAATACCGTCTTCGACCATTGTCGCCGCCGGGGTACGCTGGCGGAACTTGCGGTTGGGCTTGTTCATCCACAACTTGCCCATGTGTCTGCTGAAAGGATAAGTGGTCCGCAAGGCGTCAGCAATACAAATCAGGTGTTCCACGCGCAGCATAACGTCAGGGATGTCCGGTAGTGGCCGATTCTCACGCAGCTGTCTGATTTCCCGGGCAGGCGCATCATTCAGGCCCAGCAGTAGCAGCTGATCCTTACCATTGATCCCCCAGTCATCCAGCAGCCCCAATACACCCTGGGTAAGCTGTACGCGCTCTTCTTCCGTCATGTCAGACATCATACTTGTCCCGATCCCGTTAACCCTTGACGAGTGTAGCATGGCGCCAGACACGAAATTCCTTGTTTACCCTTGAGAAATACAGGGAAAACAGCAGCCCATGTACTGCATGCTGGCCGCTCGTCTATATCTCCGTCCATGATCCGGCAGGTTTTGCCACCGTACAGAGGACTTGTCCTGTGTTAATCTCCGCGCTCGAAAATATCCAGTCAGATCTAACCTGGCAAAAAAAGGAAGTCTGTACTTATGGCGCCACTGTTCCGATATCTCCTGTGTTTCACAGCGGGGCTATATACTGTAGCTGCACCAGCAGATCAGGTAACGCTCTCCAATGGTGACCGGCTCTCTGGCATATTGATCGAACAGAACATGGACCAGGTCATCATTGAAACATCCTACGCCGGAAAGGTGACAATTAATCGCAGTGAAATCAGTGGCCTGTCTACTGACCATGCGCTACGCCTGCAGCTGCATGACGGCCGCCGGGTCGATGGCATACTGAAGAGCAATACGTCCACGACTGGCCTGAATATCGAAACAGTCGATGGACAACAGATCCCTTTGAACGGACTCGCCGCCATCGCTACGATAGGTGCAATTCCCTCTGACGAACCGGCAAAATACGAGTGGCGTGGCAATGTCACGCTATCCGGAGAATCGAAATCAGGAAATACTGATACCGACAAACTGAACATCAACACCCGTGTTGTGGCAGAGAAGAAAGAAGCCAGCCGTTTCACCCTCGCCGCTATGCTGGCGCGTGAACACGCCAATGACCGCCTGACCAAGGAGCAATACCGGCTGGATGGGAAATATGATTATTTCTTCCATGACAGATGGTATGGCTTCGTTGGCACTACGTTCGAGCAGGATCCGTTCAGAGATATCGACCTTCGCAGCACCTTGTCGAGTGGTTCCGGTTACCAATTTTATGATACCGATGAGTTGCGGCTATCCGTGGAAGCCGGTCTCAGTTATACCGATACCCGCTTTGTCGTGGACAAGGACGATACCTATTCCGGTTTCAACTGGGGGGTTAACTGGGAACAATCCCTGTTCGGCGACCGGTTAAAATTTTTCCACCGGCACCGCGGCAACCAGGGACTGGACAGCACCGATAACCTGATCATCAATGCGCAAACCGGCATACGGGTACCGATTACAGCCGGCCTGAGCGCTTCTGCGGAATACGACCTTGACTGGGACCGCTCACCACCTGACAACACCAGGAGCACAGATCATACCTACCTGCTCGGTGTAGGTTACGACTGGTAACCTTGAGCGGCTCATCCGGACTGGTACTGCTGGTACTGCTCGGCCTGTTGCTCTGGTTGTGGCAGAACAGCCTGTCAGCGAGAGAAGTTGCCATACAGGCCGCCCGCGATGCCTGCCAGCAACAACAATTACAATTACTCGACGGCAGCATCGTCCTGCAGCGCCTCAAGCCCGAGCGGCTGACGAATGGCCGATTATCACTGCGCCGGACCTTCCTGTTCAGCTACAGCGAGGATGGTCTGGAACGCAAAACAGGTTTTGTCATTATGTCAGGAAACCATATCGAACAAGTGGGCTTGTGAGGAAAACCTGCCAACTTGCTATACTGTCTCGTCTACTGCACACAACGCGAACCTGAATCATGCCCTATTACGTATACAAAATCCTGCCTGGCCCGACCAGGCTGGTCAGCACGCTGGAGAAACTGGAGCAGTTCGACAGTTTCAAGGATGCCAAAAAGCATGCACGTGACCTGCGTGCCGAGCTATCCGGGAACGACAAGGTTCAGATCAAGGTCACGTTTGCCGAAACCGAACTGGAGGCAGAAGAACAACTCATGGAGAAACGCGAGGCCCCCATACTTCGCGAGTGGGAAAAGTAACGCCTGCCGATGGTCGAAGAGGATCAGTATCGATCGGCCTACGATACCATGAACAAGCGGCGCTGTATTTTCGAAAAAGCGGTACTGACACGTCGCTGCCACTGTAGCTGTTCCACACGTTTCTACCTTGCCGACCGCGAAGGCGCCTCCTGCAATGCTGAGCAGGCAAACAGGCGCTGCCAACAGCTGCTACAGCTCATGAGGGAGAGCGCCCGTTTTTCCCTGAAGCTCACGGGCACCGGTAACAAGTTACCGCACGCCAAGGAAATCAAGGT
>VAPM010380365.1_pt1 | contig 12570 bp, 10 predicted proteins | sample 3395091 | NCBI WGS metagenome assembly VAPM01 (sample SAMN08290445, study PRJNA428436) | hydrothermal vent metagenome | isolation source: Deep-sea hydrothermal vent chimney 3 | place: Pacific Ocean: Juan De Fuca Ridge | reverse complement strand
CCTGCCGCTGCCAAGCGAGCAGCGCCGCGCCGGCCGTCAGCGCCGTGAGCGGTTCGATCACGGAGGCGACGTACATCTCATACCTCATGTCGAGACGCGGACGGAACGAGTAAACCAGTACATACATCCCGTTCATGAACGGGATGGCCACGGCGAAAATCCGCAAGGGTGCCGCGATCGCCGGGTGTCCCACGAGTTCCGCAATTTGCGGGGCGAGAAAATACAATCCAATGGCGGCGGCGGCGCTGCCTAGCATCGCAATCGCTAGAATCCGTAGTACCGCTCCGCGCACGGCGCCATCCCAGCCCTTCGCGAGCAGGGCCCCCACGGCCTGCTTTCCGCCCCATTGAAGACCCAGAATCCCGATTTTGCTAATCAGTTCCTGCAGGACGAAGGCGAGCAGGTAGGTGCCGAAGCCCTCGGCACCTAGGAGTCGGCTGAACAGGATCAGGTAGCCGGTGCGGGAGACCTTGACCAGGATGCCGAGCCCATTGACGAGCACGCCGCGTCCAAGTGCCGCTCCGTGCCAGTCGCCGCCGGGCGAAGGTGAATTCTCAATCACGGGGTACCCCCTTCCTTAATTCTACCCGCGGTGGTTCGTCTGATCGGATGTTTATAGGAGGAGCACACAGTAAATCTCATCGGGTCAGTCATCGGGTCAGGGTCAGGCTTGACTTATGGGTATTGGCGGAGATTTCCTCCAATGTCATCAAGCCGTTCTTCGATCCCGGGTTCCCTGGTTTCCCGTTGATGCAATTGGTCGGCAGCTTGGTTGAGCCCTGACTGTTTCCGTCCCAGGTGCGTAGCCGGATCGGTCAGGGCCAAGCTGTTTTCAGAATGATGAATGCCCATATGCCAAGCCTGACCCGGTGCCTTGCACAAGGCCTCGGCCGGCCTTGGCGCGGCGGCATACTGGTCCGCTGCCGGGGCTCCGAAGCGGGATGGTCCGCGCCCGGAGGTCTGCGGTCCGAGGGATCGCTGTAAGGGCATGGGCCGCCGGGTGGGATCAGACGTTCTTCCAGGCTACCATGGTGATGGACTCGCCCTGCTTGGGGAGTAGGGCGGCCCGGCGGTCGAGTCTGTGAGCGTCCAGTGCCAACCCAGGGGAGATCGGATGCCGGGCATAAGGGTTCGCCCCCCGCGCAATGGCCGAACTGGACTGAAGATAAAATCGGGCTTCCGGTTCCGGGGGTAACAATTCGGCTCGCGTAAACCCCGCCCCGGCCAGCACCCGGTATAGACCTCGCGGGCTGAAGAGCACCAGATGGCGGGGTGGCTCCAGGCCCCGCCAAGCCGCGCCGAAACGGCGATGTCCGGCGGCATCGAGATTCGGCGTCTTGATCCAGACGCGTCCCCCGGGTTTGAGCAACTGATGAATTTCCTGGAGCGCTCCTACGGGATCGTGGAGGTGTTCGATCACGTGATTGAGGGTCACTTGGTCGAAGTGCGTCGTTCCCAGTCCGCTGCCCGGAATTTGCGCGCTGATTACCTCCAGTCCCGCCGTGCGCGCCACCTGTACCGCCCGTGGATCGAACTCCAGCCCCATCACCTCGTAGCCGAGTTGGTATGCGTCCAGCAGGAAGCTGCCGTTTCCGCAGCCGATGTCGAGCAGCGCGGCGGGATACCCGCGCAGCGCCGGCAGGTGCCGGATGCGGTGCGCGTCTTCGCGTCCGTGTGCCGGGACCCAGCGCCTCAGCAGTGCACCGCCGCGCAAGGCCGGCGCCAGATCGTATCCGAAGTGCCGGTTGAGGTAGTCATTGCGCAGGCCCTGGCGAAGCCAGGCGATGGGGTTTCTGCGCCGCGCGTTGAGCGTCTTGCAGGTCGCGGGTGCCTCGTGGGTGAAGTAACTCCCGTAGGCGAGGCCGATGGACTGGTGATTCGGGCGTGGGTCCAGGTAGGCGCTGCCGCACCCTGCGCAGTGCCATAGGGTCCATTCCCCTGGGGCCACGAAGAAGACCCGATCCAGTAGGCCCCGATGCAGCGGTATGCGCCGCGCATCGCCGCAGACCGGGCAGGCAGGAACCGTTTCCAGCCCGTCCGGGGGCCAAGCGGCGTGGCTGTCGCCAGCGGGCTTGGATGGGTCTGCAACCGGGTCCGTGTCCACGGTCTACCTCCCGCGCTTGGCCAAGGGCTTGTGCTGGTCTGGGGTTGTGGCGGTTTTCCTCCGCAGTCGGGATATTCCGAGCCGCGCCAAGACGATGGATCCAATGACCAAGGGGGTTCCGAGGAGGAGCAGGATCCCCGGTGTGTGGGCGAGTTGGACGCTAGCCCAGGCCGCCAGGACCAGCCCCGCGCCCGGCCAGACAACGCGCAACCCCGACCATTGGCCGGAGGCCCAGAACAGCAGGGCGGCGTCCCCCGCGACCCGCAGGCTGTAGACCAGCGCGGCGCCGACCAGGCCCAGGGTGTTGATCGCCAACCACAGCAGGCCCACGAAGGGCACCAACTCCAGCAGATGAAACTTGGCCACCAAGTCGGGCCGCCCCTGGGATTGCAGTTGGGTGAATGGCAGGAAGGCCAGGCTGTTGATCCAGATTCCCACCAGGATGATCTGTCCCACCGGCGCGGCGTGAACCGCGAAGTCGGCGCCCACCCAGAACCTCAGGAACGGCGCCATGACCAGGATGCCCAGGACGATGAGCGGAGTCAGCAGGGCGGTCAGGACCCGCAAACTGTCGGCGGTCTGCCGGGAGGCCTCGACGGCGCTCTGGCTCGACATCCTGGGGAACAGGCTCCGGGCGATGGCCGCCGGGAGGATGCGGAAACGGCCGGCTAGATCGGAAGGCACCGTGTAATAGGCGACCGACGCGGCGCTCAAAACAGTGCCGATCAGGAGCCGGTCCAGGGTTTCCAGGATTGGGCCGGCCAGGCTGGTGGCCGTGACCCATCCTCCGTAACCGAGTAGCGGCTTCGCCAGTGCGCGCCGCGGGCCGCCCGCCCCGCGCAACGGCAGCGCGCGTGCAACCGCGGCGGCCAGGGGTAACATGGAGGCCGTGCGGGCCAGGATCGCTGCGGGAATGAGCCAGTTCAGGCTGGGTCCGTGCAGATAGGCCACTGAAAGGGGGGTGATCTGGAATAGCAGCGAGCCCAGCACCTGGAGACTGTTTACCACGCCGAAGCGTTCGCGCCCCTCCAGGGCGCCGGTGAGGACCCCGGAGATCGTCGCCACGGGAACGCTCGCGGCGAGCCATGGCAGCGTCGACAGTACCTCGACCCGCATCGTCTCCGGGATCTTGAAGAAGTGTGCGAGCGCCACACCGGCAATCCCGTAGAGCACCAGACCGCCGGCCAGTCCGAAGCACGTGTTGAGACCCAAGGCGGTCCAGAACACCCGTTCGCGTTCTACCGGCGCGGCGTCGTGGAGCTGGGCGATGCGATTGGCCGTGGCCCGCGCAAGCCCAAGATCGAAGAAATTGAAATAGCCCAGCAGCAACAGGACGATGGCGAGCACGCCGTAGCGGGCATTTCCGATCAGGTGAAGGTAGAGGGGAATCGTGACCAGATTCACCGCGACCAGTGCGAGGCTGCCGGTGAGGTTATACAGAGTATTGCGTTTTAGGCTCATGGCTGCCTTTCGTTGGGCATACTAAGAGACCATGGGGTCAGGCTCGACTCATGGGTATTGGCGGAAGTTTCTTCCGATGCCATCATGTCTTTCTTCGATTTCCAAAATAATAAAAGCCCATGTGTCAAGCCTGACCCCGTGCCCTATGTAACCAGTGTTCCCGGGGGTATGAACGACAGAATTTCTGTGCTTGGCGAACAGGGTTGGCAAGGCAAAGGATGGTGCGGGTGCAGTTTCTCGTCTAACTGGACCGGCAGGCTAGCCGTTTCAGCATGGACAGGTAGACCCCGATGGCCATTGGAATGAAAGGCAGGGCCGCATGTTTTCGATAGAATCGAAGTGCGGACGTATTGAAGTATCGAGTTTGCCGCAAGCTCCCTTTCCCTGAACTGGCAGACTCCTTGTGATATAGATGGCTGTCCGTGGCGACGCCCAAGTGCCATCCTGCCGCCCGGATGCGAAAGCAAAGGTCCGAGTCTTCCCAGTACATAAAGAACCGCTCATCCAGAAGTCCTACGGATTCCAGGACTTTTTTACGTAGCAACATACTGGCGCCCGTAAGATAATCTACTTTACCAGCCCGCCATCGGTGTCTGGACCGCCCCGTCCACAAATTGATTGTACCGCCCCCCCACGCCTGAATCTGCTCCGGCCTATCCATGTGGAAAAGAATGGAACCAACAGCACCAAGCCGATTGTCGGATTCGGCCAGATTGACCATCGCTGTCAGCGTACCCGGCTCAACCGTCGTATCATTATTTAGGAGCCATACGTAGTCGGATCCCGCATCCAAGGCATGGTGGATGCCGATATTGCAGCCGCAAGCGAATCCACCATTACTTTTTGACCTTAGTAGGCATATATCAGGATGAACCTCAGCAATGCGTTGCAGGGAATCATCCGAGGAATCATTATCGACCACAATGATATCAAAGTTTCTGTAGTTTAACCTTTTAAGTGAGTCAATGCATGCGTTGGTGTCCGGCCAGCGGTTCCAATTTAGGAGTACGATCGAAACCGAGCGAATGGCGTCATTCATGGTCCGGGCGCGATGGTGTATTTGCGATGAGAAATTCAGGCTGTCGCTATCCAATGATGATGGCTCTCTGGTGGTCTCCGACTACCGATGCGTAGACGGCTCTATATTCAGTTGCGATACTGTGCCACGTGAATTTTGACACCCATTGCGCAGAGGCCTTTCGCAGAGCAGTGACCCGGTCGTTGTCGGCGACGAGCCGGTCAATCGTCGAGAGGACGTGTTCGCAGGTATCTGAATAGATCACGGCCTTCGAGAGCTCATCCGGCGTTTGTCTGCCGTGCCGGGTGATAACTATTGCGCCATTCCCCAGTGTGGCTAGCAGGGATCCCCGCCGTTCCGAGGCGCCATCCGGATACCATAAATACGCGAATCCGGACATTGCCAGTTCCTTAGCGACCTGCGTTGCATCCAGGTTGCGCTTCCATTGGATATTCTTTAGTTGAGCGGAGCGGGCAAGTATTGTTCGATAATAGCCATCCTTGCGTTTTGGAACGGAACCGATGATCTTGAAGGTGTAAGTCTGTTGCTTCCGTTCGGACAGTTCCGCCAATTCCAGGAACTGGTCGAGTCCCTTGTTCGGACGAATCAGGCCAAAATAAGAAATCTCGTGTGGATGACGCTTGCCTGGATTGGACAGGAACGGGATATTGGATCCTATTGGGATCACATTGATTTTTTGGCGGATAAATGGGTAGGTGGCGGAAAAATGACGAAACTCGTGCTCGTTGGTGAAGACTAATTTGTTGGCCGCAAGGAATGCAGATATCGATAGCCGCCGCAGAATATTCAGCTCGCTGCATTCGTGGATAGTGACTACGACGGGTATTTTCAGGCACAGCGACAGGATGTGTTGGATCGGTGATGGGCGCAGAGATGAGATCGGATATTGCAAATGGATGATATCAATGCCGTGCCGGCGGATTAAAGCGCGGAGTTCGCGGAAAAGGAGGAAGCCCCGTCGAGGCGTGCGGCAAATAATGACATCGACACCAATATTGGGGAATTCGCAATACAAGCGATCGACGAAATCGCGAACGCCACATGGCCAGTTAAAATGCGGATTGAGCAATAGCACCCTCATTGGATATCCCTTTTGAGTTGCCGGCCAGGGTATGGGGACTCGGGGGTGTGGCCTACAGGGAAAATCACACGCAGCAATTTCACAATTCTTCGTAGTGGTTCCGGCATCGCATCCGCCGACTGTGCCCCCGCCCACGCAACTCGGCTTGTGGCCGAGTTCATCTGAACACCCGCACGCTCAACCCCTTCCCTTGGCTGCCAGGGTCTCGGTGGCGTTGAGCATCTCCTCCGCGCAGGCCAAGCGATTGTAACGTCTGGCGGCCGGTAGGTGTAGCTGCGCTGCGGCGCGGTCTGGGGAGAGGGTGAGGGGGAATGAGTTCGCCGGCCTCGGTGCCGACGATCCCCCCGCCGAGCAGGACGTCCGCGAGCAGGCGCACAAAACCCGCACCGTCGCCTTCGGTGAGCGCGCAGGGCGAGGTTCCAAAGGCACTGAAACCCCGCGGGCCGGCTCGTGCCCGAGGTTCTCGCCCGCGTCGTCGTCGAGGCCGATGCCCGCAACTCGATGGCGCTGTAGACCACGAACGGTACCAGAGCGCGTCCTTACGTTGGGTGTCGCCGGCGCGCAGTTTGGTGCTGGTGCGGGTCTCGATGGCGTGGCGCGCCAGCGCTCCGGCGAGTGCCGCGTGGTGGCCGCGCCGGTGGCGAGGATGAGGTGCGCGCCCGCCAGCTCTCTACGCTTGCCAGCACGATCCACCACGACCCGATCGCGGGCGGTGAGGCAGGCGCGACCGGCGATCGCGCGCCCGCCGAGGCGTTTCATGTGGCCGAGGTGGCTTTCGCAGACCTTCTGGACGCACCGCGCTGGTGTTTCCAGGCGCGCGCGAGGTCGGGTCGCAGTTCCCCGAACCAATCGCTGTCGGTGGTGCCCACCGCCTTGATCAGGCGTGCGTCCCGGTACCAGTCCTTCTTCGGGACGCCGCAGCGATTGAGGCGGCAGCCTCCCCACATCGACTCCTCGACCACCGCCACGCGCAGTCCGCGTAGCGCGCCGCCCCCGGGGCCGATCGCGATGACATCGAAGGAATCCGCCATGGTCTCCAGTCCCCGCCGCGCGCCGGGGATTAAGTCAGAAACAGGGACGCCAGCCCCAGGAACGAAAGGAAACCCATCACGTCGGTGATCGTCGTCAGGACCACCGTTCCGGCCAGCGCCGGGTCGATGCCCATACGGCGCTCGATCAGCGGGATCGCCACGCCGGCCAGCGCCGCACACAGGAGGTTGAGGATCATGGCCGCGGCGATGATCGCCGCCAGGCGCAGGTCCTCGAACCAGGCCACGACCACTGCGGCGACCACCAGCGCCCACAGGATCCCGTTCATCACCGCCACCCAGATTTCCTTGATCAGCAGCCAACGCACGTTGGCGTCGCGCAGTTGGTCGAGCGCCAGCCCGCGTACGACGACGGTCAGGGTCTGGCTGCCGGCGATGCCGCCCATGCTGGCCACGATCGGCATCAGCACCGCGAGCGCCACCACCTTGTGGATGGTGTGCTCGAACAGCCCGACCACGGAGGAGGCGAGAAAGGCCGTGGCCAGGTTCACGCCGAGCCACACGGCTCGCCGCCGGGTCGCCGGAAACACCGGGGAAAACAGGTCCTCTTCGCCGCTGAGTCCGGTCAGGCTCAGCAGCGAGTGTTCGGCCTCGTCGCGGATGACGTCGACGACGTCGTCGATGGTGATGCGCCCGAGCAGGCGGCCCTGCTCGTCCACCACCGGCGCGGAGACCAGGTCGTGGCGTTCGAAGCGGTTCGCTACCTCGCGTGCCGGCATCGTGGCGGGGATCCCCTCGAGTTCGCGGTCCATGACCTCGGCCACCGTCAGGTCCGCGTCCCGGGTCAGTAACGCGATGAGGGGCAGCACCCCGAGGTAGCGGTCGAAGCGGTTGACCACCATCAGGCTGTCGGTCGCCTCCGGCAGCTCCCCGCGCAGGCGCAGGTAGCGCAGCACCACGTCCAGGGTGACGTCGGCGCGCACCGTGATGGTGTCGGTGTTCATCAGGCCGCCGGCGCTGTCCTCCGGGTAGGAGAGCACTTGTTCCAGGCGCTGGCGGTTCTGCTGGTCCATCGACCGCAGCACTTCCTGGATCACGGCGTTCGGGAGGGTCTGCAGCAGGTCCGCGAGGTCGTCGGTGTCGAGCCCTTCCGTGGCGGCGACCAGCTCGTGGGTGGCCATGCCGCGGATCAGGCCCGTGCGTACCTCCTCGTTGAGGTGCACGAGAACGTCGCCTTCGTTCTCCGGATCGAGGAGTTCCCATACGATGCGGCGTTGGGCGCCGGGCATGGATTCCAGCAGGTGGGCGATCTCGGCCGGGTGCAGGTCGTTGACCATGCGCTGCAGCTTGCGCAGGGTCCCGCTCTCCAGGGCCTCGGCGGCGGCCTGCAGGACGTCCTGCACCTTTCCCTTGTGTTTGGTGGTCTCGGCCATGGCGGACTGCATGCGTGGAAGGGGGCCCTCGGCGGCCGGGGGCCAGTGTATCGGGGATCCGCGGTGTGGTCCACGCGCCTCCGTGCCGTGGGTTCGCGAGGATCGGGGTTGTCCGGCCGAGGCCGTCGATATTCCCAACGGCGTCGAAACATCGCACGTCGTCGGCGGGCTGAGGCCCGCCCTACGGGTGCCTGGGGGATAGGGATCAGATTGCGCCGAGCCGGCGCAGCAGTTGGGCGGTTTCCTCCGGGGTGTCGGTCTCCAGCAGTCGCTCGGCGAGACGCCCGAGGTCTCCGGCGTGGCTCTCGTTGACGATGTGCTTGACCTCGAGCAGTGAGGCCGGGTGCATGCTGAACTCGGTGAGGCCCAGGCCCAGCAGCAGGCGGGTGTAGTGCACGTCGCCGGCCATCTCCCCGCACATCGACACCGGGATTCCGGCCCGTCGGCCCGCCCGGATCACCGTGTGGATGAGTTGGAGCACCGCGGGGTGCAGCGGGTCGTAGAGATAGGTCACCTCATCGTCGACGCGGTCGATGGCCAGTGTGTACTGGATCAGGTCGTTGGTGCCGATGGAGAGAAAATCGAGCCGGGCCGCGAACCGCGCCGCCGCCACCGCCGCGGCCGGTACCTCGATCATGCCGCCGACGTCGATTTCCGGATCGAACGGCATGGTCTCCTTGAGTAATTCGCGTTTGGTCTCCTCGATGAGCGCGCGGACCTGGGCGACCTCCTGGAGGCTGGAGAACATGGGGATCATGATGCGCACCGGCCCGTGGGCCGAGGCACGCAGGATCGCGCGCAACTGCGGTTTGAACAATGCGGTATCGCGCAGGCAGCGGCGGATCGCGCGCAGGCCCAGGGCCGGGTTGGTGCACGGCGCCCTGGTGCCGGCCCCGCCCTGGGCCGGTTTGTCGCCGCCGAGATCCAGGGTGCGAATGGTCACGGGCGCGCCCTCGAGCGCCCGGACCACGCCCCGATAGGCGTGCAACTGCTCTTCCTCGTCCGGTGGGGTCTCGCGGTTCATGAACAGGAACTCGGTGCGGTACAGCCCTACGCCGTCGGCGCCGGTCTTGCGCAACTGCGCGGCGTCCTCGGGGAGTTCGATGTTGCCCTGCAGTTTGACGGGACGCCCGTCGCGCGTGATGGCCGGTTTCCCGCGCAGCCTGGTGAGCGTGGTCCGGTAGCGTTGCTGTTGTTTCTGTCGCTTGCGGTAGTGTTGGAGGGATGCCTCGTCCACGTCCGCCAGAATCACTCCGCGGTCGCCGTCCATCACCACCAACTCCTCGTCGTGCACGTAGTGACGGACGTGGTGGACGCCGACGATCATCGGGATACGCAGGCTGCGCGCCAGGATGGTGGTATGGGAGAGGGGGCCGCCCGACTCGGTGGCACAGGCGATCAGCCCCTGGTGATGCATGAGTACGAGGTCGGCCGGGTTGAGGTCGTCGGCCAGCACGATGCGCCCCTCCGGGCGTCGGTGATCCTCGCGCCCGGCGTGCATTTCCTGGTCGAGCAGGATGCGCTGGATCCGGTTGACGACGTGGTCGACGTCCTCCCGGCGGCTGCGCAGATAGGCGTCGTCCATGTCCTCGAACATGCGCACCAGGACATCACGCTGTTGCTTCAGGGCCCATTCGGCGTTGCACAGTTGTGCGCGGATCCGCTCGACCGGGGCTTGGGCGAAGGTCGAGTCCCGCAGCATGAGGATGTGGGTGTCGAGGAACGAGACGATCTCCGTGGACAGGCTGCCGGAGACCTGTTCGCGAATGCTCTCCAACTCATGCTGCGTGCGCTTCAGTGCATCCCGGTAACGTGTCGCTTCGGCATCGGCCCGGCGCCGGGGGATCGCATACTCGGGGATGTCCGGTTGCCCGTGCTGCAGGACACGGGCCTTGCCGATGGCAATGCCGCGGGATACGCCGGTGCCGATCAGTAACAGGCTCATCGTTCCGACTTCCGGGCCGGGCGCAACGCCCCGCCTGCGGGCGGTCCCGTGCGGGGCGTGCCTGGAATCCGGCCGCGGACGCGTTGCGTCCGCGGCCCCCCATTCAGCGCGGGCTTCCCTGCCCGTGCCTTATTCCTCTTCGCCGAAACGCTCGGCCACCAGACATTCCAGGTGACGCGCCGCCTCTTCCTCGTCCGTACCGCTGACGATCAGCGTGACACGCATCCCCTTGGCGGCCGCGAGCATCATGACGCCCATGATGCTCTTGCCGTTGACCTGCCGGTCGGCGCGCCTGACCTGGACGTCGCTCTCGAAGCGTGCGGCCAGGTTGACGAACTTGGCCGCCGCTCGTGCATGCAGGCCGAGCCGATTGACGATCGGCAACTCCCGGACGATCACGTCATTTTCCCGCGGTCCCCGCGGCTCCCGTCGGGTCCGGCCTGCACAGCAGCACGCCGTCGCATCCGCCGGTCAGCGCCTTCGCGGCCAGTCCTTCCAATTCCAGGCGCGGGTAGTTCAGCACCCGGATCAGCATCGGGAGGTTCACCCCGGCCACCACCCGCACGCGCTGTTGTTCGCGCAAGCGACTCGCGATGTTGCTCGGGGTCGAACCGTAGACATCGGTGAGGATGAGTACGCCCTCGCCCTGGTCCAGGTCCTGCACCATGCGTCGGGCGGCGGCGTAGGTCCGGTCCGGGTCGGTGTCCTGGGTCACCGGGAGCACCAGCGTGGAGAGCGGGCAGATCCCGAGCATGTTGGTGGCCGTATCCAGCAGTTCGGATCCGATCCGGTTGTGTGTGATGATCAACAGGCCGACGGTCATGACAATTCCCTGTGGCGTGTCGAGACGTGTGGTCGGGTCGCCCGGAAGTGCCCGGCAAGCCGTTGCGCCAGGTATACCGAGCGATGCTGTCCCCCGGTACAGCCCAGGGCTACGGTCAGATAGCTGCGATTCTCCGCCTCGAAGTACGGTATCCAGGTCTCCAGGAACCGTGTGAGTTGCTCCAGCATCCGCGTGACCTTGGGCTCGGCCGCGAGGTAGGCCGCAACGCGCTCGTCCAGACCGGTGAGCGGGCGCAGTTCCGCCTCCCAGTGCGGGTTGGGCAAACAGCGCAGATCGAAGACGAAATCGGCGTCGCCGGGAACGCCGTGCTTGTAGCCGAAGGACTGGAACAGCAGCGACAGCGCGCGCGGGGAGCGTCGCTCGACGCGCTCGCGCACCAGGTCGCGGAGTTGGTGCACGTTGGTGCGGGTGGTGTCGATCTGCAGGTCCGCGCGCTCGGCGATCGGCGAGAGCAGACGGCGCTCCAGTGCGATCGCCTCGGCGAGCGTGATTCCGTCACGGGTGAGCGGGTGTTTGCGCCGCGTCTCGCTGAATCGCTGGAGGAGCGTTTCGTCGCCGGCGTGGATAAAGAAGATCTCACAGTCCAGTCCGCTGTCCTCGAGCTGTTCCACGATCTGCGGGAAGTGTTCCAGGTCCTGCGGCTGGTTGCGGGCGTCGATTCCCACCGCGGCCTTTTCGGCGCGCAACCCGCCATGCGCGCCGAACTGCTCGGCGAGCGCCCGCAACATGCCGACCGGCAGGTTGTCGATGCAATAGTAGTTCAGGTCCTCGAGCGTGTGCAGCACGATGCTCTTCCCGGAGCCTGACAGGCCGCTGACGATGATGAGTCTCACGGGCGCCCCCGCTCCATGAAGCGGCGCTGGCGCTCTATGAAGTCGCGCCCGGAATCGTAACCGTTCATATACAGTACATGGCCGCGCACCGCGGCCTCCACCAGGACCGCGAGGTTGCGCCCGGGGGCCACCGGCAGCGTGATCTCCGGCACCTCGACGCCCAACACGCGGCGCATGCGGCGGTACGGGGAGAGGCGATCCATGTCGCGCAGGTTGCGGTGGCCGGCGGGCTGCAGATGCACCAGCAGGCGCAGGTATTTGTTGCGCCGTATCGCACCGTCGCCGTACATGGCGCGCACGTTCAGCAACCCCAGCCCGCGTACTTCCAGGAAGCCGCGTAGCATCTCCGGGCACGTCCCGTTGAGGACGTCGGGGGCGATGCGCGAGAACTCGGGGGCGTCGTCGGCGATCAGCCGGTGTCCGCGGCTGACCAGTTCCAGGGCGAGTTCACTTTTGCCGATGCTGCTGTCGCCGGTGATCAGCACGCCGATCCCCATGACCTCCATGAACACCCCGTGCAGCACGACCTGTTCGGCGAACAGGTGCGCGAGGTGGTGGCGCAGGTTGCTCACCGCTTCGTCGCCGGAGCGGGGACTCGCCAGGGCCGGGGTGCGCGATTCCTCGGCGAGGTGCCGAAGATCGTCGGGGACCGGGCGGGCGTCGGCCACGATCAGGGCCGCGATGCCGGATTTGAAGATCCCGGACAGGGCTTGCGCTCTGGAATTGCCCTGCAATCCGTCCAGGAAGTCCATCTCCCGCGCCCCCAGGACCGGCAGGCGGGCGGGTTGGATCGGGTTCAGGCGATCGACCAGCGCCGTGCTGGCATTGTCACCGGCCGCGT
>VAPM010699951.1_pt1 | contig 12576 bp, 10 predicted proteins | sample 3395091 | NCBI WGS metagenome assembly VAPM01 (sample SAMN08290445, study PRJNA428436) | hydrothermal vent metagenome | isolation source: Deep-sea hydrothermal vent chimney 3 | place: Pacific Ocean: Juan De Fuca Ridge | reverse complement strand
TTTCCACCTATCCAGGCAGCACTCTAAATCAAGGGTTTATGTTCGAATCGGCCGTAATACGCCCTTCTATCTGAATGGGATATCGAGGCAATTTCCTACAATAAAACGTGGATTTTGCCCTGCCAGGAATATTTTTCCATAGGCACCACTATCACGAAAGTGCGCTACAAAAAGCGATAAAGGTGGCTGTTAAATCCAGGTAATCGCGCAAAATTCGTTTTTGTCTGTCCGCATCTTCATCGAAAGTTTCTGCAAAACCGCCTTCTGTTAGATAAGTGTTAAAGGCATTGAAGGAAAAGAAAGGGTTTTTGTTACGAGTTATCTAAATTGCTGTCGACGCAATGACCTCTCATCGAGTTCTTTCTGTTCTTGTCGGGTTTCTTGCATCAATTCCACTACTTCCAAACGGGACACCACCTTGCCTAGGGCTTTTGCCTTGCTTCGACAAGCTTTCCAAGTTTTCTTTTTTTCTATCACATCTTGCTCGCTAAAAAGCAGCAATTTTTTTTGTTCTTCTATCACTAAATCCAGACGATGCAAAAAATTACGGAAATCATGAAATTGGTAAGCCAAGGTAGGTGCATTATTAGTACTTTGAAAACGTTGACTGTATTCAATACGATAAAAATCAAGCTCTTCAAGCTTTTTTTTTCGTTCGGCAACAAGGTTCAAACTGGCACCCAATTTTTTCGCTGCGGCACGTTCTTTTTCTTCCGCAAGCTGCTCTATTGGTTTGAGTCTTTTTGATTTACGCATAAGAAGATCAGATACCCGATAACTCTTCAATGGATTGCGCCAAAGGTACAGATTCATTCATGTCTTGCTGTAAATAAGTTGCTAGTTTTTCTTGCAGATTAACCGCTTCATCCAGTTTTGCATCACTGCCCGGTGTATAAGCACCGACACTGATTAAATCCCGGTTCTGTTGGTACAGGGAATACATTTGTTTAAAACGGCGCGTCGCTTTCTGATGTTTTTCATCCGTAATTTCTGGTGCGACACGACTGATCGAGGCTTCTATATCTATAGCGGGGTAATGCCCAGAATCACTGAGGCGACGGGATAACACCACATGGCCATCTAGAATAGCTCGGGCAGCATCCGCGATCGGATCCTGTTGGTCATCCCCTTCGGCTAATACAGTGTAAAAAGCGGTAATCGATCCGCCACTGATATCACTATTCCCTGCTCTTTCTACAAGTTGAGGTAGTTTTGAAAAAACTGAGGGCGGATAGCCTTTGGTTGCAGGTGGCTCACCAATGGCTAACGCGATTTCACGTTGTGCCTGAGCAAAACGGGTCAAGGAATCCATCAATAATAAAACTTGCTTACCTTGATCCCTAAAATATTCAGCAATGCTGGTTGCCAGCAAAGCACCATGTAAACGCATTACCGGAGAAGTATCTGCAGGGGCGGCAACAACAACAGAGCGCGATAGCCCGTGTTGGCCCAAACTATGCTCTATAAATTCTTTGACTTCTCGACCTCGCTCACCAATCAAACCCACCACAATAATATCTGCTGTAGTGAATCGAGTCATCATGCCCAGCAAGACACTTTTTCCTACTCCGCTACCGGCAAACAAACCCATACGCTGACCCCGACCGACGGTTAACATGCCATTAATTGCCCGCACTCCGACATCCAGGGCTTCTCTTATTGGCTTTCTGGAAAGAGGATTAATCGGCACGCCAGCAAGTGGAACTTGTGCATCCGCCAATAAAGGACCCTTACTATCCAGTGGCCGTCCGCCACCATCAATAACTCTGCCGAGAAAGCCATTCCCGACACGAGCAGCATAGACCTTATTGCTGGGCACGACACGTGCATTAGGAACCAAACCCCGCAACTGATCTGTCGCCATTAAATAAGTCTTATCACCCGAAAAACCGACCACTTCGGCTTCTATTTCTTCACCATCCACACCCGAAATCAGACACCGGCTACCGATGGGAGATTGGCAGCCTACAGCTTCCAAAGTTAAACCCACCATGCGAATAAGCTTACCTTCGATAATCAGCGGCTGAGGCTTTTTCACTCGCTCGGCACAGGCACGCAGCCGCGCCTGCCACATCGCATTTCTAGCCATGTTTTTCACCTTCTCGCTCACCGCCCAATAGTTTTGCAGCAATGGCTGTTAGTCTTTTTTCTATCGTGGCATCAATATGTGATGTTTCTGTAGAAACCTTGCAATCACCGCGAGTGAGCGCAGGGTCATCGACCACCACCCAGCGTCCAACCTCTTCATTAAGGGATAAATTCTTCTTTATCAAAACAGAATCTTCAGGATGTAAAACAATACGTATGCTGCGTGATGCTAACGGTAAGGCTGAAACCGCTTCCTTAACGACCGCCACAATATGATCCGGATTTATTTTGATTTCTCTACGAATAATTTGCCTGGCAATCAGCAAAGACAAGGTCGCTAGCTCTTCTTCTACCGTATTATCGAGCACATCCAAAGGTGCCGACAACAATGAAAAGATATTTTCAATTTTTTTGATTTCCTGCTTGATTTTAGCCTCACCTTTATCCAATCCTTCCTGGTAACCAACTTGATAGCCTTCATCCTTTGCTTGGTTTTGTAGCGATTCCAGTTGACTGGCGGTGAGCACATTATGTTTTTGGCTCAGTTCACTATCAACAGATGTAGATTTCCATCGCTCTAACGCGACACGATCATGACTGGAGACAATTTTAGACAAACTCATCGCCCGAACCTCCACCTAGAGAAATATCCCCCGAATCTGCCAAACGCCTAGCGACAACCAGAATTTCTTTTTGTGCAGATTCAACCTCACTTAAACGAACCGGCCCTTTGGCTTCAAGGTCATCGCGTAACATTTCAGCCGCACGTTTAGACATATTTTTGAAAAATAGTTCTTTGAGTGATTCATCAGAGCCTTTGAGTGCAAGCAACAAGGAGTCTGAAGACACTTCACGCAGTAGAGATTGTACGCTTCTATCATCCAGAGTCGATAAATTTTCAAAAACAAACATACGTTCTTCTATGGTTTGCCCCAGGTCACTGTCCGTTTCCTTGATGCTGTCCATTACTTCACTTTCAGTGGAGGTATCCAAAAAATTTAAAATATCTGCAGCCACCTTAGTTCCACCCACACTGGAAGACTTAACGTTAGTATTACTGGAAAATTGCTTTTCCATGATCTCATCCAGCTCCAGCAAGGCGCTCGGTTGAATGCCGTCCAAACTGGCAATTCGCATCACCACATCGGGGCGAGTTCGTACGGGTAACTGAGAAAGTACATCTGCCGCATGATCTGAATCCAGGTACGAGAGTACAATCGCAATAATTTGCGGATGTTCCAGACGAATAATTTCGGCCACCGCTTTAGAGTCCATCCATTTCAATGCCTCCAGACCCTTGCTGTTATGACCCATTAAAATACGGTCTATCACGCCTTCGGCTTTACCTGCACCCAATGCATCTAATAAGACTGTTTTAATATATTCCTCGGAGCCGACCCCCAAATTTGTTTGACTCTCTACCTCTTCGACAAAATTACTCAATATGGAAGTCGCCTCTTCCTTGTTGACTTTTTCCATTCTGGCCATCGCCATACCCACACTTTGCACTTCTTTGGGTCCTAATAACCTAAGTACCTCGGCGGCATTTTGCTCACCTAGGCTCATCAATAAAATAGCTGCCTTATCAGGCCCGGAAAAAGAGTCAGCCATTGTCGCCTACCCATTGTTTGACGACTTGCGCAACCCGTTTAGGGTCTTGCTGTACCATCGCTTTAGCCGCGACTAAGCTTTGCTCATACTCTCCCTCTCCAACCTGACCTGGCAGTTGTGGAACACCCCCATTATTTTCCAGAGCCAGAGTTTGATTCGTTGCAAGTTGACTTCCATCCATTGCGGTTGCAGGCAATGCCCGACCTTTTTCAGTTAAGTTTTTTAATGTAGAACGTAGTAAAAAGAAAGAAAAAATAACCGCGATTACACCTAATGCAATTTTTGCAATGTCCATGACCCAGGGCTGTTCATAAATAGGCAATTCAGGTAAAGCTTCAGCAACAACAGGCACATTGAATGAGGCATTGATCACGCTCACCGTATCGCCTCGTGCCTGATTAAAACCAACGGCCTGTTCAACCAAGGTGGTAATGCGCGTTAATTCTTCTTCTGTCAGCGGTTGACGGGTCACGCCGCCCGCTTCATCAACCGTCTGTTTATCATCAACAACGACCGCTACGGAGAGTCGTTTTAATCTTCCTCCAGGCAACTTAACATGACTAATAACCCGATCCAGTTCATAATTTTTAGTAGATTGTCTGTTTGATCGTTTATTGCCACCTTGCGTTGCTTGCAGGGTCGTCTCAGCACGAGCTTCTTCTGGTGGCTGATTAGTTAAGGCACCAGGCACGCCACCTATTGAGCTTCCATCTGAAACTTCTTCCACTCTCAATTGTTCGCTGCGTATTGCTGCCACATCAGGACTAAAGCTTTCTTCAGTCTGCTCGGTTACCGTAAAATCCAGCTCGGTAGTGACTTGGGCGCGTATCCGGCCTAGACCTACAATAGGCGTAATCAATTTTTCTATTTGCGCAGTCAAATGCGCCTCCAAACGTTTTTTGTGGGAAAAACGCGATGAGCTTAATCCCATTTCTGTGCCCGCATCAGGCATGCTGAGCAAACGACCTCGCTGATCTACAACCGTAACCTTTTCTGATTCAAGATTAGGAATACTGGAAGCCACCATGTGAACAATAGCAGCCACCTGACCTTCGTCGATATTTCTACCTGCATACAAGTTAAGCATAACCGAGGCACTGGGTTTACGTTTGTCTCGTAAAAAGAAGTTCTGCTTCGGCACAGCAAGATGTACTCTAGCATTCTCTACATTTCTTATCGTACTAATCGTTCGTGATAATTCGCCTTCCAAAGCACGTTGGTAGCGTGCCTTTTCCATAAATTGGCTGGTACCAAAACCTTGATCCTGATCCAGCAATTCAAACCCCTTTCCTTGGCTATTCGGCAGCCCTTGAGATGCAAGCTTAATTTTAACTTGATCAATCTGGTCACTGGGCACTCTGACCGTACCCGTACCTGACATTTCAAAGGGTACCCCTATTTTTTGCAACTCATCGGTGACAGCCATCACATCTTTTGCTGCAAGCCCCGTATAGAGATTATGATAATTGGGCGTTTGCGCCCAAAATGCAATGGCGCCACCGATCGCAATACTCGCAGCAATTCCCATTAAAAAACCAACTTGATTTAACACTGGCATATTTGCAAAACCCTGACTGGTCAGGGCTAAGCCACCGCGTGCATCTTGTTCTGCCATGCTTTTTCGCCTTACCGTTTACTCATCATTGATCATTATTTTTAAATGGGCATATTCATTACGTCTTGATACGCCGTTAATAACTTGTTTCTGACCTGGGTCATCGCCTGAAAAGAGACACTGGCTTTTTGCAAACCGACCATAACCTGGGTAATATCAACATTGGGATCTCCCGCCTCAAATGCCTTGGTCAGTGCGCCTGCGTCTTTACTTACTTGATTAACCTGATCAAGCGAAGACTTGAGAACATCTGAAAAATTCAATTGTGCTTCGCTGCTCTTATTAACCCCTTGAGGTGCTGCTTCTGCTTGCGCGGCCAAAGCTCGCATTTGAGTTAAAACTTGATTAATATTCATATTGACATCACTCATGTCATTTTCTCCCTGTTTAACAAGGTAAGGCCACACCCTGCTCACGCAGCCGGGCTAACTTGTAACGTAACGTACGAGGACTAATACCCAATTTTTCTGCAGCATATTTTCTGCTACCCTGACCTGCTTGTAATGCATCCAGAATAAGCCGCTGCTCTCTTAATTTTAAATCACTACCCAGATTATTTTTCTCTTCATCTACAGAAGTAAGCTGCTCAGTAGCAACCGGGCGATCCATCATGCAAGCTTCAGCCTCAAAGTGAAGAGCCTCCGTAGTAATTTCATTGCCATGCATAAAAATCAAGGCGCGTTGCATCACATTATCCAGCTCGCGCACATTGCCTGGCCACTGATGACCTAATAACAACGTTTTTGCGGCATCAGTTAAAACAAGATCCCCGCTTTTTTCTGATCCACTGCGCTGTTTAAGTATTTTATACGCCAGAGGTATAATATCAGCAGGTCGCTGCCGCAATGGCAACAACCCTAAAGGAAAGACATTAAGGCGATAGTATAAATCTTCACGAAATTTATGTTCATCCACTTGCTGTTTTAAATTACGATTTGTCGTCGCCAATACCCGCACATCAAGCGGAATTATTTTTCTTCCTCCCAGGCGCTCAACCTCTCGCTCCTGCAACACTCTAAGCAGTTTTGCTTGCAGCGCCAAATCCATTTCCGAAATTTCATCTAATAATAGTGTGCCACTCTGGGCTTGCTCAAATTTTCCAGGCGTCGCTTGATAGGCTCCGGTAAACGCCCCTTTTTCATACCCAAAAAGTACCGCCTCCAGCATATTTTCAGGAATAGCAGCGCAGTTAATCGCAATAAAAGGGCCCTTGGACCGAGGAGAACTGTTGTGAATATGTCGAGCGATGACTTCTTTACCACTACCACTCTCCCCGCTGATCATGACGGTTGCTTCCGTTGCCGCAACACGCGTGGCCAGTTTAAGCAGTTCTTTACTGCGCGGGTCGACTGCAATCAAATTTTCATCTTGCTGTCTCGTTCTGGCTAATTTTGACACCATATCAACCAGGACATGAGCTTCAAACGGTTTAACCAAATAATCAGCCGCACCTTGTTGCATCGCTTCAACTGCTTTTTGTATCGTGCCATAGGCTGTAATTAATACAACAGGAAGCTCTGTATCGCTATTCTTAATTTTTTGTAGCAAGCTATGACCATCCATGGGTTGCATCTGCACATCGGAAATAACCAACTGAACCGGATTTTTTTTCAGCAGGCTTAAAGCTGTCTCACCATTATCCGCAAGCAGTACTTTATAATCAGATAACGTTAACGTATCGCTCAAAGCTTCTCTTAACGTGGGATCATCTTCTACAACCAGAATTGTTGCTTGACTCATTATGCTACCTCTATGTTCGCTGTAGTCTGGTATGGCGCAGCAAGATAAGACCCACTGGGCAATACATCCGCTTTCATATTGAGCGGAATTCCTAAGGTAAATATCGCGCCTTGCTGCTTGTCAGACTCAACTTCAATAGTGCCGTGATGACTGAGAATAACGGCACGTACCACGGCCAGACCAAGCCCGGTGCCGGTATGTCGTGTGGTATAAAACGGTTCAAAAATACGTTCTATATGCGTGGCTGGAATACCTGGCCCATCATCACTGATTTTAAACATGACGGTTTGCTGTTCCACTTTCATTTCCAGCGTAATATGCACATCAAGATCATCGATATGACGAGACTGAGAGGCATTAATTACGAGGTTTTGAAAAGCATTCATGAGCGCCTGGTGGTTGCCGGTAAACGTCACCTCGGGCACAGTGTTATTAATACTTAATTGTGTACCTCGCTCGGCCAGTAAAGGCGCTACGCTGGTTTTCAGGTCAGTCACCAGTTGAACTAGACTCACTTGTTCGAATTGCGTCTCTCCCCCTTTGGCGAAACCCAACATGTCATTCACCATATGGTTTAGTTGGTGTAGATGCGTAATCGATTTTTCTGAGAATTTTTTTTGCGCAGCGGGGTCAAGATCATCTCGTCTTAAATTAGTACAATACAAGAGAGCAGAAGATAAAGGCGTTCTGATTTGATGTGCCAGTGATGCGACCATTTCGCCCATTGAAGATAAGCGCCGATGATGCTCTAAAGAGTGCTGTAATGCACGTTGTTCAGTGATGTCTTGCAGTAAGAGAATCTGTCCGGGTTCGGAATCAAGACGGCTAGAGGTGACGTTAATACGTCTACCGCTGCGTAACAAAACTTCAATATCAGCGACCGCGTCACTATCAAACGCTCGTTTTGCAACCGTACGCCATAACTCGCCGAGCAGTGGTTCACCCAACAGCGCGATCGCAGCAGGGTTGCATTCTTGCACCCGCCCTTCGCCATCAATAACAACGACCCCTCCGGGCAAAGCGGTAAGTAAGTTCTCTAACCGGCAAGCGATACGTTCTTTTTCAGCAAGCTGAATAAGGCGTTCACTACGCGCCGCATTCAGTTCGGCATTCAGCTTGCTCACCTGATTTTCCAGCACAGTGTAAGCCCGTACCAATTGCTCCGAGACTTGCGTAAATGCGTTGAACGCGCCGGTGAGTTGTTGCTCTGTTTTTTTGTTTTGTGTTTGTGTCATTATTCGCTCTTGCTCTGCCTGCTAAAAATACCTGTTCAGAACACCTGAAGCAGCTAGCAAAAGCTATGCCTATCTCAATACTCCTATATTATTCAAACACTTAACTTCTTTTCGAACAAAACAAAACGTCAATTTTCTGTCAGCTCATCACTCTCGCCCCGTTGCAAGCCATATTTACGCAGTTTTTCAACCAGGGTCGTTCGTCGCAGCTTCAACCGACGCGCAGCCTGGGCAACAATTCCCCCCGAGTCATCCAGTGCCTGCTTAATCAAGTCACATTCTAACTGTGTTAAATGTTCTTTCAAATCAAGGCCTTCACGAGGCAGCCGCGCAAATGGCGCGTATTCAGCTTGCGTTGGAACCGCTGTTGCCGTCAGCGGAATGGCAGACACAGGTGGCAATTCACTGCCGCCCTCAATGCCTGCTTGAAATTTGCTCGGTAAATCACCTGAATCAACAACTCCAAAGGGATAAATAATAACCAGACGTTCCATCAAGTTAGCCAGCTCGCGAACATTACCGGGCCAGTGATAATGAGTCAATGCCAGTACCGCTTCGGGTTTCAATCGAGTTGAGCCACGCTGTTCATGCTCCAAACGTAAAATAAGTTCATTCACCAATAAGGGAATATCTTCAGCGCGATCTCTAAGTGGCGGCATTTCTATCGGAAAGACATTTAAACGATAGAATAAATCTTCCCGGAAACGCCCTTTTTTGATTTCTTCTTCCAGATGGCGATGGGTCGCCGCAACGATACGAACATCAGCAATGATGGTGTTATTGCCCCCGACTCGCTCAAAGGTGCGTTCCTGCAATACGCGCAATAACTTAACTTGCATATGCATGCTCATATCCCCTATTTCGTCTAGGAATAGAGTCCCTCCTTCAGCGAGTTCAAATCGCCCACGACGAGTGCTGATGGCGCCCGTAAAAGCCCCTTTTTCATGGCCAAACAATTCACTTTCAAGTAAGTCGGCAGGAATCGCACCACAGTTAATGGGTACAAAGGGCTTGTCGCGACGCCTTGAATAATAATGTACGTTACGAGCAACCACTTCTTTGCCCGTACCCGACTCACCCAAAATCAAGACATTCGCATCGGTGTTGGCAACTTGCTGGATCAGTGTACGCACCGCACCAATACTACGGCTATTGCCCACCAGACTACGGAAAAGCTCAGGAGATCGTTGCGAACCATCCATCTCTGGCTTGCCAGAATTGGCTCTATAAGCTTGAGCCTGTTGCAAAGCACTGGTAAGCTGGCTATAGGTGATAGGCCGATCAATATAAGCAAGCACCCCTTTTTGTAATACTTCGGGATAGCTTTTGTGTTGCCCAGGTTCACCCAACAATAATACCGGAACCGTTTCATCCGCTGCTTTTATTTCATTATAAATAGACAGCAGTTGCTCTGGGTCTGAACACTCGCCTAATAGAACAGCTTGTATTTTTTCCGTATGCTCCAGAGCCTGCTGCCAATTCAAGCAATCATAAAGTGTTACCGGTTCACTGCCTATAAAATCGAGAACGGCTTTTACTTGCTCACGACGTACTTCAGATGAGTCAATTACAACAATATCCGACGCTATCATAACCACCCTTAATGCTAATTTTCAGTGATCTCAGGGCAAGGAACAAAACGGTTTTAAAAAACAAAATATACCGCATTTTGTCTGTCATTTTCATTGCAATATCGGGCGCATAGCGGACTATGTAACTTAAGTTGCAATGGAAAACACGAACAAAAAGGCCAGCAAGATTGATATTTTTATAAATGCCGCATCCCTCAGTACTTCCCACTACGAAAGTTAAGCATCTTCAGCACGGGATGTCAAAATTTTGTCGTAGTGAATTAAAAATGGGAACCAGGCGATCCACCTCAAAGGACACTGCGCAAAACCAAAATATCCTAGCTCTTATGTGCTTCCCGGCTTTGGCATCCCGGAGTCGCTCTACCTCCGCCCTCCATAGCGTGCGTCGTCGGAACGCTCATCACTCTGAGTTTATATCCCGCGTCTGCGGTGTGCGATAAAACGCCGATGTTGACGAAAAATAAATTTGTCCAGTTTGTCTTGTACTGCCAGCTTCATAGGTAAAAGAATCACATGGTTTTGAAACTCGCTCTCTGTTGAGGTCACCGTATGGCCAAAAAGCTGGATTGGCTTGGGATATCGATCATTCAAATATAAACGGATAGAGACCAATGCATTTTCAGGTTGCACCACCTCACTCTTCCAGGCAATACGTTCCGCATTCAAACGTAAATCAACCGGTTCGGGCAAGGAAAATTGCTGAGCAAACAATTGAGAAACAAGATCTAGAGTCAGGTTGATTTTATATTCAATACGTTGCAAATCCGCTGAGTTCAGCGACTCATCATTATTTTCCAACGGCATTTCATCTAATGAAGCAATCACAGTCAAAACATCGTCATTCATCGTCTCGTAACGAAAACGCTGCATCGTATCAGGCTCAGCCTCGATGACAGTACATTTTATCGGTCGCGCATCTTCATAATAGATGCTTTCGCCTAACGAATCTTTTTCTGTTTCAATCATGACAAATTAACCTTAGTTACAATTATCTAAGTCTATATCCATGGCAATGCATGTCAATTAACTCCCCCGCAAACGGTAAAGGGGATAATTCTCCAAACTAATGATGATTACTGAGCTGATATTCACTCTTGTTTTCAGGTTTTTGGGGGATTTGGACTCTGTGATCGTTAACATTAATTAGCCACACTTCGAGGAGATTGTAGCCCTCATCCGTCATCATTTTGTGGCAACGTAGATATGTAGCTGAGTCCGAAAGTACTCTGAACATATCAAATTTTCTTGGTTACACATAAATAATGTGAATAACTATTGTAACGCAATATACCATGGCGTTTGTTGTAAGTGTTAGCACGTATAGCTGCGCCTTAAATGCGATTTTTTCTAACTCAGGATGAGCCTCTAAACACTCTACTACTGAAAATACTTATTGAATTTTTCAAGGCTGATCAAGTAAAATTAAATTAAAGCATCAGAATTTTTTGAGATTGACATACTGATTGTCAATTCATTGATTTATTTCCTTTCGCATACCTGCCGAAAGAGAAAATATTTACGTTTGATAACTCATTATTTTCAGTTTTTGTTTAATTTTCGACGCAAAGAACAGTCTGTACTCATGACGTTATAAATTTAGATGTTAGTGCGTACAAATGTGATTTAGGAATGGGCACGTAATAACTTCCCGTTTTAGAATCTCATCTTCAACTCGTCTTTGCCCGTTCTTCAATCTCAAAACCTCGAAATAAGAGCGACTATTCCTGCGCTTTTGCTCAATCAAAACGAACAAATAAAAGCTAAATCTGAGCCCCAAAACGGGAAGTTATTACGTACCCATTCCTTAGATTCGGTTTTTCTGATTGAGAAAAGATGGTATATTTAGCCTTCTGGACTGCCTACGGTTGTAGGCAAAAATGTATACCCCCGTGGCGATTGAGATTTAATTTTCAAATAGGTGAATTCAAGGATCTACAGCATGGTTGAACTCTTAAATAACCCAATAATCCAATCGGGTATCGGCCCATTTTTTATCGCCATCATTAGCGCCTGGTTATTGCGGCACCTGGGATGGCTTTGGGCAGGATTAGGCTTTGCTATCGCTTACACTTGCTCAGTTTATTTGGTTGTAGGCTTTCAATTCACGCCTATAACGAGCACTAAAAAAATTGTTTTACTTGGCTTAGCTGCTGTCATCGTGGGTTTGATACTAGATTATTTGCAACCACAACGGCTCATCAAATTACTGGTCATCACGCTGGGCGCAACAGCAGCCAGCGTGTGGTTGGTTTGGCCCGTTGCAATGCGACAATCTGGATTAGATCTGTATCAATTCATGGCTTATCCCGCTCTATATGTAACATGGCTAAGCTTATTTTTAACCAGCATAGAGAATACATCCCCTGAAGAAGACGCCTCAATCAGTTGCTTGCTGGGGTTCACCACAGGAGTCCTTGCCCTGCTTGCCGCCTCCGCATTACTTGGACAATTAGGTATTGCTATTGGTGCTGCAGCCGGCGCTTATATCTTATTAAGTTTTTCCAGTAAACCACTTAAACTCGGACTTAATTTTACTTATCCTATTGCAATATTATGCGGGTTAATTAGCGTAACTGCGGTTGTATATGCAAAACTACCCTGGTATAGCCTCATCCCATTGGCTCTGATTCCGCTGGTCAGTTATCTTCCTGCCGGAATGGCGGCACACCCTTTTAAACGCAGTCTTATTCTGGCG
>VAPM010076010.1_pt1 | contig 12579 bp, 12 predicted proteins | sample 3395091 | NCBI WGS metagenome assembly VAPM01 (sample SAMN08290445, study PRJNA428436) | hydrothermal vent metagenome | isolation source: Deep-sea hydrothermal vent chimney 3 | place: Pacific Ocean: Juan De Fuca Ridge | reverse complement strand
TTACAACCAATAAGCCGTTTTCGTCATCACTTTAGACGTTAACGACATCAAAGACTTAACCGGAGCAGGTAATTCTGCACCACCTGCTTCTAATGCCACGGTGGCGTGACGGCCTTCATCAATTTTCATTTGTTCCAGTATCGCACGTGATTCAACGTCATTTTCAGAAATGCTGGTTAAATGTTCATCTAAATGTTTCACCACCTGACGCTCGGTTTCTGCAACAAAGCCCAGACTCCATTTGTCACCCGCAATACCGGCCAAGGCACCAATGGATATTGAACCAAAATACCAGAGTGGGTTGAAGTAGCTGGTATGTGAGCCGAGCTCTTTAATGCGGCGTTCACACCAGGCAAGGTGGTCATTTTCTTCTTCTGCGGCACGTTGCATTTTGTCGCGTACATCCGGCAATTTCGCAGTGAGCGCCTGGCCCTGATATAACCCCTGCGCCGCGACTTCACCGGCATGATTAATGCGCATTAGTCGTGCAGAAAATGTTTTTTCTGTTACAGAAAGTTCCTGCTTTAGCTCTGTTGTTACGCTGTCCTGAGGATCGGGGCGTTCGGTAACAAGCGGTTTACCAAATACAGTGCGCAAACCGTTATCGATTTGCATCATTAATTGATCGATGGGGCTGTAGTGGCGCTGTGTATTTGACATACCGGAATTTTAGCGGAAGTTATAGCAGGCAACAAGAAGTAAAATATTACTTCACTTCTTTAATATTATTTAGCCATTCCCCGCCTTCGTGGGAATGGCTGTTTTATAGTAGAAACTAAATTTTAAATTAGAACTTTTGCGTAAAGCGGAAGTACATATCTGTATCAACACGGGATTTACTTGAACCGGTTGGAATGATCAAGTCTTCACGTTGACGTAAGCGAGCTTCGAATTTTTGTTTTTTACTAATCTGCCATTTGTATCTAAATTCCAGCAGCGAGTTGTTGTTTCGAAAGTCCGGGGAAAGTAAAAACCCGGCATCGGCTTTAGCGTAAATAAAACCAATGGAGTGATCCTGAAACAGATTAATAATATTTACAGAAATCTGGTTAGCAAAGCCATCGCTATCACCTGCAACGCCGGTTTTCATTGTTGTATTGAGTGGCGTATTGGGTGCATAGCCCAGTTCGGCACCTAACATAAATCGGCGGCCGGTATTATTCATGTTCCATTGCGCTGCGATACGGCCAACAATAGCAATGTAATCTTCACGCTGGGTACAGCTTGAAGTGCCATCTTTACACAGGGCATCTGGCAAATAGTTAATATCGACACCCATACGTGGCAAATGTGCACCTTTATCTTTTTTGTCGAAAGAATAAAAATAACTGGTACGACTGCCACTTGATGTAAAGTCTAATGGGCCACGGCGTACTTCACTGGAACCGTCTTTATTGTTGTACTGAATAATTGCGTGGTGCTTCCATTTATTTGTTGTTGCGTAATTATAGTAAATACCGTCTATCCAGCTGATATCGGTATTCGGGCTGGTGTTTCTGTCCAGTGATTTTTTTGGAATGCCATCAAGTTCAAAAGTATTTTGAAAGCGGCCGATGGTTAACTTATGTGAGCCTTCTTTGTATAACATGCTGAGCGTATCAAGTGTGCCTTGTCCCAGTGCTAAACCGTCACCGCCGGGTATTGTTTTATACATTTTAGTGTGGCGTTCCTCATTGTCATTATCACTGTAGCGGCCAGCAAAGCGTGATTTAAACGCCCATTGAGTATTTAACGGAACCAGTACGCCCACACGTAAGCGCAAGCGTAAGGTATTGGATGTTGTTTCTGAACTATCTCGGTCTTCTCTGTTTTTTTCATAAAAACCTGTTCTGACATCGCCAATGAACTTAATGTTGCTGTTCGTGCTTTGTTTTTCTGCCGCATGGACAATCGGGCTGGATAAGCCGAGCAGGACAGGGAAGAGGACTATATTTAAAAATTTCATAAGCTGATCCTGAAGCTGTGTTAGTACATTAATGTTGACTAATATTGTAACATGAACTGAATCCAAATTATTCTTACTTTGAGCAATTATGTTTGTAAACACCTGGCAATAAGCTCAATGGGATGGATAACGGCTATCTTGCGCTGGAGCCCTGCGCTTAAATGTATTGCACAACCAATATTGCTGCTCACAATGGTATCAACAGAGTCGGTAATCTGGGCCAGTAAGGGCTGCCGGATCTGGTTGGCCAAATCAGTTTGGCTAAGCATATTTTTACCCGCTGCACCACAACATTGTGACTGGAGCTCGGTTACTTTTAGTTCAGGTATTTTGTTTAGTAAGGTTACTACCGCATCGGCTTGTTTCAATGTGTTTTGTAAGCTGCAAGGTTGGTGGAGTGCAATACTTTGTTTAAGCGCGCTAAACGAAACAGGATGTTTATTTGTATGTTGCAGGACAAAGTCCATGATGCTGGTAGTGGTTGTGTTGGGGAGACTGTTTTTGCCCCGCTTTAGAGTAGACTTTAATTGAGCACCACAGCCGCTGGCCGTAAATAAAATAGCCCGATAAGAATCTTTTAACAAGAATTTTGCATTGCTTCTGGCAAGGGCATCGGCTTGCTGGCGAAAACCACTGTGTTGGTGCAGCGCACCACAACAAACCTGTTCAGGGATTTCAACATCATAGCCCAGTCGGGTTAAGACTTTAATGCTTGCAAGTATGGCAGCCTGTTCAAAGTGCTTGCCCATACAGCCGGTAAACAGCGCGACTGTGCCAGATGAAGCTTGTTTAGCAGGGTAGTGTGGTTTTAATTTTAATCGAGGTTTAAGTTCAGGGAGCAGTTGTTCCTGTTTGTTTAGGCCGGTTAATTTTAACAAACCGGAAATCCGAGCCAGTTTCTGGATGCCGCTGAATTGATAAAAACGCAGTAGCGGAAACAAACTGTTTTGCACTGCAGGTTTAATTAAAAGTGAAATCAACTTTTCCTGAAAAGGCGGGGGTTTTTCTGAAACCGTGTATTCACGAATAGAATCAATCAATGTTTCATATTGAACGTTAGACGGACAAATCTTTTCACAACTTAAGCAACCGAGGCAATGGTCGAGATGCTGTATAACCCTGGGTAACAGGCTTAACTCTCCACTTACAATGCCCTGCATTAAAGCAATGCGACCACGTGGTGACTCATTTTCATTATTGCTAATCTGGTAGGTTGGGCAAGCTGGCAGGCACATGCCGCATTTAACGCACTGATCAGCAAGTTGGTCTATTTGTTGTTTTAGCTGCAAAAGTAATCCTGATGTTTTTAGCGTGTTTATATAAACAGGGGTGATATAATGAAGCTCTGAAATAAATAAAGCAATTAGCAGAGATATTTTTAGCGATGAGTTACTACCAGCAACATTTATTTTTTTGCATTAACCAGCGTGATGAAGGGGTAAGCTGTTGCGCTAATTTAGGCGCACAAGCATTACGTGATTATGCAAAGAAGCGAGTTAAAGAGTTGAACTTATCCGGTGAAGGTAAAGTACGTATTAATATGGCGGGTTGTTTAGGGCGCTGCGACGAAGGCCCGGTGTTAGTCGTCTACCCCGAAGAAGTCTGGTACACCTACCTGGACAAGGAAGACATTGATGAAATTATCGAGCAACATATCCAGCAGGGCAACGTCGTCGAGCGGTTGAAGATATAGGCTATTGTCCCTGTCATTCCCACGAAGGTGGGAATCCAGAAGCTAACGGAGTGGAAGACTACAACGGTAATCTTTAATTCAGATAATATATTCCCTTAACAACTTATAGCATGCTGATTTATAAAGGGCTGGATTCCCACCTTCGTGGGAATGACGGCTAAGAAATGAAATAAGGACACAAAATGCCATCTTCTCTAATCAGTGGCCCTGCCGGTCAGCTTGAAATACTGGCTGAAACACCCGAAACAGTGTCGGACAGTGCACCGGTTACCATCATTTGCCATCCTCATCCTTTGTATGGCGGTACGATGCAAAACAAAGTGGTGCATACCGTGGCTAAGTCCTGCATGGAGTTGGGGATGCCGGCAATCCGTTTTAATTTCCGTGGCGTGGGTGCTTCCGAAGGGCATTTTGAGCATGGCCTAGGTGAACAGCAAGACTGCATTGCCGTGGCTGAATGGGTGCACCAGCAGTATCCGAACCGGCCTGTCTGGCTGGCTGGTTTTTCATTTGGTAGTTTTGTTGCCTATCAGGTTTTTGCCAAAATAAATGCCGAGCGCTTATTGCTGGTTGCGCCACCAGTTGGCTTATTCCAGTTCCAGCCCATAAATAGCATTCATATCCCCTGGTACGTTATACAAGGCAAGCAAGATGAAGTCACACCATCTGGCTCGGTCGAAGCCTGGGTCAAAAAACAGCAAACTCCCCCGGAATTTTACTATTTAGATGATGTAAGTCACTTCTTTCACGGAAAACTGAATTTATTGCGTGAGATAATGCTGGAGATCTGGAAAAATTAGGTTTGACTTGCCTGGTATTAGAAGTCAGGTTTGATAGAGCCGTTAAAGTTGGGTTAAGGAGCTAAATTTTGTAGCGTCGAGGCAGTAATATAAGAGATTACTAATATTATGTTGACATTATATTATAATCTGCTAATATAGATGTTATTGATTTACATATTTTTTGACTCCTCCATCCTCCTTAATGGTGGTATTTTTAAAGCGCGGAAACCCCCCTTTTCTCCGCGCTATTTTTTTGCCTGTATTTTAGGGATTATTTTTAAGGGGTCAGAGCCCTTTAAATTGCTACTTTACTAGTATTTCTAATTTAAAGGGCTCTGACCCCTTAAAAATAACCCCCTTTAAAAATAATTACGAATTAAGCCCGAAATTGCTTGTATAAATCGCGTATTTTAAGTAATATTCCGCCTCTTTTTTAGAAGCAACACGCTTCTGTACCGCATTTTTCTGGATATTTTTGGATATACAAGTTTTATGAAAACATTTAGTGCAAAACCTGAAACAGTTAAACGTGACTGGTTTGTTATTGACGCTGAGAACAAGGTTCTGGGTCGTCTGGCAACTGAAGTAGCGCGTCGCTTACGTGGCAAACACAAGCCTGAATACACGCCTCACGTGGACACAGGGGACTACATCGTTATTATCAATGCAGACAAAATTGCAGTCACTGGTAATAAAGAGCAGAACAAAATCTATCATCACCACACCGGTTACCCTGGTGGCCTTAAGTCGATGACATTAGAAAAATTACGTGAAAAAGCGCCAGAGCGCATTATCGAAAAAGCGGTTAAAGGCATGTTGCCTAAAAACCCTTTAGGTCGCGCAATGTTTTCAAAATTAAAAGTGTTTGCAGGTAGCGAACATGCGCACACAGCACAGCAACCTCAACCACTAGAAATTTAATCGGATTTATAAAATGGCAGAACAATATTACAGCACCGGTCGTCGTAAAAGCTCAACTGCGCGCGTATACCTTACTAAAGGCAGCGGCAACATCACGATTAACAAGCGGTCATTAGAACAATTCTTCGGTCGTGAAACATCACGCATGATTGTACGTCAGCCACTAGAATTAACTGATATGTTAAACAACTTCGACATTAATATCACTGTAACCGGTGGTGGCAATACCGGCCAGTCCGGTGCAATTCGCCACGGCATTACCCGTGCATTAATGAAGTATGACGAAACATTACGTTCATCGTTACGTAAAGCCGGTTATGTAACCCGCGACTCACGTGAAGTGGAACGTAAAAAAGTAGGCTTACACAAAGCACGTAAACGTCCACAGTACTCAAAACGTTAATATTTATTTTCGTTTTACTCAAAAAGCCCCGCCATTTATAATGGCGGGGCTTTTTTTATTGTGGTGAAATTTATATTTTAAAATGGAAGGGCGATATTTAAGAGTCGTTTTATTAGAAGACGGTGAAACAGTTCATAATGCATTTTTTGACCGGGGGTTTAAACCATGAAAATGAGTTATTTCCAGGACACAGACACGCTTTACATTGAATTCAAAGAAGCGAATGTAGTTGAAACAAAAGACCTGGATCAAAACACAGTTTTAGATCTTGATCTAGAAGGTAACATTATTTCAATTACGATTGAGCATGCGAGTAGCCGGACAGACGTGCATGAATTAACACTATCGGGTATTGCTGCATAATTATTTACTCAACGCCCAAATATTTTCTGTATTTATATTTAAAAGAGAGTCGTTAGACTCTAGCCTATTTGAATCCTTGAAAGCCACTGGAGCATAATTTGCCACTTTCCCGTTAGCTACATCGGATGTTGATATACCTAACCAGGATTTTTAGTGATAGCATATGCCAATGCAGAAAAAAGTCGGGCGCAATGATCCCTGTCCTTGTGGAAGTGGGCGCAAGTATAAGAAATGTTGTGCTAACAAGACGTTGGCCGGTAATTCTACCGAGCTTACAATACAATTTAAAGAAGCCCAAAGAGCTTTCCTAAAAGGCCAGTTCGAACTTGCTAATAGCCGCTACAAAAAAATACTGTCAATTAAACCTGATTATGCTGATGCGCTGCATTATCTTGGCCAGAGTGAGTTGCGTTTAGGGCGAATCAGTGAGGGTATGCAAAGCATACGAGCCTCCATTGCGTTACAACCCGATGAAGCTAATTTCCAGAGTAATTATGGATTGTTATTGCTTGAACAGGGGCAGCTAACCGAGGCAGAGAAATATTTTTGTAATGCACTTGGAATTGATGCTAATAATGTTAATGCCAGATATAACCTGTGTGTGTTGCTCGACAGAACAAAGCGTTACCCTGAGGCCAAAAGGATACTGGAAAAATTAACCAGGGAGTTCCCGGATGATTTTGAAATACAATCACTGTATGCACGAAATCTGAAAGGTTTGGAAGAATGGAGTCATTCTGCCAGCTTATATAAATCCGCATTAAAATTAAAACCGGATGACATCAGTGTAAATTTAGAATATTGCAAAGTACTTGAAATGCTGGGTCGATACGAAAGTGTTTCTCAAGTTTATGAAAAACTTATTAAGTTATGCCCTGATAATGTTGAAGTATTACTACACCGTGCCACTTATTGTGAAGCAAACAATAACCTTGATGAAGCTGAACATTGGTTATCCCTTGCCGAAAATAAACCAGGGGTGGACAAAGCAAGACTTTTTTTTGAAAGGGGAAAGCTATCCAACCGCAAGAAGGATTTCGCTCTTGCGCTGGAATGGTTTGGCAAAATTGATGAAAATGATCTTGATGAGCAATTTAAGGTTATTTATTTTTTTGAACTTGGCAAAACTTATGACAAAGTGGGAATGTTTAAGGATGCCTTCGCTGCTTTTAGGAAAGGTAATAAGCTAAAACAGCAAATCAAGAATTCAAAATACAATATTGATGGCAGTGAAAAAAGAAGGGTACAAATAAATTCAGTATTAACTCGGGATAATCTGGCTGCATGGTCAGTGCTTTCTCCTCATGCAAGCAATAATGGCCCCGAGCCAATATTCATTGTTGGGTTTACACGCTCAGGTTCAACATTGCTTGAGCAGATAATTGCGTCGCACCCGAATATTGAAGCGGGCGGGGAATATAATTTTATCATCGATATTGAAGATGAAATTTCAGATATCTTCGGAACAGGAAAACAATATCCAGAGGCAATGCTTGATTTACATGACAAGCAAAATAAAGACAAGCTGGTACAACTGAAAAAATTATATTTGAATAAATTGAAAGCATTTAAACAAACGCCGGGTACTCAATACTGGGTAACAGATAAACGTTTATTAAATTCACTTGAACTGGGATTAATTTACCTGCTCTTTCCCGAATCGCCCATTCTACATGTTGTGCGCCATCCTTTAGATGTGTGTTTGTCGAGTTACTTTACCAATTTTAGTGCGCATGCCTATACAGATGATTTACTGACAACAGCGCATAAATTTGTGCAGGTTATAAATCAGATAAACCATACCAGGACTCAAATAGAGTTAAGGTATCAAATCGTTCGCTATGAAGATTTGGTAAAAAAACCGGAAGAAAACATTAAAACTATATTAGATTTTATTGGCGAACCCTGGGATGATGCATGCATGAACTTTTATAGCAACAAACGTGTAGCAAGAACAGCAAGTTATGCGCAAGTTAACCAGCCTTTATATACATCATCTATACATCGATATAAAAATTATCAGAAACAGATTGAGGAGATTATTCCGATTCTTGAGTCTGTGATGGATCCGTTAGGCTATAAGGTATGAATAAAATACAGCCACTGTCCCACTTGCCCGAAATGGTCTGGCTCGTTGTAACAGAAAAGAATGCCAAAACACTTTTTTATGATAATGGTATGCTGTTGTTAAAATGCTGGGTTTATTGCACTTAAGGGTTGAATTTTGAGGAATCAAGAGTTTTTTGAATCTTACAGTTATTGTACTGTCATAAACATAATTCGTCATTAATTCCAACATTGTTTTTATCTCATCCACTATCAACTCGAGCCTGCAGTTTTTCTCGTATTTCTACTACAGGATCACTCCAGTTACCCATCTCTGACTGCCTAAACAAATGCACAGTTGGATACCACGGTGACCTGTTAGTGTCTGTTAACCAACGAAAATCTGCTGCTTTTGCTAAAGGTATCCACACAGGCGTGCCTATGGCACCTGCCAAATGTGCGACCGATGTGCATACCGATATCACCAGATCCAACTCAGCTATTACCTTTGCTGTTGCCGCGTAATCAATTAACTGATCGGATAAATCAATAATATTTTTGTAGAATGGGTTTGACTTAATCTCATTGGCACGCTCACCAACTTGTAAATTATAAAACTGTACTCCTTCAATTGTAAAAAGCGGTTCAATATCTTCTACCTTCATTGAGCGCCAGCAGTCGACCTGTTGTGCTGGATTACCAGCCCAAACAATTCCAACTTTGAGTTTTTTTTCTGTATCAGGTGTTGCAATCCCGCTAAATTGATCAATATCGAAATATGGGATATCTGTCGGTATTGTGTCAATCGAAGTATCAAATATGCCTGGGAGGCTCATTATCGGAACATGAAAATCAAACGCGGGGATCTTATCTTTATCTGTTATAACTAGATCAATTATCTTGATAGATTGAAATAATCTTTTTAAAGCCGGCTGGCATTGAACAATAATTCGCCCACCATTTTTTTCTATTAAACTAACATAACGAATGAACTGTATTGCATCACCACAGCCTTGCTCAGAATATAAAAATAATACTTTGCTATTGCCTAATGGTTGGCCATCCCATTTGGGGCTTTTAAATTTTCTTTTACTAAGGTCTGAGTTTTGGATACTACTCCGCCACTCATACTCTTGCCAACCCTGTTTAAAATCGCCTATAGTGAGTAGCACAAGACCAAGATTCCAATGCAGTTCAGCATTCGCTGGCGCTAACATAACGGCTTTTTGCAATAATTCTAATGCTTGGTTATATTCCCCCTGTAATTGCAACACGCTAGCAAGGTTAGATAACAGGTGAGTGTCATTGGGTTGTCTCTGTAGCAACTCTGTTAGCAGAACCTTTGCATCTTTGAAGCGCCCAGCCTGTTTCATAGCTAATGCTAAATTAACACTTATCCCAATATTTTCGGGGAAAATTGATAGTGCTTTTTCAAAGGATCGGATGGCTGAATCAGTATTCTTCTGTTGAAGTGCCAGGTTTCCAATATTGACCAACGCCAGGATAGAATCGGGTTCAAGCTTAATCGCGTTGTTGAGGGCAACTTCAGCCTGGGAATAACGTTCTAGACTCGTTAATATCTTCCCAAGGTTCGCCAATATCAGGGCATTATTTGGTCGTAATCTGTTGGCCGTATTATGGGCTTCAAGTGCAGCGTCAATTTTACCTAGCCCATCCAGAGCATTACCCAGATTAGTATATGCTTCGACAAAATCCAGATTGTATTTTATAGCCTGTCGATAAGATTCAGCTGCGCGTACAAGTTTACCACTCTGTTCATAAGTTATGCCCTTGTTATACCATTTGACAGCGTTAATGCTCTTTTTATCTTTCAGGTGTTCGTTATTCATCAATTACACCATTAATATCATCTTATTGCATATAGTGCGGTAGTAGGCAAAAATTAAACCATGCCTTCAAACTGTATAGCTAACATATTAACATGGACGTTATTAACAAATAATTTCGCAATTCATAATCTCGTAAATCCTCGGTTTGATATCATTTATTTAACCACACCAAAGGTGCTACCCCTTTAAACATGAACTGTGTTGCAAAAATTCAACAAACATTGACGATAGCCGGTAAAACCAAAGCTAAATCATTGGTTCCGAATTTGCTAATCTATTAATGTTACACTTAAAATTCAATGGCTTAGGGCGGTTTTGTATCTAATTTGCAACAAAAAAGGGTTGTTTGCTAATAACCCGAAATAAATGTTGCGTACAGGGCACAAGTTGTTTATAAAGTCATCTGAGTTTACCTAACCTGACTCAATAAATATAAATTAATAATACATACTTTTAGGAGTTCATAATGAACAATAAATTAATTGCACTTGCTGTTGCTGCTGCTTTTACAGTACCAATGGCTGCTCAAGCAGGGCCAAAAGTTGGTGGCCACTTACAAGCTGAATTTGCTGACTTTGACCGTGATGGTTCAGGTAGTGATTATCAAGAAATAGAAGATAACAAACGTGGCCGTTTATGGGTTACCGGTTCTGAAGATTTAGGCGGTGGCTTAAAAGCAAACTACCGTTTCGAATGGCAAGTAGAAACTACGACTGGTAGTGTTAGTGACGGTACTCGTGAAACTCGCGTTGGTTTAAGCGGTGGCTGGGGTGAATTCCAAATCGGTCGTTTAAAAACACCTTACAAATACACCGCTGGTGTTGATTATGACCCATACACAGCGACCCTGTTAGAATCACGGGGTGGTAACGGTGGTACATTACAGAGTCTCAATGGTATGACCAAAGCTTATGGCCAGCACAGCTTCCTGTCTGAAGCTATGGCTTACAAAACCAAGTTCGGTAAAACTAAATTTTGGGCTTTATACCAAGTGATAGAAAGTTCTACTGAAGATAATAATATTTCAGTTGGTGTAAGCATTCCTGTCACAAAAGGCTTAGGCATTGATGTTGCTTATATTGAAGAAAACAAGGTTTCCACAAGTTTGGGTGGTACTCGTGCTAAGGTCGGTGTTAAATTTAAAACTGGCGCACATAAAATCTTCGCTCGTTATGAATCACAATCAAGTGATTTAGCCAATGCAGATGCATCTACTATTTTCCTGGGTTACCATATGAAAATGGGTAAGAATGTATTAACTGTGCAAGCCGGTTCATTATCTAATGATGTGGCTAATGGCGATGCTGATTACACTATGGTTGCTTTTGCTCATAACTTCAGCAAAAAAACCAAAGGCTGGATTGGTTATCGTACAACTGATAAATACGGTACCACAAATGATGTTGATGTAATCTCTGCTGGTTTACGCATCAAATTCTAAGCTTTATTTAGAATTGCAGTATAAGAACGGGTGCTTCGGCACCCGTTTTTTTTATGCCTGTGTTTTAATGAGGAACTTCCTCTTTTTTTAATGGTCGATATTCATTCATGAAGTCAGTAAAATTATTTTTTTTACCCGCTTATTTGTTGTTTTCTATTTTTCTGGAGAAATATTGATGAAGTCATTGTTAAAGGATTACAAGCTGTATGTCGTTGTAATCGGTGTATTGTTTCTTGCTGCTTGCAGTAGTACTAATGGGTCTGTTCGTTTATACGAGGGTGTGAAACAACCCGATAGCGATGTTGTTAAATTGACTGTTCCTGCGGCACTGGATGTACTGGAAGTGGATGGTAAAGATTTTGAAGACTCCCCCGGTATAAGGGAGGGGCAGTATCAGCTGGATCTTTTGCCTGGCGCGCACAGTTTTAAGGTACGTTATTCGCAAAATTGGGGCACTGAAGCGCTGGGCATTATGGTAACGGGCAATTCTTTTTATTTTACGGTCGATACACCCGCCGGGAGTGTGTATGAGTTTAAACACAATGGCCCTGAAGATTTGCTCTATGCAGAGTATGGTAACTCGGTAGACGATATTCAAATATGGCTCGAAGAACAAAAAACCGGTAGTAAAATTGAAGCAGTGAGTATTTATGCTTATGGCAACGCCTTTTCAAGTTTGTTAGGTGAGGATGAAGTGGTAGTAAAGCGAACAGCAGTAAAAGGTGCAGCTAAACAAGTACCGGTAGCAGAACAGGTTCAACAAAAAGCCAGCGAACAACTTAAATTCTGGTGGAAGATTGCAAATACAGAGCAGCGCAAGGTGTTCCAGGATTGGCTGGTTACCCTGAAGGAAGTAACAGCTGGCAAAACAAGCAATGCCATGCAACAAAAAGCAGCCGAGCAATTAAAGTTCTGGTGGAAGCTGGCGGATTTAAAGCAACGCGAGTCATTTTTGCTCTGGACAAAAAAATAAAACAAGCAAGTAGCCCGGATGGAATAAAATGTAATCCGGGGGGCAGACCTCAACCTTCCCGGATTTCGCTTCGCTGCATCAGGTCGACGGATCGTGGGGAAGGGAAAGAGCGTATATCAGCGAGGACGCCGGATGGAAAAAAAAGTAATCAGGGGAGAAGAC
>VAPM010479380.1_pt1 | contig 12584 bp, 12 predicted proteins | sample 3395091 | NCBI WGS metagenome assembly VAPM01 (sample SAMN08290445, study PRJNA428436) | hydrothermal vent metagenome | isolation source: Deep-sea hydrothermal vent chimney 3 | place: Pacific Ocean: Juan De Fuca Ridge | reverse complement strand
GATATTGAGCAAGATCCTTGTACCATCATTGTTTGGATTGAGGCTCAGTGGTGATTCTTGGATTGCCTTCTCGATGCCTGCCAGATTCGCCCGATCCCACGGTTGAATAGCAAGTGTCTTGGCATCTGGTACAGAGATTTGAGCAATATTTTTGAGTGGCTGCTTGTCTCCGTAAGATTCGACTAAGAGATTTTCTATCAGCGCAGCACTCGCCCGACCGATCTGGAGTCCAGCTAGTTCAGTATGCAAATGGTCGAAAGTCTTGGTAAAAGCCTCATCGGCTTGTCTGAGCAAATCAGAAATACTCATGTTTTAGAAATTATCGTGCCTACATTATACCCTTTCACTGCCCTTAGCAGTAGACCTTTTTTGCTGAAATCAAAGACCGTGAGTGGGATTTTTGCTTTGGCTAGTAGGTGAAAAGCTTTGGTGTCCATGACTCCAAACTGTTTTTTGATCGCCATGGCGTAGTCTAGCTCTTTGAGCAGCTTAGCTTTTTTATTCTTCTGTGGATCAGAGGAATACACCCCTTTGACATTCGTCGCTTTGAGCACTCGCTCACAGCGTAGCTCTGTCGCACGCATCGCTGCACCCGTATCCGTCGTCACATATGGTCGTCCTGTGCCACCCGCTAGCAAGACAATCCCACCTTGATTTAGGACTTGAATAGCCGCAGTTGGGGAATATTTTTTAGCTAATTGTTTTGGTACAGCCACAGCTGAAAAAACCTCCACTTTGATTTTAAGTTTTTTTAGTTCAGCAGCTAGTACGACCGCATTGAAAACTGTCGCAAGCATACCAAGATAGTCTGAGTTTTCACGAGGTAGTGATTTGAGATCTTGATTATCGCGAAACCGCCAGATATTACCACCACCGATCACGATCGCCAGTGCTACACCTGCTTTATTCACCGCGGTAAGCTCTCGTGCGAGCCTTTTTACTGCTGTAGCAGTCACACCATTATCACCACCACCTAGACTTTCACCAGAGAGCTTGAGGAGGATCCGAGTATATTTTTTAGCAGACATGCCGAGTTATTTTAGCAGATTCACTGCTCCACCCCTCACCTCCCACACCTGCTTATTCTGGATTGAATCTAGGTGTTCTACTTTCGTCGTTGTAATGAAAGTCTGATAGCCTTCAATCGACTGCAACAGTCGCTCCTGTCGACCTCGATCCAGCTCACTGAAAACATCATCTAGCAATAATAGCGGTCGCTGCCCTGTCCTAGTTTCGAGGAATTTTAGCTCTGTCAGCTTGAGTGCGAGGATCGTACTGCGGATCTCACCACGACTGCCACCTGCTGCTATATTTTCACCGTCCAATTCAAAAACCAAATCTTGTCGATGCGGTCCATAGTTCGTCGTACCGTAACGCAAATCTGTTGCTTGGAGTTTTTTTAAATTTTCGAGGTATTGATTAGTAGTCAGCTCACTAGCATTGAAACCCGTAAGCCGCGCTATGAGTTTTTTATTTTCGCCAGAAATATTGTAGAAGTTTTGAGCTAACAAGTCGGTAGCAAACTCAATCAACTCAGCGCGTAACTGTCCGAGCACCATACCATATCGAGCTAATTCAGAATCCCAAAACTCTAACTCATCAACTTTAGCCTTTTGTTCAGCGATCCTACTCAATAAAGCGTTGCGATTTTTCAAAGCCTTGGCATAACGACTCGCTGCTCGTAGATAGTCTCGACTAACTTGCGAAAGCAATACATCGAGATACCGCCTACGCAAACTTGGACCGAGGAGGATGAGATTCAAATCCTCAGGCTGAAAAAACACTGCTGGCAACCGCCCGACGAATTCCGTCGCCGAGACTTTATGACCATTTATCTTACAAACCTTGGTGAAACGTGGAGCCACGAGCGCTGCCAACTCTAGCTGTAGTTTTTTCCTTTCGGAATCTATGACAGTCCCAACCAGTCGAAAATGATTTGTACTATATCGGATTAGATCTTTTTCAGCACTTGCACGCAGGCTCTTGCCAATCGCTAGCGCATAGATCGCCTCAAGTATATTGGTCTTGCCTTGAGCATTCTGCCCAATGAAAGCTATAGCTGACACATCAAAAGCTAGCTCTAGTTGGGCTAGGTTACGAAAGTTCGTTACGGAAAGAGTTTTTAGCTGCACCTATTTATCTTACCCTTCTGTCGCTTTTTTTAATTGATAATCTCTCCCAAAAGCCTCTGGGCAAAAAGTGTATGGCTCTCCGCTGCGACCTCCTCCGAGACCAACTGTAAACTCAAGCGATCACCCTCAGCAATATTGGTCGGTACAAGCTCTCGTGGTATATCGAACTCCACACCCGAGTCAGCCAGCATTAGCACTACCTCACCACTACGAACCTTTTTGACACTTACAGTGGTGCGTCCAATTTGAGTCGGGAGTTTAATTTTCTGAGGATGCATCTTGAATAATTTGAAGCAAAATTTTGAGATAATTGGGGTCTTCGACGAGTTTTTTGATTTCGGCCACAGTGACCCAACGGTACTCGACTAGCTCGTGTGGTTCGAGCTGTATATCATCATCAGTACCATTGAATTCTGCAAGGAAGAAATGGACTTCTTGTCCGCAGAATTTTTGCTTGTGGGCTGTCTCAGGATAGTCAGTGAAGACTGCATTAGCTGGGAAGTCATACCTGTAGACTCCACGCTCCGTACCAATAATTTTAAGCTTGTTTGTCCCCAGCTCCTCGTAAAACTCTCGCTCGGCTGCCTGCTGATAGCTTTCACCGGGCTCTACACCACCCTGAGGCATCTGCCACGCATGAGTGTGACGTGGCTTACGGACGAGGAGATATTTACCATCTACTCGTCGAGTAATTACCGAGCCATTGGGACGATAATTGTTAGAATCCACCACCACTTGTATTTTTACCAAAAAATACCCACTAAATCTAGTAGACAGCTTGCTCTCGTTATTCCTATCTGTCATTTCAGATTTCAGCTGAAACTTCCTAAGCTAGTTTTAACGAGCAGCCAATAATACCCCAGCAAAGATCAATGCGACCCCAATCCCCTGTGTAACTGAGACTGTCTCCTTGAGCACAAATACAGAGAGCGCTAGCACTATGACGAAAGTCAGCCCTACATAAGTCGGATACGCCACTGCGAGCTGAACACGCTGGAGATAAAGTAGATAGCCCAGTATATTCGCACCAAAGAGTACAAGTGCTAGCCAAAGCAGTGGATTTTTGATCGTCTCGATAGACAGTCCACCTGTCTGACTGGCTGCCAACTTGAGTGTAAAGTTTGCTGTCGCATTGAGCACCGTCGCAATGATGAGAATCATATAAGTCATTTTTAATATTTTACGCGATAAAACCACCAACTGTAATCTCCCTTGAAATACGCACACTGCTGAGGTGTACCGAGAGGTATCTTATGCACGAGAGTGAACTCAGTACCGTTTAGTATTTTAGAGCTATTTAACGCTAAATCTGAATCAATTAGTGGCTGTAGATTTGACTGCTGCCAAGCAGGATACAATGCGTACATATCCTCCTCCAACACTAACCAATCTGGCTGGTATTTGTTTATAAAACCGAGCTGGTCAGCAGCACGGACAAAAGGCACAGCCTTCATGTCTAGCGTGCCGTCCATAGATAGCACTTGGCGACCAGAGTAATATGCCGACTGGTCTACCTCCTTGAGCGCAATTACATCGGTCGGTGCAGTGTTTTTTTTCAACCACATGCCTGTCTCTCGCCGAGTACGATCAATCACCGGCACTTCACATCCTACTATTTTTTGGCTCTGCTTGATGAGCTGTTGAGTGGAAATCACCACACTAGCGCTCAGTACTATCAGTAGTAGTATTGTAAAAAATCTACGTTTCTTTAGCTGCCATAACCCCAACAAACTGAGGATAATGAAAAACGGTAATGCTGCCAACAAATACCGATATCCTTGTGTCATCGGCAGGACGAAAGTGAAGAATAGTAGATGAAAAGTAAGCCAGAGCCAGATCGGCGTGAAAATATAAAGTCTGTCATTCCGGACTTGATCCGGAATCTCAACCTTACCTTTGACGAAATCCCAAATCAAAAACAAAAAAAACGGCGTCAGCATGGCAAACTTAGTTACCAAAATTTTTAATATCTCGGGTGTCCAATAAATACCAAAAGTCTGCCGAGCCCACTGCTGCGCATGTAGTATGCGTGCTACTGAGCTGGGGAAAATTTGTCCTGTCTGAGCGTAGAGATAAATATAATACGGCAGCGGGATCAGCAATCCAGGCAGTGCGACTGTCAGCAGTACTCGCCAGCCTCGTCGAATGAGTAAGGGGACACCGAGAAACACCGCAAGTAACCACCCCTCTGGACGCGTCAAAATCGCTAAACCTAGCAGCACTCCAAGAAATATTTCCTGCCAATAACCTCCTCCTTTGGAGAAGGAGAGCTGGGGAGGATTTTCTAGAATTTTGTAATAAACGAGGAAACTCCCCAACACTAGACTGACAAACATTGGTGTCTCCATGCCCTTCGCCGCCCAGTGCGACAGCACATAGCTCGTCGCCACGAGGAAGCTTGCTACCAGTGCCAAACCTCGATCACCACTCAAACGTCGAGCGAGGAAATACGTCAGCACGATAGATAGTGCTACAAAAATACTGGCAAGAACTTTGACACCTTCGATGGCCCCGTCGCCAAACATTGACCAAAGTGGCACGAGGAGCAACGACCAAAGTGGCGAAGTCGAACCTGCGGAAAAAACTCCGTTATAAAAAAAAGGCTGTCCTTGCGCGATCCCCCGCGCAAAAGTAAAGTGAATAAACGCATCACCCATCACAATGTCACGTACTAAATAGACTTGAATGAGCGCGAGTATGACGAAAACTATGAGATAAAACCAAGTCGGAATACGTAACCACAAATTCATCTAAACCAAAGCTAAAACCAAAACTGCTGTAATAATAAATCCAAGTACTGCTACAGCAAACTGTTTATCAGTAAAGATCAGATTCTCAGGATTTTCCTGTGCCACCTCACCTTTGAGCAGCGTAAGATACCGCCAGAGACCCCAGCCAGCAAACGGTACTGTCAAAACCAGCCAAAGTGATGGCGCAGCAAGTAATGTATAAGAAGTATAAGCAAGGAAAGTACCAAAAGTAAGCAGCGCCAGTGCAACCTCCAGATGCGACAAGTTATAACGCACCAATGTTGTCCGTGCAACTTCACCACGATGACGTAGCTCTTGTTCGCGCTTGCCGACAGCAAGCAATAATGTAAGCGTAAATGTCAGTAAAATCAGCCATTCACTCGGTGAGACCCCAATCACCACTGAGCCCGCCATCACACGTAAAACAAAACCAAAAGCAATCGTAACCACATCTAGCAAAAAAACATGCTTGAGCAGTAAAGAATAGCTCAACATAAAAGCAATGTAGCCACTGACAATCTCCGCCAGAGCCTGATTCAAACTATATGCCCAACTGACTGCGATAATAGTCAAAACTGCTGCCACTGATAGCGCCACAGAAACAGACAACTCACCGGCAGCGATTGGACGAAATCTCTTCTTGGGATGAGTACGATCATCTGCGCGATCTAGTACATCATTGAGCAGGTAAGTACTACTCGCTGCGAGTGAAAAAATAGAAAATGCTGCCACTACTAACCATACCGTCGTTGAGTCTGTAAACTGCTGTGCAAAAACTAGTGGCACAAAAACGAAAATATTCTTGAGCCATTGACGTGGACGGAGCGAGGTGAGCAAGGCGATTAGCATTACTTACTATTTTAGCAGATGGCGTTTTATCGCGTCCTACGCCAGAGCAGCGCACCGACCGGTACGATATACGTCAAATATACCAATAACTCCAGCACGGTCGGATTATCATTGTAGCCAAAGAGGGCACGGAAAATTAATCCTGGCAGTTCATGATCATTTAGGGCTGTCTGTAGATTGTAAAGCTCCATAAGCCCAAAAGGTAATAACCCGATACCCTGAAGTACACCAATAGCATTCGCAGCTACACCTGCTGCAAATAGTAAAAGCAAAACATTAGTGATTTGAAAAAACCGCCGTAGTGGAGCACATGACAACCCCGCAAAGAAAATATAACCAATAGAAATCGCACCAAGTATGCCAGTGAGAAAACCTTGAAATGCGCCAACTGGATCGAGCTGACTAGCAGCAAAGAGAAAAATCACTGTCTCAATACCTTCACGCAATACAGAAAAAAACGCGACAGCTGCCACACCTAGCTTAACCTGCTGTGTGATTTTTTCAGCGACTCGTATTCGTAGCCGCTCAGCCACACTCTCCTGTCGTGCCAACCAAAAAATCATCACTGTCAGTAATGCTACTGCAAGTAGCATTAGGCTACCTTCGAGTAGCTCTCTCGCATAGTCTGTCAAACCACCAAGCAACTCAGAAATACCATAACCAATAGCAACAGAAGTAATCAGAGCTGCTATCATGCCCCACCACACTTCACGGACAAGTATCGGCTGCTTCAGCTTTTTTAGCAATGTAATGATGACTCCGATCACCAGTACAGCCTCCAACGCCTCACGGAATGTAATCAGAAAAGCAGCGAGCATAATTGAAAGATTAAAAAAATAAAACTACTTAGCTTGGCATTTTCGACATTGACCAAAAAGATTGAGCTGATGAGAAGTCAGCTCGAAACCATATTGCTTGGCAATTTCTTTTTGAAGTTGCTCAATCGTATCATTTTCAAACTCGACGATCGTGCCACACTTTTCACAGATCAAGTGGTCATGATGTGTCGCAGCATCGACTACCTCGTAGCGCGCCTCTTCTCTGGCGAATGCTTGTCTGGCTACTAGTCCACGCTGAGTAAGGAAGGCTAATCCTCGATAAATAGTTGCTAACCCGATCTTAACTTTGCTGCGCTGAAACAAAGAATAAAGCTCCATCGCTGAGAGATGCCGATGGCTACGTTGTAATGCTCTCCAGATTTGATCGCGGGCAGTAGTTTGACGCAGTATCGCAGCAGTCATAATTTAATTGAAAATGAGAATCATTATCATATTAGTACAATCATTTTGTATAGTCAAATCTAAAATAAAAAACCCACACTTTTGGTGTGGGCTTCTTATTTTGAATTCAAAAATTACCTTAGAGAATACTAGTAGAACTAGCAATCACAGTGGCGAGGATTAGCGCGATCGTGTTGATCACCTTGATTAGCGCATTGATCGCTGGACCAGCTGTATCCTTGTAAGGATCACCGACAGTGTCACCTACGATAGCGGCCTTATGCGCTTCGCTACCTTTACCGCCATAGTTACCATCTTCGATATACTTCTTCGCATTGTCCCACGCACCGCCGCCGTTGGCCATCATGAGCGCGAGCAGCAGACCAGAGACGATCACACCGATGAGCAGACCAGCTAGTACGACAGGTCCGAGGAAATAGCCGACTAGCAACGGAGCAGTTACTGCAAGTAATGCTGGGGCAATCATCTCGACTAGGGCCGCTTTGGTGACGATATCCACACATTTGCCGTACTCGGGTGTACCCGTACCGTCCATGATACCTTTGATCTCACGAAACTGACGACGAACCTCTCGCACTACCGCATTGGCAGCACGACCGACAGCCTGCATACAAAAAGCTGAGAAAATGAAAGGCAATAATGCACCGAGCAGGAGACCGACGAGGATATTGGGATCGGAAAGCGAGAAACTAAAGTCACCAGCCGGATTGTTTGCGAAAAGTGTGTCTTTGTAAGCTTGGAAAAGTACGAGTGCTCCGAGAGCAGCACTACCGACTGCGTAACCTTTGGTCACTGCCTTGGTCGTGTTGCCTACAGCATCGAGCGCATCAGTAGTTTTGCGGACTTCTGGAGGCTGATTGGTCATTTCGGCGATTCCACCAGCATTGTCTGTGATCGGACCGTAGGAATCCATAGCGATGACCATACCCGTCATGCTCAGCATGGCGACAGCCGCGATCGCGATACCATACAACTCAGCAAATGAATAAGCTGCAATGATGCCAGCTACGATGATGAGTGTTGGCCAGAGTGTAGATTTGAGACCGACAGCTATACCTTCGATGATGTTGGTACCCGCACCAGTCTCACTGGCTTTGGCAATACCGCGCACAGGGGCAAAAACTGTAGAAGTGTAGTACTCCGTGATGAAAATGAGCGCGATTGTGATGATATAGCCGACTAGACCAGCGTAGAAGATACCGATGTCCAACCCCATGGCAGTATTGATATAGTAAAAAGCAATAGCAGCGAGGATCCCCGAGACAAATGTACCCTTGTACAAAGCAAACATAATGTGGCTGCCGCGGACGAAGAACACACCGATGAAAGTCGCAAGCACAGATGCCGCACCGATCGCCAGTGGCAATAAGACATGGTTTTCGGTCACACCTGATGTACCACCGAGACTAAGTGCAGCGAGGATCATAGCAGCGATAGTCGTGACTGCGTAAGTCTCGAAGAGATCCGCACCCATACCGGCACAGTCACCGACGTTGTCACCGACGTTGTCTGCGATCGTCGCAGGATTACGAGGGTCATCTTCGGGGATACCAGCCTCGACCTTGCCTACTAGATCAGCACCGACATCCGCTGCCTTGGTATAGATACCACCACCTAGACGCGCAAAGAGCGAGATCAGTGAAGCACCGAATCCAAATCCGACGAGTGCCTCCGTTGCCTGCAATATCTCAAGTCCAGCGAACTCTGTAAGATAGTAATAAAAACCAGCGACACCGCCGAGCGCCAAACCAACAACGAAGAAACCTGTCACCGCGCCGCCATTGAAAGCGACTGCGAGTGCTTCTTTTAAACCTTTTTTGGCAGCCTCAGTCGTACGGACATTGGCGCGGACAGAGACTGACATGCCGATATAGCCAGCCGTACCAGAGAGGATAGCACCAGCAAGGAAACCAATCGCGAGATTCCAGCCATTTGGCATGAGAAATGCCAACGCAATAAAAATCAAAATCGCGAACACTGAAATCACTGAATACTGACGGTGTAGATAAGCACTCGCACCTTCTTGAATATGGCGAGCGATGATCTGCATTTTTTCGTCGCCGGCAGGTGCTTTGATCACACGGAAGATCGTGACAATCGCAAAAAGAATCGCAAATGCTGCTGCGCCGATGCTAGCCAGTACGATGTTATCGAGGAGATAGTCCATGAGTAAGAGGGTTAGTGCGAGCAACTGCCCACTGGTGAATAAAAATAAAGTGGTGTGATTTTAAGCAAAAAAACTACACCTGACAAGCGCATTGAGCACAAAACCTGCTCTTAAAGTGTTTTGTCCAGCTCTAACAAAACACCAGTCAATACCTCAATCGCCTGCTCATACTCAGTGAGATCAAGTCGCTCCTCGGGTGTATGGTCGAGCGTGCTGTCCCCCGGACCGTAGCTCACCATCGGTACAGTAGGAAAAGCCTTTAGGAAAGTATTCATATCTGCCGTACCAGTTTTGACTTTGAACTTTGGCGTACCGCCAGCTATTCGAATAGACTTGAGGAAGGCTCGGACAACCGGTGTATTTTTCGGTGCGAGGCAGGCTTCTGTTGTCCCCCAGCTAGCTAAATACTCTACTTTTCCGCTGCTCTGAATACTAGTGATGAATTGCTTGAGCTGCTCATGATTGTATCCCAGCGGTGTACGGAACTTCACTCGCACTTGGAGCTGCTCGATACCTTCAGTCTCACTAAAGTCGAATTTTTCGATTCTGTACTGCAGCCCACCCCACGCACCTTTGTCTTCGTTGAACTCTTTGGCATATTTGCGAATTTGCTCGACGAAGACAACTCCATCTTCGATCACGTTTTGTGTACTCATGTTGGCTGAGTGTGTCGCGGTTTTACTCTGGGAGTATTCCAGTACGAGCAGGCCTTTGTAGCCGAGCGTAACTCCTTCCCAGTCGCTCGGCTCGCCGATGATCGCCGCAGCGGGTTCTATCCGTTTTATTAGTTCTTGAGCACCTCTACCACCAGTCTCTTCTTCTACTGCACCAACGACGGTGATTTTGATATTTTTTAATTGTGGTGCTGCGGCTAATGCTGCAAAAACAAAAGTGGCAAATGGTCCTTTGGCATCGACCGAACCCCTACCGTGCAATACATTCTTTTCAACTTTGACAGGCAAATCCCCTGGTACAGTGTCGATATGTCCGAGCAACACAACCTCCTTTGTCCCTGAGCCGATCGTGAGGATCGCGTTGCCAGACTCGTCGACATCCGCAGTCGTGAACCCCAGTGCTTCGCCCTGCTCCACGATGAATTTGGTCACCTGTTTTTCTTCGCTGCTAGGTGAGTAAATCTTGACGAGCTGAGTGAGGAATTCTTGAGGAGTCATGAGAGGGTTATTTTAGCGCTTCGGCTAGCTGCTTCACAACCTCCTCTAGCTGTACCTGTGCGATCACCAGTGGTGGCAGTAGTCGGATAGTCTTCGGACCAGCTGGTAGTACCAAAACTCCCACTTCTTTCAGCGCGGCGACGATCGGCATCGCTGGCACAGTGAGTTCGACAGCCAACATCAGTCCTAATCCTCGCACTTCTTTGATCTTTGGCGAATCAATCTTTTCAAGTTCTGCCTTGAGCCACACACCTTTCTCAGCCGCCTGCTCTGCCAATTTTTCTGATTCGCAAAACTCCAGCACTGCTAGCGCAGCCGCACAAGCTGGCGCTGAGCCACCGAAAGTTGTGTTGTGGAGTCCTCGTGGTGGAGTTTTGAAGAGATCGTGACGAATAGCGGTTACACCGATCGGATAACCACCTGCCAAAGCTTTTGCCATTGTAACGATATCTGGCTGAATACCAAAGTGCTCCAGCGCGAGGAACCGACCAGTGCGACAGACTCCTGTCTGCACTTCGTCCAAAATCAGCAACGCACCGTGCTCATCACAGAGCTTTCGCATTTGTTTCAAAAATTCTAGCTCAGCAACATACACACCGCCCTCACCTTGAATAACTTCCAGAATCACCGCTGCTGTCTTGTCCGAGATTTTTTCCGCTAGAGTCTCAGCTTTGTTGAACGCGAAGAAATCGAAGTCGGGTACGAGCGGCTCGAAAGGCTGACGAAACTCTGGTCGCCACGTCGCTGATAGCGCCCCAAAAGTCCGTCCGTGAAAACCCCGCTTCGCCGCGAGGATCTGTGTCCGACCCGTTGCCAGTCGTGCGAACTTGAGCGCAGCTTCATTTGCCTCCGCACCAGAGCTAGAAAGGAAAAATTTATTAACTCCATTTGGCATCTTCTCTGCCAGCTTGGTCAAAAACTGCTGTCGAATCTCATGTGGGTGACGTGCAGTAGTGAAAGCATAGTTCTGCCACGCTTTTTGAACTGCTATCGCAACTTTTGGATTCCCATGACCAACACTCGCCACACCGTGCCCACCGACACAGTCGATGTACTCCTTGCCAGTGCTATCCTTCACAGAAGCACCCGCACCCGAGACAATCGCGAGATCGGTCGGCGTAAAAGTCCCCGCAGACAACTCGAACTCTTTCTTGGGATCATTCATAAAACCTTGCAAATAAAGTAATATAATGTTATCGTAAAAGACGCTCCTTAACAATTCCGACCAAAATAAATCCTCTCTTTTGTAAAAAAACCTACAAAAGCCTGAACGAAATTTTTGTGGAGCGCGTGTAGTCTTTGGCGGAGCTGGGCATGTACCAGCTGTAGCCAAAGACGAACCTAAGCGAAGCAAAACATTTCGTGAAGACTTTGAAGGGAAAGAGAGCCCGTGAGAGGAAACCGACAAGGTTTCCTTTCACGCCTAGATTTGGGGGTGACAGGCCTCGACAAAGGGATCTTCGGGTACGAAACCGCAATCACGGGATGACTGGCTCCCGTCATATCCGACAGTCACACACAAATGCTAAACCATTTGCTCGCGCACAACGTGCGCTCCGCAGCCTTGCTGCCAAAGTAGAAGTTCCGACTTTTGCTCCGGCTCTCGCATACGCTGCCTAACCCAAACCGACCGACTTTTACCTCGGTCGTCTACTTTACCGGTTCACCTGCTGATCGTAGAGTAGCCTTTTAGCAGGTTCGCTAGTTTGAATGCTCGACAAACTAGTTAAACTTTCGAGCTTAGATGTTTGGGCTTTTTGTTCGCTTTCTATCCAAACATTGAAATTCCAAAACGAACTAAGATTGTACACGGCTCGCGCACGACTCTTTGGACCCGAGTTCGATTCTCGGCACCTCCACCAGACAAATGTTCTCCCCGCACGGCGAGGAGGTTTTGGTGTGGCTGTGTGCCTTGATGGAAAGTTTGACCATGAGTGAGCTTGAACTAGTACTGCCGTGCTGGTGCGTACCGTAGTGAAGAGACTGTCTGCCAGCAGGCAGGCGTAGCGACGAGTGACCCAGACTGAAATCTTGGCGCAGACTAATGGCTAGCCACCTCCACTCGACCCTGCTTAAACTCTCTTATACTTCACGAAGTCAAACGCGTGCGAATTTTCCGCATCTTTTTCGTGGTGTACCCGACTCACCTCCTGCCAGCTATCTACATCCCACTCAGGGAAGCGAGCATCGCCCTCGACATCGGCAGCTACCTCTGTCAGATACAGCGTGTCTACCAGCGGGAGAAACTCCGTATAGACTCGTGCCCCACCGAT
>VAPM010743868.1_pt1 | contig 12586 bp, 11 predicted proteins | sample 3395091 | NCBI WGS metagenome assembly VAPM01 (sample SAMN08290445, study PRJNA428436) | hydrothermal vent metagenome | isolation source: Deep-sea hydrothermal vent chimney 3 | place: Pacific Ocean: Juan De Fuca Ridge | reverse complement strand
AGCAAAATCAGTGAGTTTTACAAACATCAAATTATTGAATCACAATATTGAACTTATTGATTTTGCCTTTACTCAATTTTCCGGTTTGCTCACCATCGCCATAGTTGCTTTCATCTCCTTTAAGCACTTGTACGAAATAAATCTTTTCATCTAAATTTTTAAAAGTAACTCTTCCCTTTTCATCAGTGAACGCTGGCCCAGCTACAGCATTTTCTTCTTTTTCGTAATCATTCCTGGATCCATAAACAGTAACTTTGGCATTTTCTACTATATTTCCCAGGCTGTTCAATACGGTGATTCTCATGCCGGTGGGTAATATATTTGGTTCCTGTGGCGTTCCGGTCACATTGTGAAAAATAATAAAAATGATTGCTACGATAAGTGAAATTTTCATTGTTATAAATTTAAAATTGTGTTGATATTTTTTTCTTGATGATCCATTTCATCAAAATTACGACGTATTTATTAACGGAATATTATATTCCGACATTTTAGCGAAAATTATAACTATTTTTTCTTCTGCTGCTTTCCAAAATACTCATCGTCCATATCCCCATCTTTATCCCAATCAATCATACTCTTAAATTCAGACATATCGCCATCAATAAAAATTTGATATTTGTATGTTGCCTGATGATCTTCCATAACTAAAGTATCCCCATCAATAAACCAGGTTCCTTTAGGATTATACATAAGGGAATCATAAGAATTTCGAAATTCAGAAGTATAAGTACCATCATCATATATCTTGGTTATTATTGGTTTGATATTCATCTTCATATTCCAGGAATCTTCATTTATATCAACAATAAAGGACGTATCAGTATTATTGTATGTTTTCACATTTACTTTCATGGCGACATTTATCCACTCGCCAACTATATCTTTTTCTAGTTGTGAGAGGTAGTCATACTCTTCTTTAAAAACTGTAGTTGTATCTGGGTCTTTATGCGTTCCATTTTCCTTTTGACCTGAAGCGCAGGAAGAAAATAATAAAAAAGCAAGAAAAAAGAGATAGCTGATATTCTTCATATATTTTAATAAACCTTGAAATAACACTTGGGATTTTAAAAATGCAAATTGGTGTTGTTTTCAAAATGTACTTGTGGCCTAATAAAGTAGGATTTAGCTGAAATGAATAACCCTATAAGATGGAAAATTACATACTGAAAGATTAAAAATGATTATGCAATGATTTTCCAAAATTTTGGAAAATTAATATTTTTCTATTTGCAAGAATATATTATTGACAAGTGAATAGGGGAATCGGGTTTAAAACTTTATAGTCATGCTGAACTTGTTTCAGCATCTGCTGAATCATTATAAAGATTCTGAAATAAACCTGTCTGCCGACAAAGACAGGTTCAGGATGACCCTACGCATTGGTTTTAGACATTAAAAGTTTAAGCCCGATTTCCTTAACAAGTGAAACGAACATTGGGATTTAAAAAAATGTTTCCTACCTTTGCGGACTATTTCAAATAAATAAATTAGTAAGATAATGAAACGTACATTTCAGCCTTCAAAAAGAAAGAGAGCCAATAAGCATGGTTTTAAATTAAGAATGTCAAGCGCAAGCGGAAGGTCTATTCTTGCAAATAGAAGGGCAAAAGGAAGGAAGAAGTTAACAGTCGCAGACGAAAGAACGCATAAAAGATAGCATATCTTAAATGCGGATTTGGTTAAAAATGCCAGCCAGTGAGCTTTACTTTAAAAAAGCACGAAATACTAAGAAGCAAAAAATCTATAAAGGAACTATTTGACAATGGTTCCTCTTTTTTTCTGTACCCCTTCAAAGTATTCTACCTTCCAAATTTGGACCAAAATACCAATCAGGTTCTATTTACTGTTTCAAAAAGGTATTATAAAAGAGCTGTAGATAGAAATTTGATACGTCGTCGAATTAAGGAAGCATACCGATTGAATAAAAATTTATTAATATCGGATCAAAAAGAAATGTTTTCAATATCCATGGCGCTTATCTATATTAGTAAATCCAAGTTGCCTTATAGCGAAATAGAAAATAAACTAAAACAGGTTTTTACTCGTTTGAATAAGACTGAAAAACGTAAAATAAAAAATGAAGAAATATAAAATTCCAGTTTCGATATTCGCATTAGTTGCCATCATAGGATTTGCATCTTTCAACAATCCCAATGAAAGATACTTTGAAATCACCAGAAATCTTGACATTTTTTCCACACTTTTTAAGGAAGTAAATGCATATTATGTTGATGAGGTAAATCCAAACAAACTTATCAAAACTGGTATTGATGCAATGCTGGCTTCTTTGGATCCTTATACCAATTATATTCCGGAAGACGACATCGAAGATTATAGAACAATGACTACCGGTCAATATGGTGGAATAGGAGCGATCATTGGTCACAGAAATGGAAAAAATGTTATCATGATGCCATATGAAGGGTTTCCGGCTCATAAGTCGGGGCTTAAAATTGGTGATGAAATATTGAGTGTGGATGGCGTGGACGTTACGGGCAAAAATACTTCGGAGATCAGTCAGTTGCTAAAAGGACAAGCCAATACAAAATTAAATGTAACCATTAAAAGATATGCAGTAGATGAATTTATAGACATCGAAATTACCAGAGAAAAAATTACAATTGATAATGTGCCATATTCAGGAATGGTAGCAAGTGATGTTGGTTACATTAAGCTATCGGATTTTACCACTGGCGCAGGAAAAGAAGTAAAAAAATCATTGGAAAGGCTGAAAAAAGAGGGGGCGCTTAAAATAATTCTCGACCTCAGAAATAACCCGGGAGGCCTGCTGAATGAGGCTGTAAATGTATCGAACGTTTTTATAACCCAAGGATCTGAGGTAGTAAGCACCAAAGGAAAAGTGGTTGATTGGAACAAAACTTATAAAGCACTTAATCACCCAACCGATACAAGTATTCCAATAGTTGTATTAACGAGCCGCCGAAGCGCTTCAGCGGCAGAGATTGTAAGTGGTGTAATTCAAGATTATGATAGGGGAGTTCTTGTTGGGGAAAGAACTTTCGGCAAGGGCCTTGTTCAGGCGACCAGGCCACTTACCTATAATTCGCAACTAAAGATTACCACAGCAAAATATTATATCCCAAGTGGTAGATGTATTCAGGCAATAAACTACAGTCAAAGAAATAAAAATGGAAGTGCAGGAGTTATTCCTGATTCTTTGAAATCTGAATTTACAACACAAAACGGCAGGAAAGTTTTTGACGGAGGTGGAGTTGATCCGGACTTTGAGGTAAAACCTAAAATAGCAGCTTCGATCACCATCAGTCTAATGGCAAAAGGATTAATATTTGAGTACGCTTCACTTTATCACCATTTACATGAAAGCATTCCTCCAGCTATGGATTTCAAATTGACTGATAAGGAATTTAACGAATTCGTCACATGGCTTCAAGATAAAGATTATGACTATACTACTAAAATAGAAAAGTCTATTGAGACACTTACAAAATATGCCAAAGATGAAAACAAGTTTGATAAAATAAAATCAGAGATTGAAGAATTAGAAACAAAAGTAAAGCATCACAAGGAGCAGGATTTGCAAGAATATAGTGACGAAATCAAAAGTATCCTTGAAGAAAGAATTGTTGATCAATACTATTTAATGAAGGGAAATTTTGAAGCCTCATTTGACAACGATATTCAATTGCAAGCCGCAATTTCTATCCTTCAGGATCAGGAAAGATACAATAGCTTATTGACAACTTCTGCGGAATAAGTTTCAATTAGCAAACCATCTTCATGTGATATTGGTTCCTCTATTCAACAGAATTTTCCTTTGATTTATTAATCCAAAATGGAACCGTTACAAACCAAATTACCATGGCAATTGCCATAATTGCTTTGTTGGTTTCAAGCTGCATATCACCAAAAAAAACAAGCATAGCAGGAACGATTGTTCCTGCCAAAGCTAAATACGAAATTATTTTTAATATTGTTATTTTCATGATTATACAGTTATAGAGGTAATTTTTGATTGATAAAATTTGCTGAAGATAATATATATGGCTGAGGCAATAAACCACCCCGGTAAGCCTAAAAAGAATACTTCAATGCCCATAAATTTGTTCATAAATAGTCCAAGAAATAATGTAATAATCCAAGCTGAGGCTGCTGCCCAATTTAATTTTATACCCGCTTTTTTGGCATAAAAATCTGATAAACCAAATCGTTTGAGCACATAAAAATCAATAAATATAACTGCACCCATTGGCATTAGTAAAAAACCATAAATAGCAACAAAATCCAATAGCCTCATTACCAAAGCCGGAAAGCAAGCAGCAATGGTAGTCACCAGGCCGGTAATCAAAGTTACTTTCCAGGTTTTCCAGGTAGGCACTAAAGTTTGCAAAGCCAATCCTGCACGGTAAATTGTTGGATTTGCTGTTGTCCAACCTGCTATGACTACACAAACTGCACCTGCAATTCCCGCAGCATTAAATGCTACCACTCCAGGTGCAAACTCTGCACTGTTGTTGGATTGCTGGAGAAATAAAGCATATAGTATTCCTGAAGCTATCCATGCAAAATAATGACCAATAAACATACCGGTTGCGGATGAAAATCCATATTGCCATTTTTTGGCATATCTGAATATTGAAAGATCAGACATTCCTATATGCATAGCCATATTTGCAAACCATGCAAAAAACAACACATGCCAAAATGTAAACTGACTCTGTCCTTGCATTGGTATTCCTGTCCAGATTTTTTCGTTTGCTACGGCCCAAAAATCTGAGATAGAATTTACGCCCAATTCAGGGAGCACAGCAATGGCGGCAGCAAAGAAAATAAAGATCATCCAGGGAGCCGCAATGTTTGCAAATTTTGAAACCTGTTGATAGCCAAACATCGCCACAATAGTTGTAATTGCGCCAACAACAAATACTGCCACAACCCATCCTACACTATTTGGTAACATATCGGTCAAAGATGGCATTGACAAACCAAATGGTATACCAACAGCTGTAGCAGATACAGCGATCATTGACCCTGCCAAAAAACAAAACATGACCCCGTTGACTAAATTATATACTTTCACCATGCTCGAACCTACAATTTTTTCTAAGTGGAAATACATTGTCAATCGCATTTTCACTGCTATGGGAGCACATAAAAAACCCCAGCTCAGTACAGCCAGGAGATTTCCAATTAATAAACCAACAATTAAATCAAATGCAGTAACTCCATGTGCTACAAACAGAGGGCCAATTACAAACTCTGTACCCGCAGTATGCTCTCCGGCATACATGCCAATAAAACTTTTTAGTCCCTTGAGTTTTGATTGTGGTATGGGCTCTCTCTCATGTTCATTTACAGCATCAAGTTGGGCTACAATCCCTTTGTTTTTCATTTAGGTTCATTTTAATGAATGAGAATTTGTTCTTTATGCAATATATAAAAATTTTGAAAAGCTGATACCACGGTATCTTACTACTAATGCGTATTAACTTTAATATCGCCCAGCGTATATTTTTCCATCCAAAACCATGTTTTAGAATAAGAGATTTTTGTATTTTAGAATTTATTTACCAATCAATAATTGCCAAGTGTTGAATACAAGATGCCAACTTTTATTATTTACTTTTTTGTTGTTTAATGCTTCCCTTTGTTTTAGCCAATATGAGATAGTTACTATTGCCAAGGAAAAAGTTGCTGGAATTGGCCCTTGTCAGCCATCAATTTTTATAAATCCAAAATCACCAAATGTAATGGTAGCTAGTTTTATTGGTGAAAAAACCATGCAAACTAGCGGAACGAAGACAAGGCAAAATAAAATCTTTTTATCTAGAGATTACGGGCGGACATGGAATCCCAGGAAAATTAAATCAAAATATGGCGACTTTGGTGACCCCTGCATAATTGCTGATAATGAAGGATATTTTTATTATTTCCACCTTTCTGACCCCGAGAAAATGGGGTGGGATGGGAGTATGGTAATGGACAGAATAGTATGTCAACGAGCATTGAATGGAAAATCATGGAACAGTGGATCATCAATAGGTTTGGACCCTCCTAAGAAAAATGAAAAAGCGTGGGCAGCATTTGACGAGACTTCAGGAAGGATTTTTACAACCTGGACGCAGTATGATAATTATGCATCAACCAACCCACAGGATAGTGCCAACATTATGCTTTCTTTTTCTGATGACAGGGGACTGTCGTGGATGCCATCAATTAGAATTAATCAGTATGGTGGGAATTGCCTGGGAAATTCAGAAACACCAATAGGAGCGATACCAGCAGCTGGCCCGGAGCAGGAGGTCTATATCTCCTGGGCATATAATGAAAAGATTTATATGGACAGATCAATGGATGGTGGAGTGACATGGTTAAAAAAGGATATTGTAGTGGCAGATCAACCAGGAGGCTGGCAATTGAATGTTCCGGGATTTGGAAAGGCTGCCGGATCACCGGTAATTGGTTGTGATATTAGCTATGGAGAATACCATGGAACAATTTATATCAATTGGTCTGATCAAAGAAATGGCGAAAATGATACAGATATCTGGATATCAAAATCAATTGATAAAGGAGATTCATGGACTGAGCCAAAAAGAATAAATGATGATAAAATTGCCATGATGGGTAAGCATCAATGTTATAACTGGATGTCAATTGATCCTATAACCGGAAATATTTATATCATTTTTTATGATCGAAGAAACCATGATGACTTGAAAACGGATGTGTATTTAGCGATTTCAACGGATGGAGGAGAGACCTTTTCCAATGAGAAAATTAGCCAAAAACCATTTAAGCCCGATTCAGACATTTACATGGGAGATTATATAAATATTATAGCCTATGGTAATTTCGTTCGTCCTATCTGGACAAGCTATGAAGATGGAAGTCTGAGTATTTTATCAGCAATTATTGATCTGAGATAACTTCAGAATAAGATGAATTAGTAACCCCTGTCATTTTTGTTTACACAAAATCGACAGTTACTTCTCTGAAAGTCCAGTAAACATCCTGTTTACAACTAAATATTTTTGGTACTACTATTCCTCCCCATTGTCTGCCTTGTGCTTTTTTCTGGCATCCTCCTCCTCATCCATTTCCGGTCCTTGTTCTATTTTGCGCCAGTCGATGGTTTTGTTGTACTTTTTCATGGAAAGTTCGGCATTATAAATCCTGCCATCGTGACGTTCCAGAGTATAAGGTGTAAAATCCGGCTCGTCTGTAAAAAAATCATCAAGCAGTGAAGCTGTTACATCAAAGTGATTTACATAGGGTACATTTAGAATATTGTACATCGTTTTGAGAATGGCACCAAAGTTAGCATGTGTATGCGAAACATAGCCCTTTTTTACATAAGGTCCAGCCATCATGAGGATTGAGCGGTGAGCATCAATGTGATCTACTCCGCCCTGAGGATCATCTTCCGTAATGATCACCAGCATTTCTTTCCAGTATTTGGTTCTGGATAAAAAATGTAAAACCCTGCCTACCGCCAGATCATTATCAACCATAAATGAATGTGGATATGGGTAGCCATCTTTAGGGCGAATTCTCGCACCGTGATCATTAGGAATCATCATGGTTATAAAAGGAGGCATATCTTCATCTCCTTTGATCCACTTTTCAGTAAACTCCCTCTCAAACTGATCCATTCTGTATTGATCGGGAATGTTCATATTATATCCAGCATAATCGTGACTTGTCCTTTTGAACAAAGCATTTTGCATGGGAATCATCACTCCGTGTGCTGCTCCGGTATTGGTATCGTACCATGCTTCTCTTTCATGGCCGCTTTCATTTGCTTGTCCGAAATTATAAAATTCTACACCCTGCCTTTCGAGCGCTTCCCAAAGTCCGCCAATCTCCGCATAATCTTCAGGATCAACACTACCAATGGTTTTCGGGAAGCGACGACCCGGCGCTTTTGAAAATGGCATGGCAGTTTTACTTGTACTGGCATTTGATTCTACCCATTCATTGGGAATTACACCTACCAACCAATGGTGCCCATGGACGGAGGCATCACTATCGCAATAATAATTGTCTGAATAGGCAAATTGCTTGGCAGCTTTGTGGTGGTTTGGAGAAATCCTAAGGTTGGGAAACTTTCCCTGAAGCGAATCAGGAAGAGTGTATTCGTTGTCAACCCCATATCTTGCCAGTGTACTATCTCCTGCTCCACCTTTCAATTGCCCAAAGATCTCATCATATGTTCTGTTTTCTTTGGTGATATAAACAACATGCTTGATCTGACTTTGTCGCAACCCGGGCAACGGCGGTAATGGGTTTTTTCCATCATCTACAACTATTGTTTCCCTGAAGGTATTGTCTATTGCCTGCTTGGTGTAGTTGGCCAGCTCTGTTGCTGAAGGCATAGGTACTTTTTGGAAACTTGCCAGTTGGATGGCTCCAACATAGCCTCCCTGAATTGGTGTGACAAAACCTTGCCCACCATTTGGCCCGGCACCAATACCCCTGCAACTGATAATATAAATTTCCTTTTCATCCTTTGATAACTCTACACGTGTAGGTCCCCATCCTGCCGGAATTAGTCCTTTTGTGGTACGACTTGGAATATCAATAACTGCCACGGCGTTGAATCCCAGCAGTGCGACATACAATGTTTTCTCGTCCTTGCTCATGGTAATGCCAAACGGCAATGATCCTCGGAGTTTATCAATTCGCTCATCAATAAGGATAGGAATATGCCCAACAATTTCCTGACTTTTATAATCAATAATCGAGATATTATCATTGGTAGCATTGGTCACATAGGCAAACTGCTTACCAACAGCAATAGAGTTGGGGCTGGCACCTCCAATAACTTCAGCGTCTTCAACCGTTTGTCCAATTTGATAACCTGTCTTAAACTTTCTGATGACTTTATTGCTATTCAAATCAATGGTAAATACGCTCATGGCATCTGGGTGGAGCGGGCTTCCCAATCCCGGAATTTTTCTACCTTCTACTATCGTTCCTTCAATAGATTCTTTGGTGTTATGGCCATATGGATGATGCGAAATCCTCAGCGAGTCGTAGTTTTCTGGAGTAGCACCTTCGATCAGTGGGTAGGAATACAGGCCTACATTGGCAACAAAAGCCTGCTTTTTATCAGGACTAATGGCAATTCCAAATGGCTGGCGGCCAACTTTGATGGAGGCAGTTACCTTTCTGGTTTTCAGGCTGATCCGTACCATCCTAAAGTTGGCTCTGTCAAGTACCAACAATTCATTTTTACTATCGTTTAGCATCAGATCAGAGGTAAAACTATCCTGGTAGTCCTCTCCATCCACGACGCCATTCAAGGAAATTGAATCAAGCCTCACCAGTTTTTCAATATCATAAACTATAACAGCTCCGTTATCTCCTCCACTAAGATATACCGTCTTGGAGTCACCGGAAAAAGCAACACCTAAAAAGGAGCCATCTGAAAGAGGCGAAACAATTTTTTTGTCATAGCTCGGTACTCTGATCGCATCCAAAGAAGCCAAGTCAATAATAGTAAATTCTCCATCGTGTAATGTAATTGCCTTTTTGCCATTAGGGGATATGGCCATACCGTATGGATCGTTTGTAATGAGCAGCAATTCACCAACAGGAGTGGCATATCGTCCGCTTGGTAATACTGAAATTCCATTGGCGTCAACTTTACAAAATTGGTCTCTGCCCGGTACTTGCAAAATTTTAATTTGTTTTGGAGGATTGCTACATACGGTGGTCAATACGATGAGAACCAAAAGTAAAATGTTTCTGAGTTTCATAAAATGAGAATTATTGGTGATAATGTTAGTGTTGTGTCAAGCATACTCTAACGCACCAAGCCTTGATCATTTTGCCTCTGACGGCGTTAAAAAAATATTCATGTAGCTATGCTATACTCAATTTTTTTGCATAGTCAGGAACAAAAATTGCTACGACTTTTACGTCATTTTATACATGACACAACACTAGTCCCTAAATTATAAATTATTGTTTAGAGTCTGTCTATAAAGTGGTAGAGTTTATGGATTGACTCTATTTAGCTTTTCCCCTGTAAGATGCCATTTGTATTCACGGGGAGAACATTTTTTTATCACCTTAAATTGGCGATTAAAATTCGATAAGTTTTCAAACCCACATTCATAAGCAATTTCTGAAATATTCATAGCTTCTTCTCCAAGCAACCGGCAGGCATAACCGATCCTGATATTCAGTAAATATCTTTTGAAGGTCATTCGGTACATTCTTTTAAACGAATTAAAAAATGTAGTACTCGACATATTAGATATCTCAAGCAAATCACTAATTTTTATCTGTTTTTGAAAGTTTTGAAGGATGTATTGGACAGCTTTTTGAATTGGCTCTTTTGCATTGGCTTTGAAAGATCCCAAAAAGGAAGGACTGGAAAGCAATCGAAAATCCTTTAAATCAGAAAAATAATTGAATATAGAAAATAAGGCGTAAAGCCTTTCCGTGCTTTCCATTGTTATCATATTATTCATCACAGAAATTATTTTATCTCTACTCACCCCGAAAATCTGGCACCCCTGTTGTGCTTTGGAAAAGAAGGATTTTAACTGATCATTTTCAGGTAATTCAAAAAATTGCTTACCAAAAGAGTCATGGGAAAATTGTATCACAATCCCTTCGCCAAGGAATTTTCCTGATGACCCAAAATACTTTTCGTCACATCTCCATTCATGTGGCAAGTATGGCCCCAATAATATCAAATCATTTTTCTTGAAGCGATCAATATTATCTCCTATCATTCTTATACCAGTGCCTTTGGTGATGAGTACAAGCTCGTATTCCGGATGATGATGCCAACTGGAGAATTGCTTTTTCTCATGATGAAAAATACAAGATTGATATGGCGATTTATAAAGTCTTGTTTCAGGGATTTTCATATATAAAATTTATAATACTAAAATTCACAAAACAACTATTAAATACAACTATTTGGCAATTATTGTGAAGAATAGTATCAATTTCTCAACGAATAGTATCAATTTTCCTTAAAGGAATTCAATAACTTTACCCATACAAAAAATAGTTAATATGAAAAAAACTAATCGAAGACATTTTATTAAAACCATTGGTGCAGCATCAATGGCAAGCTCCCTACCTGGGGCATTAATATCAAAGCCAATGGAAAACACCATTTGGGCCAACTTGTTGCACCTTAGTTTTAATATGTGGGAGGATTGGAGTGCTCCTGGAAAAGAAATGCGCTATTATCGGCCTTACCTGCGCTTTGATGAAAAATTGTGGAATGATCTTTTGGCTAAGATGGCAGCTAATAAGCTTAATATGGTCGTTATAGATTTGGGTGATGGAGTGCAATATGAGAGCTACCCTGAGATTGCTGTAGAAAATGCATGGACAGTAAAAAAACTGAAAAATGAATTAAATAAAATGCGCGACATGGGTCTGGAGCCAATTCCAAAACTTAATTTTGCTTCATCGCATGATGCCTGGATGGGAGAATATTCCAGAATGTTATCAACAGAAATTTATTATAAAATATGTGCTGATCTCATTACTGAGGTTTGCGATATATTTGACACCCCTCGTTTTTTTCATCTGGGAATGGATGAAGAAGAAGCCGGACATCAAAAATATTATAAATACATGGTTGTACGCCAATACGACCTCTGGTGGCATGATTTTCTATTTCTCCACAATGAAGTGAAAAAAAATGGCTCCCGTTCCTGGATCTGGTCTGATTATCTTTGGCATTTCCCAGATAGATTTTTTGAAAGAATGCCAAAAGATGTGTTACAGAGTAATTGGTATTATGGGACAAAATTTAATGACGACAAAATGGTGCAAGCATACAACCAACTGGATAAAAATGGATATGACCAAATCCCGACTGCAAGTAATCATTCTAACAATGAAAATTTTGGAATGACAGTAGATTATTGTAAAAAACATATTCAGAATCAACATTTGTTTGGTTTTTTACAAACACCCTGGCGGCCAACAATTGAAGAATTTCGGCAACACCATATGGATGCTATCGAACAAGTTGGAATAATAATTTCTAATACAAAATGAAGCGTTTAAAGATTTTATTAAAAAAGCATTCAGGACTTGAGATGATAGTGCCTCTAAGATTTCGTACGTGTCTTGCTTAAATTGTCAGTTTTTGCAAATGGGAATATTATGGTATAAATATTCATGAATTTTCCACAAATAGGAGTTAATCTTTTATGATTCTGTATAATAGTATCATTAATTCAATGAATAGTATCAATATATTTTTTGTTTTGCTAAACATTAAAATTGCATTTTGCATAATTTGCAATAAGAATTGTATATAAATTGATAAATCAAAATTTCACCAAATGAATATATTCCTGCAATATGATAACCATCTGTTTTTGGCCATTTTAATTTTATCCATTTTTGGGTTTGCAACTTTATCAAATGCTCAAATGAAAGTAGGAGTTGGTAAGACGGATATAACACCACCATTAGGCACACCGCTTAGAGGGTATTACTATGAGCGCCTGGCCACCAATGTGCACGATCCTCTTTTTGCAAAAGCTATCGTTATCGGCGATGGGGCAAATACTATGGTAGTGGTTATTGTCGACAATGTCGATGTCGCTCCGTT
>VAPM010303573.1_pt1 | contig 12603 bp, 8 predicted proteins | sample 3395091 | NCBI WGS metagenome assembly VAPM01 (sample SAMN08290445, study PRJNA428436) | hydrothermal vent metagenome | isolation source: Deep-sea hydrothermal vent chimney 3 | place: Pacific Ocean: Juan De Fuca Ridge | reverse complement strand
TTTTTGGAATTATTTTAGCTGGAATTAACCAAAAATGGTCTTTTCCTGATAATCATTGGACGGTAGAGAAGGGAACTAAGATAAAGCTCCCCGATCAAGGAATTACACAAAAATTTCAAGCTGATTATGATGGTTTGTCTCAGATAAGGATCTTATTCGGTAATTCTCGTGTAAGCCATGGAGGAACCCTAGAATTAAAGATTTCTTCAACTGATTGTTCTCATTTATTGAGAACTTCTAAATTAAAATTACATTCATTAAAATCCAAAGATACTATTGATTTTGCCTTCTCTAGAATTAACCATTCCCAAGGAAAGATCTATTGTTTAAATTTACATTTTTATCCCAAACCAAAATCTAAACACGCTTATCTTTTTATTATAAAAAATTCAATGCCTCAAAATAAATATCTAGCAATCGGCAATCAAGTTATAGTAAATCAATCACTGGCTATGCGTCCAGCCTATCTTAACTATTATTTATGGCAAAATATTCAAGAACTCAATCAAAGAATTTCTCAATACAAGCCTTGGTTTCTAAAGCATTATTTCCTAAATTTTATTGGTTTCGGATTTATTCTTCTTTCTTTTCTCTTAGTTTTTATTTTGATTACCCTCTAATAACTAACTATTTTTTAATTAAAAAATTCCTTGCCATTTCGTTGAAACAGTAAGGAATTAATTTTAAAAAATTATCTTCTACCTATTAGAAGTCATCATCTGCTATTTTAACACTAGCCACTTCGTTCAAATTAAGTGGATAATTTTCATTTAAAATTATCCACGGAAGACTCGTGCCCTCCAATGATTTAGTGTAGCTACCACTTACTCTTATTCCCGAGTCAAGAAAAAATTCTAAAACTACATAAGGAAAATCATCTACAATTTCAGCAATTTCTTCTTTAATCTTCTTAGCTCGTTTTAAATTCATAGCCTTCTCCCCCTGTTTTAATTGTTAATTAGTGAAGATACTCTTAAATTGAAAGAACAAAAAAAACTGGTCATCAGACCAGTTTATTTTTAGGAAAAAATTTATTTAATCTTTTTTCGCAAAAACAAAATGGCCTTCTTGCTCAGTAAAGAACAAATAAAAGAAAAACCAAATTGTTGTATTATTAATTTTCATTGTCATAGTTAATTTCTACTTATTCAGATTAACTTTCTTGTCAGCTTTGGTCAAGTTTATAAAAAACTAAACTATTCTTATCTTTAATTAGTTTAAGATTGAGAAGAAATATTTTTTCTTTTTCTAAATAACACTCCAAAAGTTTTGAGACATATCTGAATATCTAGTTTTAACGACCAATTTTCAATATAAAATAAATCTAATTTATATTCATTTTCAAAATCTAAGTCAGAACGTCCAGAAACTTGTGCCATACCCGTTACTCCTGGTTTAATAGTTAATAACCTTCTATGATATTCCATATATTTTTCTACTTCTCTTTTTTGATGAGGACGTGGACCAACCATACTCATTGATCCAAAGAGAACATTGAAAAATTGCGGTAATTCATCAATGGAATATTTTTCAATAAAGTTTCCCGTTATAGTTTTTCTAGGGTCATTTTTAATTTTATAGAGAGGTCCTTTCCGAACACTTTGCTTCTTGATTAGTTTTTTTTCTAAATTTAAGGCTTCTTCTAGCTTTGGATTGTCTTTAGAAATACAACAATTTTGTTTTAAATATCTGAATTTATAGACTAAGAATTTTTTTCCATCGTTACCAATCCTCTCATTTTTATAGATAATTGGACCGCCATCATCTAATTTAATAGCTATCGCCACTAATAACATTATTGGCGACGCTAGAATAATTCCTAGTGCAGAAATCACTATATCAAAAATTCTCTTAGAAATTTTTCCCCAACCTTCTAAGGGAGTATTTTTAACTTCAATTAACGGCTCTCCATTTAAAACACCTATCTCAAATTTAGAAGTTTGTAGAGTAGTTGGAATATATTGATACTTAATATTATGAATGGAGCAGAAATCAATTAACTTCTCTTGTTCCGCATCAGTAATTGAAGGTTCACACAAAATTATATCGTCAATTCCCCTTTCCTTCTTTATTTGCTTAATTAAGTGTACACTGGCCGTATTAATCTGATCAATAACTTTATAACCAAGATTAGGATTTTGTAAAATAAATTTAGCAATAGTACTAATTTTCCCGTTTCTACCAATCAATAAAAGCCTGTGTATACCAATTCCTTTATTTCTTAATAACCATTTTTGAATAAGATGCACAAAATATCTAGCCGAAACAACGTAAAAAGTAACCAACATCCAACCAGCCAAAATAACGAAACGGGAAGAAAACCATTCTCGTTTTAAGAATATAGCAACAATAATTATCACTAAGCCAATAGAAGTAGCCGAAAATATTTTTACAGCTTCTTGCCAAAATTTTCTAGTAGCTCTAATATCGTAAAGACCTTCCAACGCGTAAATGATTAAGAAGAATGGCACTACAATTAACACAATTTGGATATAATTGTGGAAAGAAAAATTATAAAGTTTTGATTTTAAAGCTAATATTTCTGGAACATTTCTAATATAATAAGCAGAAGTGGCTGCCAAAATAATCATTAAAAAATCAATTAAGACCTGAACAGCACTAAAAAATAATTCTGATTTTTTCATAATAATCTTATTTCTAATTTTACTTAATTTAGTTTTTAATTCTTTTGATATTTATCAAGGTAAATCTATAAGCCGGATTTTGTCGTGAGTAGTCATTTATCTTGGGTTTTAATTACTTAAAACCTCGCGCGGCACTTTCTATATTTTATTCAAAAATAGAACACGACCTTGCATTCAGGTAAGGATTTTGCCGTTTCACCTCTAATATTACTATTAGAGCTCACCCCAAAAGGGTGCTTCTTCATTTCTGAAGGAAGCGTCTCTGCTCGCACCTCTTAGATTACTCTAGACGGGAGTTACCCGCTACCCTTGCCAATTAAGATTAGGCTGAATGTCCGGACTTTCCTCTCCAAAAACTGGAGCGACTACTCAATTTACCTTGATAAGTATTAAAAGAACTACTTTATTTCTTAAAATTTCACTTTTTAAACCACCTGAAACCTTACCATAAAATTAACTTTTTGTAAATAAGGTCTTAAAATTTAGTGATATTCATTAACAACTCTTTTTGAGTTTTTATTTTTTCTTGATATTCTTTTAACTTTTTTTGGTTTTGCAAAATAACTTTTTCAGGAGCACTATCTTTAAATTTTTTATTAGCTAATAAATTTTTTATTTTAACAATTAATTGATTTAATTGTTCAATTTCTTTTTTGGTCCGTTTTTTTTCTTTAGCAATATCTATTAAGTTAGCAATATCTAAAGACAACTCTACATTCTTAGTTATTATTTGAATACTTTTAGTGCTAGCTAGTTTTTCAATGATTTCTATCCGAGCTAATTTTTCAATAATTTTTTGCTCCTTTATTTTTATTGAGTAAGCTTGAACAATTTTAGCTGGGTCTATTCTATAATTAGCTCTTAAATTTCTTACTTTAGAAATTACTTCTTTGATTTCTTCAAAAAGTTCTTGTGCTTTTTTAATTTCTAATTTTTTTTCTGGCTTTACCCACTTTTCCATCATCAACATTTTTTCTCCTTGCCAAAAATCTTGCCAAATTTTTTCGGTTACAAAAGGAGTAAATGGGTGCCAAAGTTTTAAAATTTTATCTAAAAGGTAACCTAAAACTTGATTATTTTTCTCAATTTTATGAATTTCTAAATACCAATCCGCTAAATCATCCCAAGTAAATTTTTTAAGTTTTTCCTGAGCTAAAGAAATTTCCTTTTTCTCCATAAAGATTGTTACACTTTCTATGGTTTCATTTAGCTTAGCTATAATCCATTGGTCAGCCACTGATTTAACATCTCGAGAAGCAATTTTTTCCTTTAAGAAAAATTCTGGACTAGCTGTAGTTGAATAACGATAAATATTCCAAAGTTTAGTAATAAAATTTCTAAAACCTTCAATTTTTTCTTCATACAACCGAGAATCTTGTCCAGGAGTTGTATCCATTACCAAGCTAAGTCTTAGTGCATCAACTCCATATTTATCTATCATTTGTAAAGGATCAATACCATTACCCTTAGATTTAGACATTTTTTTACCTAATTTATCTCTAATCAATCCTGTAAAAAATAAGTTTTTAAAAGGAACCTCTCCTGTTCTATATAAGCTCATCATTATCATTCTGGAAGCCCAAAAAAAGAGGAGATCTCTTCCCATAATCATCATATCTGTCGGATAAAACTCTTTGAAATCTTTTCCTTGAGGATAGCCAAGTGTAGTATGCACCCATTGACCAGAGGAAAACCAAGTATCAAAAGTATCGGTTTCTTGTCTTAATTTTTTACCTTGACATTTTGGACAAGCTAAGGGTTTTTCAATAGAAACAATGTATTCCTCTTCTCCACATTTTTCACAATACCAAACTGGGATTTGATGACCCCACCAGATTTGTCGAGAAATACACCAATCATGCAAATTAGAAAGCCACTGAATCATTGTTTTCCGAAAATTTTCTGGAAAAAATTTTATTTCACCATTTTTAATAGCTTTCAAAGCTTCTTTCTTTAACGAGTATTTTTTAGCATCTACGGCAACAAACCATTGCTTTGAAATAAGGGGTTCAATCGTTTCCTTGCATCTTTCACAAATTGATTTATTAATTTCTAAGTCCTCTTCTTTTTCAAAAAAACCCTGCATCTTTAAATCAGCTAAAATATTTTTCCTAGCTACTAAAACATCTTGACCTTGATATTTCCCTCCCTGTTTAGTTATTTGAGCTTTCTCATTAATAACTTGAATAATAGGAAGCTGGTGATCTTGACCAATGTCCCAATCTAAAAGATCGTGAGCAGGAGTAATTTTAACCGCTCCTGTTCCAAATTCTTTATCAATTCTTTTATCAGCAATTATCGGAATAATCCTATTTTCTAAGGGTAAAATAACTTTTAAACCCACCAATTTTGTATATCTTTCGTCTTGAGAATTAACTGCTACAGCACTATCCCCTAACATTGTCTCTGGTCTAGTTGTTGCCACTGTAATAAACTTTTCTGAATTTTGAATAGGATATTTAATAAAGTATATTTTTCCTTGAACTGTTTTATGATCCACTTCAATATCCGATAAAGCTGTTTTACATCGTGGACACCAATTAATAATTCTTTCACCCTGATAAATCATTCCGTCTTTGTGCATTTTAACGAAAGTTTCCATAGCAATTTTTGAAACTTCAGTATCTAAAGTAAATTTTTCTCTTGACCAATCAGCGCTCACCCCAATTTTTTTCTCTTGTGACCGCATATAATTAGCCCGTTCTAGACAAAAATCATAAATTGATTGAAAAAACTTTTTTCTTCCTAAATCATTTCTATTTATTCCTTGCTCATCTTCTAATTTTTTTTCGTAAACAACCTGAGTTTGAATTCCAGCGTGATCTTTGCCTGGCAAAAGTAAAACAGATTTACCTTTCATTCTTTCAAAGCGACCAAAAATATCCATTACTGTGTATCCACTGGCATGTCCTAAATGTAAACCACCATTAGCATTGGGTGGTGGCAAGATATTACTATATTTTTTTTTAGAATTAATATTATCAGGATTAAAAAAACCTGACTTCTCCCAAAGTTTATAAATATTTTCCTCGTATTTTCCAGCTTCGTATTTTTTTGAAATTTCTTTCATAAACTATTTTAAAAACTATTGTCGGACTTCTACTTTTAACTTAGTTTCCAACTCTGTAACTATTTTTCCTATTTCCTTATCAATTTCTTTATTTTTTAAAGTCCTGTCATCTACTCCAAATTCAAGATGGAAAGCTAAACTAGTTTTTTTATCTTTTTTAAAGACATCAAATAAGCTAACCTTCAAAATTACTTTCCCAGCTCTTTTAATTAAATTTACAATGTCTAAAACTTGCACATCGTGATTAACTAGCATTGAAATATCTCTTGTAACGCTAGGAAATTTCTTTAAAGACTGATATTTTTTTTCTGTTTGAGTAATAGCCAAAAGTTTTCTCAAATCAATCTCAGCCAAAGCTACTCTTTTTTCAATTTTATATTTTAAAAGCACTAAAGGATTAATTTCTCCAACATAGCCGATGAGTTTTTCATTGATTTTTATTTCAGCACTTCTGGTTGGATGAATATAATATTTATTTAATTCTTTTATTTTTGAGATAACAAGTGCTTTTTTGTCTATGCCAATAATTTCTAATAAATCTTCTACTGCTCCTTTCATTTCATAAAAAGTTTCTCCGTCTTGATCTTTCTTTAAAATATTTGCCATCACTAATTTTCTTTCTTCTTTAACTGTCCCTTTTTCCAACCAATAATTCCTGCCTATTTTAAATATTTTAAAACTATCAAAATGTTTTAAATTGATAAAAATATTTTTTAAGATATTTGGAACCAAATTAGCTCTTACTAAATGCTGACTAGGGTTCATCGGGTTCTCTAATCTTAAATGTTGTTTTTGATTTAATTTACAATTTACGACATCTTCTTCGCCATAAAAAGAATAATTATAAATTTCATCAAAGCCTAAACCAATTATATTTTGTCTAATTTTTCTTTCTAAAAATAATTGTTGATTTATTTTAGCTGGAATAATTGGTTCCACTAGTGGCTGAGGTTTGATTTTTTCATAGCCCCAAATTCTTCCGATATCCTCAATGACATCTTCTGGAGTTTTTAAATCAACTCTATAAGTTGGTGCCTCTACTAAAATAGTTTTTTCTTCTTCTTTTCCAATAATCTTGAATTGTAGAGATTTCAAAATTTTTAAAACCTCTGCTTTTTTTATTTCTTCTCCTAATAAACTATTAATATAGTCTAAATTAATCTCTATTTTTTGAGGTTTGTTTTTTTGCGGATAAATATCTACTACCCCTTCTAATTTAGCTTCAGCGGTATGCTCTAAGATTTCTATGACTCTTCTTATTGCTTTTTCTGCTAAATTAGGGTCAATATTTTTTTCAAATCTATCTGATGATTCTGTTCTAATTTTATGTTCTATTCTAGTTGTTCTAATTGAAATTGCGTTAAAATTAGCCGATTCCAAAATTATTGATTTTGTATCATTATTAATCTCAGAATTTTTTCCTCCCATTACTCCAGCTAAGACTAGCGGTTCTTGATTATTAGCAATAACTAAATTATCAACCGTTAATTTTAAAACCTCTCCATCTAAAAGTTCAATCTTTTCATTTTTCTGAGCTTTTCTAATTATAATTTTAGCCGTCTCGTTTTTTGAAATTTCTTGAACTTGAGAAAAATCAAAAGCGTGTAAGGGTTGTCCAAGCTCTAACATCACATAATTAGTTGCATCTACTACATTATTGATAGGACGAATTCCAGAAGCTTCTAGGCGAGCTCTTAGCCAATCAGGAGACTCTTTAATTATCACTCCTTCCATTACAGCACCAATATAACGAGGGCATAGTTTTTTATCTTTGATTATAACTTTTAATTTACGAGATTTCTTTTTTGGTAACTTTAAACCTGCAAAATCATAATCAAATTTTTGATTATCTAAAATTGCCATCTCCCTAGCTACTCCAACATAACTCATCGCGTCGTGAGCCCTATCTGGTAAAATTTTTATTTCAAAAATGGTGTCGTTTCTAATCTCTAGATATTTTTTTATGGACATTCCAACTGGAGCGTCCTCATCTAAAATCATAATTCCATTATGATTTTCTCCTAAATCTAATTCATCTTCTGCACATAACATTCCCACGGATTTTACTCCTCGTATTTTTGTTTCTCTAATTTTTATTCCGTTTGGCAATTGAGCTCCTACCAAAGCGACTGGCACTTTATCACCAATTTTAATATTTGGCGCTCCACAAACTATCTCTAATTTTTTTTTGCCAATCTCTATTTTAGTTAGCTGTAACTTATCAGCATCTGGATGTTTTTTAATCTCTAAAATTTTTCCTATTACTACTCCAGTCAAATTAATTTCTTTTTTCTCTAATCCTTCTAGCTCAAAGGAATGCATAGTTAAAAGTTCTGCCATTTCCTCTGCAGTCTTTTGTGTGTTAGCTAATTCTTTTAACCAATTGTAACTATATTTCATAGTCTTTAAAATATTTAAAACTGTTTTATAAATCGTAAATCTCCTGAATGAAAAAGTCGGACATCATCAATTCCATATTTCATCATTGCCAATCTTTCTATTCCAAACCCCCAAGCAAAACCTTGGTATTTATTTCTTGGATAACCCGATGCCTCAAAAACATTTTGATTGACCATTCCTGCTCCACCAAGCTCTAACCAACCACCACCTTGGCAAGCGCTACAACCTTTTCCATGACAAACAGTACAAGTGATATCAAATTCAAAACCTGGCTCGGTAAAAGGAAAATAGCTTGGTCTTAAACGAATTTTTACTTTCTGTTTAAAAAATTGAGAAAAAAATTCTTGAGCTGTAAACTTTAGATGACCCACATTAATATTCTCTCCCACTACCAAAGCCTCAAATTGATAAAAAGTATGTTCATGAGTAGTGTCAGTTGCTTCATTTCTAAAACATTTTCCAGGAACAATAATTCTGAATGGTGGCTTATGCTTTTCCATATATTTAACTTGTCCCGCTGAAGTTTGAGATCGCATTGCCAAACGTTCTTCTTCTCTTTTAACTTTTGGATGCTGGTTTTTAATTTTTTGTTGAAGCCAAAAAGTATCTTGCATATCTCTAGCTGGATGATGTGCTGGAATGTTTAAAGCATCAAAATTGTAAAATTCTGTTTCTATTTCTGATCCATCAGCTACCTCATAGCCCATTCGACTAAAAATATCCTCTATTTTATATCGCACTATTGAAATAGGATTTAAATGACCAACTCCCTTTTTTCTTCCAGGCATCGTAACATCTAAGCTTTCTTTTTCAAAGTCAAAACTTTTCTCTATTAATTCTTTCTTTTTCTCTTCTAATTTTTGAGTAATCTCTTTTTTAATTTCATTAGCTAACCTTCCAAATTGTTTTCTTTCTTCGGGCGCTAAATTCTTTAAACTCTTTAAAAATCCAATAAATTCGCTTTTACGTCCTAAATATTTTTTTTCTAACTGAAAAAGCTGATCTTCGGACTGAACAGTTTGAATTTCTTGAAAAAATTGATTACTTAAATTTTTAATTTTTTCTTTTTTCATAAGTTTATTTTAGCTTTAAAAGCCTAAAAAGTCAAAATAAAAGGCAATTTTAAAAAATTTATTTTGCCTTTTATTCCACTATTTTTCAAATTTACATTCCCATTTTTTGTTTCGCTATTTTATATTGTTCTTCAGTAATTTGACCAGATTTTTTCATTTGTTCCATTGCTGCTATCATTTTATCTCTATTTTTTGGTTTCATAGCTTCTTGCATAACCTTTTGCTGTTCTTGCGGACTCATTTTAGCCAATTTTTTCATGGCTATTTTTTGTAACATTCCCATTTTCCCAGCGTTAGCTCCTGATTTATTTTTGCTAAAAGGATTAAACATAGTTTTATTATTTATTATTTATTATTATTTTGTACTTCTTGAAATTTATAAATAGTTACCATCAAAGCTGAGGCTACATAGATTGAAGAATAAGTCCCAAAGACTACTCCGATTAAAAGAGCTAGAGAAAAATATTTTATCGCTACTCCACCGAAAAAGATAATAGCAATTAAAACTACAATCACCGTAAATGAAGTATTAATAGACCGAGCCAAAGTTTCATTAAGCGAGCGATTGACTATATTTTCAAAATCTTCCTTACCGTTTGATTTCATCAGATTTTCCCGAGTTCGATCATAGACAACAATTGTATCATTAACGCTATAACCTAAAATTGTTAGTAAAGCCGCAATAAAAGGAACTCCTACTTCAATATTAAAGAAATGACCAAGTAAAACAAAAGCTCCCACTGTAATAATAATATCATGAGCTAAAGCAATAATTGCTCCTAAGCCATATTTCCAAGATTTAACTGGATAAGAAATCTTTCTAAACGCCCAAGCAATATATAAAGCAATACCCAATACCGATAAAACAATCGCCTTGATAGCATTAGTTTTTAATTGATCAGAAACTGAAGAGCCAATAAAATCAACACTCAATCGTTTAGCTTGAGGTTTAATGCTTTTAATCGCCTGAAAAACTTTTAAATTAACTGCGTCGCTAGAATTTTTATATTTTAAGATAATTTCTTGACCTCCTACTGGTTTAACAATAAAGCTATCTAACTTTAAATTTTTAACCGCTTTTTGAATTTGAGTTCTAGTTGGAGCAGACTTTTCAAATTTAATTTTCATTTGAGTTCCACCAGTAAAATCAATACCTAATTTAAGTCCCCAAACAGATAAAACTACTAAACTAGCTATCACTAAAGTGCTAGAAGCCACATAAAAATATTTTCTTTTATTAATAATTGAGATCATTTATTTTCTTCGTTAGTTTTATTTTCAACCCTAGCAATCAGCCAAACTCTTTTTTCTAACCAATCGCCAACTGTAAATTCTAAAATTGTTTTTACTATAATAATCGCGGTAAACATTGATACTAAAACTCCAATAACTAAAATAATAGCAAAACCTTTGACAAATCCCGTACCCACTCCAATTAAAATAATTGAGGTAATGATAGTAGAATAGTTACCATCCCGAATACTCGGCCAAGCTCTATTAAAACCTTCCTCAATAGAACCTAGGACATTTCTCCCTTTCTTTAATTCCTCTTTAGTTCTTTCAAATATCAAAACATTAGCATCTACAGCCATTCCAATAGACAAAATAAAACCCGCAATCCCAGAGAGAGTAAAAGTAATTGACCAAGGAGTTAAGGTGGATAGCTTAAAAATTGCAACCATTAAGGCAGTATAAATTAAAAGAGCTATTGAAGCTATCAAACCTAGAAAGCGATAATAGAAAATCATAAAAATTATTACTACACCTAAACCAACTGCTCCAGCTTTAATACTTTTAATAAAAGATTCTGCTCCTAGAGAAGCATCAACGCTGTGTTGTGATATTAAGTGAATAGGAACTGGTAAAGCACCTTCGTTTAATCTGTTAGCTAATTTTTTCGCTCCCGCTATTGTAAAATTTCCAGAAATAACCGCCCTTCCATTAGTAATTTCAGCTTGAACAGTAGGTGCACTAACTAACTTTCCGTCTAAATAAATTGCTACTCGTTTACCAATATTATCTTTGGTAAGCGCTGCAAATAATTTAGTACCTTGATTATTAAATTCTAAAGATACCTCTGGACCAGATAATCCTTGTTGTGGAATTTCCATCTTAGCACTCTTTAAATCTTTCCCTGTTAAACCAGTTGGCACATATTGAGTTTGTGCCTGAGGTTGCATTTCAAGCATAATTAAAATGTGAGCAATATGAACTTCTCGTGAATTTCCTTGACCCCGCTCACCAATCTTCTTGATAATATGCCATCCAAAAATAGATTTTACTAATTTAGGGTAAATTGTTCCATCTTTAAAATTAGGGTCAAAAGCAACTTTCTCTACCGCTGGCAATAGCATGCCTTTTTTGATAAAACCTAGGTCACCACCCTTGTTTTTAGATTCAGAATCTTGACTATTTTCTTTAGCTAACTGATTAAAATCTTTTCCCGCTAGAGCTTCTTGAAGAATTTTTTCAGCTCTTTTTTCTTTTTCAGCATTAATTTTTTCCAAAATTTTAGGTGGAATTTTTTGAACTGTTTGATCCGCTTTTTCTTTTTTAAACTCCAAAAATGGAGTTTCTTTAATCATTGCTTTCGCTTTATCTATATCTTTAACTCCTGCTAATTCAACAACTAGATGTTCTTTATCTCCTGATTTAGTGGTATAAATAAGTGGTTCAGCCACGCCAAAAGCATTAACTCGCCTTTCAATAACATCCTGCAACGCTTGCATAGCTTCTTTCTTTTGATTGAAGCTAACTTTTGAAAGATCGGCTCTATATTCTAAGTGAATACCTCCTTGCAAATCCAATCCTAAACGAATTTTCACTTTATTCAAAAGATTATAAGCTGGCGGGGCAAAAGAAATAATTTTAGGATAAGAAATCACCCCCACAATAAGGGTTAATAAAATAACTGAATAAAATTTTATTAAAAGTTTTTTCCTTAAATTCATATTTTGTATTTTACATCATTCTCCATAAAATGCAACTTTTAGTCTTAGCCTGACCTATTTTAAATAAAACAAAAGATATTTCTTTTTTTGTATTAGTTTCTTTTTATTAATAGTTCTGAAATTACAAAAAAAGCTACAAAGAAATTTAATTTCCTTGTAGCTTAAGATTTAAAAAATCAAAAATCTCTACTATTTTTTAAACCTAGAACTTTTCTAAGTTACTTCTTTGGAATAATCCCGTTGACTCAAACTAGTGGGTAAAATTTATATCTAAGAACCGCCAGAAAAAATGGTTCATCCTTTCCATTAAGAGGAGTCAGAATTTCTGCATCTTTTTCCCATTTTGCATATAAACGATTGTCCATTGCTCCATATATTGTCAATGGACCACAGCTGCTATTCCAGCAGTCGCCACGCTTAGCTGGTTCTCCATCTGGCATCATAAACTGCTTCAATGCCTCATC
>VAPM010210521.1_pt1 | contig 12604 bp, 15 predicted proteins | sample 3395091 | NCBI WGS metagenome assembly VAPM01 (sample SAMN08290445, study PRJNA428436) | hydrothermal vent metagenome | isolation source: Deep-sea hydrothermal vent chimney 3 | place: Pacific Ocean: Juan De Fuca Ridge | reverse complement strand
TTCGTCCGTACTCCGGCGATACCGTGCCCTCGCCAGCCGCGGAACCGCCGATCCGGCTACGCCATATCTTCGTCACACGTCGCGACTCCGAAGCGGCGGGGGCTGCGCGCTCAGTCGGCGGCGTTCTCCGGGATCGCCTGTTCCAGCGTCAGCGTTACCGGGACCGGATTGCAGCAAATATCCAGCACCGGTGAGGTCCGCTGTACGTGTTCCCAGATCTCGTTCAACTTTTCCGGTGTCGCGTCGCTCGACACCCTGCACGTGACCTGGATATTCTCGAAGCCCGGTCGCACCGATCCGGGCAGCCCGAGAAATCCGCGCAGGTCCACGTCGCCCTCCATGCCGAATTCCAGCGAGTTCAGCTTCACTCCCTGCGTCGCGGCGTTGTACGCGAATCCGACGGTCAAGCACGAGGTCAGCGCCGAGAGGACCAGCTCCACCGCATTCGGCGCATGGTTGTCGCCCAGCAGCACCGGCGGTTCGTCCGCTTCAACAATAAACGGGGCGTCGCGAGAGGTGTCTTCCTGCCCTGCGCCATAAAAGCTCTTGATGGAAGTCTTCGCGCGGCCGCCGCCGCCCCACTCGCTCTTGGCGCGAAACTGGAACCGCGCCAAGTCCGGGTTGTCCTGGATGGCATCAACCGTGGATATCAGTTGATCTACGTTGACGCCATTTTGAATGTTTCTCATTGGTTACATCCTCCTTGAAAAAATTCCAAGCTGACATACGCAGATGACTGCCCCTTTACCGTAAAGTTCACGGTTGGATCCGGCTTCGCATAATCGACGGTTGCGTAGAAATTGCCCGCGACCGGATGCCCCGATCCACGGCATGCCTTCTCCCGGAAGAACAGGGGAAGGCGGCGGCCTTCGACCGCATTTTTCAGGGGATGGTCGGCACCGGCTCTCCGGTGATCGAGCCCTTCTCCGGGCGCCGGTACGCTTGGGCCGCCTGCGCCGGCGGGAAGGTTCCGGCAATGTGGATCGACAGCCGGCCCTCATGATGAGTTGCGCACTGCTCGATGATCTCGCCATGGTGCCGTCGTGCCTGCGGCGAGGAACTTCGCTCCATCCCCGACCCGGCATCGAGCGCCGCGTGCCGGGGCCCGCCGTTCCCTGGTACCCTGTTCGGATCGTGATATCGACCGGGAGGCCGACGGCTGAACCATGGGCACGGAAATCGAGCGTAAATTTCTGATTCGGGACGCGTCGTGGCGGGACGCGGCGGAGCCGGGCGTGGCCTACCGACAGGGTTATTTCGCGGGCATGGAACGCTGCTCGATGCGGGTGCGGATCGGCGCCGGGCGGGCGCGGCTCAATATCAAGGGGGCGACGCTCGGCATCGAGCGCTACGAGTATGAGTATCCGATCCCGTTGCGCGACGCCGAGGAATTGTTGGAGCGCTGCTGCCTCACTCCGGTGGTGTGCAAGACCCGCTATCGGGTGCCGTACGGCGCGCATGTCTGGGAGATCGACGTCTTCGAGGGGGACAACGCCGGGCTCGTGGTGGCCGAGATCGAACTCGGGCGTCCGGACGAGCCCTTCGAGCGGCCGCAGTGGCTGGGCGAGGAGGTCTCCGATGACGCGCGCTACTACAATGTGAGCCTCGTGGCCCACCCCTTCAAGGACTGGTGATGGGGCGCGTCGTATGGTCGGCGGCGGCGCTCAGTGCGCTGTTGTGGCTCGGGGCCTGCGCCCCGGCCACCCCGGCCGGGCGCGCGGCGGCACCCGTGCCGCTGCGCTTTGCGCTCGCCCAGGCACCGATCACACTCGATCCGCGCTATGCCACGGACGCCGTCTCGAGCCGCATCGACCGCCTGCTCTATCGTTCGCTGGTACGCTTCGACGCCGCCGCGCGTCCGGTGCCGGAACTGGCGCACTGGCGCGAACTGAGCCCCACACGCTGGCGCTTCCGCCTCGGCACGCGCGGGCGCCGGTTCCAGGACGGCGAGCGGTTGACCTCGGCCGACGTCAGGGCGACCTACGAATCGATCTTCGATCCCGCCACCGGATCCCCGTTGCGCGACACCCTGGTGCGGGTGGCGGGCATCCGGCGCATCGAAACCCCGAACCCGGATACGGTGGTGTTCGTGCTGGCGCGCCCGAACGCGCTGTTGCCCGGCTACCTGACGGTCGGGATTCTGCCCGCGCGCCTGATCGCGTCCGGACACCACTTCGATCACGCGCCCGTGGGCAGCGGCCCGTTTGCCTTCGTCGCCTGGCCCGAGCAGAACCGGCTGATCCTCCGGCGGCGCCGCGACGGACAGGTCTTCGAGTTTCTCACGGTGCGCGGCCCGACGGTGCGCGTGCTCAAGCTGTTGCGCGGTGAAGTGGACATGCTGCAGAACAACCTGCCGCCCGAACTGGTGCGCTACCTCGCCCGCCGGCCCGGCATCCGCGTCGAGCGCCGGCCCGGCACCAACGTCACCTATCTGGGCTTCAATCTGCGCGATCCGGTGACCGGTCGGCTGGCGGTGCGCCGCGCGATCGCCCATGCCATCGACCGGCACACGATTATCCGCTATATGCTGAGCGGGGCGGCCCGGCCCGCCAATTCGATCCTGCCGCCGGGTCACTGGGCGGGCGACCCCGACCTGCACGGCTACGCCTATGACCCGGCGCTCGCGCGGCGCCTGTTGCGCGCGGCCGGCTTCGGGCCCGGGCACCCGGTACACATCACCTATAAGACCTCCAGCGACCCGTCCAGCGTGCGTCTCGCCACCCTGATCCAATACGAGTTGGGGCGCGTCGGCATCGACGTGCGCGTGCAGAGCTACGACTGGGGGACCTTCTACGGGGACATCAAAGCGGGGCGTTTCCAAATGTACAGTCTCTCCTGGGTGGGCATCAAGAGTCCGGATATCTTCCGCTATGCCTTCTACAGCAAGTCGATACCGCCGCTCGGCGCCAACCGCGGTCACTTCGACAGCCCGGTGGCCGACCGGCTCATCGATGCGGCCGAGGTCTCCCAGGACCTCGCGGTCAAGGCACGCGATTACCGGGCGCTGCAGGCCTATCTGCTCAAGGAACTGCCGTACCTGCCCCTGTGGTTCGAGGGTCAGGTGTTCGCGGCGCGCAGCGACATCCGGGGCTATCACCTGGCGCCGGACGGCAATTATGATGGGTTGGAGACCACGCGGCGCGCGGCGGCGCCTGCGAGCGCCGCGGGGGGGCGGTCATGAAGGCGCGTCTCGTGCACGTGAGCCTCTCGCGCCAGCGCCTGACCCTGCGGGTGGGGGAGGATGTGCGCCTCGAATGCCCGGTCTCCACGGCGCGCAACGGCGCCGGTGAGCGTTACGGCAGTGAGTGCACGCCGCGCGGCTGGCACCGGATCCGGGTGCGGATCGGGGCGGGTTGCCCGCCGAACACGGTATTCGTCGGGCGGCGTCCGACCGGCGAACGCTATACGCCCGAGCTGCGCCGGCGCCACCCGGGACGCGACTGGATCCTCACGCGCATCCTGTGGCTGAGCGGTCTGGAGCCGGGGCGCAACCGGGGCGGCGAGGTGGACACGCTGCGCCGCTGTATCTATTTGCACGGCTGCCCGGATGAGGTCGAATTGGGTGCGCCCGGCTCTCATGGGTGTGTGAGGCTGCGCAATACCGACGTGATCCGGCTGTTCGACGAGGTGCGGGTGGGTGATCGTGTGTTCATCGAAGAGTAAAGCGGTGCGAGCGGGGGAGGCGGGGTGATCGGGTTCCTGGTTCGGCGGATACTGGGCGCCGCGCTGGTCGTGGCCGGCGTGGTGGTCCTGGTGTTCATGCTCATCCACTTCACGCCGGGCGATCCGGTCCAGGTCATGCTCGGCGAGTCGGCCACACCCGCCGATCAGGCGGCGTTGCGCCACGCCCTGGGACTCGACCGCCCGCTCCCGGTACAACTCGCCGCCTATTTCGACAACCTCGCGCACCTGCGCCTGGGGACCTCGCTCTACTCGCAGCAGCCCATCGCCACCATCCTCGCCCGGCGCATCCCCGCCACGGCGGAGCTGGCCGGGGCGGCGGCGTTGGTCGCGGTGTTGCTCGCCTTCCCGCTCGGGGTGATCGCCGCAGTGCGCAAGGACACCGGCTGGGACTACGGGTCGATGGGCTTCGCGCTGCTCGGCGTGTCGATTCCCAACTTCTGGATGGGGCCGCTGCTGATCCTGTGTTTCTCGCTGTGGCTGGGCTGGTTCCCGGTGAGCGGACGCGAAGGATTCGCGTCCCTGGTATTGCCCGCCGTCACCCTGGGTACGGCGATGGCCGCGATCCTCTCGCGCATGGTGCGAAGTTCGCTGCTCGAGGTTCTGAGCGAGGATTACGTGCGCACGGCGCGCGCCAAGGGGCTGTCGGAGCGGCGCGTGATTCTGCACCATGGGCTGCGCAACGCACTGCTGCCGGTCATCACGATGCTCGGGCTGCAGCTCGGCACGCTGCTGGGCGGCGCGGTCATCACCGAGCTGGTGTTCTCGTGGCCCGGCGTCGGCCAACTCCTGATCGATGCCATCCACCGGCGCGACTACCCGGTGGTCCAGGCCTGCGTGTTGCTCATCAGCGTGACCTACGTGGTGGTCAACATGCTCACCGACTTCGTGTACGCCTGGGTCGACCCGCGCGTGCGCGCCGCGGGGCGCGGTGCGTGAGGCGGCTGGCGGCGCCGTTGCTGGTGTTGGGCCTGTGGGCGGTGCTCGCGCTGCTCGGGCCCCTGCTGCCCCTGCACCCGGCGCGCGTCGATCTCACGCGCATCCTTGCCGGGCCTTCCCCGCACGCCTGGTTCGGTTACGACAACCTGGGGCGCCCGCTCTTCGACCGGCTGGTGATGGGCGCACGTACTTCGCTGCTGGTCGCCGCGGCGGTGGTGACGCTCTCGGGGATCCTGGGGGCGGTGATCGGCGCCTTCAGCGCCTGGCTCGGCGGGCTCTGGGACCGGGTGATCGTGCGCGTCATCGACGTGTTCCTGGCGTTTCCGGGGATCCTGCTCGCCATCGCCCTGGCAGGGATCCTCGGGCCCGGCATCGGCAACGTGGTCGTCGCCCTGTGCGCGGTGGGTTGGGTCGGCTATGCGCGTCTCGTCCGGGCCCAGGTATTGTCACTGCGCCACCGCGACTACGTTTTGGCGGCGGTCGCCCTGGGCGCCGGGCAGCGGCGCGTGGTCTTCCGCCACCTCCTGCCGCTGACCTTGGCCCCGCTCCTGGTGGAGGCGACCTTCGGCATCGCGGTGGTGGTGATCGCCGAGGCCGGGCTGTCGTTTCTCGGGCTCGGCGTACAGCCCCCGGCGGCCTCGTGGGGAAGCATGATCCGGGACGGAACCCGCTATATGCTGGTCGCCCCGCATATGGTGCTGGTCCCGGGCCTCGCCCTGATGGCGGTGGTGCTGGCGGTGAACCTGCTTGGCGACCGGTTGCGCGACCGCATGGACGTGCGCTCGGCCACCGCCCGGACCGGCGGCTGAGCGGCGCCCCGGTTTGCCGCGACCGGGCGCTGTCGTACTACACTGGCGTGAAGCCGCGCGGGAGGCCTGTGCCCATGTCCCTGGGACCGCTGATGACCGGCATCGCCGGCCCGAGCCTGCTCGCACAGGAGCGGGAACGGTTGCGCGATCCCGGTATCGGCGGGGTGATCCTGTTCACGCGCAACTATGAATCCCCCGCGCAACTCACGCGCCTGAGCGGCGAACTCCACGACCTGCGCACTCCCGCGCTGCTGGTGGCCGTGGACCAGGAGGGCGGGCCGGTACAGCGATTCCGGGAGGGCTTCACACGGCTGCCGCCGCCGACCCGCCTGGGCGCCCGTTATCGGCGCGACCCCGAAGCGGCGCGGCGCGTGGCCGAGCAGTGCGGTTGGCTCATGGCGGCCGAGTTGCGTGCGACGGGGGTCGATCTGAGTTTCGCGCCGGTGCTGGATCTCGATCGCGGAGTGAGCGCGGTGATCGGCGAACGGGCCCTGCATCGCGACCCGGAGGTCGTCGCGGATCTGGCGCGGTGCTACGTGCGCGGCATGCAGCGCGCCGGGATGGCGGCGGTCGGCAAGCACTTCCCGGGGCACGGCGCGGTGACGGGCGATTCGCACCGAACCCTCCCGGTGGACCCGCGACCGATGGCCGACCTCGAGCAGGAGGACCTGGTGCCCTTCGAGCGCCTGATCCACCGGTCCATCCCGGCGATCATGGCCGCGCACGTCCTGTACCCGGCCGTCGACCCGCAGCCGGCGGGGTTTTCACGGCACTGGCTGCACGAAGTGCTGCGCGGGCGGCTCGGGTTCCAGGGTGCGGTGTTCAGCGACGACCTGGGCATGGCCGCGGCCGGGGTCGCCGGCGACCACCCGGCGCGTGCGCGCGCCGCGCTCGCGGCCGGCTGCGACATGGTGCTGCTGTGCAACGAGCCGGAAGCGGTACCGGTGGTACTGCGTGCGCTGCAGGGTCACCGCGACCCGGCCGCGCAGTTGCGCCTCGCCCGGCTGCGCGGTGCCCGCCATGCCCCGGATTGGGCGCGGTTGCGTGCCTCACCGGCCTGGCACGAGGCGGTGGACGCCCTGGCCGCGCTCGATCCGGATCCCGAGCTGGACCTCGGTCTGGAATGAATGCTCCACAGGCTGAAACCGGTGACTTCAGGCCGGGTCCGCGGTGCTCGGAGAGAGCGGCGAGCGGACGTCACGCCGGGTTGCGGCACGGGCGCGAAATCGCCGGGCGGCCCTTCGGCGGCTCGAAAATCGCCTCGGATCAAAGGGTACGCGTATGGCGGCGCTGGTCTGCGCAGACCATACCCGGTATAATCCATCGGCTTGGTGGGGTGTTCGATAAACGTTTCGGATAATCGCCTCGGCGTCGGCGCGATTTGAGGAGAGCACGATCGATGGCAGGCAAGTTGATGATCGTCATGGTCAACACCGATCCCACCGACGGGGCGGAACTGGGGGCCCCGTTCTTCCAGGCCACGGTGGCCGCCGCCATGGAGTACGAGGTCGAGGTGGTGCTGACCGGGCGCTCGGGCGAGCTTGCCGTGAAGGGTGTCGCCGAGAATCTGCACGTCCGGGAGGGCAGCCCCAAGAGCGTGTACGATTTCATCAAGGACGCCCACGAGGCGGGCGTGAAGTTCAAAGTCTGCACCCCGACTCTGGATCTGTGGGGCAGCGACCTGATCCCGGAGATCGAGGAGACGGTCGGCGGCGCCTACGTCATCGGTCAGGCGATGGACGACAACGTCGTCACTTTCACCTACTGATTCCGATCCGCACGGATGGCACTCACAGCCCGGCAAGTGCGCACGGCGTTCGCGGATGCGGAACTGTTGTGCCCGAAGGAGGAGGTGGAGGCGGCGCTGGACCGGATGGCCGGAGAGATCGGCGCCCGGCTCGGAGCCAGAGACCCGCTGATCCTGTGTGTCATGATGGGCGGATTGATCCCCACCGCCCGCCTGCTGGCCCGGTTCGATTTTCCGCTGCAGCTCGACTACGTCCACGCAACGCGCTATCGCGGGGCGACGCGCGGAGGCGAATTGCACTGGAAATGCCGACCGGAGACACCGCTCACCGACCGGGTGGTGCTGGTGGTCGACGATATCCTGGACGAGGGCTGGACACTCACGGCGATCCTGGAGGACTGCCGTGTTCGGGGTGCGCAGGAGGTGTACAGCGCGGTACTGGTGAACAAACGCCACGACCGCAAGGCCCCGGTAACGGCCGACTACGTCGGGGTCGAGGTCGAGGACCGCTATGTGTTCGGTTACGGGATGGACTATCGGGGCTACCTGCGCAACGCCCCGGGGATCTATGCCGTGCGCGAGGATTCGCCCGGGATCGTGTCTGACCCGGCCGATCCCGCTTGAGGAGTGACGCGATGCCGGATCTGGCGATTATCGGCGGCACCGGTCTCACCCGTTTGAACGGGCTCGAGATCACCCGGCGCGAGGTGGTGCAGACCCCCTACGGGGAGCCCTCCGGACTACTCACGCACGGCGTGCTGTTCGGGCGCGAGGTGGTGTTTCTCGCGCGCCACGGCTACGGTCACACGATCCCGCCGCACCAAGTCAACTACCGGGCGAATCTGTGGGCGCTCAAGCACACCGGCATCTCGCGTCTGCTGGCGGTGGCGGCCGTCGGAGGGATCACCGGAGAACTCCGGCCCGCCCGACTTGCGATCCCCGGCCAGATCGTCGACTACACCTGGTCGCGTGCGCACACCTTCTTCGAGGGCGATTTGACCCATGTCACGCACGTCGACTTCACTCAGCCGTATTGTGAGGAGTTACGGGCGCTGTTGATCCACGCCGCCCGCGAGGCGCACCTGGACGCCTGCGAGGGCGGTACCTACGGGGCTACTCAGGGCCCGCGGCTGGAGACCACCGCGGAGATCGATCGCCTGGAGCGCGACGGTTGCGACATGGTCGGGATGACCGGGATGCCCGAGGCGGGCTTGGCCCGAGAACTGGATCTGTGCTACGCAACCTGCGCCGTGGTCGCCAACTGGGCCGCGGGGCGGGGCGGGGTACGGATCACCATGCAGGAGATCGAGACACACCTGACCGACGGTATGGCGAAGGTGCGGGTCCTGCTGGAGTACTTGGTCAAGTTGCTCTGACGCCGCTGCGGTTCCGGGACCGGTGCCGGAACCGAACCTGCCTGCACGGCCCGCAATTCCGGGGCTCGTCCCGGAGGAGATCGGATGCGCAGACTGCTGACGGGGCTCGGTGCGTTCTTCGGCAGCTGGCTGGGATGGTGGCTGGGCGCCGAGGTGAGCCTGACCGTGGCGCTCCTGGTGAGCCTCGTGGGTGCGGGCATAGGCGTCTATCTGGGCTGGCGCCTGTTTCAGGAATTTCTGGCGTGAGCGATGCCGGGCCGGGTGTGAGCGCAGACGGCGCGGAAGTCCGGTGAATCCGCTCGAACTGCTGCCTTCCGCGCTACGGGCGCTTTCCGATTCGGATCGCGAGCCGGTGCTGGCGTACGAGGAGGCGCTCGCGGCGGTGGAGATTTTCGAGTACTGCCGTTGGGCGGTGTGCGGCTGGCGATCGGAAGGCGAAGGCGAGGGTGACGGCGGCGGGGACACCGAGCGGGCCGCGGGCGAGTCCTGGACGGACTATGTGCATCGGTGTGCGGAGCGCGCGCGTTACGGGATTCATGGCGGTTGCGACGGTGCCCGGCGACGCCGGTTTCGTCTGCTGCTGATTGCGCCGGACTGAGTCTTATCGGCTGCGGCCAAGGAACTCGCGCGCGCGGGATGGGTCACAGCTTCGACGGCGGCGCGGTTGAGCGGGCCCAAGCGCTGCAATTGCTTTACGGTAGGGGCGGCGTCATCAGGCCCGACGGGGATTCCGCGCCGGTAAGCGACGAACGATACCGGCAGCCATCGACGAGTTATGCAATGCCGCGGCGCGCGTCGCCGTGCGGCTTGCGGTGTGTTTGTGCTGGGTGCATGCAGCGGTCCGTGCGCCGGTGATCGTAACGAAACGCGGTCGCGATGCGTATGAAAGAGGACGCGCGCGGGCCCGCAAGACGTACATTGACGACGGAATCCAATTCAAGCCGGACAACGAGAACAACTGGACCCGATACCTGTGGATATTTTTCTACCGATTGCACACGTCGACGTCAGCATCTGGCTCATCCTCGCCTTCGGCGGGATCATTGGGTTGCTCTCTTCCGCACTGGGCGTGGGCGGCGGGTTTCTCCTTACTCCCTTGCTGATTTTCAGCGGCGTGCCGCCGATCGTTGCGGCCGCAACCAGCGCCACGCAGATCGTCGGTACCTCGGCGGCCGGCAGCTACAGCCACCTGCGCATGGGCAACGTGGACGTGAAGATAGCGGTCCCGGGGCTGCTCGGGAGCTGGTTCGGCGCCGCCACCGGGGTATGGTTGGCGCGAATCCTGGAACGCGGCGGGCACTTCGGCACCATGGTCTCGTTCGTCTACATCGTCGTGTTGACCACGGTCGCCGTTTCGATGTTCTGGGAGTCTGTGAACGCCTTGCGTCGCGGTATGGGCGGGGGAAAGGGTGCGTCGGCGCCGGCCTCGCCGGGCTTCGCCGCGCGTCTGCCCTGGCAGATGGATTTCCCGATCTCCGGGGTACGCCACTCGGTATTGCTGCCGTTCGGTTTGGGCGCCGTGATCGGCCTGCTGCCCGCGATCGGAATGGGCGGGGGTTTCGTGCTGGTGCCGGTGATGATCTACGTCCTGAAGATGCCGACCAAGGTCGCGATGGGGACTTCGCTGTTTCAGCTCGTGTTCACCACCCTGGTGGTGAGCATCCTGCAGGCCGGACTCAACCACGCCGTCGATCCGTACCTGGCGCTGCTGCTGATCCTGGGATCGATCTTCGGAGTGCAGATCGGCACGCGTCTGAGTGCCATGCTCCCGGCCGAGCAGCTTCGCCTGCTGCTCGCGGTGGTGCTGATCGGGGTCTCGATCAAGCTGCTGATCGGGCTGTTGGTGATGCCGCACTTTCCGGTAAGCATGGTTGCGGGGGTCCAATGAAAAAGCTGCTTGCTTGCATCGGGTTCGTGTGTGCCGCGTTCGTTGCGGGCGGCGTACACGCCGCCGACGGTCTGACCGCCGAGTTGAGTCACGCCCACGTGGAGATCACCTCGCATTTCACCGGCAAGAAGATCCTGGTCTACGGGGTACGGTCGCATCCCGGGGCGGTGATCGTGAAACTCGTATCGCCGCCGGAAGAGGTCAATCTCTCGCGCAAGATCCGCATCGGGCCGTTTTGGGTCAACGGCGGCAAGGTCGCGGTCCACGGAGCGCCGGCGATTGCGTATCTGTTGTCCTCGGAACCTTTGGACCAGGCACTCAGCCCCCAGCAGCGGGCGCGTTACGGCCTGACCCTCGCCGACGTCCTCAAGGGGACGCGGGCGCACGCGCCGCCCGGTGCGCTTCCGAACTGGCGCGCGGCGTTGTTGACCTTGAAACGACGCGACGGCCATTATCGACTGGACGGCCACGCCGTCCAGCTGGCCAGCCGCCACCTGTTTCGCGCCGTGTTCGATCTGCCCGCCGACGTGCCGGTCGGGCGTTACCACATCGAGGTCTATCTGGCGCACGGCGGCCGCGTGGTGGCCCATGACGAACTGCGGCTGGCCGTCCTGCAGCCGTCGTTCGAACGGCGCCTGGCACGCGCCGCTCACGACCGCTCCTGGGCGTTCGGGGCGGGGGTGACCCTGCTCGCCCTGGCCTTCGGCCTGAGTCTGAGTATCGGCCTGCGCTGGTTTACGCGCGCCTGAACCGTAGCGTCGACGCTACGGTTCGGCGCCGGGCGCGGTCGGTGTCGGCGTGGTGCCGGGAGTCGGTGTGCCCGGGGGCGATTGCACATCGATCGACGTCGCCTCCAGCAGCACACCGAACAGCGGGTGATCGAAGTAGTTCAGCGCTGCGGAGTTGATGCGCCGGTGTTGCTGCATCCGATAGACGACGGGCGCAGCGGTGGGTGCGCCGGCGGCGGAGTCCGCGGTCGTGGCGTCCGCCGGGCCCGCGACGGAATCGGCGCCGGGGCGATAGAGTAGATCGAGCGTCGCGTGCAGGTAGCGTCTGCGGGTCAGCAGCACGCTGCCGTCGAGGCTCCCGTCGGGGAGTTGGATGTGCACGGGGCGCGCCGATCGGGGGCCGAGCGCGGGCTGTTGCCAGGCAAGATGCAGCAGCACGCGATAGCGCGGCGAGGCGTCGAGGACTTTCGCCGCGCCGTCGAGTTGATACTGATCGGGAGGCAGTTCCCGGTAGGGTACCGGACCCAGCGGGGTGACCACCACGGCGTCGCCGGGGCCCGATGCGACACTCCCGGCGGGGGGTGTGAGTTCCACCGCTCCTTTGAGATCCGGTTGGCCCGGCTGCGTCGGCCATGTCTCGTGAGTACCGGCGTCCGGCGCCAGGCGCGCGAATACGATCAACTCGACGCGGTACCAGTGCGTGGGCGTCGGGTCGGCGTATACCGGTGTCGCCGGCCAGACGGATGCGGCGAGCAGCCACAGCAGGCCCGGCATCCGGCGTCGCATGGAGCGCAGTCGCTTCACGGGATCTCTCCTCCGGACAGGTAATCCAGCAATCGTTCCACCGCGACGACGCGGCGCTCCGGATCCGGGAACGGCGCGCTCACGCGTAGCGTATCGGCGCCGTGCAGGCGATAGGATCCCGGGTCCTCCTGGACCAGACGGATGATGCGCGCCGGGTCCAGCGCCGGTTGCGGGCCGAACACGATCCGTGCGCCGGCCTCGCCCGCCTCGATGCGCGCGACGCCGAGCGGGGCGGCCTTGAGCTTGAGTTCCGCGAGCCGGAACAGGTTCTTCGCCGCCGGCGGCAACAGGCCGAAGCGGTCGATCATCTCCACTTGCAGTTCGCGCAGCTCCGCGGCGCAATGTGCGCCGGCGATGCGCTTGTAGTGGACAAGGCGCAGGTGCACGTCGGGCAGGTAGTCCTCCGGGAGCAGCGCCGGCAGGTGCAGGTCCATCTCCGGGCCGTGGTCCAGGGGGCGGTCCAGCTCCGGGCGACGACCGGCCTTGAGGTCGGCCACGGCGCGTTCCAGCAGATCGGTGTAGAGATCGAAGCCGATCTCCCGGATCTGACCGCTCTGTTCGTCGCCGAGCAGTTCTCCGGCGCCGCGGATCTCGAGGTCGTGGGTGGCGAGGGTGAAGCCGGCGCCGAGGTC
>VAPM010062705.1_pt1 | contig 12605 bp, 13 predicted proteins | sample 3395091 | NCBI WGS metagenome assembly VAPM01 (sample SAMN08290445, study PRJNA428436) | hydrothermal vent metagenome | isolation source: Deep-sea hydrothermal vent chimney 3 | place: Pacific Ocean: Juan De Fuca Ridge | reverse complement strand
AGCGGCCTTGGCGGCCGACGACACACCCGCATGCTTGCCCGGGCCATGCAGCTGATCGAGCAGGGCCTCGAATTCATCTTCACTGATCTCTTCATCAGCAGATGCCGGAATTGGCGTTGGCGCTTTCGCCGCAGGAGTGGCAGTGGTACCCGCGGGTTTGTCGCCCGGCACGCCGCTGTGTTTGCCTTCACCATGCAGCTGGTCCAGCAAGGCCTCGAATTCTTCCTCGCTGATTTCATCACTGTCGCCCGCTACGGCGGGTGCTGCCGCATCGGCAGATTCGAGCAACTGATCAAAGGCCTCATCCGCCGCATCAGTGGCGGCAGTTTCCGCAGGCGCCACGACGGCCTCGGGCAGGGCGGCCTCGGCATCCCCTTTGAGCAGACTTTCGAGATCCTGCAACATGCTGGCCTCTGCATGCTCCGGCTCTTGCCCGCCACGCAGGGTATCAAACTGTGTGTTCAACACATCCAGCACCGGCAGCATGATATCCATCAGCCGCGAATTGACACTCAACTCATCGTTACGCAGGGCATTGAAAACATCTTCCGCACGGTGGCAAAGACCCACCATCGCATCGAGACTGAGAAAGCTAGCACCGCCCTTGATGGTGTGAAAGCCACGGAACACGGCATTCAGCAATTCCTTGTCATCGGGGCGCTGCTCAAGATCGACCAGCTGCTCGTTGAGTAATTCGAGGATCTCTCCGGCTTCAACCAGAAAGTCCTGCAAGAGTTCTTCGTCGTCATCAAACGCCATGATCGTTCCTCAGAAGCCCAGGCTCGACAGCAAGTCATCCACTTCGTCCTGGCCAGACAGCAGATCACTTTTTCCCACGCCGGGAATTGCCGGGCCTGCGGCTTCAATATCGGGCTTTTTGTCTTTGCCCTGATCCTTTTCTTCCGTGCTTGAAAATTTTGTTCCGGTGATGCGGACCAGCTCCACCAGATTGCCTTCCACCTCTTCCACCAGTTCAATGACACGGGTGATGATCTGGCCGGTGAGGTCCTGAAAATCCTGCGCCATCATGATCTCGTTCAAACCGCTGCGGATATCGACGGTGTCCTGCTCCGCATCGGTAAAGAAGGCTTCCAGCTCCACGCTCAATGCACGAAACTGATCGATGCTCATCTCGCGGTGCTTGAAGTCCTGCCAACTGCTTCCCAGCTTGGTGATACGCTCAGACAACTGGTCACACTTGGGCAGGGTATTTTCCACCGCACTCAGAGAGCGGTCAGCGGATTTCTGTGTCAAGGTGATCACGTGCCGCAGGCGGGCGCGCGCATCGGGAATCTCGTCTTCGGTCAGCTCATCGAGACGGGTTTCCTGGGTAAAAGAATTCAGCGAGTCGTGCAGCTGACGGGTCATCTTGCCGACTTCGTGGTAGATGCCCTCTTCACGTGCGGTATTGATGAGGTTCAGCAGATTTGTGACCTGCACCTCATTGCCGGCCTGCATCTCGCGCACCAGCGCTTCGGCATGGGCGAGAATGTCTTCACTGGTACCGGTATTGACTGCGATAGTTTCTGTTGACATATCTCAGCCCCCTCCATCAACGCGCTCGAAAATCTTGTCGATCTTTTCTTTCAGCGTCTGCGCCGTGAAGGGTTTGACGATATAACCATTGACGCCCGCCTGGGCCGCCTCGATGATCTGCTCGCGTTTCTGCTCCGCCGTTACCATCAGCACCGGCAGCCCGGCCAGCTCGGCGTCGGCCCTGACTTCCTTCAACAGGTCGATACCCTGCATACCGGGCATATTCCAGTCGGTAACGAGAAAGTCAAAACTGCCGGCCTTCAACATCGGCAGCGCCGTGAGACCGTCATCGGCCTCCTGAGTGTTGGAAAAACCCAGGTCCCTGAGCAGATTCTTGATGATCCGCCGCATCGTGGAAAAGTCGTCCACAATGAGGATTTTCATGTTCTTGTCCAAGGCGTCCTCCGCGCTTGCTGATTCGGTTGTTTGCGGTATCGACCGTTGCCGGGGGAATCGCGGCGATCAGTCGTCGTTCTGTGTCCAGTGATTCATGCGTGACTGCAGACGGATCACGGCCTGGCTGTGAATCTGGCAAATGCGTGATTCACTGACGCCGAGGATGGAACCGATCTCGCGCAGATTCAGTTCTTCGTCGTAGTACAGGGTCATCACCAGACGTTCACGTTCCGGCAGACCGGCAATGGCATCAGCCAGGCTGCGTTTGAAGTCTGCCGACTGCAGTCCTTCTAGCGGCCCCGGCACCCGTTGAGTTAAGCCCTCGGGTGCGCCGTGTGATTCCACGTTCAGTTCGTCGTAGCTGAACACGCGGTGACCGCTGGCATCCTGCAGCAGCCGGTGATATTCCGGCAGGCTGACGCCCAGACCCTCGGCAATCTCCTGATCACGCGCATCGCGGCCGGTGCGGTTTTCAATGCCCTTCACCACCTCGGCCACCATCCGCGCCTTGCGGTGCACGGAGCGTGGCGCCCAATCATTCTTGCGGATCTCGTCCAGCATGGCGCCGCGAATACGAATGCGGGCGTAGGTCTGGAAACTGGCACCCTGTGAGGCATCGTAGTTGCGCAACGATTCCAACAGACCGATCATGCCGGCCTGAATCAGATCATCCTGCTGCACACTGGGTGGCAGTCGCGACATCAGGTGGTAGGCAATACGCTTTACCAGTGGCGCATGTTGTGCAATCTCATCATTGATGTTTTGTTCGAAGGCCTGTGCCTCCGCGTACATTGCCGCTCCGCTCATGACGACGCTCCTCTCTTTACCGGCTTATTTACTGGCTTAGGTTTACTGACTTAAATTCTGCTGACTGGCCAAAATCAGCCGTTCAACGAAAAACTCGAGCTGCCCGCCAGCAGATGCCGGTACGGGCCAACTATCGGCTTTGCTGGCCAACTTCTTAAATGCCAGTGCCGACTTGCTTCTGGGATAGGCATCCACCACCGCACGCTGTTTCTGCACCGCCTTGCGCAGATACTCGTCCTCGGGAACCACGCCCATGAAGTCCAGTGCCACGTCCAGATAACGGTCCGTGACCTTGAGAATCTTGTTGTAGAGTGCCCGCCCGTCCTGCACGCTCTGCACCCGGTTGGTGAGCACGCGGAAGCGGTAGATGCCGTATTCACGATTGAGCAACTTGATCAGTGCGTAGGCATCGGTGATGGAGGCCGGTTCGTCGCAGACCACCACGATCACCTCCTGTGCCGCGCGCGAGAAGGTCACCACGTTGTCGGAAATGCCGGCGGCGGTGTCGATGAGCAGCACGTCCGGAGTCACGCTCAGTTCGCTGAAGGCGTTGATGATGCCGGCATGTTCCGCGGTGCTCAGCTCGGCCATGTTCTGCAGACCCGAGGAGGCCGGCACGATACGCATCCCCTGCGGCCCGGTGCAGATGACCTCTTCCAGGGTGCGCTCACCCTTCAGCACATGGGACAGGTCGTAATTGGTATGCAGGCCCAGCATCACGTCCACATTGGCCAGGCCCAGGTCGGCATCCAGCAACAGCACTTCCTTGCCTTGTGCAGTGAGGCTCAGGCCCAGGTTGACCGTCACGTTGGTCTTGCCCACCCCACCCTTGCCGCTGGCAACAGTAATGACGCGCACCGGCCGGGGTGTGGCAATGCGGCGCAGACCGGCCGCTTGATCGAGTGTTTCAGCCATGAGCATTTGCCACCATCCCGCTAAAGGCCAGATTAAGAGATTCCTGTTCCAGGGCCTGACTGGTCTGTTGCGCCACCAGTACCGCACGGTTGACCAGGGTGTGGGCACGGGCGATATGAATATCCTCCGGCACCCGTTGACCGTCGCTCATGTAAGCCACCGGCAGGTTGTTCTCCATCACCGTGGAAAGAGTGCCGCCGAGGCTGGTGGTCTCGTCCATCTTGGTGAGGATGCAACCATCGAGGCACACCTCTTTGAAGGCATTCACCACCTCGCGCAGACCGGCGCGGTGGGTATTGGTGGACAGCACCAGATAAGTGCGGATGGCAGGCGCACTGCCGGTAATCATCGAAAACTGTTCCGACAGACGCACGTCGCGCTGGCTCATGCCGGCGGTGTCGATGAGGATCAATTCCTTGTCGGCGAGCAGCTTCAGCGCCTCGCTCAATTCTTCGCGGGTATTGGCGATGCGCACCGGAATATTAAGAATGCGGCCGTAAGTACGCAGCTGTTCGTGGGCGGCGATGCGATAGCCGTCGGTGGTGATCAGCGCCACCTTCTCGCGACCGTGGCGCAGGGCATAGCGCGCCGCCAGCTTGGCGATAGTGGTGGTCTTGCCGACACCGGTGGCGCCCACCAGGGCCACCACACCACCACCGTCGAGGCTGTCGGCGGTATCCAGCGGCACACGGCTGGCCAGCCAGGCCAGGGCATGACGCCAGACATTGTCGAAGTCTTCGTGGCCACTGCCCACCTCGTCGGCAACCTGCTGACACAGGGCTGGGCTCAGGCCCAGTTCCAGCAGACAACGGATCAGCTTGGCCTGCAGGGGATTGCGATGCGACAGGTCGCTCCAGGCAAGGCTGGAGAGCTGCTGTTCCAGCAGACCGCGCAGGTCCTTGAGTTCATTTTTCATCTGCTGCAGGGTCGGATCCTGCGACCACTCCACCGGCTGCACCGGGCGGTCGGCCCGTTGTTCGCGCGCCTCGGACGGGCGATAGCCGGGCAAATCGACCGAGGACTCACGAGGCATTTCCGGGCGGGGGATCTCGCTGTCATGCGGCGCCTCCACGGGAGGCACATAGGCCTGGCGCGCCCTAGTCGGGCCGCTGAGGCTGACGATATCCTCGCTCAGCAGATCCCCGGAAGGCTCACTGGCAGGTGCAGCCTGCAACGGGCCGTTGTCCAGCAGGCTGCTGCGGGTCGCCGATTCCTCGGCGGCGAGCAGGGCCTCGTCATAGTCGATGGCGGCAACGATCTCGATGCCCCCCACCACCTTCTGATTGGAGAGGATCACCGCGTCGGCGCCGAGGGCCTCGCGCACCTGACGGATCCCCGTCCGCATGTCTTTGGCAAAAAAGCGTTTGATCTTCATTCGTCTCGCTACCTCGATACATCAGTCTGGTTGCGTCGGCCGGCTTGCGACCCGGTCAAGCCCCCACCGTGGCGGTGATCTTGACCTGCTTGTTGTCCGGTATCTCGTTGAACGCCAGCACATGCATATTGGGAATGCTGTGTCTGACGAACCGCGCCAGCAGTCCCCGCAGGGCGGCTGACACCAGCAGTACCGCAGGATGTCCTGCGGCTTCCTGGCGCTGGGCCTGCTCGGCCAGGGAACGTTGCAGGTTCTCTGCCAGTCCCGGTTCCAGCCCACCCGCTTGATCGGCGCCACCTGCGAGGGTCTGTTGCAATAACTGTTCCAACCTTGGATCCAGCGTCATTACCGACAGATCCGCCCCCATACCACTGATCTGCTGGACGATTGAGCGACTCAGGGAAACCCTCACGGCGGCAGTAAGAACGCCAGGGTCTTGACTGTTTGGCGCATGTTCCGCCAAGGTTTCGGCGATTGTGCGCATGTCGCGGATGGGAATCCGCTCCGCCAACAGGTTCTGCAGCACCTTCAGCACCACGCCCAGTGGCAGCAGCTTGGGCACCAGATCCTCCACCAGCTTGGGCGCCGTCTTGGCCAGTTTGTCGAGCAACTGCTGCACCTCTTCGTGGCCCAGCAGCTCGGCGGCATGGCTCTGCAGGATATGACTGAGGTGGGTGGCGATCACGGTGCTGGCATCCACCACCGTGTAGCCCAGGCTCTGCGCCTGATCACGCTGCGAGGGGTCGATCCACACCGCCTCCAGGCCAAAGGCCGGATCGGTGGTGGCGATGCCGCCGGGAAGGGTGCCGAACACCTGCCCGGGGTTGATGGCCATGTCGCGATCCGGGTGGATCTCGGCCTCACCCACGGGCACGCCCATCAGGGTCAGACGATAGGTATTGGGTGACAGGTCGAGGTTGTCGCGGATATGTACCGAGGGAATCAGAAAGCCCAGCTCCTGCGACAGCTTCTTACGCACGCCCTTGATACGGCCCATCAACTGCCCGCCCTGGCTGCGATCGACCATGGGAATCAACCGATAGCCCACCTCCAGACCGATGATGTCCACCGGCTCCACATCGTCCCAGCTCAGCTCCTTGTTTTCCGGCAGGGTCTCCGGCGCCGGCGTCGCCGCGGGCTTGTCCTCACCTTCTTTCTTTCGTTTCGAAATCCACCAGGCGGAGCCACCCGCCACGGCCGCCAGACTCAGGAAGGCCAGGTTGGGCATGCCGGGGATCAGGCCCATGGTGCCGATGATAGTGGCCGCCACAGCCAGTGCCTTGGGGTTGTCGAACAACTGCTTGAGCACCTGCCCGCCCATATCCTGCGAGGAGGAATTGCGCGTCACCATCAGGCCGGCAGCGGTAGACAGCAACAACGCGGGGATCTGCGCCACCAGGCCGTCGCCGATGGTCAGCAGGGTATAGTTGTGGGTGGAGTCGCCAATGCTCATGCCGTGCTGCAGCATGCCCACGGCCAGACCACCGATGATGGTAATTACCAGGATCAGGATGCCGGCCACCGCATCGCCGCGCACAAACTTGCCGGCGCCGTCCATGGAACCGTAGAAATCGGCCTCCTGGGCCACCTCGGTGCGACGCTCGCGGGCTTCATCCTGGGTGATGATGCCGGCGTTGAGATCGGCATCGATGGCCATCTGCTTACCGGGCATGGAATCTAGGGTGAAACGCGCACTTACCTCGGCCACACGCGTGGCGCCCTTGGTGACCACGACGAAATTGATGATCACCAGAATCATGAAGATAACGATACCCACCGCCGTGTTGCCGCCGACGACGAATTCACCGAAGGCCTTGATCACCTGCCCGGCGGCATCGGTGCCGGTGTGACCTTCCAGCAGCACCACGCGCGTCGAGGCGATGTTCAGCGACAGGCGCAGCAGGGTGGCCAACAACAACACGGTGGGAAACACCGCAAATTCCAGCGGCCGCTTGACGTATACAGAGGCCAGCAGGATCACCAGCGCCAGAGAGATATTGAAGGTAAACAGGATGTCCAGCATGAAGGGCGGTAATGGCACCACCATCATGGCCAGCATCATCATCACCAGGATGGGCGCGCCGAGGCCACCACTTATCAGGCGTTTAGCACGTTCGATTAGTTTGCTGAAGTCCATGGCTACTCTTCTCGTTTCAGGTCATCGGGGATCGGCATATCGGCATCAAATTCCGGAGCAATGCCGCCATTGAGTTCGTAGTGACGCAGCTGGAACACATAGGCCAGCACCTGCGCCACGGCCAGAAACAGGCCGGCGGGAATTTCTTCATTCAGTTCGGTGTTGTGATAAATGGCGCGCGCCAGCGGCGGTGCGGAGACGATGGGTACGTCATTGGCGACGGCGATGCGGCGGATATGGCCGGCCACTTCATCGACGCCCAGGGCGACCACGATAGGCGCAGCGCTCTTCTCTTGATCATATTTCAGTGCCACCGAGTAGTGGGTCGGGTTGGTGATCACCACGTCGGCCTTGGGCACCTCTTCCATCATGCGGCGCTGGGCGATTTCCTGCTGGGTCTGGCGGATCTTGCTCTTCAGCTCCGGGCTGCCTTCCGTCTCCTTGAATTCATCCTTCACTTCCTGCTTGGTCATGCGCTGCTTGCGCGAGTGGTCCCAGACCTGAAAGGGCACATCCAGCAGCGCCACCAGAATCAATGCACAACTGAGAAAAAACACCACCGCAATCAGTTCATCGCCCAGATGCGCCATGCCTGAATTCACATCCTCATAACCCAAACCCAGAAAGACATCCATCTTGCTGACTAACAACCAATAGCCGACCGTGCCGACCAGCCCCAGCTTGGCGACAGACTTCAGTAACTCCACCAGGCTCTTGGCGGAGAAAATCCGCCCGATGCCCTTGATGGGATCCATTTTTTTGAGATCCGGCTGAATCGGCTTGAGACTGAACGCCCAACCACCCAGCGCCATGGGTGCAATCAGGGCCACGATCACCAGCAGCACCATCAACGGAATCACCACATTGATACCGGCCATGACTGAATGGGAAAACAGCTTCAGCATAGCGCTGGTATCAAAGACATCGGCACGATGGATACTCAGATTGTCGCGCAGGATCTCTTCCAGGCCGGTGACCATGCCCTTGCCCATGAACAGAAACCCGGCGCTGCTCACCAACAGTACGATCACCGTGGTGAGTTCCTTTGAGCGGGCAATCTGGCCCTTGTCACGGGCCTCCTGTTTGCGTTTTCCCGTCGCCTCTTCCGAGCGTTCCTGGCCGTTGTCGTTCTCTGCCACTTCAGCCCCCTGCCAACCAGCGCATGAATTCAAAGATGATTGTTAGCTGGTTTTTCACCTGTGCAGATATCACATCCAGCGTAGCAATCATGATGAAAAAACCCGCCAGAATGGAGATCGGGAAACCCAACGAGAAAATATTGAACTGCGGCGCCGAGCGGGTGACGATGCCGAAGGTCAGGTTGATCAACAACAGGGAGGCAATCGCCGGCAGGGCAATCTGCACCGCCCCGGCATACATCTTCCCGCCCCATACCGCGAGCTGCCACAAACCGTCGCGGCTAAGGCCGTTCATGCCGATGGGCAGGGTTCTGAAGCTTTCCGCCACCACATCGATGAACACCAGATGTCCGTCCAGGGCGAAGAAGATCAGGGTCAGCGTAATCACGTAAAACTGACTGATGACCGGCACCGTAGTGCCGGAGGTCGGGTCAACCATGGTGGCGAAGCCCAGGCCCATTTGGTAGGCGATGATCTGGCCACCAAGCACAAACATGGCGAAAATCAACTGCAGGGCCAGACCCATGGCGGCACCGATGAGAATCTGATTGAGGGTGATCAGAACGGCCTCACCGCTGAGCGGGTCAACCGCCGGCGGCGCGGGCAGGACAGGCATCACGACGATGGTAATCATCAGGGCGAAGACCAGCTTGATGCGTACCGGAACCGTGCGTGCGCCAAACACCGGCGCCGCCGTCACCAGTGCGGCGATACGAAACAGCGGCCAGAGAAAGGCCCCGATCCATGACATGATTTCCGAACTGGCAAGGGTCATCATGCGGATGCCTCACTCAGCCGATAATCATCGGGATTTCACTGATCAGGCGCTGGGTGAAATCCATCAGCAAGGTCAGCAGCCAGGGACCCGCAATCATCAGGGTAAGAAAGGTAACGCCCAGCTTGGGAATAAAGCTCAGGGTCTGTTCATTGAGCTGGGTGGCCGCCTGGAACATGCTCACCAGAAGACCCACGGCCAGTGCCGGCAGGAGAATGATACCCGTCAGCAGCAGGGTGACTTCGAGCGCCTTTTGTGCGACGGTCAATACCATTTCCGGGGTCATGAAATATTCCTTTAAGACACAGCTATCTGATTAGATAACTGCTATTGGATGTTTAGGTATAAAAACTTGATGCCAGCGTACCCATGATCATCGCCCAGCCATCCACCAGCACGAACAACATGATCTTGAAGGGCAGTGAAATGATCATCGGTGACAACATCATCATGCCCATGGCCATCAGCACTGACGCCACCACCAGATCAATAATCAGAAAGGGGATAAAAATCAGAAAGCCGATCTGATAGGCAGTCTTTAGTTCGCTGGTAATAAATGACGGCATCAGCAGGGAAAACGGCACATCGGCATGATCTTCAATAGGCTCGCTGCCGGCGATATCGGCAAACATGGACAGATCTTTGTCACGCGTCTGCGCCAGCATGAATTCCCTGAACGGCAGGCTGGCGCGCTCGAAGGCCGCCTTGGCCTCAATCTTTTCATCCAGATAGGGCACCACGGCATCATCGTAGACCTGGGTGAATACCGGCGACATGACAAAGAAGGTCAGAAACAACGCCAGACCGATGAGAATCTGTCCGGACGGCGCCTGCGGCATGCCCACCGCCTGACGCACAATGGCCAGTACGATAATAATACGGGTAAAGGAGGTCAGCATGATCAATGCCGCGGGCAGCAGGCTGAAGGCGGTCATCAGCGCCAGCACCTGCAGACCCACGCTGTAGGTCTGGCCGCCGTCTTTTTCGGTGGTCACGGAGAGTATCTGCAGGCCGGGGTCGGCCGCCTGCGCGAGACCGGAGAACAGCAGCATCAGCAGGGCAACGGCCAGCGGCAAACGCACACGCATCAGCCCACCCCCCGGCTTTTCAGTGCAGACTGCATGCGCATGGCAAAACTGGGGGCCGCGGCGTCATCCACCGCCGATGACTCGGTATGGCCGCTGTCTACATTCAAGGGTTGATCCAGCACGTGCAGGGTGCGAATCTGACCCGGCGCCACACCTAACACTAATTGTTGGTCACCGACTTGCAGCAGTACCACGCGTTCACGTGTGCCCAGCGATATGCCGCCAACAATTTTCATCTGCCCCTGAATGCCGCCACGCAGGTTGCCGAATCGTTTCACGGCCCAGCCGATGGCGACAATCACCGCCAGCACCGCCAGCAGGCCAAGGGTGGTCTGCAGCAGGTGTGAGGTGACATTATTATCCGCCAACACGGTACTGACCGGAGCTTTTTCCTCGGCAGCCAGTACCGTCTCAGCGATCAAACCGCTCATGGCGACCATAATCTGTATCAGCGGCATCTTCATCATTTCAATTTCTTGATACGTTCCTGGGCACTGATGACATCGGTGAGGCGAATACCGTATTTCTCATTCACTACCACGACTTCACCGTGAGCAATGAGCGTTCCGTTGACCATCACATCCAGCGGCTCACCCGCCAGGCGTTCCAGCTCCACCACTGAGCCCTGATTCAGTTTCAGCAGATTGCGGATACTGATTTTTGACGACCCGATCTGCAAACTGATGCTGACGGGAATATCCAGGATCACATCAAGGCTGACATCTTCCAGGGTTTCGCCATTTTCTTCCGCTTGCAGATTTTCCATCGGCACCTGCTCAACCTTGTCGGTAGTAGCTGCCTCGGCACTGGCCTGTTCGGCCAGCGCATCACCCCAATCGGCCTCCGCCGAAGCGGCCTCGCCCGAGGTCTCACCCTCGACACTGGCCTGCTCCTCCATGGCGGCGGCCCAGTCGTCGCCGGCACCGTTGTCTTCTGTGTTTGTCGTATCGTTCATGTGCTTACCTATACGTTCTGCTAAACATTCTGTTGATTGTTCGCCGCACTAACGGGTTCAGGCAGCTGAAGAGGTTCTCTACCTGGTTTGCCTTCCAGGGCCGGCTGCGTCTCAGGGTTGGATGGCAGGGTAACCTGCTCGACAACCTTGACGGCCTCATTGCCATTGGATATTCCATACTTGCCACGGAATACGGGAACCCCCTCGGCACTCACCGTCACCAGTTCCGGGATATCCACCGGGATCACATCGCCGGCCTTCATATCCAGCACATCGCGCAGGTCCATTTCCACTTCGGTCAAGGTGCAGGAAAGATACACTTCCGCACTTTTGACTTCTTCGCGCAGGGCAAAGCCCCAGCGCCCATCGGCGTCATCACGATCACTCTGCACACCGGCATCGAGGATCTCGCGCATGGGCTCTAACATGGAATAGGGCATTGTGATGTGAAAGTCGCCTCCACCACCCTCAATCTCCACATGAAAAGTGGTCACAACCACCACTTCGCTGGGGCTGACGATGTTGGCAAACTGGGGATTCACTTCCGAATTGATAAATTCAAAATCCAGATCCATCACCGGTGACCAGGCCTCTTTCAGGTCGACAAAGACCTGGTCGAGAATGATCTGGATCACGCGCCGCTCGGTGGGAGTGAACTCGCGGCCTTCGATCTTGGTGTGGAAACTGCCGTCACCACCGAAATAGTTGTCCACCACCATGAACACCAGCTTGGGATCGAGCACGAACAGCGCTGTTCCCCGCAGCGGTTTAATGCGCACCATATTGAGACTGGTGGGTACAAACAGACTGTGCACATATTCAGAAAACTTCAGCATCTGTACACCGCCGACGGAGATTTCCGCACTGCGGCGCAACAGGTTGAACAGGCTGATGCGGAACAGGCGTGCATAACGCTCGTTGACCATCTCCAGGGTCGGCATGCGTCCGCGGACGATGCGATCCTGGGTGGTAAAGTCATATTCACGCGCCTCACCATCGGCCAGGTCATCCTCGGCATCGGTATCAATATCGCTGCTGGAGACACCGTGCAGCAAGGCATCGATTTCGTCCTGGGAAAGAAGGTCGTTTACGGCCATGTCATCGAATTCCGTCGGCTACTGCATCACAAAGCTGGTGAAGTACACCGCTTCTACACCGGGATCACCGGTCTCTTCTTCCAGAATTTCCTGAATTACGGACAACGCCTCCTCACGCAAGGTCTCTTTGCCTTCCAGCGTGCTCACGCTGTCGTAGGTCTGGCTGCTGAACAACAACATCAGGTTGTTGCGAATCACGGGCAGATGCTGCTCAATATGCTCCGGCACCTTGGGATCGCGCGTCATCACCTCCACGGTAATCTGCAAAAAACGCGCACGCCCCTGGCTGGCAAAATTGACCACAAAGGCGGGATCGATGGGGATGTATACCGCAGGCATATCCGCCGTTGAGTCACCGCCCTCCTCATCGCCACCACTATCGTGT
>VAPM010048727.1_pt1 | contig 12616 bp, 14 predicted proteins | sample 3395091 | NCBI WGS metagenome assembly VAPM01 (sample SAMN08290445, study PRJNA428436) | hydrothermal vent metagenome | isolation source: Deep-sea hydrothermal vent chimney 3 | place: Pacific Ocean: Juan De Fuca Ridge | reverse complement strand
CAAGACTTGCTTTTCCATTTTTATTTTTCCCCATACAAAATGGGATCGAAAGTCGCAAGACTTACTCCACGACTAAAAAACGAACCCCATCTTAACAAAAATACCAAACCAAACCGATTAATAAATATTCCTAAACCTAACAAAGAGCAGGACAAGGAGCAACAAGAGCAGAAACAGGTTTCCCAACCTTCTCCCCATTCTTCTCAAAAGTCACACTTCCAGAAAGATCTTTACACGTCGCTGTATCGTTATGCGATCCATCTTTCAAAACCGTATTCATAGCCTGTTCACAAAACCCATACTTATTCCCAGTAGAACATTTCAAAGCACAAGACTGGATAACAGTCCCCGTATTTTCAGAACCAGCACCATAAGATGTAACCTTACTCCACATATTATTCCAACCAGTAGAAAAACCCCAAACCAAAAGAATCAAAACAACAATTCCTAACACAATGGCAATAATAGTCCCCAGTGTCATTTGCTGTCCAGCTTTATCCATCCTCTTCATAAGAAATATAACCCTTAAACGTTTATAAAACTTACTAAGCCAGCCCAGCAAGAGCCATCGCCCCAATCACACTCAATCCAATAACACTAAGACTAGCCACTATCAAATAAAGGGTCATCGTCCTCTTTAAATTCTTCCCGCTCTCTGCCGTAACCTGAACAGGATCTCTCCCGCTTTTAATCGTAACAAGCGTAGACGTCAAGATAAAAACAACCTCAATCAAATAAACGCCCACCACAATCTGCAACCAATAAGTTGGAATCATTTTAGTAACATCAAAAATAGAAAGAATCCCACTGACAGACGTCCCAGCACCAAGAGCAGAACCTCCGACTCCTTTAGCAAACATCCCATTCAGCGTCGATAAAATAACAGTAATCATCCCAGACAACCCAACAATAATCCCAGACAAAAGCGGTGCCAAAAATGTCATATTCGACTTCATATCAGAAATAATATCCGCCAACAAATCATTCAACCTGTCATTAATTTTCTTAATATTCTTTACATAATCACTAATTGACATCAAGCTACGTGCAGCAACCTGTAACCCTTTCTTAACCGACTCAACCAAAATTTTCATAGAAGTAGCAATCAACTCAGAAGGATAAAAAACAACAGCCCCCCGCTTTGGATCAAAAAGTGCCCTGTCTAAACTCATCCCGAGCTGTCCAATATTATCATTTACAATCTTAAAAAAGCCTTCAGTAGCAGTTCCCTTAACAGAACTCGAAACCTTACTAAATGCAACCTCCGCAGGACTACCATCACCAATACGATTTCCAAGCTGAAACAGCGACGACGTAAATTCCTTTTCTACCTCTTTGTATTTATTATTATTCACCAATATCTCTTCCGTCCTCTCTTTCGCCCCTACAATAAAAACAATAGAAATCGCAGCAGGAATTAACAAACTCAAAAGCAACGCTCCAGTCCCAAACGGACCAGACAACTCGCCACCAGAACTAGATAAAATTCCAAAAACTCCTCCGCCACCCAAAAAGCCCAAACCAAGCTGAGACCAAGAATAATCCCGAGTCGTCCCAATCCAAAGCGGAACATTAGTATATCTCCACAAAAAGGGAATTAGCCCAAGCAAAAAAACAGGAAGAGCGAAAAAGAAACCTTTCCAATATCCAGAATTACTAATATACTTTCCATAAAGCGGAGACCTTTCCAACAACCCACTCTCGCCATAACCACCTGGACGTTTCATTATAACATTCTCTGTAAGAGCAACAACCATAAACGGAACCAAGACATCAAAAATCAACAGCACGTGATACCACTTTATAGCACCCCCAAGCATCGTAGAAGCCAAAGGCAAAATAGCCAAAGCCAGCGTCGGCAAAACAATCCCAAGCATATAAACATTAGTCAATGGAGCCTTCGCCTCATGGGTATATTTCAACATCTTATCATAAACACCGTTCAAGATAACCTGCAAGCTCTTCTCTAATGTAGAAATTCTCCGAGCATCATCGGGTTCATATAAACTAGATTCAATAAGATGAAAAGCTTCTACAAACTCCATACTATAGTCTTTCCATCTCAACAAATAATTATCAACACTTTCCTTTATCGTAGAAAACTTCCCCACCTCAACATCCCAAAAAACCTTACGAAAATCCATACTAAGAGGCGGCCTCAAATGCTCCGACGCAAAAGCAATCGCCTTCTCAAAATTACTCGTATGTTTCATATAAATCACAATATACAAAATCGCAGGCACCATCTCCGCAGAAGCCTTAAGACGCCAACGCATAGCCAATCTTTCGGGAGTCTTCGAAGAGTAAAAAAACAAAAAAATAGCAAACAGAAACACCAAAAACAGAAACATAGTAGAAAAACCCCCAGTTAAAAGCCAAACAGCGGTGAGAAATGCAAGCCCACCAAACAAAGTAGAGAACAACAAAACCGTAGAAAAAACCACAACCTCACTCGCCGTGATATTCAAATGTGCAATATCAATCGCCTTATCAATCCTAACCTTGTCCTTGTCTCCAACTTTTATTTTAAACATTCCTCCTAATGATTTACACCATCTCTCATACCGAGAAAAATCAGGGCTCATTTCTTCACGAAACTTATTATAACTTTTAGAAAAATCCTGTTTATCTCCACCTTCAAACCCTCGCATCTGTTTTTCAATACGAGAACCATACTCCTTCAAAATATCATCTGTGCTCGCCATTTCACCTTTTAATTATAAAACAACATTACTCTTAAACTTTCCCTAATTTAACTTCTCTAACTAACCATCTCTTCCACTTAGAAAAAACTCTCTCGCTCTCAGGCAATCCAATATCCGCAACGACCTCATCGCTAATTTGATGAAAAGCATTGTTTGACTTAACCGTCCATTCATCCTCTAAAATCTCTGGCATATTTTCTCGTTCCGCAAAATCAACCATCTCCTGTTTAACCTTCGCCCTCAATATAACATTATCCCAAACCGCATCCCAATTTCCAGCCCAACCCTTAACATTAGAAACAATCTCTTTCATAATGTCCGAATCTCCATTTATCAAATCGTCTGTGGGCTCTAATTTATCTTTTTCTACATTATATCTAACCAGATCAACAAACCCACCCTCTGCCAACGGATCTTCTTTCCAAAATTTACGAACTTCAGTCACGGACAAGACCCTTCTCCACGAATGCAATCCATCCGCAGATTTTACGGGATTAGCAACGACGATTAAGTCTGTAGCCTTAAAACTTGTAACTGGCACGCCCAAATCATTACAAACCCTATCAAAAACAGAATAGGGAGACCCTCCATGAATTGTTCCAGCAACAACATTCGCCAACGCCCCAACCCTCATCGCCTCATACAAAGCCTTTGCCTCCCCCGACCGAATTTCACCGACAATCAAACTAGAATCACCCAAACGCAACGATGACCGAATACCTTCTTCCGCAGAAACCTCCGAAGATTTACCACCCAAAGCCGACCGAACTTTCATAGACAGAATATCATAATCCAATTTTCTCATCGCAGAAATAGGAAGCTCCAGAGTATCTTCCACCGTAATAATTCTCTTGTTCGGCATGATTTCCAACAACAACGCACCAAGCAAACTTGTCTTCCCAGAACTTCTTGTCCCAGCGACGAGAATTGTCCTCGCCCCATCAATTATAAAACTAAGCAACCCCGCAGTCAGAGAATCAATCATTCCATTCTTAATAAACAGAGGCAAAGTCCAAGGCTTACTTCTATGTCTCCTTAAAGTATAAGCAAGCCCCCCAGCAGAAAGCGGTTTCTGGATAATGGCGACCCTAGCCGAGATGCCACCCAATTCCAAATTAGTGTCCAAAATCGGATTAGCCTCATCCAACGCACGTCCAGACATCATCCTAAACTTCGCAGCCCAAGAATCCGCATCCTCTACTGACGGCACCAAATTTGTCACACATTCCCCAAACTCATTATGCCGAACAAAAATATTAGACAAACTAACTGGGGCATTAACCATAATGTCCTGCAACTTTTCATCCTGCAACAAAACCTCTAAAATACCAAAACCAATTGTATATCGAACCAAAATATTCGCCAATTTCTTCAAATCCTCATAGCTCAAAGGAACCTTTTTATTTTCCGCCAAATCGCTAATTAAATCTCTGGCAACATTAAAAAAAACCTGCCGAGTTCTCTCGGGATCACTAAACTCTTCCGCAGTAGGACGATGCTCAATCAAAACATTCCTTGCCAAATTAAGCAACATGTGATGATCCTCGTCGAGCAAATACTCGGGAGGAGAAAGATGATAAACCAACTTAGCCTTATTCGGACGGCGAAAAATACTAACCAAACTTTCCAATTCAGAATCTCCAGCAGAAACACCTCCTCCAATCTTATATTGTTTCACAATTTCAGCATCAGTAGGAATTTTCGCCACCATCCTAGTAAAGGTAAAGTTCGGCATAATGTCCGCACGAAAAACCTCTCCATAAATTGCCCTATCCCCCGCAGAATATACATCAAAAAAATTCTTTAACTTTCCAACAATCTCTAAACCCCCAAGCCACTCAACCATTTTTTCTATCAAACGAACATACTCAACACCAACTCCACGCCCACCCTTAGCTTTCAACCGAAACAATTTACCGCGAACCTCTCTATACGCAAATATGGGATCAACGGGCAAAAGTTCATTAACAATCCTATTTAAAAAACCATAAGCATCGGCATAATCGTTTCCCAACACAGCCAACCTCGCAGGAGAAACAATATGCTCTTGCTTGTTCAAAAAATCTATCATCCCAGCAACCCCCTGCAGCATCTGCACTTGCACAAAATCGTAAGAATAATTACGCTGCTGAACAAAAACAATCCTAGCAACATTAGACTCCTCTCTTAAAACATCAATCGTCCGACCCATAACTTCGGCATAGTCAGCAATAGACGGCACAATCTTATCCCCAAGATAATTCACATACATCACATTCTCACCACTCTCCCGAACAACCTCGTAAGAATGCAATTCCGCACCATCTTTAAACATCATAAAAATTCCAAGACAAGCCGATATTAAAAGATATCCTTTCGCTAACTATATAAACTTCCTATAACAATAATAAAAATGGAACAGCAAGAGAACACAGACTCCCAAATAAAATTTCTTCTCTCCGATTTCAATACAAGATTAAAGGACACAGAAGAAAGGAACAAGCTTATACGAGAACGTGTTTTACTTTTAGGGAAAAATCTAATTTCATCAAGACAAGAATCTGAAGACGAAATAAAGGCATTAAAGCAAGATAATGTGAAAATAAAACAAGATATAGAAAGACTAAAAAAAACATCCTCGGCATTACTCTCAGAATTCAACAGGTTTGTAAAAAAAGAAGAATTAGCAATGATAGAAAGAATGTTAAAAGATTTCCAACCCTTGGAGTTTATGCGAAAAAAAGACGTAGAAGAACTAATTAAGAAAGAAATAAATAGCTCAATAACCAAAGAATAATATGGCAACTTTAGATAAAGTAATTCAAATGCAACAGGCAGGAACATCAGACGTTGGAATTATGGCACAACTACAGAACGAAGGAATTTCTCCGACGGAAATCAACGATGCAATTAATCAAGCTAAAATAAAAAATGCAGTTTCTCCGACGGAAGAGCCACAGCAGATAGAGGAACAACCACAAGCGGTGCAAGGAATGCAGCCCTCACTAATGCCAAACACAGAACCTCAAGCTCCCCAACCACAAATTCAACAACAAGAACCCACAACCACACAGCCACAGGATCAGCAAGAATATTACACCCCACAACCACAGGCATATTCAGAACAAGGATATGCTCCCCAACAAGAAAGCTACGAAACAGAAACAATCTCTGAGATAGCCGAACAAGTAGCAACCGAAAAAATAGAAGACTACAAAACAAAAGTAGGAGATATTGCCTCGTTCAAGTCCCAAATACAAAACCGAGTAGATGATATCGACGACAGATTAAAAAGAATTGAAAATTCCATTGACAACCTACAACAAGCCATACTCGGTAAAATTGGAGAATTTGGAGAATCCTCAACCATGATACATCAAGACCTCGAAAATCTTCACGGAACAGTCTCAAAACTAATGAACCCCTTGATTGACAATATAAACGAAATGAAAAAAATAGCCAAATAATCCTAAACCTTACTTCTTAGTTAAAACAAAAGAAACAATTCCAGCGATAATTAATAACAGAACCATTCCAAACCAACTACTATCAACCCACCCCTGAATCATACTCCAATTTAACGCCCAGTTCCAGACATAAGCAGAGCTAACGATAAAGAAGGAAATAACGATAACAAACAAAATCCATGCGAACCAATTCCCCTTTCCAAAAAATGTGGATAAATCAATACCCGGAATAAACGCCAGAATAACAATTAAAAAGAATAAACCAATCACGAATGCTCCAAAACTAGCGGAACTGAGACGAATAAATTTAACAATGTTGGCCTCAAGAATAAAAAAACTAGACAATATGAAAGAAAGAAAAAGCATCACAGCAGGACTTTCTCCTAAAACTTTAGTTTTTGCAAAAAGAGCATACACGACGATAAAAACTAATAAAAACGCAAATATAGGCGCAAAATAACCAATTGAAGAAAGAGAAGCGACAACCATACTATTTGCCCCCCTGGGTAACTCCAATAATTGTCCCAACTATAACTATTAGAATAACTATAGCCCAATAATTATTAGTAAACCACCCGCCAAAACTAAATTGTGCCCATTCGCTCCAAGAATTAAGAGACCAAAAAACAACCCCCAACCCAATAACCCAACCAATCCACGCAAAACTCTTTTCATTCACCTTACCCTTTGGAACAAAAAACCCCACCAAAATAATTAAAACCAAAAACAAACTTAATCCAATTCCAAACCTTGGAAAAATAACAGAGAAAAACTTACTAACAAAATCAAACTGCAAGGACAAAAGACCAATGGAAACCGAAATAATAGCCAAAATACCATCATTATTATCGCCAAGAATTCCTGTTTTTTTCAAAATGGCAAAAATAATGGCAAAAATCAAAAGAAAGGGAATAACATAAGAAAACACACCCATACTATTCCAAGCATTCAAGACTCCAGTAATTGTAGTAACCATCCCCTTTATAGATAAATCTTATTTATATATCTTTCCAGTAGCCACTGATTAACCCTTCTTCCCACCGAAAACAGCGACGGACATAGCCGCCAAGACTAAAACAATCATAACAATATTCATCCAAACTTCACTAGACATCCCCAAAAATCCCCAAATCTTTCCACTCACACCACTAACAAACAAAACGACCCACAAAGTAAAAACTCCAGCCAAAATACCAAATCCAATCTTCATTTTTTGAGGCATATTGTTTCCGCTCAAATCTCCCGCTACAAAACCATACAAAATCAAAAACACCAAAATCACAGCGACGCCAACTGCCATCCACGGCATAATTCCAACCAAAATATCACGAGGACCAGGAACTCCAATCAAAATCAATCCAATAACAAGACTAACAATAGCATCAATCTGAGCCTTACCTTCTCCTAGAATTTTCGACTTCTGCAAAATAGCGAACACAACTACAAAAACCAACAGGAACGGCAATAACATTTCCGTAAAAAACGCATTCTCGAATATCATAAAAACAAACAGAAACCAACTTATTTAAACATTCCTAAACTAATTCGTCTTCTTCAAAATTCAAATCCTCTTCTTCTCTCTGAACAGGAACTGCATTCTTGTTAATAATAACAATATCCCCAATCGCCTTAATAAACTGGTGCGGAACAATTATTCCTCGAGCCCCGCCCAAAACCTCAGACATATTAGACTCTCTTGATACAACAATTCTCCAACCATCGATTTTATTATCAACCAAATTCAATTCCTCCACAACTCCAAACAAATCCCCCGAATCAGTATAAACACGACGACCGATTACATCGCTTATTCTTTTAATTTTTAACATGGAAGACTAACCTTATTTTCATTTAAATACATTTCTATAATAGAAAACCCATGTCCAAACACGTAGGTAACTTTATAAAAATACAAGACATCTTCCAAGATGGAGAATTCAACCACAGACAAAAAAGAAATTTTAGTAATCCTCGTTGCAACTCTGATTTTGGCATTAACAGTCTCCCTCGAGAATACCAAATTATTTTACCCAGCCTTATTATCCTTCTTAATTATAATTTCCGTAAATATTATAGCAAAAAAAATGGTTGGATTTAATCTAGAGACATCAGTAAAAACAAAATTTTGGGAATTTTACCAATTTGGATTTAGAAAAGATATGCACTTTAAGTCCCCCATTCCTATGGCATGGTTGCCCCTTGTTTTAACATTCATTACAAAGGCACATTTTTTTTGGTTAGGCATATTGGAGTTTGATATAAAGGCAAAGGCGGAACGAGTAGCAAAAAGACACGGACTCTACCGATTTACCGAAGTAACAGAGTGGCACATCGCATGGATTGCAATATGGGGAATAATAGCAAACGTAATATTTGCACTTGGTGGATATATCTTAGGCTTTGAGTTTTTCGCGAAACTTTCAATATACTTCATTGCATGGTCGATAATCCCACTCGGGCGCCTAGACGGAGCAAAAATATTTTACGCGAACAGATACCTCTGGACAGCAATATTTATAATAATAGCAGTCGTTTTTGGATGGGGAATAATTATCTAATGTCAAAACGATACAGTATAAGAAAATTAAAAAAAACAAAATTCTCACTCATACTATCGGGAGGCTCGTCATTAGGACTAGCACACATAGGAGCGATAAAATTCTTAGAAAAAAACAACCTTGAACCATCAGAAATTATTGGAACCTCAATGGGAAGTATAATCGGAGCACTTTATGCACTCGGAGAAAATACAAAAAACATACAAAAAAAAATACAAAATACAAAAACACAAGACTTATTTGAAGTCAAATATTTCCAAGGCAGGGTAGATTATGACAATGCAAAACACCTCCTAAAAAACTTATTTAAAGATACAAAAATACAAGATACAAAAATACCATTAAAAATAATAGCCACAAAACTAAAAAATGGAGAAGAAAGGGTATTCACAAAAGAGGATAATCTAAAAATATATGACGCCGTCCTCGCATCAATTGCAATCCCGGGAATCTTAAATGTGAAAAAAATTAACAATGAGGCATATATAGACGGCTGTGTTGCATCAAACCTTCCAATAGAAGTAGCACAAAAGAGTAATATAAAAATAGCAATAAATGTTATAAACGACAAGGAAAAAAATTACCACTACAAAAACCCGAAAAACAGCCTACTAAAGAACATAAAAACAAAATTTGAAATACTTAATCGTGCATTAGATTATTACAGAATAAACCAAACAAAAATAAAAACCACAAAAATAAAGAAACTGATTCTAATAGAACCCAATCTGAAAAGATTCAACTCCTTTAACCTTGCAAACAAAAAAAAGATAATTCAAGCAGGATATGAAGAAACAAAAAAACAACTTAAAACAACAAACAACAAACAACAATCCCCTCTAAAAAAAATAATATCTTTCCCCCTCATAAACGCACGGAGGATCATAAAAAAATTGCAAGCACAGAACTAAAACTAACGCCAAGAGAATATCAATCATCAATCTACGAAACATGTAAAAAAAGTGACTGCATCGCAATCCTACCAACAGGAACAGGGAAAACATTAATTGCAATAATGCTTGCAATTCATAGGTTCAAAAAATATCCACTTCAAAAAATACTAATTCTTGCACCAACAAAGCCTCTTATTGAGCAACATTTCGAGTCTTTCAAAAAGAATCTCCCAGAGGACTGGGCGGACTTACAGCTCTTCACGGGGAAAACAGCCTCGGAAAAAAGAAAAAAAATTTGGAAAACCGCAGAATTCGTTTTCTCAACACCACAATGTATTGCAAATGACATTAGAAAAGAAATATACAAGCTTTCCGAAGTATCTCTACTTATCATAGATGAATGTCATCGTTGTCTAAAAAATTATGCCTACAATGCAATCGCACAAAGATACAAAATGCAAGCAGAAAACCCGCGAATTCTAGGGCTAACAGCATCCCCTGGTGGAGACAAAAAAACAATTCAAGAGGTATGTAAAAACCTCGGAGTTTCGGCAATAGAAATCAGAACACGAGATTCTCCAGACGTAAAACCCCATTTGCAAAAAGTAGAATTTGAGAAAATAGAAGTAGAATTACCACCTTCCTTTTTAGAAATAAAACTATTACTAGAAAAAATATACAACAAAAAAGTATCAGAATTAAAACACCGCAGAGTCCTTTTTGGGTATCCATCCAAGACCATGCTGCTAAAAACCCAATCCCGACTTATGCAAGAAATTAGAAAAAAGAAAGATTTAAACAAAATGCTTGCAATCTCAGCAACGGCAACCGCCCTAAAAATTTCCCATGCACTAACCCTTTTAGAAACACAAACAATATCTTCGCTTCTCGCTTATCAAAAAGACCTCTTCAAACAAGCATCAGAAAAAAAATCAAAAAGTGTTCAAAAACTAACCGCATCACCAGAATTTGCAAAGGCTTTTTCACTAACCCAACTTCTAACACAAGAACACCCCAAACTCGACAAACTGGAAGGAATAGTGTCATCTCAGTTCAAAAACAATCCAAAGTCCAAAATAATAATTTTCGCCCAATTCAGAGAAACAGTAAGAACCATCGCCGAAAGACTAAATAAAATTCCAAGAATCAAAGCAGATGTTTTCGTAGGACAAGCAATAAAAAACCACGGAAAAGGAAAAACCACTGGGCTCAAACAAAAAGAACAAAAAGAGATGGTAGAAAAATTCAAACGAGGAGAAATAAACATACTCGTAGCAACCTCAATTGCCGAAGAAGGATTAGATATCCCAGAAGTAAATGAGGTTATTTTTTATGAGCCAATTCCGTCAGCAATACGAAAAATACAAAGGGCAGGAAGAACAGCAAGGCTCTCAAAAGGAAAACTCAAGATACTAATAACGAAAAAAACTCTGGACGAAACCTTTTATTATGTTGCACAAAACAAAGAGAGAAAAATGCACTCTGCAATTCAAGAAATTAAAAACGATTTTGAAAACCCCTCCAAAAAAGAGGAACAGATGCTACTATGATAAAACAAATAGAAAATATATTTACTAAAAAAAGAACCAAACATGAGTTAAAATGCCCCAATCCAAAAACAGAAATCGTCGTCGACACACGAGAATCGCAATCTCTAATTTCTGCAAACCTAATAGAACAAAAAGCAAACATATCACACGAATTATTAGAAATCGGAGACTATCTAATCAACGATACTATTATTGAAAGAAAAACATTCCAAGATTTCATAGCATCCATCATAGATAAACGATTAATTGAACAACTAAAAGAAATGAAAAAATACCCAAATCATTTTTTAATACTCGAAGGTTTTTATTACAACTACAACGACTTCAACATTCATGCAAATGCCATAAGGGGAATGCTCCTTTCTATAACAAACGATTTCGACATTCCCATCATTTATACAGAAAACGAAAAAGACACGGCAACCTTTCTTATATTAACCGCAAAGAGGTATGAAAGAAAGAAAACTGAAAACTCATTACGACAAACCAAAACAGCAAAAACAAAAGAAGAACAAAAACAATTTATCATTGAGGGTTTCCCAGGAATCGGCCCAAAAACAGCCAAGATATTACTTAAAAAATTTGAAACTCTAGACAAAATATTCAACCTCAATGAAAACAAACTAAAAACAATACTCGACAAAACCCAACTAAAACAATTTACGTCTCTTCTAAAGTCTTAAAGTACTTATGAAGTATCTCTTCTTGCTCTTCCTTATTAATCCAAAACCTACGAGAATGTGCCCCTTTAGAGTTTATAGAACCAATCTCAGACACATAAAAATTCACCAAACCACTATATTTTTCCGAAACAAAATCCTCTGCCCAACGAGAAAAACGAGGCATCATTCCAGAGGAATAAACACGAGCACCAGATTCTAAAATCCTTGACGCCAATTCCCTATCCATAAAAAACCATAGAAGGACGAATATATAAAAATAATTACAGTAAAAAATACTAAATAAAAAACCAACAATCATATAAACCCCTGCTATCTTGCTATATTATATTTCTCATACCCAACAAGAACCAACTCGCACACCAAATCCCAAGACAAAAAAATCACTCCCTTTTAACCACAAAAACACAAACAACCTATTCAATCAATTCAAGACATTATCAATAATCCAAAAAACATTCAAATGATTAGTAAAAACTACTTCACATTTTTTGTATTTTCTCGTCGTGTCTATATTCTCACAAAAAACATAAATTCGTTTCACCTTATTAGAATCAATAAACTTTTTCATAGATACAGTAACTTTGTCATCGCTGAGTTTTGATTTTATTTCAAACCCGAACACCCCTCGTTCACCCTCAACAACAAAATCCATTTCGTGCAGATTTTTATAATTCCAAAAATTAACTTTTAGACCTGCCTTAACAAAGGAATTTAAAATAAAATTTTCATATATCTCACCTTTGTCCTGCCTTAAATTGAGTCCATTAAAATTATTTATAAT
>VAPM010458372.1_pt1 | contig 12619 bp, 13 predicted proteins | sample 3395091 | NCBI WGS metagenome assembly VAPM01 (sample SAMN08290445, study PRJNA428436) | hydrothermal vent metagenome | isolation source: Deep-sea hydrothermal vent chimney 3 | place: Pacific Ocean: Juan De Fuca Ridge | reverse complement strand
GTCCAGCGCCCGGTGCCTTTTTGCCCGGCTTTATCCAGGATCATATCCACCATGGGCGCGCCGGTTTTGGGGTCTGTCGCCCCCAGCACTTTGCCGGAAATTTCCACCAGATAGGATTGCAGCTGGCCTTGGTTCCAGCGCTCAAACATAGTGCCAATCCGTGCCGGGTCATAGCCCTGCCCGTCGCGTAATATCCCGTAAACCTCTGCGATCATTTGCATATCGGCGTATTCGATGCCGTTGTGCACAGTTTTCACGAAATGCCCGGCCCCGTCCGGGCCCAGCAGATCAACACAAGGATCACCTTTAAACCTTGCCGCAATGGCGCGCAGGATTGGTTGCAATTGTGTCCAGCTATGGGGCGTCCCCCCCACCATCATCGAGGGGCCAAGCCGCGCGCCTTCTTCGCCACCGGACACCCCCATACCGACAAAATGCAGATCATTTTTTGCCATTTCTGCGCTGCGCCGCCGTGTGTCGTGGAAATTGGCGTTGCCGCCATCTATGATCGTATCCCCGGGCGACAAAAGTGGTGTAACCGCTTTGATCATCGCGTCCATGGGCTTACCTGACGGGATCATGAACAGGATAATCCTTGGGGTTTGCAGCCCGTCCACAAAATCGGCCAGGGTTGCGTAGGCGTGCAGATTGCCGGACAGGTCATCCGCCTCTTTGATGAAATCCCCGATCCATGAGGTTTCCCGGTTGGTCACCGCCACCTCAAACCCGTTATCGGCCATGTTGAGCGCCAGCGCGCTGCCCATGGTTCCTAACCCGTAAACGCCGATCTGTGCTTTGGTCATTTGGTCAATCCCTGTTGCATAATTTGCATCTGCCTTACCCTAGTGCCCACCCCTGGATTGGCAATGGCGGCGCAGAGGTTTTTCGCGTTGCACAGGATATGATTCCGCCTTATCGGAGCCCATGACAGCCGATCAAACTGTGAAACCCGGGGACCGAGCTTATGTCAGACAATCCACAAAATAACCAATGGCTAACCCTTGATAAGGACCTGCGCCGTATCGGCCAGCTGGAACAGGCTGTGCAATACGTGTCGCGCCCGGTTGTTGGCGCCGGCATTGCGCTGGGGTTTATTGCGCTGGCAGCACTGGCGGCGGCCTGGCTGTTTCGCGATTCTGAGGGTGCATTGGTGATTGTCGCGGCCGCGGCCCTTGGGGCCTATATGGCGTTGAATATCGGGGCCAATGATGTTGCCAATAACGTCGGGCCAGCCGTTGGGGCCAATGCGCTGACCATGGTCGGTGCGATTGTGATGGCGGCGGTTTTTGAAAGTGCCGGTGCACTGTTGGCGGGGGGGGATGTGGTATCAACCATCTCTAAGGGTATCATTGACCCGGCCAGTGTCAGTGACAGCCGCATCTTTGTCTGGGCGATGATGGCCGCGCTGATGTCAGCCGCGCTTTGGGTCAATCTGGCGACGTTTTTTGGTGCACCTGTTTCCACCACCCATTCGGTTGTCGGGGGCGTCATGGGGGCCGGGATCGCGGCCGCCGGTTTTGCCGCCGTCAACTGGCCAAACATGGCGAAAATTGCCGCCAGCTGGGTGATATCACCGGTTCTGGGTGGGCTGGTTGCTGCGCTGTTTCTGGCATTTATCAAAGCCCGGATCATGTATCAGGACGACAAGATCGCCGCCGCGCGCAAGTGGGTGCCGGTATTAATCGCGATCATGGCCGGGGTATTTGCCGCCTATCTGTCCGTTAAGGGGCTGAAAAAAATCATCAAAATCGACATGCAGACCGCCCTGATGATCGGAGCTGGTATTGGCGTGCTTTCCTATGCGCTGGCGCGCCCGTTTATCCGGCACCAGTCCGAGGGCATGGAAAACAAAAACAAATCGCTGAAGGTTTTGTTCCGCCTGCCATTGGTGATATCGGCGGCGTTGTTATCTTTTGCCCATGGTGCCAATGATGTGGCCAATGCGGTGGGCCCGCTGGCCGCGATCGTGCACGCCGAAAATGTCGGCGAATTTGCCGGTAAAGTGTCAATCCCGATCTGGGTGATGATCATCGGGGCGTTCGGTATTTCGTTTGGGCTGTTTTTGTTTGGGCCGAAACTGATCCGCATGGTGGGCAGCCAGATCACCAAACTAAACCCGATGCGGGCCTATTGTGTGGCGCTTTCGGCGGCGATTACGGTGATATTCGCGTCCTGGCTGGGCTTGCCAGTCAGTTCCACCCACATTGCCATTGGCGGCATATTTGGTGTTGGGTTTTACCGGGAATGGCAGGAAGAACGCCGCGCCAAGCAAACAAATGTTCGCAAAGTCGCGCCAGAGGAACGGCGGCGGCGCAAACTGGTGCGGCGCAGTCATTTTCTGACCATCATTGCCGCCTGGGTGATCACGGTGCCGGCGGCGGCTTTGTTGTCAGGCGTAATTTTTCTGGGTTTAACAGCGCTGTTTGTTTAGCAATACCGGGCGATTTAGCCCAGAAAATAGTTCTTGAAGCTATAGCTGCTGAAGGTTCTATTCAGCCTAAGCGCGGGAGGCACCCGCGATAACAGGAGCGATTTATGGCCGGAAAACATAATCACGTTGACCCCGAGGCCGGGGACGCCAAGGTTTTCTGGGCGGTTTTTATCAACCTTCTTTTGACCGTCGCCCAAATCGTCGGCGGGGTGCTGTCGGGTTCGCTAGCGCTGATTGCCGATGCCATACACAACCTGTCGGACGCGATTTCGCTGGCCATTGCTTTTGTGGCGCGCAAAATCGCCCGCCGCGCCCCGGATGCGGCCATGACATTTGGCTATGGACGGGCCGAGATTGTTGCCGCGCTGATCAATTACACCACCCTGATCGTGATCGGGGTTTATCTGATCTATGAGGCAATCCTGCGGTTTTTTGACCCCATCGGGGTGGATGGCTGGATGGTGGTGATTGTGGCAAGTATTGCGCTGCTGATTGATCTGGCAACGGCCTTGCTGACATTTTCCATGTCCAAAACCAGCATGAATATCCGGGCGGCATTTTTGCATAATGTGGCCGATGCGCTGGGCTCAATCGCGGTGATTTTAGCCGGTACTCTGATCATCTGGTATGACTGGCGGCTGATTGATCCGATCGTGACGCTGTTGATTGCCGGGTATATCCTGTGGATGGCGTTTTCGGAAATTGGCGGCACGATCCATATACTGATGCTGGGCAGCCCGGAAGATATGGATATTGCCGAGGTTCTGACGGCGGCGAGCGCGGTTACCGGGGTAGCGGGTTTGCACCATGCGCATCTGTGGCAAATGCAGGAACACGAAGTGGCGCTGGATGCGCATCTGGTGGTTCAGGCCGGGCAATGGGACAGGGCGGACGCCATCAAGGCCAAGGTGCGCGGAATGTTGCAGGACCGATTTGATATCAGCCATGTGACGCTGGAACTGGAGAGCGCTGAACATGCCTGTACGGACGCCGAGATCATTGGCCATAGTGAGACATCCCCGGAAGCGGACGATCACGAACACTAGAATATGCGCCTTGACCGCCGGGGTTTCTGCGCCTGGCAACCCGTTGCGCCACCGGATCATCGCGCTTTTGTCTAAACAACCGAAATCTGTCGCTCAGGTTGCTGACATGCTGCCAATTAGACGGCCAGCGGTTTCAAAACATCTGGCGCTACTGACCCATGCCGGTCTGGTCCGCCATGAAAGCCAGGGCACCCGCAATCTGTACAGTCCGGGTGAGGCCGGGTTTAACGCCGCCCGCCATTGGCTGGATGGTTTCTGGGACGATGCCATGGGCCGCTATAAACTGGTTGCGGAAAACACCCCACCGGGTGCCTGCAATGAATGAGCCCTGCGCCGGACCCTGCGGCCGCAATGACCGATTGAACATGCATTTGAAGTGTTCTCCGCACAGATTGAGCAGTGGTGGCCAGCCGGTCACCGCAAAATGGACGGCGCAACACTGCTGTTGGAAGCCCGTGAAAACGGGCGTTTTTTTTGAGCGCGCCGATAATGGTGAGGTTTCCCTGTTGGGCGATGTGCGGGCCTGCGCCCAACCGTTTCAGCTTTACCCGGCACATGGGTAAAATCACCCAACCCACTTTGGTGGACATACGATTTCAGCGCGATGGCGCGGGCACTATTGTCAGGCTGACCCATCAGGAAGCCGGGGTCGAAATGGGCGACGCATGGGGTGAAAAAGCTGCGCTGTTTACCAAGGGCTGGGGCCACGTTCTGAAGGGGTGTTCTGCGTTCGCTGAAAACAGTTGGCACGCATGAGCCGGCCAGTTGCGATTTCTAATATCACAGAGAAACAACCATGGAACTGAGTCTTTCGGGGCTGAACTGGATTGCCATACTGGCTTGCGTGGTGCTGGGTCAGGTGTTTTTAACCCTCTGGTTTACTGCGCATTTGGGTGAGCATTGGGCCAAAGCCTATGGGGCGGCCAACCGGGCGCAACACACCAAAGAGGTGCCGGTTTGCACCTATGCAATTCAGCTGGGCTGCATGGTGTTGCCGGCTATGGGGTTGGCGATGCTGCAGCGGGTGTTGGGTATTGCGGGGTTCGGCGCAGGTCTGCAGATCGGGTTGTTGGTGGCGCTCAGTTTTGCACTTGCAACGGCATTGCCGGGCTATGCCTTTTTGAGGCGCTGGGACGCAGGTAAACTGGCCATTTCCAGCCAGTTTGCCCTGATTTTGATCCTGTCCGTCATTCTGGCGGTTTGGCAGTAACCCAGCGCAACACGATTATTCCGCGAATAATCGCCCTTAGACGCCCAGACACCAGCGCATGATGGCTTTTTGCGCGTGCAGGCGGTTCTCGGCTTCGTCAAACACCACAGATTTAGGGCCGTCCATCACTGCGTTGGTGACCTCTTCTTCGCGGTGCGCGGGCAGGCAATGCATGAACAAAGCCTGCGGGTTGGCCCCGTCCATCAGCGCGTCATCCACCTGATAGGGGCGCAGCTGATTGTGACGGCGTTCGCGCATGGACGGGCTGTCATGCATGCTGACCCAGGTGTCGGTGACCAGCAGATCAGCGTTTTCCACGGCCTTTTGCGGATTGGGCTCAAGGGCGATTGTCGCGCCTTTTGAGCGGGCCAGTTCAATGAATTCCGCCTCGGGTGTCAGGGTTTCGGGCCCGGTGAAAGTGAAATCAAAGCCAAACTGACCGGCGGCGTGGATCAGCGAGGCACAGGTGTTGTTACCGTCCCCGGACCAGACCACTTTCTTGCCCTTAATCGGGCCGCGGTGTTCTTCAAAGGTCATGACATCGGCCATCACCTGACAGGGATGGGTACGGTTGGTCAGGCCATTGATCACCGGCACCGAGGCATATTCGGCCATCTCATGCACGGTTGCTTCTTCAAAGGTGCGCATCATGATCAGGTCAACATAGCGGCTGAGCACCCGTGCGGTATCGGCGATGGTTTCGCCATGGCCCAGTTGCATGTCGGTACCCGACAGCACCATGCATTGCCCGCCCATCTGGCGCACCCCGACATCAAAGCTGACCCGTGTTCGGGTGGAGGGTTTTTCAAAGATCAGCGCCACCATGTGATTTTTCAGCGGTTGATCGGCGTCAGGCGTGCCTTTGGGCAGGCCAATGCGTGCGTCTTTCATGGTCCGGGCATGGTCGATCATAGTCCGCAAATCAGCCGGGTCAGTGGTGTGGATGTCAAGAAAATGGTTCATGGCGTGGCTTTCTTTGTTCTGTGGCGGGGTGGGGCTGCGTGCCCTGCCGGGTTATTTGATAAAATGAAAAACTGGGGTCATTGCAGGGAGGTAGCGGCGGCATCAAGGCGCTCAATTGCCGTTGTGATATCCGCATCTGTAATGTTCAGGGGCGGCAACAGACGGACAACATTATCCGCCGCCGGGGCGATCAGGATGTTCTGGGCGTAAGCTGCCTGCAGCACATCCATATTTTCGGGTTTGCATTTTAGCCCCAGCATCAGGCCAGTGCCGCGCACCGCTTCAAAAACCTCCGGATGGGCAGCGACCAGACCTTCCAGTTTTTGCCGGAACAGGCCGGATTTGCGGCTGACATCGGCCAGAAATTCCGGATCTGCTACGATGCCCATCACCGTCAGACCCACAGCACAGCCCAAAGGATTGCCCCCATAGGTGGAACCATGGCTGCCCGCCGTCATGGCGCGGGCGGCGTTTTCGGTGGCCAGCAGCGCCCCAAGGGGGAAGCCACCGCCAATGCCCTTGGCCACCATCATGATGTCGGGTGTGATACCGGCATATTCATGGGCAAACAACCGGCCGGTGCGCCCCATGCCGCATTGCACCTCATCCAGGATCAACAGCGCACCACTGGCGTCACACAGCGCGCGGATGTCCTTTAGCGCCTGATCTGAAAGCGGCATGATGCCGCCTTCGCCAAGGATCGGTTCCACCAGAACGGCGGCGGTTTTTTCGCTGATGGCGTCGGTAAGGGCGGCACTGTCGCCAAAGGGCAGATGGGTGAAGCCGGGCAAAAGCGGCGCAAAGCCTTCGGTCATTTTTTCTGATCCGGCAGCGGCGATACCGGCGGATGAGCGGCCATGGAACGAGCCGTGGAAGCTGATGATTTCATGGCGATCCGGCCGGTCGGAAACATACCAGTATTTGCGGGCCATTTTGACGGCAAGCTCACAGGCTTCGGTACCGGAATTGGTGAAGAACACGGTATCGGCAAAGGTCAGATCCACCAGCTTTTCGGCCAACGCCTGCTGTTCTGGGATCTGATAAAGATTGGACAGGTGCCAAAGCGCGCCCGCCTGATCGGTCAGGGCCCTGACCAGCGCCGGATGGGCGTGGCCCAGCACGTTGACCCCGATGCCGGCGGCAAGATCCAGAAAACGTCGTCCGTCGGTTGCCACCAGCCAGCTGCCTTCCCCATGGGTAAAGGCGATCGGGGCACGAGCATAGGTGGGCAGGATCGGGTCAATCATGGGTTTGGCCTTTGAAATTAAGCCCAAGGGGTGCCTCAGGCACGGGGGCAAGTCAATAATGTCGGTGGTTGAAATGCACGCAGGGCGCGCCGGACGGGCTTAGCGTCGGCGTCGGAACGGTGCTGATATGGCAAATATTTGCGTCATGGCGCGGTTGGTAGCCCGGAAATCAGGTGCTGTCCAGCATGTGGTGGGGTAATTTTTCTGCGAAAAATTAGGGTGGCGCACGCGTTGGGGCAGAATGTGGTAAATGCGAAGGGAATACTTGTGTCCACCCCCGGTGACGCGGTAAGGTGGGGACCGACCCATTTGAGGATAAAGACATGGCCTGGACTGATGAGCGCGTGGATGTGCTGAAAAAAATGTGGGGCGAAGGCCAGTCGGCCAGCCAGATTGCCAAGGAACTTGGCGGTGTGACCCGCAACGCGGTGATCGGCAAAGTGCATCGGCTGGGCCTGTCCAACCGCACCGGTGGTGGTGGCACTTCCAAGGCAGCACCCAGGGACAAAGCCAAGGCCACGCCCAAAGCCAAAACCGCCACCAAGGCCGCTGAGATACCTGTACCGGTTAAACGGCCTGTCGGCCATTTGCGCCGGGCGATCATTCCGGCCGGGCAGCCCCTGCCACCCCAACCTTCGGCCAATGAAATCAGCCCGGAAGCGCTGGCGTCAGTTCGGGAAGTGGAAAAGACGGCCAAAAAAATCGGCCTGATGGAATTGACCGAGCGGACCTGCAAGTGGCCCATTGGCGATCCGGCAACCGATGAGTTCTGGTTTTGCGGATTGGCGGTTAAAACCGGCAAGCCCTATTGCGAGGCCCATGTCAGTGTCGCGTTCCAGCCGATGTCATCGCGGCGCGACCGGCGACGTTAGGCAACACCTGACGACAGGCTGCATAACTACTTTTGGCTATAGCGGACTTGGTCTGATCAGATATTCGCCCACCGGAAACAGCGCATTTGCAAAAACATTTGCTCTCGGGCTGGAAGCGGTGTGCGCTAATGTTTAGATCGGTAATCACGGGAAAACTCCCCTAATAAAGGGCGACGCATATGTCTTCTATAATTTCGATCCGGAATCTGACAAAAATCTACGGTGACGCCCCCCCTGCCCTGAGCGATGTGTCCCTTGAGATTAAGCAGGGCGAAATTCTGGCATTGCTGGGGCCCAATGGCGCCGGCAAGACCACCTTGATTTCGGCAATCTGTGGCCTGGTCAGGATCAGCTCTGGTTCGGTTACTGTTGATGGGCATGATATTGAAAAATCCTACCGCGCCGCGCGCAGTCTGATCGGGCTGGTGCCCCAGGAAATTACCATTGAGCCGTTCGAAACTGTCTGGAATACCACCCGGTTTTCCCGCGGCATATTCGGCAAGCCACGTGATGATGCCCATATTGAAAAGGTGCTGCGCTCACTGTCGCTATGGGACAAGAAAGACGCCCGCAATGTCACCCTGTCCGGCGGCATGAAACGCCGGGTGCTGATTGCCAAGGCGCTGGCCCATGAGCCGCGTATTTTATTTCTGGATGAGCCCACCGCCGGGGTCGATGTGTCCCTGCGCAAGGACATGTGGGAACTGGTGCGCGGCCTGCGCGACGATGGTGTCACCATCATTCTGACCACCCATTACATTGAGGAGGCCGAGGAAATGGCCGACCGGATCGGGGTGATCAACAATGGCAAGCTGGTGCTGGTGGAAGAAACCGCGACACTGATGAAACAGCTGGGCCGCAAGAAGATGCTGCTGGAGCTGCAAAAACCTATCAAAAAAGTGCCGGCGTCGCTGAAATCCTATGGGCTGGAGCTGACCAATAACGGCGCATCCTTGCACTACGAATATGACACCCAGGCGGAACGCACCGGCATCACAAGGCTGCTGGCGGATCTGTCAGAGGCCGGGATTTCGGTGCGTGATCTGAGCACTTCGCAAAGCTCACTTGAGCAGATATTCCTGACCTTGGTGGAGGATGCAGCATGAACTGGTACGCCATAAAAGCCATCTATGTATTTGAGATGACACGCACATTTCGCACGTTGGCGCAATCAATCCTGTCCCCGGTCCTGTCCACGGTTTTGTATTTCATCGTTTTCGGGGCCGCCATTGGCGGGCGTATTCAGTCGGTGGACGGGGTCAGCTATGGTGCGTTTATTGTACCGGGGCTGATCATGCTGACCCTGCTGCAGCAGACCGTCAGCAATGCGTCCTTTGGCATATATTTCCCCAAGTTTATCGGCACCATCTATGAACTACTGAGCGCGCCGATGTCGTTCATTGAGATTGTCATCGGTTATGTCGGGGCGGCAGCCACCAAGGCGATTGCCATTTCGCTGATCATTCTGGCGACATCCACACTGTTTGTTGATTTGCAGATCGCGCATCCGTTCTGGATGATCACGTTTATGATCCTGACCGCCGTTTCATTTTCATTGCTGGGGTTTATTATTGGCATCTGGGCGAAAAGCTTTGAGCAATTGCAGCTGATCCCGCTTTTGGTGATCACGCCATTGGTGTTTCTGGGGGGGTCGTTTTATTCAATATCCATGCTGCCCGAGGCCTGGCAGACCGTCACCAAATTCAACCCGGTGCTGTATCTGATTTCCGGGTTTCGCTGGTCGTTTTTTGAGGTGGCGGATGTGCCGGTGGGGGCGTCTGTAATCGCGGTTATCGGATTTCTGGCACTGTGCATGGGCATTGTCTGGTTGATATTCAAAACCGGCTGGAGGTTGCGCCAATGACCGAGACCCCGAAAAACACCGATCGGCGGCGCTTTATCGTCGGGCTGGGCGCGGTGGTGGTGATACTTTATGCTGGTGTGCGCTCAGACTGGGTGCGCCGCCTGTTGCCGGACAAGCCGCTGCCGTTTCAAAAAGTTGACGCGCCGGCGGGTTATCGCAAGCTGAGCGGCGGCGCGATAACCGGCGGGTTTGATCCGCTGGTCGGACTGGGCGAGGATAAGCCTGAGGCGTTGTTGCTGGCTGAGCAAGAAGTAACAGAAGACCTGTGCAGTTCGTTATTTGCGCAGAACCCGGCACAGTCCGGGCAGGTTCCGGTGGCGTATTTCTTTGATTATCAATGCCCGATTTGCCGGCGTCTGACACCGCGTTTGCGGGTTTTGGACGGGGTGTCGATCAGCTGGCACGATTTGGCCACGCTTGGGGAAAGTTCACAGATGGCGGCCAAAGCATCCATCGCGGCGCGCAATCAGGGGGCCTATGACCAGTTCCATGACCGGCTGATGCGGGCCAAGTTTGAAGCCACCGAGGGTTATGTTTCGCTATTGGCAGAAAGTGTCGGCATTGACGCTGAGCGTCTGATTACTGATCTGAACAGCCCGGCAGTGGCGCAGGAAATGTGGCGTTCGCGCGCATTGGCCAACCTGTTTGGCATGCTGGGCACGCCGGGGCTGGTGGTGGGGCGCACGGTGATAATCGGTGATATCACCACGCCGGATCTGGAACAGTTGGTGGCACTGGAGCTGAGCGATCCGGGGCAATGTGTGTGACGACCGGGTGGTAATACCCGGCCGTCACGGGGAATAGTCACCAGCCGCTTTGGGAGGCCGGTGACAATTCACAACCGGGAACATTTCCGGAGGTGAAATCTAAGTTCTAGCCCTTGGCCGAAACTTGGGAGGGGCTAGTTTGCTAGCTGGGTGCAGCTATTTCCGGTGACTTCACCAGCAGGAATTCAGTTGATCAGACCAGTGTTAAAATTCTGTCGGTTCTTGTGTCACAACCACGCCTTTGCCCTTGGGGCAACGGTGATCTTGGCGTCCGGTAATTTAATGGCGGCGGATTTACCGGTGCTGTAACCCGCCAATGACGGGGGGCCAGCGGTGCAAGAACGGCGGCGCTTGTGATCAGATTCATGGCAAATACCCTGGTTTCTTGAAGCTTTGGAAGAATTGGGCAGATCAGGCCGCCACGGGCTGTTTGCGTTTACGGCGGCGCAGGAATATGCCCGCCCCCAGCACACCAACGCCGTACAGGAACCCGGCAGCTGGTAATGGGACCACCGAGAGCGTGGCAAATTGCATGGTTTGAGCGTAGGCCAAACGATTGCTGGCATAGCCGCCGTCATACAGGATTGTATTGTTTGGCCCTTGCGTCGCGCTGCTGACGCGGCTGAGCGCCTCAAGCCCGCCACGGGTTGGACGCAGCAAAATGTAATTATTGCTAGGGCTACTACTGCTGCCACCACGGTTTCCTGCTGCATCGTAAGATACAATACCGGCCCGCTCATTAAACCAGACCTGTCCCTGAGTACCGTCAATGTTCAAACCGGTAGCCGTTGCAATCAGCGCGCCATCATCCAGTTGCATGGTCTGGTTCAGCAATGTCGCCAGACCCGCCCCCTGTGGGCGTTGCCAGATATTGTTTAAGGCAAAACTACTGGAAATTCTTTGGGTGACACCATTGGTTGAAAAACTGAAATCCCAAGCCAAAATGTTGGCGGCCACAAGCGGGCCGATCGTATCATCAGTTTGCACCGTACCAGCAACGACCACGTTGGTCGGCCCCACCGGATTGCCACCCGAAGGAATTGTGTAATAGCTACCGGTTCCCCCGACGTTTGAACCGCTGGTGCCCAATATCAGGTTGATGTTGTATGTTGCTGCCTGCAATGGTGCAGCTACACAAATTGCCGCAATACTGGCTAATATTTTGTTCACAATCCGTCCCCTTTAATCCCATTGGTTCCAGACCGTTACCTCTGAAACAACTGGATTTGATTTTCTTGCTCAATCCCTTGTAATCAAGGCCAAATTCGTGAAATTTGCTGAAAATACGTGAAATTGCGGGAATATATACCTTACGATGCGTCAAATATTCGGGGATATCGGCTGGGAAAAGAAGGCCATGGTGTTTTTTGGTCTGGTGATTGTCATGTCACTGATCGGGCCGTTTGGTACCTATGACGAACTGTCACTATATGAGCGGTTTGTATTCTGGGTGATGATCACCACGGGGGTCGGGTTTTTTATGCATGTCTCCATGACGCTGGCGCTGAACAGCCCCAGGCTGGGGAAAACCGGTAAGGTTATGCGTTTGGGATTAGGTGCGTTTGTGGGGGCATTACCGGGGGCGGCGATTGTGGTTTTTGTCAATCAGGTGTTTCGCCCAGGTGGCGTTGACCCGTCATCGCTGCCACTGATCTGGACGCAGGTTTTTGTCATCGGGTATGTCATCGGGCTGGTGGAATATATCGACTGGCGCGAACCGAAACACACCCGGGCGAAGCTGGCAAAAACCGAGTTTCACAAACGTCTGCCGGAAAGCATTGGCGGGGACATTGTTTCGCTGACCATGCAGGACCATTATGTTGAGGTCACGACCACCGGGGGCAAACATCTGGTGCTGATCCGGTTTGGCGATGCACTGGCTGAACTGCAGGGGCTGGACGGGGTGCGCATCCACCGATCGCACTGGGTGGCACGGGGGCATTTGGCGGGGATCGAAGAAGTGTCAAAGGTCAGGAGCAATGCGCGCCTGTCTGATGGTCGGGAACTGCCGGTAAGTGCGACATTTCTGGCGGGAGTTCAGGGTTTTTTGGCGGATGACGGGTAAGTTTTGTCAGCCGGTCGCCCGCATATACGCCAGCCCGGCCACCGCCAGATCACCGATGGCCAAGCCGCGAAACACGAAGGCTGTGCGCTTTGACGGATCAAATTTGGCGGGGGTTGTGTTGGTGAGCAGGCTTTGCAGATCGCCGGTGATCTGC
>VAPM010955532.1_pt1 | contig 12628 bp, 10 predicted proteins | sample 3395091 | NCBI WGS metagenome assembly VAPM01 (sample SAMN08290445, study PRJNA428436) | hydrothermal vent metagenome | isolation source: Deep-sea hydrothermal vent chimney 3 | place: Pacific Ocean: Juan De Fuca Ridge | reverse complement strand
TGCAGCATCGTCTGATAGCTTTCAAAATAGAACGTGGCGTCCGGGCCGACGGCGACGCGGCGGCGCTTCTTGATTAGGCTAACCGCGCCGCGGCGCTCGTCCCGGACCCCGGCATAGGCGTCCATATCCAATATGTCGTCGTGGCTGATCTGGTGTTTCTGCATGGCTTTATTCCCGGTAGGCAAGGGCAATTAGCTGGATCGGGTGTTGCAGCGGACTGGCCGGGGCCGCGCCATCTTCCAGCCGCCCCATGCCCTGCACGATATGTTCACGCGCCAGCGGGCATTCCGATACCAGATAGGGCGATTTTTCCTTGTTCGCCAGGCGGGCGACGGGTTTGCCGATTTTCAGGGCGACATCGAAATTGTCCTTCATGACGCCCCACGAACCGCCGTGGCCGGAACACCGCTCGATCACCTGAACATGGGTGTCGGGAATGTGTTTCAGCATTTCGGCGCCCTTCTGACCCATATTCTGGGCCCGGGAATGACACGGGATATGCACGGTCACGCCACCATCCAGCGCCTTCATGCCGTCGGCCAGGCCTTCCTTGCCGGCGATATCGACAATATATTCGCTCAGGTCGAAGGCCGCCTCGCCAAGCTTTTTGACAGCCGCGTTTTCGGGCACGATTAACGGCCATTCGAATTTAAGCATCAGCGAGCACGAGGCGACCAGCGAGACGATGTCGTAGCCCTTGTCGATCCAGCCGGAAAGATCGGCGGCGACCCGGGCGGCGCTGTCCGCGACGGCGGCGATATCGCCGTGTTCCAACTGCGGCATGCCGCAGCAGCCGGGGTAGACCACTTCGGTCTCGACGCCGTTGCGGGCCAGCACCCGCCGTGCGGCCAGGCCGATTTCGGCGTTGTTGTATTCGCCCGAGCAGGTGGCGTAGATCACCGCCTTGCGGCCATGGGCCGGGGCCTGGTCGTTAATCGCGGGTTTCGCCGCCGCCAATCCGGTCAGCCTTTTGTCGTTGAAGGCGGGCAGGGCGGCGTCCTTGTGGATGCCGGCGACGGCCTGCATCACCGGCCGGGTCAGGCCGTTACCGCATTTGGTCGCCCAGTTGGCGAGCCCCGATACGGCACAGCCCAGCGCGCCATTGCGGTCGGTTTTGGTCATTTGTTGTTCGATCGCCGGTATTTCGCCTTTGCCAAGCTGGGCGGCCCTGGCGCGCAGCATCAGGTGCGGGAAATCCAGGTCGAATTCATGCGGCGGAACGTAAGGGCATTTCACCATAAAGCACATATCGCACAATGTGCAGGCGTCAATTACCGGCTTGAAGTCGGCGCTTTGTACCGAATCGAGCTCGCCGCTTTCGGATTCATCGACAAGGTCGAACAGGCGGGGGAAGCTGTCGCACAGGTTGAAGCAGCGGCGGCAGCCGTGGCATATGTCGAACACCCGGCGCAGTTCTTCATCAAGCTTTTTTTCGTCGAGAAAATCCGGCTCCCGCCATGGAATCGGATGGCGCGTCGGCGCCCCCAGGCTTCCTTCGCTCATGGGCTGTAATCCTTTAAAATATAGCGTGGGGAGACCCGAAGCCGAATCCCCCCACCTAAATTACGGATGAAAGGACGGCTTAAAGCGTGTCGAGGGCTTTCTGGAAACGCCCGGCGTGCGATTTTTCGGCCTTCGCCAAGGTTTCAAACCAGTCGGCAATTTCATCGAAGCCTTCCTCGCGGGCGGTCTTGGCCATGCCCGGATACATGTCGGTGTATTCGTGGGTTTCGCCTTCGATGGAGGCCTTCAGGTTATCGCCGGTCGGGCCAATCGGCAGGCCGGTGGCCGGGTCGCCGGTTTCTTCGAGAAATTCAAGATGACCGTGGGCGTGGCCAGTCTCGCCTTCGGCGGTGGAACGGAAAACCGTGGCGACATCGTTATAGCCTTCGATGTCGGCTTTCTGGGCGAAATACAGATAGCGGCGGTTGGCCTGGGATTCGCCGGCGAAGGCGTCCTTCAGGTTCTGTTCGGTCTTGCTGTCCTTAAGGCTCATTTTGTCTCTCCTGAATCTGCGGTTATGTCGGGTTAGCGACGATACGGGCCGAATATGGAGTAAACCAATATGCTTGTCAAGAACTATATAATCATTCTAAAATAGCCTGTAAGACATTGTTTATATTGTAAAATCTTTTATGAAACCCTGACGACAACATCGATCCGTTTAATGGCCACGCCGTTCGGCGCATCGGGTAATTTGTCGATCGATATGCTGTCGCCGTCGATATCTTCCAGGACGCCATCGTTTTCAAAATAGAAATGATGGTGGTCGCTGGTATTGGTGTCGAAATACGACCGCGCCGTGCCGACCACTATTTCCCGCAGCAGGCCGACACCGGTGAACTGGTGCAGGGTGTTGTAGACCGTCGCCAGCGAAACCCGCATGTTGGCGGCGATTGCCTCGGCATGCAGGGCTTCCGCCGTAACGTGCCGGTCGCCGCCCTCGAACAATAATTTCGACAGCGCCAGGCGCTGCCGGGTCGGGCGCAGACCGGCGGCCCTTAGTTGTTCGAGAAATTGGCTATAGGTTCTCATTGGCGCGGTCCTTGTCTTCTTTAGTTATGGGACTATTCAGTCCACGGCATTAAGGATAATTTAGAATAAAAATAAAAACAAGCAAAGCCATTTCAAATATATGGGAATAATTTATATTCTAATCGCCACTGACGATCCTGTCGACCAGCTCCTGGATGGTCGGCACGAAACCGTTTTGGTAAAAAGGGTCAGAGCCGAATTTGTAGGCATTGTGGCCGGAAAACATCAAATTATCCTCGATGCTGCCGCCATGGGCGATTTCTTGCAGGGATTTCTGAATGCAGAAAGACCTGGGGTCGGCCCGCTTGCCGGTAGATCCCTCCTCGTTTTCGGCCCAGTTGCTGAACCGGCATTGCGACAGGCAGCCCATGCAGTTCTGCTGGTCCTCCAGGATCGCCGCGGCCTTTTCCGGGGTTACGAAAATAACCGTGCCGTCGGGGGTTTTCATGCCGGCGGTGTAACCGTCGGCGATCCAGGCTTCGGCCTTCGCCTTGTCGCCGGAACTCAGATACACCGGCCTGCCGCGCGGCCCCAGGGGCAGCGGTTCCGGGCACTGTTCGCTCGCCTTGGCCTGATAGGCGACCTGATGTTGGCCGCGCTGTTCCAGTTCGTTCAGCAAATTGTTGCGAACGGCGGAAGAATAAAAACCGGTAGGGCTGAACCGGTTCAGGAAGATGTCGCCTTCCTTGAGCCCCATCAGCCGTTTTCGCCAGGCCCCCGATACCGGGCTTTCCCTGGTCAACAGGGGGCGGGTGCCGAACTGAAAGGCGATCGGCCCTATTTCCGAATTATCGATCCAGTCCTGCCAGTCTCGCAAGTACCAGACCCCGCCGGCCATGATGATCGGCGTATTATCCAGGCCGAACTGCCGCATCTGCCGGCGCAGATCGACGATTCTGGGATAGGGATCCTGCGGAACTTCCGGGTCCTCTACGTTGCTCAGGCCATTGTGGCCGCCGGCCAGCCAGGGGTCTTCGTAAACGACGCTGCCCAGGAATTCGGCGTATTTGCTGTAGGCGCGTTTCCACAAGGCGCGGAAGGCGCGGGCCGAAGAAACGATCGGATGATAGTAGACGCCGAAGCCGGCGGCTATTTCGGCCACCCGATAGGGCATGCCGGCGCCGCAGGTGACGCCGTGAATCAGGCCCCTGGCGCCCCGCAAAATGCCGTCCAGCACCTGCGGCGTGCCGCCCGCCTCCCACAGCACGTTAATATGGATACGGCCCCGGCCGCCGGCTTTCTCGTGGGCGATTTTGGCCTGGGCGACGCCGCCCTTGATGGCGTAATCAATCAATTCGTGCCAGCGCTGGCGACGGGTTTTGCCGTGGTAAATCTGGCGGATTACATTGCCGTCGTCGTCGTAGGAATCGGCATTTACGCCCGACACCGTGCCGACGCAACCGGCCGCCGCGAACGCCCCGGCGCTAAGGCCGTTGGAAATGGCGACGCCCTTGCCGCCCTCGACAATGGGCAGCACCTCGGCTCCGGACATAAAAATAGGTTGCAGGGTCTTCAAATACAGTTCCTAAAGGGAGCGGCCTTGGCCTATTTTATCTGTTTTCGCATCGCCGTAACAGTTGAAAAGGGGCGAACCATGATTTTGTCCGCCCCTGTTATGATTATCAACGATACCGGAAAAACTCAGCCGGTAATTTCCGCGCCGGTTTCCTGATCGACCACCTTCATGGACAGCTTGATCTTGCCCCGGTCATCGATGCCTATCAGCTTGACCTTGACCGTATCGCCTTCCTTGACGACATCGGTGGTCTTGCCGACCCGTTCCGGGGCCAGTTCGCTGATGTGGACCAGGCCGTCCTTGGCCCCCATGAAGTTGACAAAAGCGCCGAAATCGACGGTCTTGACGACCTTGCCGGTGTAAATCAGGCCAACCTCGGGCTCCTCGGTCAGGCTCTTGATCCATTTGATCGCGGCCTCGGCGGCGGACTCATCGACGGCGGCGACCTTGACCGTGCCGTCGTCTTCGATATCGATCTTGGCGCCGGTGGTCTCGCTGATTTCACGGATCATCTTGCCGCCCGGTCCGATAACGTCGCGGATTTTGTCCTTGTTGATCTTGATCGCGGTAATTCGCGGCGCATTCTGGCTGACCTCGACCCGCGATGTATCGATGGCCTTGGCCATCTCGGCAAGAATGTGCATGCGGCCTTCCAGGGCCTGGGCCACCGCGTCCTTCATGATGTCTTCGGTGATCGAGGTGATCTTGATATCCATCTGCAAGGAAGTGATGCCCCGGGCGGTGCCGGCGACCTTGAAATCCATATCGCCCAGGTGATCTTCATCGCCCAGGATATCGGACAACACGGCGTAGCCATCGTCTTCCTTGATCAGGCCCATGGCGATGCCGGCGACCGGACGGGCCAGCGGCACCCCGGCGTCCATCAGGGACAGCGAGGCCCCGCAGACCGACGCCATGGATGAAGAGCCGTTGGATTCGGTGATTTCCGAAACCACCCGGATGGTGTAGGGGAAATCGTCCTTCGACGGCAACACCGGATGGATGGCCCGCCAGGCCAGCTTGCCGTGGCCTATTTCGCGCCGCCCGGTAAAGCCGAAACGGCCCGCTTCACCAACCGAATAAGGCGGGAAGTTATAGTGCAGCATGAAGTGTTCGAAACGCTGGCCGGCCAGTGAATCGACCCGTTGTTCGTCCTGGCCGGTGCCCAGCGTGGCGACGGCGATAGCCTGGGTTTCGCCACGGGTGAACAGGGCGCTGCCGTGCGCCCGGGGCAGGAAGCCGACTTCGGTGGCGATCGGACGGACGGTGCGGGTGTCGCGGCCATCGATCCGTTTGCCGGTTTTCAGAATGTCGCGGCGGACGATATGCTTCTCGATTTTCTTGAAGGCGTCGCCGAACACTTCGGCGACCAGGTCCGCATCAAGGCTCGCATCGTCGGCCAGTTCGGCGCTGACCCGGTCCTTGACGGCGCCGACCTTGGCCTGGCGCGCCATCTTGTCGCTTTCGGCGTAGGCCTCGCGCAGCCCGGCTTCCGCCATACTGCCGATCCGGTCGATCATGTCGTCGGCCCCGGGCGCCGCTTCGGGCAGCGGGCGGGGTTCCTTGGCGCAGGCCTCGGCCAGATCGATGATCGCTTCAATAATCGGCTGGAAGGCCTTGTGGCCAAACGATACGGCGCCCAGCATGATCTCTTCGGATAGCTCGGATGCTTCCGATTCGACCATCAGCACGCCTTCGGTGGTGCCGGCGACGATCAGGTCCAGATCGGTATTTTCCATATCGTCGACGGTGGGGTTAAGGACATACTGGCCATCGATATAGCCGACCCGGCAGCCGCCGATGGGGCCCATGAAGGGCAGGCCGGAAATGGTCAGGGCCGCCGAGGTGCCGATCAGGGCGACGATGTCGGGGTTATTTTCCATATCGTGCGACACGACGGTGCAGATGACCTGGGTTTCGCACTTGAAGCCCTTCGGAAACAACGGCCGGATGGGTCGGTCGATCAGCCGCGAGGTCAGCGTTTCGTTGTCGCTGGGGCGGGCTTCGCGTTTCAGGAAACCGCCCGGAATTTTACCGGCGGCATAGGCTTTTTCAATGTAGTGGACGCCGAGCGGGAAAAAATCCAGCCCCGGCCTGGGCGTCCTTTCGCCGACCACCGTACACAGAACCTTGGTATCGCCGTAGGTGACGAGAACCGCACCATCGGCCTGGCGGGCGACCTTGCCGGTTTCCAGAACCAGCGGGCGTCCGCCCCATTCAATCTCTTTTCTGAACTCTTTAAACATAACTTCCATCTATCCTTCAAATAAACAGAGGCGACCGCCTTAACGGCGGAGCCCCAGACGCTTGATCAGGCCCTCGTAACGGGCGCTTTCCTTCTTTTTCAGATAATCAAGCAAGCGTCGCCGCTGGCCAACCATCATCAGCAGGCCGCGGCGTGAGTGGTGATCTTTCTTGTGAATTTTCAGGTGTTCGGTCAGGTTGGTGATCCGTTCGCTAAGGATCGAAACCTGGACTTCCGGCGAACCTGTATCGCCTTCGGCGGTGGCGTATTCCTTGATAAGCGCCGCCTTGCGCTCAACGGTAATCGACATCGTGTACTCCTAAACAGTCTAGATATTAAAAACTCGCAGCGACCGAATCTCGCCCCCTGCAATTCTGGTCAAGGCCACCAGTTTGCCATCCGCCATGGCGCGGTAGACCGCGTCGGGGTTTACTTTCCCCAGGGATGACCGGTTGGCCACGGGCAGGATCGCCACCGGCTGTCCTTGCCGCAAGCTTCGAGCCTCCGGTTGCGTCAGGGCCAGTGCCGGGATGTCGTCCAGCACGGTCTCGACGGCCAGCAGGCTGTCAACAAGCGGCGCACTATGCCCCAGGGTCTCCAGTTTATCCAGTGAAATCGCGCAGTTTTCGTCAAAAGGGCCGACGCTCAACCGCCGCAGCCTGGAAATATGGCCCAGCGTACCCAGTTTCCGGGCCAGATCACGGGCCAGGCCGCGCATATAGGCGCCTTTTCCCGAGACCACTTCGAAGCTGGCGTGATCGATATCGGGGATATCGACCAGCTCGAATTTTTCGATATGGATGGTCCGCGCCTTAAGTTCCACCGCCTGATTATTACGCGCCAGTTCATAAGACCGGCGGCCATTGACCTTGATCGCCGAATAGGCCGGCGGGGTCTGTTCGATGTCGCCCACGAAGGCGCCCAGCGCCGCCCGGATTTGCGCCTCGGCGGGGCGAACATCGCTGACGCCCGAGATCTCGCCCTCGGCGTCGTCGGTGGTTCGGCCCTGGCCCCAGCGCACCGTGAAACGATAGGACTTGACGCCATCCATGGCGTAGGAAACGGTTTTCGTCGCCTCGCCGAAGGCGACCGGCAGGACACCGGTGGCCATCGGGTCCAGGGTGCCGCCGTGACCGGCCTTGGCGGCGTTGAACATGCGGCGCACCTTGCCGACCACGGCGCTTGAAGTCAGGCCGGCGGGCTTGTCGACGATCAGCCAGCCGTGGATCGGATCGCCCTTGCGCTTACGCCCCATTGGGGTCTTCCCCATCGTCCGCCAGGTCGCGGGAAACCGCCGGCGAATGCAGCAGGGCGTCGATGTGGCCGGCTTCGTCGAACGAGCCATCGGCAAGGAAGGTCAGGGCCGGTACGGACCGCAAATGCACCCGTTCGGCCAGTTGATGGCGTAAAAAGGGCTGGGCCCGGGTCAGGGCGGCGATCATTTTCCCGGATTCGTCGCCACCGCCGTCGCGCTCAAGATTGCCGCCCAGCGGCACGCAGTAGACCGTGGCGTTGCGCATGTCGGGGCTGATCCGCACTTCGGTAATGGTTATGGCCCGGCCCATCAGGTCGGGGTCGCGCAGTTCCCCGCGCTCGATAATCCAGGCCAGCGTGTGGCGAATTTCCTCGCCGACCCGAAGCTGGCGCTGGCTCGGCGCCCGATTGTTGTGCTTGTTCATAACGGCGGCCTATAAGCTATTCAAGCTCGCGGGCGACCTCCTCGACATCGAAACATTCGATCCGGTCGCCGGGCTTCAGGTCATCGTATTTGGCGAACGCCATACCGCATTCGACCCCTTCCTTGACTTCTTTTACGTCGTCCTTGAAGCGTTTCAGTTGCGACAGTTCGCCTTCGTGAATGACCACGTCGTCGCGCAGCAGGCGGACCCGGGCGCCGCGCCTGACCATGCCCTCGCTGACCAGACAGCCGGCCACCTTGCCGACCTTGGAAACGGCGAACACTTCCTTTACATCGGCATAGCCCAGCAGGTTTTCGCGCACCATCGGCGCCAGCATTCCCGACAATACGTTTCTGGCGTCATCGATAAGGTCGTAAATAATCGAATAATAACGGATATCGATGCCATCGCGCTTGGCCATTTCACGCGCCTGGGGGTTGGCGCGGACATTGAAGCCGACCACGAAACCGCCGCTGGCGCCGGCCAGGGTGACGTCGGATTCGTTAATACCGCCGACCCCGGCGTGCAGAATTCGCGCCTGGACCTCGTCGGTCGACATTTTCTCAAGCGCCGCCGAAATGGCCTCGACCGAACCATGGGCGTCGGCCTTGACGACCAGCGGCATCACCGAGGCCTCGCCCTGGCCAATTTTTTCGAACATCTGTTCCAGGGTGCCGCGAGCGGCGGCGGCGGCGCGTTTGTCGCGGGCCCGGCGCTGCCGGAATTCGGTGACTTCGCGGGCCCTGGCCTCGCTGTTGACGGCGGCCACTTCATCGCCGGCGGACGGCGTGCCGTTAAGCCCCAGGACCTCGACCGGCATCGCCGGTCCGGCATGTTCCAGGCGCTCGCCGTGATCGTCGACCATCGCCCGGACCCGGCCCCATTCCGAACCGGCGACGAAGATGTCGCCGCTGTTAAGGGTGCCCCGCTGGACCAGAATGGTGGCGACGGAACCGCGCCCGCGTTCGACCCTGGCTTCGATTATTACGCCTTCGGCGGCACGGTTGGGGTTGCCCTTCAGGTCCAGCAGTTCGGCCTGTAACAGGATAACTTCTTCAAGTTTGTCGAGGCCGCTGCGTTCCTTGGCCGAGACCTCGACGCTAAGAACTTCGCCGCCCATTTCCTCGACCACCAGGTCATGTTGCAGCAGTTCGGTGCGGACCCGTCCGGCGTCGGCGCCGGGCGTATCCATCTTGTTGATGGCGACGATGATCGGCACCTGGGCCGCCTTGGCGTGGGAAATCGCCTCGATTGTCTGGGGCATGATGCCGTCATCGGCGGCGACCACCAGGATGACGATGTCGGTCACCCTGGCGCCGCGCGAACGCATGTCGGTAAAGGCGGCGTGGCCCGGCGTGTCGATGAAGGTTATCTTGTCGCCGCCGGCCATCGTCACCTGATAGGCGCCGATGTGCTGGGTGATGCCGCCGGCCTCGCCCTTGGCGACATCGGTTTCGCGCAGGGCGTCAAGCAGCGATGTCTTGCCGTGATCGACATGGCCCATGACGGTAACCACCGGGGCCCTGGGCACCAGCGCGCCTTCTTCCACGTCGGCGTCGCCGATCAGGCCGATTTCGACATCGGATTCGCTGACCCGCCGGATGTTGTGGCCAAATTCGCTGACCACCAGTTCGGCGGTATCGGCGTCGATGATCTGGTTGACCGTGGCCATGACATCCATCTTCATCAGCGCCTTGACCACATCGGTCGAGCGTTCGGCCATGCGGTTGGCCAGTTCTTGGACGGTAATGGTTTCCGGGACAATCACCTCGCGGAGAATTTTCTTGCCTTCGCTCAGGACCTGGCGTTGCTTCTGTTTCTCTTTTTCCCTGGCCCTCTTGACCGATGCCAGCGAACGCGAACGCTCCTCGCCGTCGACCAGGGCCTCGGCAATTGTCAACTTGCCCGAACGGCGGCGTTTTTCACCGCGACGGGGCGGGGTCGGGCGTTTCGCCGCTTCCGCCGCCGGGCGCTTGGCGCGCGCCTTGCCGGTTTCCGTGGTACCGCCCTGTTCCGCCAATTTCAGTTTTTCCGCCGCCGCCGAAGCTTCGGCCTTGGCTTGTTCAGCGCGGGTTTTTTCTTCTTTCAGGCGGGTCGCTTCGGTCGCCGCCGCAGTTTCGGCCGGGCCTTCCTGTTCTTCCGGCACTTCCGGTTCGGCGGCTTTTTGCGCGGCCCTGAGCGCCTCTTCGGCGGCCTTTCTGGCGGCCTCTTCGGCGGCCCGCAGGCTGTCGGCCTCGGCGTCGTGCAGGGCGCGGGCGCGGGCCGCCCGTTCTTCGCTGGTCAGGTTGGAGGCGCCGGCCGGAGTTTCTTTCGGCTCCGGCTTGACCTCGACCGGGGCGATTTCCTCGGGCGGCAGCGAAAGATCGGGTTCGGCCGCCTTAACCTCGGTCATGCGCCCGGAATCGTTCTGGGCATAGGTTCTTTTCTTGCGGACCTCGACCTGGACCATTTTGGAACGGCCGTGCGAGAAGTTCTGCCGGACAGAACCCGATTCCACGGTCTTTTTCAGTTCCAGCTTGCCGGGACTGGAAAGGCCCAGGGTCTTTTTCTTTTTATCCTGTTCGGTGCTCTCGCTCATCGGTCTTCCGTTTCGTTAACGCGCCGCCGCAGCGGCAATAATTCCAGTTCCGGCGCTACCGCCGCAATCCCTTTAGGCGCCCGGCGTCGAGCCGCAGTTTCTCGGCCAGCCGACCCTTTGCCAGGACGGCGTGAACCGCCTTGTCCCGGCCAAACCCGGCGCCCAGTTCGGCGCTGTTCAGGCTGTCGACCAGCGCCGCCGTGGCCGCCATCGCCCTGGCCAGGGCCTGTATCTTCGCCCGCCCCTGGTCGGCGCCATCGCTGGCCGCCAGCAACACGCCGGCGCCCTTGCCGGATTTTAGCCAGGCTTCGACTTTTTCGAAACCGGCAACCGCCTGACCGGCGCGCCGGGCCAGGCCTATATGGTCCAGGCACCGTCGCACCAGCAGTTTTTCCACCCGCCCGGCCAGATCTTCCGGCACCTTGACCATCGCCCGCGCCGCCTTGGCAAAAAGATTTTTGGTACACGCTGTATGCACCATATCCCTGTCGGCACTCAACCAAATTCCCCGGCCCGGCAACTTTCCACCCAAATCGGCGACGATCCAGCCATCCGGATCGACCACGAAACGGAGCATTTCAAGCTTGTCGCGCCGCTCGCGGCTGGCGATACAACGCCGCTGTGCCGTCTTGTCGGTAGCGTGCTTTCCTGCCATTGCCCCGGGGCCGTTCCGACCTATCCTTCCGCCTCGCCGTCCGCGTCTCCGGCGGCGGGCTGTTCGTCGTCCTCGAACCAGTGCGCCCGTGCCGCCATGATAATTGTATCGGCCTGATCCTGGGCCATGGCGTCGGGCGGCAATATTTCGATCAGCTCGTCGCCGGCCAGATCGGCCAGATCATCGAGGGTCTTGACCCCGTTCTCGCCGATCGCGACCATCATCACCGGCGTCATGCCGTCGATGGCGGCGATATCGTCGCTGACGCCGAGTTCGACACGGCGTTCCGACAGCTTGGCGTCGCGCTGTTCCAGGAAATTCCGGGCCCTGGCCCGCAGTTCCTCGGAGATGTCTTCGTCGAAGCCCTCAATACAGACCAGGTCCTCGATCGGCACGAAGGCGACCTGCTCGACCGACGTGAAACCCTCGGTAACCAGCAGGTGGGCGATTACGTCATCGACGTCCAGGGAATCGATAAACAATTGCGAGCGGCTATGGAATTCCTCCTGCCGGCGTTCGGATTCCAGCGCCTCGGTCAGGATATCGATATCCCAGCCGGACAACTGCGAAGCCAGCCGCACATTCTGGCCGCGACGACCGATGGCCAGGCTTAACTGTTCGTCGGGAACGACGACCTCGATCTTGTTTTTTTCCTCGTCCAGGACGACCTTGGAGACTTCGGCCGGGGCCAGGGCGTTAACGATGAAGGTTGCGGGATCGGGCGACCACTGGATGATGTCGATCTTTTCCCCCTGCAATTCACCGACCACCGCCTGCACCCGCGAACCGCGCATGCCGATGCAGGGGCCGACCGGATCGATGCTGGAATCATGCGACAGCACGGCCATTTTGGCGCGCGAACCCGGATCACGGGCGACCGCCTTGATTTCGATGATGCCGTCATAGATTTCCGGCACTTCCTGGGTGAACAGCTTGGCCATGAACTGCGGGTGCGTGCGGGACAGGAAAATCTGCGGCCCACGGGGTTCTTCGCGGACATCGACAATATAGGCGCGGACGCGATCACCATTGTTGAAATGCTCGCGCGGGATCGATTCGTCGCGCCGCAGCAGCGCCTCGGCGCGGCCCAGATCGACGATGACGTTGCCGAATTCAACCCGCTTGACCAGGCCGTTGACGACTTCTCCGGTGCGGTCCTGATATTCCTTGAACTGGCGCTGCCGTTCGGCTTCGCGAACCTTCGAAACGATCACCTGCTTGGCGGTCTGGGCGGCGATGCGGCCAAAATCTATCGGCGGCAGCGGGTCAACCAGAAATTCGCCGATTTCGGCATCGGGTTTTTTCGCCCGCGCGGCGGCCAGCGTCGTCTGGGTTGTCTCGTTTTCTATTTCCTCGGCGACCTCGATATACCGGGCCAGGGTAATCTCGCCGGACTTGCGGTCAATATGGGCGCGGATGT
>VAPM010267623.1_pt1 | contig 12628 bp, 8 predicted proteins | sample 3395091 | NCBI WGS metagenome assembly VAPM01 (sample SAMN08290445, study PRJNA428436) | hydrothermal vent metagenome | isolation source: Deep-sea hydrothermal vent chimney 3 | place: Pacific Ocean: Juan De Fuca Ridge | reverse complement strand
TTGATATCGAAATCCAGGTAGTAACCACCGGCAGCCTTGTCACCAAAGGCGGACAGAGTGTCAGGCAACTGCCGCAATGCCTGCTCGATATCCGTGGCGATGTCTTCCAGCACGTTGAGATCCGGTCCACTGACTTTGATACCGATGGGCGTCTTGATGCCGGTGGAGAGCATGTCGATGCGCGTCTTGATGGGCATGGTCCAGGCATTGGCCAGCCCTGGGAACTTGATCGCCGCATCCATCTCAGCCATCAACTCCTTGGTGCTCTTGGTAGGATCCGGCCACTGATCCTTTGGCTTGAGACGCACCGTCGTCTCGATCATCGCCAACGGTGCCGGATCGGTGGCGGTGTCCGCACGCCCCACCTTGCCGAACACGCTCGCCACCTCGGGGAAGGTCTTGATGATCTTATCCGTCTGCTGAAGGATTTCCTTCGCCTTGGTGATGGATACACCGGGATAGGTCGACGGCATGTAGAGGATATCGCCCTCATCCAGTGGCGGCATGAACTCACTGCCGAGCTGATTAATCGGATACCAGGTAACGGCAAGTAGCATGCCAGCAGCGATCACCACCGGCCAACGCCAGTTGATGGCCAATTGTAGTGTCGGTGCATGCAACCAATGCAAGGCGCGGTTCACCGGGTTTTTCGCTTCGGGCATGATATGGCCACGAATGAAATAGCCCATCAATACCGGTACCAGGGTGATTGCCAGCAGCGCCGCGGCGGCCATGGCATAGGTCTTGGTAAAGGCCAACGGTGCGAACAGTCGCCCCTCCTGTGCCTGCAGGGTAAACACCGGCAGGAACGACACCGTGATGATCATCAGGGAAAAAAACAGCGCCGGACCCACCTCGCGGGAGGCCTCGGCCACCGCCTCCCAGCGTTCATCGTTATCCAGCTCACCACCCTTGCGCTCGACGGCATGTTCCAGGTGTTTATGGGCGTTTTCTATCATCACGATGGCACCGTCCACCATCGCACCGATGGCAATGGCGATACCGCCCAGGGACATGATATTGGCATCGATACCCTGCCAGCGCATAACGATAAATGCGAGCAGAATGCCGATCGGCAAGGTAATGATAGCCACCAACGCGGAACGGGCATGGAGCAGGAAAACGATGGCGATGAGGGCCACCACGATGGACTCCTCAATCAACTTTTCCTTGAGGTTATCCACCGCACGCTCGATGAGATCACCACGGTCATACACCGGCACAATCTCCACCCCTTCCGGCAGCCCCTTGGCCAGCTCGGCGAGTTTTTCGCGCACCCCCTCAATCGTGGTCAGGGCATTCTCGCCGAAGCGCATGATGACAATGCCCCCTGCCACCTCACCTTCACCATTGAGCTCCACCAGGCCACGGCGCAGCTCCGGCCCCAGGTGCACATGGGCCACATCCTCCAGACGCACCGGCGTACCATCTGCACCCACCGCCAGTGGAATGGACTTGAGATCTTCTATGCCACGCAGATAACCCTTGGCCCTGACCATATATTCGGTCTCGGCCATTTCGACCAGCTTGCCACCCACATCATTGTTGGAACGCTGAATCGCCCGCTTCACCTTTGACAGGGGAATGTCGTAGGCCAGCAATGCCTGCGGATCGACTTCAACCTGGTACTGTTTGACAAAACCACCGACCGAGGCCACCTCGGACACACCTTCGACAGTCTGCAGGGGATAACGCAGATACCAGTCTTGCAGCGAACGAAGTTGTGACAGGTCGTGATTTCCTGTTCGATCAACCAGGGCGTATTCATAGATCCAACCGACGCCGGTGGCATCCGGCCCCAAGGCTGGTGAAACGCCGGACGGCAGACGGCCACTCACATAATTTAGATACTCCAACACACGAGACCGCGCCCAGTACATATCGGTGCCATCGTCGAAGATGACATAGACGAAGGACAGACCGAAGAAGGAGTAACCTCGCACCACCTTGGCATTGGGCACAGCCAGCATGGCCGTGGTCAGTGGATAGGTCACCTGATCCTCCACCACCTGCGGTGACTGACCGGGAAATTCGGTGAAGATGATGACCTGCACATCGGAAAGATCCGGGATGGCATCCAGCGCCGTATTTTTCAGCGACCAGACACCCGCCGCCACCAAAATCGCTGTGGCAATCAGGATCAGGAACTTGTCACGCAGGGAGGCGTTGATGATTTTCTGAATAATCATAGCGCGCCCCTATTGCCCGTCGTCCATGGACATGTCGTTCATGTCCATGTCCATGTCGCCCATATCCATATCGCTCATGTCCGTGCCGACATCACCTCCCTCGGTATTGCCACCCGCCAGGCTGTCCAGCATCTTCGCCGTGGCCTCACGCAACTTGGATTCTGAATCGATGAGGAATTGCGCCGAGGTCACGACCTCTTCACCCGGTGCCACACCCTCGATAATCTGCACCAGCCCTTCGGAGGCCAGGCCCAGGGTCACCGGCCGTGGTTCAAACTTACCCGGCGCACGCACGACAAAGACCAGATCACGCTCACCCGAACGCACCACGGCTTCACTCGGCACCACCACGGCATCGACCACCCGCCCGGAGCGCAGGGTGATATTGGCAAACATCTCCGGCTTCAGCAGCAGATCCGGATTATCGAATTCCAGCCGCACACGGGCAGTGCGCGTCTTGCGCTCCATGTAGGGATAGATATAAGTCACCGTGCCGCGGAAAGTCCGACCGGGTACGGCCCGCACACGCATATCGGCCTTATCACCCTGCTTGACCCAGGGCAGATCCTCCTCATAGACATCCACGTAAACCCACACCCGCGACAGATCGGCCAGCATGTAGAGTTCGGTCTTTGGTGTGACGTACTGCCCCTCGCGCACACCCACCTTCATCACCGTGCCATCAAAAGGTGAGTGGATGTGGATACGCTTCATGAGCTTGCGGGTTGCTTCCAGTTCGTGAATCTGATGCTCGGGCACGTCCAGTAGACGCAACCGTTCCCGCGACGAATTCGCCAGTTCCTGCGCACCGCGGCGGATTTCCTCATAGGGACTGTCCTTCAACACCTGCAGGTTATTCAGGGCCAGCAGGTATTCTTCCTGACTGGACACCAGCTGGGGTGAATAGATGCTGAGCAGGATGTCGTCTTTCTTTACGACAGAACCGGTGGTGGAAACCCGCAGCACCTCGATCCAGCCCTCGGTCTTCGGATGCAGGCGTGCCAGCCGTTCTTCATTGAAATCCACCCGTCCCACGGCACGCACCGCGTGACTCAGGTTGCGCTGCTCGGCACGCGCGGTACGCACACCGATGTTCTGCACCGTCACCGGATCGATGCTGACCGTACCCGTCGGTTCATCAGCGCTGGCGCCGCCATCGGCATACACGGGGATATAATCCATGCCCATTTCATCCTGGGCCGGCACCGGCGAGGTAATGGCCGGGTTCATGGGATTGCGATAGAACAACACTTTTTTCTCTTTCGGCTCGTCCTTGTCCGCGTACACTGGAATGTAATCCATGCCCATTTCATCCTGGGCCGGCACGGGTGAGGTAATGGCGGGATTCATGGGATTGCGATAGAACAGCGGCTTGCGTTCACCCGCGGGGGTGCCGTCTGCCGCCGTTGTGGAAGCGGGCTGGTTCAAGGCCAACCAGTAGCCACCGCCACCGGCAAGAATGGCAACCAGCACAAGACTAACGAACGCCTGCTTATTCATGAGATACCTCTTCAGGGAATACGTCGGATTCAATTCGGGAAGACAGGGGAACGGCGGCAACATCATCGTCAGACGACATACCCACCGCTGCCTGCAGAGTGGCCTGTGCCTGATTCGCGCGTGAAATGGCACTCCAGTAGCGTGTTTCGTAATTGAAAAGCATGATCTGTACACGCACCACATTGAGAAAATCCACCTTGTCCACCTGGTAGGCAGCCAACATGGAGGCCACGGTCTGGCGCGCCTGAGGGAGGATGCCGGTCTCCAGCAGGCGCGCCTGTTCACGGGCGGCGCGATAGTCCGCCAGCGCCCGAGACACCTCGCGGCTGACGCGCAGGCGTGCCTCGTCCAGGTTGTAACGCTGCTGCTGTAGCTGGCTGCCACGCTGATCGATGGCCGAGTCTTGCCGCCGGTTCGTGAAGATGGGCATGTTCATGCTGAACATGATGGAAGCGAAGTCAGCACGTGAGCTGCCGTCGGGATTGTCGCCTACACGCAGACCATAGCGGGCGCCCAGACTAAAGTCAGGAGTGCGATCCTTGCGTGCCAGATCCAGGCGTGCGCGCGCCGCTTCGATGACATTCTGTCGAGCCGCCAGCAGGGGGCGGTTTTGCAAGGCCTGCGCCTGCAGCACCTGCTCATCTACCGCCTCGGCCAGTGTTGCCGGCACCATATCAGGCAGCCGGATAGGCTGGTTTGCGGAGCGGTTGAGCAGGGCATTGAGGCGGGCTTCTTCACTTCGGCGCGAGCCCAGCAGGGCAATTTCCTGATCATGCAGACGGGATAATTCCAGTTGGGCCAGTAATACATCCTGTTGCAAGCCCTGCCCGACGCGATATTTGGTCTGTGCCACCTCTACCAACTGACGCAGCAGCTGGCGGTTGCGTTGCAAAATCTCCAGCGCACGGTCGAGGTAATAAAGATTCCACCACAAATTGCGCACGTCGCGTTCCAGCTGCAAGCGCATTTCACCCACGTCATCATAGGCAGCGGCACTCTCGAATTCTGCAGCACGTTCGCGCAGCGCCAGCTTGCCGGGAAACGGCAAGGCCTGGACGACAGCCACCTGCAGTTGAGTCATCCCCTCCTGACTGAGACTGAAGGTATCCATCGGCAGGTTGACGGCATTGAGTTGCAGGCGTGGGTCGGGCAACACCGCAGCCTGCTCCGGCACCGCCGCAGCGGCTGCGGCGCGGGCACGCATGGCGGCCAGACCAGGATTGTCCTGCAATGCGGCATCGACGGCATTGACGAGCTGTAGGACAACCACTCCGGTTTCCGCATGACGCTCAACCGACTTGCCGCCCGGTGCAGCCATGCCGACCGAAATCGGCAGCAGGCAAAGGCCGGCTATCCGGAAAAATCTTGCAAACATGAATCACTCTCCGTTTTGCTGTCAGCTGCCGCAGCCGGTTAAGGGAGCGGGAAATCGATCCGGCTGGCCCGGAACAGATGACAAACAAGGGGTATTTTTACAGCGCGCAGAAAAACAGCACGCGCAGCGACCGGCGGTTGCCGGCAAACGCCTAGAGAGTAAAGATGGGGGGGCGAATCTCGGTGACGGACGTCACACTGGTGGAGCGCCATTGCAGCGCCGCAGCCTGCACATCAGGCAGGGAAACAAAGGCCGCGTCAATTTGTGGCGGCAAGGCCGTGGCGCCGTGGGGACAACAGTCGCCGCCGGCATCACAATGAAAAGTGTTGTTATCGGTATCGGAACAGCTGCCGTAGGCATGGTCTGCCTGCTCACAGGCACCGCTCTGATGAGGCATAGCACCATCCTGGTGAACCTCGTTGTCACCCGCCATTATTGACACCATAGCGTTGTGGGCGGCGCTATCGCCCTGTGCCGGCGACATGGCCATCACTGACGTCGTCGCCCCGCCCAACAGCAGACCGACGACGGCCAAGGCTGCGAGCAAACGGGCAAAAAAGCCTGTGTGTAAGGTGAACATGTTAGTTAGCCTAACCTATCGTAAAGCCTTGTCAAGAAAGCTGGCCAAAAAATAATGCCACCTAGGTGCCATCCTTCACCGCTTTCAAAAATGCCAATGTAAGGATGGGTGAGCCATACAGGCCCACCCTCCATGCTTAGTCAGAACCCAATCATGAGATCAAGTTCCATGATATTGCTATCCAGGTCTGAGCCGAATTCTGCATACTTGAAGCCCAGACGTTTGTTGGATGCCAACAGATAGTTAGCACCCAGCTGGGCCAGACTGCCTTCGGTCTTGCTGGATCCCATCACCATGCCACTGGGCATCAGCATATCCGTCCAGTAGGTAGCCCGGGTATAACCCACGTTGAGCGACAGGCGTGGTATCACTTCCATCTCGCAGAGAATAGCGTAGGCCTTGTTGTCGCCCCCCACCGACTGATTGTACCAGTTGAGCTGGCCGTTGCTGGCAGATTTCGGCGTGGAGGCATAGGTCACATAGATACCGGTGGCCCTGCCTGCAATATCACCCTGGGCCTGAAAATCAAGGGTAGTAGCCTTGGCATCATAGGTCACTTCAGCCACATCGGAGCCATAGCCAAAACTACCCATATAGATTTGTGTTCCCATGCCCATCTCCCAACCACCGAATGTCGGCATCCATGCCAGACGCAGGTAATGGGCAAAGCTGGGGTTGGGCACATAGTCCATCGCCTGTTTACCAAAATAGCCGCTGTAATAAGCAAACCACTCACCGCCCTGCGCACTGGCACCCAGGCCCGTCGCCTGTCCCACCATGGTCATACGCATATTCATGCTCGGATCCATGGCATCCATGAAGGCGCTCATTAGGGTGGAGCCATGTTCCATGTGCATGCCAATGGCACCCATGGCATTGGCACCGGTGATCGCTACATTCATGCCCATGGCACCGGTACTCAGCAGCTCATAGCCATAGGCAGGTCCGGCCATTGCGGAGGTATAACTATTGAGCCCGACGTTGACGCCATCCATGTCCCTGACGTAGTTCCACTTCAAGCTGCCCAGCTGGGCAATTGAGGGACCGGCGTCCGGATGCACTTCACCCTCCGTGCCACCTACCTCAGCCGAGGCCCCTTCAAAAGGCATCTCCACGAGAAAACCCGAATTCGTGCCGATACGGCCACCAAAGTAAAGCGACAGGGAAGCCGGGAAGCCAATGGCCTTGTCTTCATCCTTCTGCTTTTCCAGTGCAAGACGCCCGACAAGTGCTGCATTCAGCACACCCGGTAAATCCAGCCCTTCACCCTGCACGGTCTCCTGGCTGCCACCCATGGTGTAGCCCTGAGCCTTGAACAGACGGCCAAAGCTGTTAAGTGTTGGAAAATGTTGCGTGTGACAGGCGGTACAGGCTTGGGATGTCTGCCGGGCAAAAGCTGGAATTGCCTCCGCACTGTTCATATCTACAACGACTCCGACCAATACCATCAGCGACGGTATAGCGGTACGCATAAATGTCTTGATTTTCTGCATTACAAAACCTCCACATCATTACGATGTTCTCTGAGATGGCACTGAGCAGTGCACCATTAAGCAGGCAAGGTGCTCCTGACAGGCACTTATATAACTTTAATTAGTTATTATTGGTTGGTGCGGGAAAATATCTTAGAGGATGGGCGGCCGCAATGGAGGCATCAGATGCACCCTGTAGAGTCGGGAGGCGGGATTGGAAAAAAGGCTGTTGAATACTACGGATGACAAAACAGGCAGGATTGTGGCGCCAATTACAGGAAGAATACAGGCACAGCTTGCACAGCGACACTGTCGCTTCATCTCTGTTTGGCAGTGCTCCATGTCCATTCCGCCCGTATCACGCTCCATCTGGACATGCGACATGGGCGCCATCGGCTGGGCCATGGCCCAGACATCCACTGCTGAAAACAGAGAAAACTGCAGTACGAGAAAGCAGGTTACGATAACTCTTGGCGAACCACTCATACCTTCATATATAGAACGCAACCAGCAATAGTCAAGTAAATTACTTGGTTTATATGAAGATCGAAAAAGTTATTTGCCCAGAGATAAAAAAACAAATAAAAAAAGCCCGGGGCTGGACTCAGGTGTCGCCCCAGGCTTTTTTATCACACGACCAATAAATATCCCCGCAGCAAGCTGCGGGGAATTGGCCCTCAGAGATTAAATAATTACCCGGCGGTCTTCACGTGCAGACCACACTCCTTGGTTTCCGGGTTTTCCCACCACCAGCGCCCAGCGCGAATATCCTCACCCGCGGCGACCGCCCGGGTGCAAGGGGCACAGCCAATGCTGGGATAGCCCTTCTCATGAAGCTCATTGAAAGGCACGTCATAGCGGCGAATATAGGCCCACACTTCCTGCTCCGTCCAGTCCAGCAGAGGATTGAACTTGGGGATGCCGTGCGCCTCATCCCATTCCTTGTGCTGTGTATCCGTGCGCGTCACGGATTGCTCCTTGCGCAGCCCGGTGATCCAGGCGGCACGGCCGTCCAATGCCCGCTCCAGTGGTTCCAGCTTGCGTATACGGCAACATTCCTTGCGCTGTTCAACACTATCGTAGAAGGCATTGGGGCCATACGCCTGAACAAATTCGGCAAGCACGCCACAATCGGGCGAATAAACACCCACCACGCCATCATATTTTTGATGTGTCTTCTGCATCAGGACATAGGTCTCCGCCGGCAGGCGCCCGGTGTCCAGGGTAAAGATATCAATGCCCGGTGTATGCCTGACAATGGCATCGGTCAACACCATGTCTTCAATACTGAAACTGGAGGCCAGCGCAGACGGCTCATAATTCCGCTCGATATCTTTCAACAAGTCGACCAGTGATTCGATTTTATTTTCCGATAACATGCAAACTCTCCTGTCAGTAAATTAGATGCTTACTTCTAGCTAGACGGCCTTGGCCAGCCGGTCAACATCAGGCAGGAATGCCTGAAGATCCAACTGTGAATCGACATCCCGGCAAGCATCGGCGGCAACAACGACCCAGACGTCCTGCATTTCTGACAGACGCTGGAACGCCGCTTCATCAAAGCTCTCCTGCAAGCCCGCCAGATCATGAATAAAACCCTTCAGCGACTCAGACAAATAGGCCTTGTCGGGATAGGCTTGCAGCAAACCCACGGCAATAGCATCCAGCGCCTCCGGCTGCGACTGGTCACCGACTGCATCCAGTAGTGAGTGCCCGATCAGGCGGGAAATAGCCTCGACACAATCCAACGCCTGCTCATGTTTCTTCGCCAGCTGGAAGACGCGACGATACTCACGTTCATGTGCCGCCTCAGAAAAATTGGCCGACACGGTTTCCTGCACCGCACCCATGCATTCACCACCACCGAGAGCCAACACCTTGAAGTCCTGCGTTTCACCGAAGTCTTTCAACAGAGTGGGAATATCGGCTTCTCTTATTTCCTGCAGATCCCCCAGCAAATCCTGGAAGTAATCAGCTCCCTGGCGCTGTGTCCAGCTCAGGAACGATTCATTCTCCTGGCGCATTTCCTGAAATGCCTGTTTGACGCGCTGTACAGCCTGTGGTGCCCGCGACGCCGGTACTTCCGGGCCGCGCACGGCAATGGCGCCACCGGCCCGGCCGTCGCCACCAAAATGCATCCGGTAATGTGGAATTAACTTGCCGTGCCGGCGCCGGCCTTCACCATGCAGACCGATATCTCCCACATAGGGCTGTGCGCAGCCGTTGTGGCAGCCGCTGACACGAATACGAAGATCGTCCACGCCGCCGCTCAGTTCGTCGCACACCAAGCGTGAAGCGGTGATTCCCAGGCGGCAGGTCCAGGTTCCCGGACAGGCCACTACATCATCGCCAACACAGGGGGAGTCCAGACCTAGCGCCGCCAGTTCGTTACGCACGGCCTCCAGCTCTGCGGCCGGGATATTCAGCAGCATCAGATTCTGATCCTGGGTCACGCGTACATCGTGCAGATCGCGCTGCAATAGGAGCGTGGCAATGCCCCGCAGCTGGGCCACCGACAGATCACCCAGCGACAGACTGACGGGGAACACATACTTGTTTTCCTGCTTCTGCTCCAGCACCTCTCGCGGTGCACCCGCCGTTCCCACCGAGGCGTCGCGGGCATTCACCCACTGAGCCGGTGGCAGTGACTCATCGGCATAGGCCGTGCGTGTGCGCTGCAGCTCGGTCTGATAACGCTGCACGAATTCCTCCTCGCCCAGCTTATCTAACAGGAATTTGAGCCTCGCCCGAGCCCGGCGCTTGCGGTCGGAATAACGGTGATGCAACGCCAACACAGCCTCGATCACCGGCAGTAATTCCTGTTCCTGGATGAACTCTTCCAGCACGATGGCTGGACGCGGCTTGTGCCCCAGGCCGCCCGCCGCCAGTACCTTGTAACCGAACTCACCATCACGCCGTGTTGCGACCACGGCCAGGTCATGAAACAAGCCTTGGGCACAATCGGACTCGCAGCCGGAGAAACTCATCTTGAACTTGCGCGGTAGATGCTGGGTCAACGGGTGGCGCAAAAAGCGCGCTGCCACAGCATCGACAACTGGCTGCACATCCGTGTGTTCCGCCGGGCAGACCCCTGCCAACGGACAAGCGGTGATATTACGCACGGTGTTCCCGCAAGCCTCACGTGATGTCAGCCCCTGTGCCGCCATTTCCTCCAGCACCTGCGGGGTATCGGCGAGCGGGATGCTGTGCAACTGCAGATCCTGACGCGTGGTCACGCTGGCGATATCATCCTGAGAATAATCCGCCAGCAAGCTGGCGACAACGTCCAGCTGCTCGGCACTCACATAGCCGCCGGGCAGCTTGACGCGCACCATGTTGACGCCTTCCTGCCGCTGGCCGTAGACACCTTGTTGCAGACGGATGGCCTGAAAGCGGTCTTCATCCAGATTACCCTGCAGATAGCCTTTGACCGCTTCTCGATATTGCGTGAGCTCTTCCCGGTCAATCCAGTTATCGTTATGTGCCACAGTCGTCTCCTCTTCAGCCTGAAAAATCAGGCAAGCATGCGAAATCCAATCATTAATAAAAGCGCGGCCAGTGCCGGTCTCAACCAACGTTCCGGTATCTTCTTACTGAGCCGGCTGCCCAGGTAAATACCCGGCAATGAGCCCGCCAGCAACATCACCAGCAGTCCTGTATCCACCGTGCCCATCTGCCAGTGACCCAGCCCGGCCACCGCGGTCAGCGGAACGGCGTGTGCTATATCCGTTCCCACCACCCGCACCGCGCTGAGTCGGGGATAGAGCCAGAACAAGACGGCGGCGCCCATCGCTCCAGCGCCCACCGAGGTCAGCGTTACCAGCACCCCCAGCACCACACCGGTAACCACTGTGGCCAGGGCAACACCCTGCCGCTCGATGCCATCATCTGTGTGCGGCACCTTGCTCAGGTGCGAACGCCACAGCAGCGCCGCGGCCGTCAGCATCAACGCCACCCCAAGGAGGGTGGTAATAAATCCCTGCGCCTCAGCGGAATGGGTATCAACCTCACCCAACACAGCCAGAGTCAACAGCGCCGCGGGCAGACTGCCACTGGCCAGGCGGCGAACGATGCGCCAGTCCACAGTCGACTGGCGGGCATGTGTCCAGACACCACTGGCCTTGGTAATAGCGGCGAATATCAGATCCGTGCCCACCGCCACAGCCGGTGTGATACCAAAGCCAAAGATCAGCAACGGGGTCATCAGGGCGCCGCCACCGACACCGGTAATACCCACCAGCAGGCCAACGCCAAACCCCGATACGATGAATCCCACGTCCATTTAGTCTGCTTCACTTTTGCCTGGCGTCAGCTTGGGCACTGGCGCTCTATAATGGCGCTAACCTTAGCAACGGCCCAATAGATTGAAAAAGAATAATTTTCTCTATATAAAGACCTTAAGGTTATATATGGAAGGTTCGACATGAAACTGCACCAACTGCGTTATATCTGCGAAGTAGCGGATCGCGACCTCAACATCTCCGAGGCTGCGGAGGCTATGCACACCTCACAACCTGGCGTGAGCAAACAGATCCGCCTGCTCGAATCCGAGCTGGGGGTGCCGATCTTTTCCCGCACCGGCAAACGGCTGACGGCGCTCACCGAGCCCGGTGCAGAGGTCGTGCAAGCGGCCCGTCGCGCCCTGCGCGAGGTAGAAAACATCCGCCGCATCGGCCAGGAATACACTAGCGAGAACACCGGAACTCTCACCATCGCCACCACCCACACCCAGGCCCGCTATGTACTGCCGCCGATGATCCAGCAGTTTCGCACCCGGCATCCGGGCATTCGGCTGCAACTGCGCCAAGGCAGCCCGGAGCAGATCTGCGACATGGCCTACCGTGGCGAAGCCGATATAGCCATCGCCACCGAGGCTGTGGCCTCTTCCGAGGGACTCATCGCCCTGCCCTGCTACCGCTGGCACCATTGCGTGCTAGTGCCAGTCGGGCATCCACTGCTGGCGCTGGACAGGACGCCGACGCTGAAAGAACTGGCCGCCTATCCCATCATCACCTACGACTTTGCCTTTGCCGGCCGCTCACAGCTGAGCCAGACCTTCATCAAGGCCGGACTGGAACCACAGGTGGTGTTGACGGCACTGGATGCCGATGTGATTAAAACCTATGTGGAACTGGGACTGGGTGTGGGTCTGGTGGCCAATGTCGCCTTCGAGCCCGAACGGGATGTGAACCTGCGAATGATTGACATCGCGCAGTTATTCCCCGCCAGCACCACCTGGGTGGGTATCCGGCGCGGCAGTTATCTGCGGGGATTTGTCTACGACTTCATCGAGCTGTTCGCGCCAAACCTAGATCGGGCAACGCTGAAGGCGGCATTGAATGCCGAGTGAAGCAAGAGATCAGGGTGTCAGATGAATCACACAGAAAACAGGTTGGAGTTCGCAAAAGACGCTCACCCCATATATGGTCTCCTCCCGTCTTGCAAGATTTTGTGTGGGTGATGTCAGGGACAGGATTGCTCTCATATATCCGGCCTGTTGGTGAGGAGCTTT